>Ga0193753_10000136_pt1 | contig 68994 bp, 62 predicted proteins | sample H1c2metaG_FD_144925 | JGI IMG/M metagenome (GOLD analysis project Ga0193753, IMG submission 144925) | Soil microbial communities from a riparian zone of the East river system, Colorado, United States - H1c2 | ecosystem: Environmental > Terrestrial > Soil > Riparian zone | place: USA: East...
TTGGAATTTTCCGCCGCCATCGATGCTTTGCCGGACATCTCCAAAACCAATCAGCTCGTCGTCACGGATCTTACCGAGACACCGCGCATCATCAAAAGCGAGATTAAGATCAGCACCATCGACAGCCTGCGTTCGCTTCGCCGGACGCAGCTTTCATCGCTGGAGATTCTCGACTACCTGCGGCTGCACCCAAAACTGGAGCGCAAGAAGCTCGACTCGCTCCAGACCATGCTGCACAGCCGGCTCGCCGCGCCGTGGATTTGTTTCGTGGTGGTGTTGATCGCCGTGCCGTTTGGAGCGTTGCCCGGACGGCGCAATGTTTTCGTCGGTGTGGCCTCGAGCATTTTCATTTGCTGTCTGTTCTTCCTCACCAAAGAACTATCGCTCGCGCTGGGGAGCGGAGGATACGTGCCGGCGTGGCTGGCGGCGTGGGCGCCGAACATCTTGTTCGCGAGCACTGGGATCGTGCTGCTACAGCGAGTGCGCTAACGCCCACTACGACACATTGCGGCGACACCAGGGAGCGTCCTCTTTATCGTGGAACCGGTCGTTTGTCACGCGGCGTCCGGGCATCGGCTGGAGAATTCACCACACTCGCGAGCAGCGTGTTCAGGTTCGCCGTGTCGTCGTCGAGCAACTGTTCGCAGGCCACGCAGACGTTTGGATTCCGCGGGCTGCTGGCAGTCATTTTCCCGGCACAACACCGGCAAATTTGCAGCGGCATAGACGTCTTTCCCCGTTCGACCGTATTCCTCACTCGCACCTCCCCGGCGATCGACATTTGCAACGCACTCCCCTGACTGCAATTCGAAGTTATTACCAATTCACATGGGTAAATGAGCGTAGGCTCCGTGGCAGGATTTCTTCTTCATCCGCTGGTTGGGGAAACGCATTCCGCTATTCCGTCCGCGCTAACTTTGCTTCAATCACTCCGCGTGACCGACGAACTCACCGAACTCAGACAGCGCCACGAGCGGCTCAAGCTGCTCTACGACGTGAGCAATACTTTGCACTCCTCGCTTGATGCGCAGGAGGCGCTTCGTCTCATCGTCAGCGAAGCGGTGCGGCTCACTCGCGCTAACAGCGGCTCCGTCGCGCTCTTCAATCCTACCTCGAACTCACTTACTATCGAGGCCTCGCACGGATTGCCGCCGGAAGCGCTGGCATTGAGCATGCCCGTCAGCGTTGGGATTACCGGCTGGGTCGCGCGCCATGGCAAATCGGCGCGCGTTGCCAATGTCCGCGTCGATCGCCGTTACATCGCGTTGCGCCCCGAAGTGCGTTCGGAACTGGCCGTGCCGCTCGAGGTGAATGGCGAAGTGCGCGGCGTCATCAACGTGGACTCGGATCGGGAAGGCGCGTTCAGCGAAGAGGACGAATCGCTGTTGCAGGAACTGGCGCGCCAGGCCGCCAAGGTCATTCACCACACCTGGCTCTACGAACAGATTCGTTTCAAAGCGCGCATGTTCGAGTCGCTCGTCAGCATCAGCCAGACGATCAATTCCACTTTTAACCTCGACGACGCGTTGCGGGCCATCACGAGCGAAGTGTGTGTGCTGATGAAATGCAAAATGAGTTCACTGCTGTTGCTCGACACGAGCGGCGCGTGGCTCGATTTGCGGGCCAGCCACGGCGCGGGTTCTAATTACATCAGCAAGCCGCGATTGAGCGCCGCCGAAAGTCTCGTGGGCGTCGTGATGCGCCGCAAGAAACCGCTGCAGGTCGAAAATGTCCAAACGTCTTCGCGCTATCAGAATGTTGAAGTGGCGCGCGGCGAAGGGCTTACTTCGTTGCTCAGCGCTCCGCTCATGTTCAAAGACGAGGCCATCGGCGTGCTCAATGTTTACACGGGTGAGAGCTACACTTTTTCCAACGAGGAAATTCAAATCCTCACCGCACTGGCGGAGTTATCGGCGCTCGCGATCGAGAAGGCGCGCCTTTACGAGCGCGTGGTCGATGTCGAGGAACAGTTGCGCCAGAGCGAAAAACTCTCCGCGCTCGGGCTGCTCGCCGCGGAAGTTGCGCACGAGATTCGCAACCCGCTCACAGTGATGAAGATGCTCTTTCACTCGCTGGATCTGCAATTTCCGCCGGGCGATCCCCGCAGCAAGGACGCCGAAATTATGCGCGAGAAGATGGACCACCTGAACAAGATCGTGGAACAGATCCTGGACTTCGCGCGCACCACTGAACCAGACCTGCGCGCCGTGAATCTGAATCAACTCATCAGCGACCTGGCGTTGCTCGTGCGGCACAAGCTAACGAACCAGAACATTCGCTTCGAACAACAGTTGGCAAAAGATCTACCGGACATTTCTGCCGACGCTGCGCAGTTGGAACAGGCGTTCCTCAACCTCACGCTGAACGCGGTGGAAGCGATGGCGGACGGCGGGCAGTTGACCATTGCCACCAAGGCATTGCGGCTTCCGCGCGGCAGCCGTGCTCCAACGCATGTGCATATCGAGTTCATCGACACCGGCGCCGGGATGACCCCCGAGGTGCGCGACCGCGTGCTCGATTCGCTGCTCAGCACCACGAAGCAAAAAGGAACGGGACTGGGACTGGCGATCGTCCGCCGCGTCGTGGAAGCGCATCGCGGGAAATTCAAAATTCGTTCTGCGCCGGGACGGGGAACAACGATGGCGATTACGCTGCCGCTGTGAGCCGGAGAGAAATTCCAAATCCTAAAAAACAAATCCCAAACAAACATCAAATTTCAAACGCCAAAACCGTCGGCTCAGAGTGGCGCAGCGTGAGAGCGCAGGGGCTGGCCGGTAGTTGACCGTTTCACGTCCGGTGCATTTTTCTCAATTGGGCCGTTGGAATCTGTTTGGGATTTGGAGTTTGCGATTTTGGATTTGTTTGTTGGGGATCATTCGCTCGCGTCCATTTCGAAACGCGGGATGCGCGTCAGCACTTTGCGTCCGCGCTCGTCCACGCCGATGTAGCTGCCTTCCGCCACCGCCGTCATCGTGTCATTCAAATGAAAACTGTTGTAGGAGAAACTTTCGCCCGGCTCGATCTTTGGGAACTGCCCGACCACGCCGTCGCCTTCCACGGCAGTGATTTCCCCACGCGAGTTCTTCACGACCCACTTGCGGCCCTTGATGGTCACTGACACGTCGCTGTCGTTGTGAATGGTGATGAAGTAGGCGAAGCAATGCGGACGATCCTCCGGCGTTTGCGCGTCGCGATGATGGATGACGCGGTCCACCGTTACGCGCAGTCCGGGCAATTCAAGGAAATCGGTCTTCACGGTCACGCATCAATGTAACGGACCCGACCGCGCTTTCACGCACGAAGTGCTGCCGCGAACGCAAGCTTGCGCGGCGACCTCTCGTCGCGTTTTGTTTGGCGGATGCGAATCCAGTTCTGCGGCGCCACGCGTACGACCACCGGCTCGATGAATTTGTTGGAAGTGAATGAGCAACAGATTTTGCTCGAATGCGGCCTGTACCAGGGAAAACGCGACGAATCGATTGAGCGAAACCGGACGTTTCCGTTCGACCCATCAAAGATTTCCGCGGCCATCGTCAGTCACTCGCACATTGATCACGTCGGGAACTTTCCCAACCTTTGCCGCAAAGGTTTCGTTGGAAACATTTATTGCACCTTTGCGACCCGCGACCTTGCGGCCATCATGCTCGAGGATTCCGCGCAGATTCAACAGGACGACGCGGCGTTCATTTCCAGACAACGGGCCAAGCGGGGACTGCCGCCTGTTGAACCACTTTACTCGACGGAAGATGCGCAGCGCGTGGTCCAACAATTCGTCACGTTCAACTACGATCGGCCCATGCCCATCGCCAACGGCGTGACGCTCACCTTCCGCGATGCCGGCCACATCCTTGGCTCTGCTCAAGTCGTGCTCGACGTGAACGAAAGTGGCCGCCGGTTCCGCTATCTTTTCAGTGGCGATGTGGGCCGCGGCCACGATGAGATTCTTCGCGATCCGGAGCCGGTCGAGAACGTGGATTACCTCCAGGTCGAGTCTACGTACGGCGGTCGCGACCACACGTTGAAGACTGATTCCGTCGAGCAACTCGTACGACTAATCAACGAAACGGTCGCGCGGAAAGGGAAGGTGATCATTCCTACATTCGCCGTCGGTCGCACGCAGCAACTTGTCTTCACGCTGCACCAACTGACGCTGGCCGGGAAAATTCCGCGTCTCGCCATGTTCGTGGACAGCCCGCTGAGCGTGAACGCCACCGAAGTCTTTCGCCTTCATCCCGAGTGCTTCAACGAAGCGACGTATCGCTTCCTGCGCGAGAAGGCGAACCCGTTCGGCATGGAGAACCTTACCTACATTCGCGAGGTCGCTCATTCGATGAAGCTGAACGAGTTGAAAGACCCGGCGATTATCATGAGCGCCTCCGGTATGGCTGAAGCGGGCCGCATTCGCCATCACTTGAAGAACAACATTTGCGATCCAAATAACCTAATCCTCTTCGTCGGCTATTGCGCCGAACACACGCTCGGTGCGCAAATCGTGTCCGGCCGTTCGCCCGTAAATATCTTCGGCGAACCTTATGAAGTGCGGGCGCGCGTGGCATCGCTCGACGCGTTCTCTGGACACGCCGACCGAACAGAGTTGAAGCGCTACGTGTCGGCGATCACCGGCGACATCAAGAAAATCGCCGTCGTGCATGGCGAGGAATCGCAGGCGCTGGCCTTCGTGGAGACGTTGAAGCAGATGAAGCCGAAAGCGGAGGTGTTTGCGCCGGTTTACAAGCAAGTGGTGGAGTTTTGAACGGGTACGCTCGCTCGCGACACTCACCCTTCCGGATCGTCGAGGATTTGTTTGAGCCGATCCGCCAGAGCGGTGGGAAACTTGTTTAACCAGCCTCCATCCCATCACGCGTGTTGCGCAACCACAGCGTTTCCGCCCACGATGGCGTAACGGACGCCCCCCGCGTTCAACGCGCCCGCGGCGCGTTGCAGTCGGCGACGGACCTGTTCGAACACCACTTCCGGGATGCGTCGGTCTTCCAACGAAAGCTGGAATTCAAACCTCCGTTCCCCTACATCTGCGCCATGTCTGATCTGAAACTGTCAACGCTCTCGGTCATTCTCGGTTTGATCGTGGCGTTGCCCAGCGTCTTCGGTCTGCTGAAGCCCAGGGCCTTCGCCGCCGCGGCCCGCAAATTTCCGCGCTACACGCCCGCGGGCTATGTGCTCACGCTGCTCGGAACGGCGTGGTTTCTTTACTACGTCAGGCAGGAGTCCGTCGCTGACTTCGCGAGCATGAAAAAGATTTTTTACTTTGTCTTCAGCGCCGTGGGCATCGGCACCTGCTTCTTCGTGCGCGACTTTTTGCCCGTGCGCGGGCTCGCAGTGGTGTTCCTCCTCGCCGCGAAGTTGATGGCGGACACGGCGCGCTGGGAAGACACCGATTGGCGGCTGGTGATTTCCACTTGGGCTTACCTGCTGGCCATCGCAGGAATGTGGTTCACCATCTCGCCCTGGCGTTTGCGTGACATCCTGAACTGGTCGGTCGCCACGGAATCGCGCACGCGGCTGACGAGTGGCGCGCGTGTGGCGTTTGGATTGTTCGTGATCGTCCTCGGGTTGACGGTGTTCAAGACTTCCGAGCAAAAGACGGCCGAACAACAAGCGTCGCGGCCATCTGAAGCGCTGATTCGTAGTTAACCGTGAGCCGGGGGCGCATCCTTGTCATTCGCGGCGGCGCCATTGGCGATTTTATTCTGACGCTTCCGGCGGTGACGGCGCTGCGTAAGCAATTCCCGCAAACACACATCGCGGTGCTGGGCTATCCGCAAATCGCCGCGCTGGCTGAACTGAGCGGGAGCGCGAGCGAAGTGCGTTCGATCGAAGCGCGTGCGCTCGCCGGGTTCTTTGCTAGGAAAGGCGAACTGGACCAGGCGCTCAGCGAATGGTTCGGTGGATTCAACATCATCGTGTCGTACCTCTACGATCCCGACGAAATTTTCCGCGAGAACATGGCGCGATGTTCGAAGGCGCAATTTATCGCGGGACCGTATCGCCCGAACGAAGGCGAGAACCTTCACGCCACGGATGTTTTTCTGAAACCGCTGGAACGCCTCGCCATCTTCGGCGCCGATCCTGAGCCGCGATTGAACATCACCTTGAAAGACCGGACGGAGGCTGAAGTGACGCTCGCGGTTCATCCCGGCAGCGGTAGCGAAAAGAAAAATTGGCCGGAAGAAAAATGGACTGAACTGCTAAGGCGCATCGCCCTCGAAACTTCGTGGCGCGTCCTGCTGGTCGGCGGCGAAGCCGAGCAGGAACGCTTGCAGCGACTGGCCTCGCTGCTGCCAATCGAACGGCTCAACGTCGCGATGAATCTTCCCCTGACGGAACTCGCCGCGCGACTGGCGAATTGCGACGCGTTCCTCGGGCACGACTCCGGTATCACGCACCTGGCTGCAGCGGTGGGCTTGCGCGGCGCGGCGCTCTGGGCGGAAACGAATCCAAACATCTGGTGTCCGCGCTGCGACACGTTTCAGTTGTTGCGAGACGAACGCGGCCTGGCGCGGATCGATCCGGAGCGAGTGTTCGTCGTCACGCGAGAGTTGATGAACCCGTCGCGGTAGGGCGTGGCTCTTTCTCTTTTCAAATCTTGTTTCCCCGCTAACGTCTCGCGCATGGATTCGTTGCTGAAGTTGATTCGCGAAAACGCCGCGTGGAAGCCGGCTGAACTCGCCGCCATGCTCAATCTTTCCGAGAGCGAAGTCAGCGCGCGCATCGAACGCTACGAAGCCGAACACGTCATCCTCGGCTACCGCGCGATTCTCAATGAGGAAAAGCTTGGCCTCGATTTGGTCCGCGCCGTCATTGAAGTGAAAATCACGCCGGAGCGCGGCGGCGGTTTCGATCGTTTGGCCGAGCGCATCGCGAAGCATTCAGAAGTGCAATCATGTTACCTCATGTCGGGCGGCTACGATTTGCTCGTGGTGGTGCAGGGTAACAATTTACGCGAGGTGGCCGCGTTCGTTTCCGAGAAGCTGGCCACGGTGCAAGGCGTGATTTCCACCGCAACGCATTTCATGCTCAAACCTTACAAGGAGCAGGGTGTGTTGATGAAGATGGACGTGAACGAGGAAAGACTTGCGGTGGCGCCATGAGGGGAATGACGAGTGACGAATTCCGAATAGAGACACACCGAGAATCTCTCAATTCCACGCCGCTTTGTTGGCCCTCGGACAACCGTTCGTCATTCGTCATTCGCCATTCGTAGCTATGTCCAGGAAACCCGCGCCTCTCGTCGGCATCATCATGGGTTCTCAATCCGATTGGGAAACCATGCAGCACGCGGCTGAGCAACTGGAGGCGCTCGGCGTGCCTTTCGAAGCTCAAGTCGTCTCCGCGCATCGCACGCCGGATTTACTTTTCGAATATGCGGAGAAGGCGGCGGGCCGTGGGCTGGAAGTCATCATTGCGGGAGCAGGGGGCGCAGCTCATTTGCCCGGCATGTGCGCCGCGAAGACTTCGCTGCCCGTCCTCGGCGTGCCGGTGGAGTCCAAAGCGTTGAAGGGACTCGACTCCTTGCTCTCGATTGCCCAGATGCCCGGCGGTGTGCCCGTGGGAACGCTGGCGATCGGCAAGCCCGGCGCGATTAACGCCGCGCTGCTGGCCACGGCGATTCTCGGCAACAAGCATCCGCAGTTCCGCGCGGCCTACGAAAAATTTCGCAAGAAGCAGACGACCACAGTACTTTCCAATCGCAAACCGGGAGTGGGGAATTGACCAGTAATCAGTAAGTCAGTGAATCAGTGTCAGGTAAGTTGGCGCTGCTGCGGAGGGTTTTCCAAACTGATTACTGTTTCACTGTATTACTGATTACCGACAATGCCGCCCCGTTTGACACTCATCGCGAATTGCGCTCTCATCCTGCGAGATTTCTGGACCGACTTATGAACGTGAATTTTTTTCGCATCTTTCTCGCCGTCCTTGGCACGGCCACGCTCGCGCTTGCCGCGACCGATCCGGTTGTCCCCAAGTGGGGGCGCTTCGAGCACACGTTCGAAAGCGCCACGAAATACGAGAACCCGCTTCAGGAAGCCGCGCTGAGTGTCGTGTTCCTCTCGCCACTCGGTGAGACGAACCGCGTGTATGGATTCTGGGACGGCGGCAAAACGTGGCGCGTGCGTTTCTCTCCGAACATGCCCGGCAAGTGGAACTGGGCCGCGGTTTGTTCCGACATCGCGAACAAAGGTTTGCATCTGCAATCCGGCACGTTCCTTTGCACCGCGCCGACTGGAAAAACTCGCTTCGATCAGCACGGCCCTGTTCGCGTGGCGCGCGATGGATTCTCGTTCGAGCATGAAGATGCGACGCCGTTCTTCTGGATGGCGGACACGGCGTGGAACGGTGCGCTGCTTTCGACACCGAAGGACTGGGAGTTTTATTTGCAAACTCGCACCGCGCAAAAATTCACTGCCGTGCAATGGGTTTCAACGCAGTGGCGCGCCGCGCCCAAGGGTGATGCCGACGGCAATGTGGCCTTCATTGGCAAAGAGAAAATTTCCGTGAACCCGGACTTCTTTCGCCGGCTCGATGCCAAGGCTGATGCCGTGAACAAAGCAGGACTGCTCAACGTGCCGGTGTTGCTCTGGGCCATCGGCGGCCGCAGCGCCGAACACAATCCCGGCTCCTTCCTTTCGGAAGATCAGGCGATTCTTCTCGCCCGTTACATGGTGGCGCGCTGGCAGGGCAACGCCGTGGCGTGGATTCTCGGCGGCGACGGTCATTTCTTCGGCAGTGAAGGTGAGAAGTGGCGGCGCATTGGCCGCGCCGTGTTCAATGACATTGCGCACGCGCCCGTGACGATGCACCCGCAAGGCCGCCATTGGGTCTTCAATGAATTCAAAGATGAAAAGTGGGTCGGGTTTGTCGGCTATCAAAGCGGGCACGGCGATAGCGATGACAGTCTCGCGTGGCTCACGAAAGGACCGCTCACGCAGGATTGGGAAAAGGAGCCGCACCGGCCATTGATCAATCTCGAACCGCCGTATGAAGGACATCTCGGCTATCAATCGAAGCAACCGCTCACTGCGGATCTGGTTCGGCGCACGCTGTATTGGTCGCTCCTCAACGCGCCCACGGCAGGCGTGACCTACGGCGGTCATGGTGTGTGGGGCTGGGACGACGGCACGAAACCGCCGACAGATCATCCGGGAACGGGAACCCCTTTGCCCTGGCAGAAGGCGGTGTTGCTGCCCGGCGCGCAAGAGGTAGTCCATCTGGTGAACTTCTTTACGTCGATTGAGTTCAATCAACTACGTCCGCTGCCCGGCGCCGTGGTGAACAACCCGGGCAATCAATCCGCGCGCAAATACATCGCCGCCGCGCGCTCCGAGAAAAAAGATGTGACGATCGTTTACGTGCCGGAAGAACGCACCGTGGAAATTCTTCTCGCCTCGCTGCCACCGTCCCCCGAAGTGAAGTGGTTCAACCCGCGCACCGGCGAGAACAGCGCCGCCGTCGCGGTGATCACTGACACTACCGCGCAGTTCCCGACGCCGAGCGAAGGCGACTGGATTCTCTGGATGCACACGCAGGTGAAGAAGTAGGACAAATCCCACCGATGCCGGATCTCGTTTATTGAGCGCCGAAAAACGCCGGCCCCGGAGGGCCCAAAACGTGAATAGCCCCGGATTTCATCCGAGGCTATTCACGTTCAATCGCTCCGCGATTGCCCACCAATTCATTGCAGCGCCTGTTTGAAAACTGAGACGCATTCCTATCGCCAGATCTTCGGTCGATCAAATCTCACTTCACTTTGTGGGGCCTTCTGTGATTTACTCCGAGCGTGCATGTGAATCTCGGCATCTGGGACAAGCTTACCAAGCTCACCATCTTCTGTCTGTTCGTCCTCGGAATCGCTTGTGTCGCGATCTGGTACCTGCCGCTGATCAACAAGAACGAACGCATGCGGCAGGACCTGCTGAAGCTGGAAACGAAAATCAATACCGAACAGGAACGAGAACGTTTGTTGCGCACGGCGTTCGAGGCGGCCCGCAGCAATCCCAAAACGATCGAACGCCTGGCGCGCGCCAATCTCGGGTACGCCAAGCCGGGTGAAATTGTAGTGCGCTTCGAGGAACCCGCGCCGTCTCACCGCTAACCAATCCCCGGTGGCACCTCACCATCCGCGCAATCAAGCGAGAATCTTTTGGATGACCTCGCCCGCCACGTCTGTCAGTCGATAACGCCGCCCATTGTGGAAGTGAGTCAGCCGTTTGTGATCCATGCCGAGCAGGTGAAGCATCGTCGCGTGAAGGTCATGGACGCTCACCCGGTCCACCACGGACTTGTAGCCAATCTCATCCGTCTCGCCATAGCTCACGCCGCCCTTGATGCCCGCGCCGGCCATCCACGCCATGAATCCATTCGGGTTGTGATCGCGCCCGCCATTGCCCTGCGAGACGGGCATACGGCCAAACTCACCACCCCAAATCACCAGCGTGCTGTCCATCAGGCCGCGGCGTTTCAAATCGGTGAGCAAGCCGTGAATCGGCATGTCGGTGGAGGCGCAATGCTGCGAGTGGTTGCCTTTGAGGTCGCTGTGAGCATCCCATTCGCCATCGCTGTAAACCTGGACGAAACGCACGCCGCGCTCGATCAGCCGCCGCGCCATCAAACATTTCGTGCCGATGTTCTTCGACGCGTCCTTGTCCATGCCGTAAAGCTCAAGCGTCTCCTTCGACTCGGTTGAAAAATCTGTCAAGTCGCTCGCCTCCGCTTGCATCCGATACGCCAGTTCGAAGCTTTGAATGCGCGCGAGCAAGTCCGGTTCGCCTTCGTGCTGCTTGAGGTGGTCAGTATTGACCTTCTTGAGAAAATCAAGTTGCGCCCGCTGATCATCACGCGTCACGTCTTCGGGCCGGGTGAGATTGAGAATCGGCGCGCCTGAAGAACGGAAGAGCGTGCCCTGATAACTAGTCGGCAGAAATCCAGCGCTCCAGTTGAGCGGCCCGCCCTTCACGCCTTGATTATTGCCGAGCACGACGTAGCCGGGAAGATTCTGGCTTTCGCTTCCCAGCCCGTAAGTGATCCACGCGCCCGCGCTCGGAAAACCAGGTCGTGGAATACCCGTGTTGATCTGGTAAAGCGCCGGTACATGATCGTTCGATTCGCTGTGGAGCGACTTGATGAACGCGAAATCGTCCACGTGCTTCGCCACGTTCGGATACTTCTCGCAAACCCACGCACCCGACTGGCCATACTGCTTAAAGCTGAACGGCGACTTCATCAACGGCCCCGGGTTCCCGTTGAACACGTCGATGTCGATGCGCTGCCCGTCGCGCTTCGTGAGTTCCGGCTTCGGATCGAACAAGTCCACCGAACTCGGCGCGCCTTCCATGAACAACCAGATAATCGACTTGGCCTTCGCCGGAAAATGCGGCGGACGCGGCGCCATCGGCGACTGTTCGGAATTGAGAGAATGCGCCATGTCAGCGGCCAGCAGACCATTGCCCTGCAACAGGTCCGCCAACGCCAGGACGCCGAAGCCCGCGCCGGCCTTCTTCAAAAAGTCGCGGCGGTTTGTGAACTTCTCGTAGCGTCCGCAATGATGGTTCATAGCAATCTTCTAAGCGTATGTGAACTCTCTGACAACTGCCTTGCGCTGTCGAGTGCAGGTGTGTACCGCGATAGCTCAATGAATCAACAAGTCGAATCGCCAGTCAGGCCGAGTTCGTGTATCCAATTCTGGTGCGTGACCGCCTGAGCAAAGAGCGCCGGAGTTGAAACATGCGCCACATTCGCGATAAGGCCGTAAGGTTCGGTAAGATTTCATCGAGCTGACATGAGCTACAACACATGACCAAGGCCAGTGACCTGCGTGTTTGGGCAGACGCGCTGCAAGCCCGTCAAAAACTTCCTGCACTCGTTCGTCGCCTTATCCACGGGACCATCGAAAAGCCGACGTTGGTTCAGTTTCCCGCCGACGAAGGTGTTCAGCGACGCGGATGGGACGGGTTTTGCAGACGACTGAGCACAATGCATGGGTTCCGACTGGATCAAGTGTTTGGGAAATGGGAGTGGATCAAGACCCGACGGCAAAGGCTCAAGGCGACTACACAAAACGCACTGCCAGTTCCGATAATCTAACGATGGCCGGAACGACTTTTGTTTTTGTCACGCCTCGCAAATGGGAAGGGAAAAGCAAATAGCGGGATGACAAACGAACGGAGGGAAAGTGGCGCGATGTCTGCGCCTGGGATTGCGATGATTTGGAGCAGTGGCTTGAGACTGCCCCGGCTGTTGACGAATGGCTCGCAGGTTTGTTGGGGAAATTGCCCGCTGGCGTTCGCGATCTTGCCAGCTACTGGGAAAGCTTAGCCGCAACCAGCAACCCTCCGTTTTCTCCAATGACATTTTTGGCAGGACGGTCGGGTGCAGCCGAAGATTTCTTACGCGCTCTTGCCGAACCGCCGACAGAAATCGCCGTGCATGCGCTTTCCCTCCAGGAACGGCGCTCTTCCACGGCCACACGCTCCCGACCCACAACAAACGGCATTTTGAGCCGGCCGGCGTGCAGATCGTTGATCCTTTGGATTGATCCTGCGCGGTATCGGTGACATTGCCGCGATGGCCGCACAGTCGCGTCCGTGGGTTCAATCCACGTAAATGAATTCGTTCATGGCGAAGATCGCCTGACACAAATCTGCGAGCGCGAGGTTCTGCGCATCGTTTTTCGGTTTGTCCGGATCGCGTGTCGAGCGTTGCTGAAGCTGGGCGTTGAGAAAGGTTGTCGCCGAGTCCAGTTCATCCGTTAATGGTTCGCGTCCGAGCGCCCAGCGCCAGGCGAGACGAACTTGCGCCTTGGGTTCCGTGCCCGCCTCTTTCTCCACTCTTTGCGCGAAGTCCAGTGCACGCGCGCGGACAAACTTGTCGTTCAACAGCGCCAGCGCCTGCGGAGCGACAGTGGTGTTTTCGCGGCGGCCGCAACTGGCTTGCGCATCCGGTCCGTCGAACGCCTGCATGAGCGGCTGTTGCACCACGCGTTTGTGGAACACGTAAACGCTGCGCCGGCGCGTGGCGGGAGTGTCTTTCAGGTCCTTGGGATACGGGTCCTTCATGTTGCGGGCCTGGATGGCCTCGGGAGCGACGGGTGCCTTGAAAGCGGGGCCGAACATCTGCGAATTCAGCGTGCCGCTCACGGCGAGCATCGAGTCGCGCAGAATCTCGGACTCAATCCGCTGCGGACGCCGCCGCCAGAGAAGGCGATTGTCTGGATCCACTTTCGCTTTCGCAGCATCGAACGTGGTGTCCTGGAGATAGACTGAACTGGTCATGATGAGCCGATGCAGCGGTTTCAACTTCCAGCCGCTCTTTACGAACTAGCTCGTCAACCATTCCAACAATTCCGGGTGCGTGGGCGGGTCACAGCGCGCGCCGAAGTCATTGACGGTGCGAACGAGTCCTTGCCCGAAATGGTGCTGCCAGACGCGGTTCACGATCACCCGCGCGACGAGCGTGCCCGCGCCGTGCTCGGTATCAGTCATCCACTCCGCCATCGCGCGTCGCTGTTGGGTGGAATCGGCCCGGCGGCTGTCGGCGCGCGCGGCGGTCCAATAGTCCGTGGGTGTCTTGCCTTTGGTGAGCGCAGTGAGGAATCCCAACTCCACCGGCTCGCTCTTTGCCCGGAAATCGCCTCGGGCCAGCAAGAAGGTTTCGCGCGGTTTGGCGCCGTAGTCGGCGAAACCATACGCAGCGGGCAGCGGATTCGGTTTGCGGGCCTCCGCGCCCTTGAATGCCTTCTCGCGAGAATCCCATTCGGCGCGCTCTTCGTCGGAGAAGAACGGTCGGAGTTCCTTATCCTCCACTTTCAGTTCCTTGGAGAACTTCCTCGCCAGTTCTTTGGCCTCCTTCGTCTCTCGATTATTTTTCAGGAGCGCTTTCTCCTCATCGCTGATTTTCAAGGCGCCGATTTTTATGTGTCGCGCCGCTGTCTCGTGCCGTTTTCTCGCCTCCTTCTCCCAGTCGTCCAACCGCTTCTTCGCCGCGTCGAACTCCGTCTTCCATTTCGCTTCCGCCTCGCGATAATGCCGGACTTCCTCGATCGGCGCGAGTGGCACTTCCGCGCGGTCGCCGCCGTTGAACGCGCTTTGAATCCGATAGTAATCGCGTCGCGGCACTGGATCATACTTGTGGTCGTGACAGCGGGCGCAGGCGAGCGTGAGGCCAAGCATCGCGGAGCCGGTCGTCGCGATCATGTCATCGAGTTCGTTGAAGCGCTCGCGGGTTCGCTCTTCCTCCATCAGGTTGAGCGGGAGCGCGGCGTGGGTGCCGGCCACGATGAAGCCTGTCGCGGCGATGGCTCGCGGGTTGTCGGGTTCCAGTTCGTCGCCGGCGAGTTGCCAGCGCGCGAACGTGTCGAACGGCATGTCCTCGTTGAAGGCGCGGATGACGAAGTCCCGATAGTGATATGCGGTGGGTCGGTCGGCATCGCCTTCCGAGCCGTTGCTGTCCGCGTAGCGCACCACGTCGAGCCAATGGCGCGCCCAGCGCTCGCCGTAATGCGGGCCGGCGAGCAATTCATCGACGAGTGATTCCACGGCGGAGGGTGAATTAACCGCCGAGACTTTGACGAATGACTCGACTTGCGCCGGCGTGGGCGGCAAGCCGATGAGATCGAAATAAATTCGGCGAACAATTTTCTGCGCGCTGGCGTTGGGAGACAGTCTCAGTTTTTTCTCCTCCAGCGCGGCGAGAATGAAACGATCCCCGGGCGTGCGCACGGCGCTCGCGTTTTCGACCGCGGGTTTTGACGGACTCCTGAGCGGAAGAAAAGACCAATGCTTGCGATCCTCATCCGTCACGATCATTTCCGAACGCGCCACCACACCAGTCGATGCGGTTATCTCCGGCCATTTCGCGCCCGCCTCAATCCAGCGCTTCAGCAGATCGATCTGGGCGACGGACAGCGGCTCGCCTTTGGTCGGCATGCGCTCATCGTCATCTTTCGATGACACGAGTTTGATGAGACGGCTTTCGTTAGCGTGGCCCGGCACGATGGCCTTTTCGCCGGAATCAGCCGGTGTGAACGCGCCTTCTTTCGTATCGAGCCGCAGCCCGCCCTTCTGCTTTTCCGGCCCGTGACATTTGAGGCAATGCTGTTCCAGCAAGGGTCGCACTTCGCGTGAGAAATCGGGCGCGATCTCGGCGGCGTTGGCGTTGCGAACAAACAAAAGGCAAAGAGGGAAGATCACCAGCGTCAGAGGATCTCGACTCGATATGGCAGCAATGGAAAGCACAGGACGGTTCGACGGGCCTTCATTCAGCCCGATTCACATTTGAAATTCGTGGAACCTTGTCAAAGTCGTTGTGCCAATCACTCACCGCATGCCCGGCATCTTCCCACCCATCTTGCCCATCATCTTCTGCATCTTGCCGAACTTCTTCATCATCTGCTGCATTTGCCCGAACTTGTTCATGAGCGTGTTGACCTCCGCGACTTTCACGCCGCTGCCGGCGGCGATGCGCAAGCGGCGTTTGGCATTGAGCAAGTTCGGATTGCGGCGTTCCTGCGGCGTCATCGCGCAAATGATTCCTTCCATGCGCTTGAACTCCTTCTGTTGCTGATCAAGTTCGTCCGGCTTAATCTGATCTCCGCCGGGTAACATGCTGACGATGCTTTGCAGCGAACCGAGCTTTTTCATCGCGCGCATCTGTTCCAGAAAATCTTCCAGCGTGAACTGCCCCTTGCGCATCTTCTCCTCGAACTTCTTTGCCTCGTCCATGTCCACCGCTTCGGCAGCGCGCTCGACGAGACTCACGACGTCGCCCATGCCAAGAATGCGCGATGCCATGCGCTCGGGATGAAATGGTTCGAAGTCCTCCGGCTTTTCGCCCACGCCCACGAACTTGATCGGTTTGCCCGTAACAGACTTCATGCTCAACGCTGCGCCGCCGCGCGCATCGCCATCGAGTCGGGTGAGAATGCTGCCGGTGATCTGAAGCGCCTGGTCGAAATGAGTGGCGACGTTGACCGCCTCCTGACCCGTGGCGGCGTCGAGCACGAGGAGAATTTCCTGCGGCTTCACGAAGTCACGCAGCCGAACCAGTTCCTGCACCAGCGGCTCGTCGATCTGCAAACGGCCTGCGGTGTCAAAAATCAACGTCGCGCGATTGTTCGCCGCCGCGAAGGCAATCGCTTCGCGCGCGATCTTGATTACGTCGGTCTCGCCCTTCATCACGAACACCGGCACGTCCACCTGCTGGCCTAGCGTGGCGAGTTGATCCATCGCGGCCGGTCGATACACGTCCGCCGCCACGAGCAACGGCGCGCGTCCCTGTTTGTTCAGCAAGCGCGCGAGCTTTCCGCTGGACGTTGTTTTGCCGGAGCCGTGCAGGCCGCACATGAGAATGCTCGCGGGACTGCCGCTGAGATCGAGCGAGGCATTTTCGGACCCGAGCAGACCCACCAGTTCGTCGTAAATGATTTTGACGATCTGTTGCCCCGGCTGAACGCTCTGAATCACTTCCTCGCCGAGCGATTTTTCTTTCACGCGCTCGATGAAGTCGCGCGCAACTTTGAAGTTCACGTCCGCTTCCAAGAGGGCCATGCGCACCTCGCGCAAGGACTCACCGATGTTGCTCTCGGAAATTTTCCCAAGCCCGCGCAGGTCCTTGAAAACCTTTTGTAGCTTGTTAGTCAGGCTGTCGAACATGTGGCGGAAGGTAGGACGAGAAACGCCTCACGCCAAGACTCAAAGGAGCATCGGCGACCGGTCGCGGCGCGTGACGAATGGAACGTTTCAGACTACAACATTCCGAGCGCGGCATGAATATTCACCATCTGGAACTTTTTTATTACGTCGCTCAGCATGGCGGCATCGCCGAAGCCGTGCGGAAGATGCCCTACGGCATTCAACAACCGGCGATTAGCGTGCAACTCATCCAGTTGGAGAAATCCCTTGGCTCGACCCTTTTTCGCCGCCGGCCTTTTCAATTGACCGACGCGGGAAAGAATCTCTTTGGCTTCATCGAACCGTTCTTCTCCGGCACCAGTGAGATGGCCGCTCGAATTCGAGGTGAGAGCGAAGCACGGATTCGGATCGGGGCGTCCCAAATAATCCTGCGAGATTATCTCCCGAAAACGTTGAGCGCCGTGCGGAAGAAAGTTCCAAAGTTGCGCGTTGTTTTGCGGGAAGGCTATCCGCATGAACTGCTCCAGGCAATTGATGACGATGAGATAGACATCGCCATCACGTCCCTCGAACTGCGGCCGCCCGCCGGCTTCCGCAAAGTGATCCTGGCAAAGCTCCACCCACAGCTCTTATTTCCAATATCAGGCCGGCTGCCGAGCGCAGAGACACTTGGTGATTGCGCTGGCGAACCATTGATTGCGCTGCCTCCAGGCGAACCGCTGTGCCGTGTCTTTCAAAAGGAGTTGAAGCGGCGGCGCGTGGATTGGTCACCCACAATCGAAGTGAGTTCGCTGGAACTGGTTGCGTCCTACGTGCGTGAAGGGTTTGGAATCGGGCTCTCGTTTGCCATGCCCGGACCGCCGCCGGACGGAGTGAAACTTCTCACTCTCCATGATTTCCCCCCGATTACGATTGCCGCAGTTTGGCGCAAATTGCTGTCTCCTGCCGGAAAAATTTTGGTGCAGGTGTTACCGGAGCAGGCAGTCGCGCTCCGATTCTGACCTGAGTTGCGATTGAGCCTGTGCATCGCCCGCGCAAAGCTATCAATTAACTTCTCGCATCGTCGTCCGCTTAACGTCGCGGTCGTGATCTTGAAAATTGCCTTTGAACTGGTGGCGTGCGTTCTCGTTGCTGACTTCGTATCGGGATTTTTTCACTGGCTCGAGGACGCCTACGGCCGAGAAGATTTTCCAATCATTGGACGTCTGGTTACCAAGCCAAATATCCTTCACCACCATAATCCGCGCCATTTCACCCGGAACAGTTGGTGGCAGAGTTCATGGGATCTGGCGTGTCTTTGCGCCCTCATTGCGATAGTTGCCTGGTTGTCCGGACACATGAGTTGGCACGTCTTGGTTTTTGCCTTTCTCGGTGCGAATGCAAATCAGATCCACAAGTGGGCGCACCGAACTCCGCAAGAGAATGGAAGGTTGGTGCGATGGCTCCAACGCTGCCGATTGGTGCAAACACCGCGCCATCATGCCCACCATCATACCGATCCGAAGAGCAGTCACTATTGTGTCCTGACTGATTTTCTGAACCCGATTCTGGACAGGCTCCGTGTTTGGACATTTCTTGAGTGCATCATCTGGCTGCTCTTTGGAATCCGCCGCCGTACGGATACATCGGTTTCACCGCTGAACGAGACCGTGATCTTGCCGGGAAAGGAGATGGAGCAGGCGGCAGAGTCCATTCGTTGACAACGTCAGGACCCTTCCGCATATTGCGCCCTCTTTTTTGGCGACGGTAGGTTACCCAAGTGGCCAACGGGGGCAGACTGTAAATCTGCTGGCTTACGCCTTCGATGGTTCGAATCCATCACCTACCACCATCCTTTAGCTCCCTTTTCCCTTGGCTTTGGAGAGTTTGAAGAAAGCTACAATTCTCACAAACCTTGAGGTGTCGCTCGAAAATCCAAGGGGACGTAACGCACGAGCGAAATACTACTTCTACTTTGCAGAGGTTTTGGTTTTCGCAATCCTTCCCACAGATTGCGTTCTTGTATTCCTCATGCACACTAGCATTCGCTCGAAACCGGGAAGTGGTCGCGCAGGCTTGGTCTTATCTTTACGACCATCTCCCACAGTTCAGTTGCTAAGATGATGACGCTCAGATCCACATTGTTTAGACATTCCCCGCTTTCACTCGTCTTTGCCTTCGTGGCGTGTGTTCCAGACGGGCAGGCTAAAGAGGCCTTTCGGCACGTCGCCAAGCTAGAAATGTCCAATGCTTTCCGTCTCACAAGCTCAGATTGGAAGATCCCTGAAAGAACTGCGCTGCTAGGAGTCGACGGCTTGTTTGGGTTGGAAATCACCAATTGGACCAAGGGCGACTTTACCACGGCGATTAGCAATTTGACGGAGATCATCCGAATCACCCCAAACGATGCCATGGCCTACATTCGCCGCGGTATTTGCCATTCGCTCCAAAGCGAGCCGGACAAAGCCATCGCGGACTTCAAAAAGGCGACTCGGGTCGACCCGAACAATGGATTGGCTCATTTCTTCCTGGGTATCTCGCATTTTGAACAGCGTGAATTCGAGAGAGCTATCACGGACATCACCGAGGCGCTTCGACTCATCCCAAAGAAAATCATGGTTCGTAGCCGCACGGCGTCCGCCACCTTGTACAGCATGAGGGGATACGCTTATCTTGCTACCGGCGCTTACGAGAGAGCGGTGAGTGACTTGACCGAAGCTATTAAAATTGATTCACGAGACGACAGCTTCTATTGCGACCGCGGCACCGCTTACGACCGCAAGGGTGAATTTGTGAAGGCGATGAAAGATTACGATGAAGCCATTCGGATCAATCCTACAAATCTGGTTGCCTATTACAATCGGGGGTGTATTGGCCAAGAGAGGGGCGAGTTGGACAGCGCAATCCGCGACTTTACGAGAGCCATCCAGATTGATCCAACGAACGTCGATTCCTACTACAACCGCTCGGTTGCATTCAGCGACAAAGGCGCTTTGGACAAAGCAATTGCCGATTTGAACGAAGCCATCCGGTTGGAACCGCACAACGGAACGTTTTATTGCGACCGGGGGCACGTCTTCAGCAGGAAAGAAGAATGGACTAAGGCTAGAGCGGACTATAGTGAAGCCATTCGTGTTGATCCAAACAATGCTGATGCGCACAACGAGTTGGCTTGGCTTCTCGCGACCTCTCCAGATGCCTCGGTTCGCAACGGGGTTCGCGCAATAGCCATTGCGAAAAGGGCGTGCGAATTAGCGGAATGGAAGAATCCGAATCATATCGGAACGCTGGCGGCCGCGAATGCCGAAGCAGGGGATTTCGAGGAAGCTGTCAAGTATCAGAAGCAGGTGCTGTCTTCGACTGTTTTAAACAAAACAGAGCGCAGTGATGAAACACAGCGGCTTGAGCTTTTCCAACAGCGAAAGCCGTATCGCGATGAGGCAAAATAACAGACCAGGAAATTGTAGCTGGAAGCGATGGTGAGGTGCCGAAGTTGATGGAGGCGGCGATCGCTGTCGCAAAGATAGTCTTGTAGAAAAGTATCAGGACGCGCATTGCCTTGAGCGTCGGATCAATAGAAGAACAACGCCGCGATCACATGCCACGTTGTAAACACCAGCAGCAGCACCGAGAAAGGAATGTGAACCAGCAGCCAGCCGTGCAGCCAGTGTTGCAGCTTCGTTTGCAGATCGAGTTGGCGCCGTTCGTCGCACCACGCCTGCAGTTGTTCGAGCCTTGCCTGCCAGTCATTACCAACGCTGATCTTGAGGAGGCGAAATTGATCGTCGGAGACGCGTTGAGAGCCGAGCAAGAGTTTTTCGCCGCGATGTGCGGAAAGGTAAGGCAGCGCGGCCTCATCCATGAACTCGCGGAAAACCGGGATCGAAGGATCGGGCAAAACTTCCGTGACTGATGTCGCGGCTGTGCTGGTCAGCGGTTCAGCAACGGCGGGGATGCCCGCGGTCGCCAGCGATGTCGCGGGTGCGGCCGTCGTCGTTATCGGAACGGGCGCGGGTGCAGGCGCTGGTTCCAAGCTCTTGCGCAACTCCAGCGCGGACTCGCGCATTTGGCTTCTCAGGTGAGGGATTTGCTCGAAGATCGTTTCGAGCGGCACGCGTTCCTTCATCAGTCGCGGCAGGAAATGTTGCAACGCGAGTCCGTAGAACCCGCTCAACATCACGATGCCATAGATGGCGAGGAACCATCGCGTCATCGGTGAACCGCTGGAGAAGCCGCAGTGCAGCAGCACGAGCGGAATGGTCAGGATCGTCAGCCAAATGTGGCCTTTGAGCCAAACTTGCAGCCGGCCGACTTTGAGGGTGGGACGTTTGCGGCGCAGGCCGAGCAGCGCGGCGAAAACAAAAATCGCGGCGGCGATGCTGCCGTAAATCAAACCGAGCGGAGTGCCGCCGACGCTGCGTCCGGTTTCGCGCACGTCGCGGTGCAAACTCGCGGGCAAGCGTGCGGTCAAGGGCAAACGCTCTGGATAAAACTCTCCGACGTAAAACAGGGTTGCCACCACGCTCGCCACGATAACAAACGCCGCCCATACCCAGTGCTGTCGATTGATGATCATTTCTTGCGTCCGGAGTTCAACGGCTCCGCGTCGTGCGTCGTGCGCCGGTCGAACTTGATTGGTTCCCCGCGCGAGCCAGAAATGAACTGCCGCGTGAAATACTCCGTCGGGTCCACGCGCTTCGCCGCATCGTGCGGACAGGCGTACACGCAACTGGGCATCGACAGGTCCGTGCAAAGATCGCACGTGGCGGCCTTGAAACTTTTCTTCGGCGCGGCCACCGGTTTGGGAGTTTCACCCGCCACCGGAGCGGCTTGCGCCAGCTTCACTTCTTCCATGAACTCCACCGGGTGCATGTTGATGTTTCCAAATGGACACAACTCCGCGCACTTGCTGCAACCGATGCACCAGTCCTCGATAATGATTTCCAGGTTGTCCTTGCGACGAATCGAACCGACCGGGCACTGCGTCATGCAAAGCGGATCGCGGCAAGTCCGGCACGTCGTGGCCACGAGATACTTATCGTAGCGCAAACCGTCACGCAGCAGACGCGTCACGCCATCATGAGCTTCGGCGCAGGCGCGAACGCACAAGTCGCAACGCGTGCAACGATCGAGATCGATCACGAGGAGGTTCTGCGCTTCGAACAAGCCCTGATTCAAAAACTCATCCAGGTTCAATCCGCGCGGCAGCGCTTTTTTCTGACTCGACTTGATGCGCGCCTCGGCGACCTCGGTGAGCATGGCCTTCACCTTGGGAAAGTTCGTGAGCATTTGATCGAAGTCTTCGCGCCCGATCTTCACCAACGAAACCGTGTCGAGCGCGGTGCAGGTGGCGCCGCGTGGCTGATTGAAGAGCAAACCGATCTCGCCGAAATAATCGCCGCGTCCAAGGTACGTGCGCACCATGTCGCCGCCGGGCATGGCGTTCGCGACCTTCACCATGCCGGAACGAATGAGATAAAAAGCATCCGCCGGATCGCCTTGTTTGCAGATGACCTGGCTTTTGCCAAACGTGACCAGTTCAACTTTTTGATTCAGCAGCGCGAGAAAAGTCTCATCGACGGACGCGAAGAGCGGCACGCTCCGTAAGTGATTGTTCAAGGACCGCTCGCGATATTTTTTGTCCAACTCCACCTTGAACGTCGTGCCTTTGAACGTCCCGACTTTCACTTTCGTCGAGGCCTTTGTGACAGCATCCACCTCACGCGAACCCATGAGCATGTCGAGAATCACGCGGAGGAACTCGACCATCACGCACTCTTCGCTCGCCTGCACCGTGGCCGAGCGCGGCTGAAACGTGCGGCAAGTCATCTCGCCGAAAAGTTCTCCCGCCGTGAGTTGCGCCAGCGGACTGTTCACGGACAAATCGACCGACGCATCGATCGGGATGAACGTCTTGGTGTTCTCATCGCGATGCTCCTGTTTGTCCGAGACGAGAAAACTTTTCATCCGCGCGACGAACCCGCCGAGACCGCGCCGCGTCTTCACGTGGGCAATTTTATTGGCGATGAAAATGTTGACCTTGCCCGAGACGATGTAGAACGCCGTCGAGCCGAACGCGCCTTCATCGCAAACGATGTCGCCGCGCTTGAAACGGCGGAGCACGGCAGCGCCTTCGGCCCACTTGAGTTGCGGAGCGGGGATTTCTTTCAGCCACGGCAAGTACTCGAGCAGTTTTTCGGTGCTGAGCTTTTCGCCCACGTCGAGCTTGTCGGTACTGGGTTGCATTGAAGCAGCGGATTGAATAACACAGCGCCCGTGCCGGGCAAAGCGTTTACTCCAATGCAGCGGACGGGGCCAAGCTCCCAGCTCCAAGAGCCAAGTTCCAGAGAGATTCCAAACACCAACTTCGAAATGACCAACGTGCTGCGCATGGCCCCACTGTTTTGGTGTTTGAGATTTGGAGCTTATCTGATGCTTGGATCTTGGATCTTGGATCTTGGATTAACGTCGCTGTTCGCCGCCGACATCCTACCAAAATTCCTCGGCTCCCAAGGCTGCGCCTCCGCCATGTGCCACGGCGGGGCGGATGAAAAGCGCAACCAGTTCGCCATCTGGTCGAAGAAAGATTTCCACACGCGCGCGCCGGCGACGTTGTCGATGCAGCGTTCGGCGCGGATTGCGGACACGTTGAAAATCTCCGATGCGTCGAGCGATACGCGCTGCACCGTTTGCCACAATCCTTTCCAAAGTGTTCCCGCTGAACGCAAAGGTCCGCTGGTCGGAAAACTCGAAGGCGTGTCCTGCGAGAGTTGCCACAATGCGGCGGAGAACTGGCTGCTGACCCACACGCGCACGGACCTGACGTATCCGCAGAAAGTTGACGCCGGTCTCCGCGATTTGAAGAATCTCTACGTGCGGGCGAACACCTGCGTGGCCTGCCATCAGAATCTTGCTCCGGAACTGCGCGCGGCGGGCCATCCCGAGTTGACGTTCGAGTTGGATGGGCAGTGCGCCGCCATGCCGCGACACTGGCGCGAAACCAATTCCATTCGCGGATCACAGAGTTGGTTTGTCGGTCAAGCGGTGGCGTTACGGGAAAGTGCCGCGCAAAGATCCGCCGCCAAGGCCAGCGATGAAGTGCAGCGGCGTGAGGCCGCATTGTCTTGGCTTCTCGGAATCGCCGCCGAGCCGAAGGCCGCGGACGATCTGGCGCGCGACACGGCCGGACAGAATTGGACGGAAGCAGAAGCGCGTTCACGTTTGACGAAGCTGGCGTCCACGCACGAACAGTTTGCCAATGCAACAAGCTTCGAGGAATTGCCCCAGCGTGCCGAACGTTTGGTGCTCGGCCTGGAACGGCTGCTCGTGGCGCTCAAGCTGAACAAGAACCCGGTGCTGAGTGCGAAGCTCGATCAACTCTTCAAAGATGTTCAATCGCGCCCGGATTTTTCGCCGAAGTTATTTGCCCAACATCTGAAAGCGTTCGCGGACGAGATTCCGCCGCGGGCGGCTGCCAAGCCGGAGTGAACTGTCCGAGCTGTTGTTGAAACTGTCTCCGCTGCTGCGCCCTTTTGTGACGTGTCCCGCGAAAACTATCTTGGCTCGCTCAACAAATGTGTGTACTCACGATTCACGCCATGACAAATCAGGAAAAGTCGTCCCCGCATTCTCCCGCCATCGATCATTCCGTCTCCTTGCCCTGGTGGAGATTGCTGAATCGCTACCACTGGTTTGTCTTTATCGTGGCTTCGCTGGCCTGGCTCTTCGATTGCCTCGATCAACAACTCTTCATTCTCGCGCGCAACAACGCCATCGGCTTTTTGCTTGGGCCGGATGCTGATCCGTCGAGGGTCAAAGAGTACGGCGGCTACGCCACGGCGATCTTTGTCGCCGGCTGGGCCACTGGCGGACTCATTTTCGGTTCGGTCGGCGATCGCATCGGGCGCGCGCGAACACTCGCGCTGACCGTGTTGCTGTATTCCGTCTGCACCGGGCTGAGCGCCTTTTCCCGAAATTTCACTGATTTCGCCATTTACCGCTTCATCACCGGCCTCGGTGTCGGCGGAGTATTCGGACTGGCCGTGGCCCTGGTCGCCGACGCCCTTCCAGAAACCGCCCGCCCCAAAGCTCTGGGCATGCTCCAGGCGCTCTCTGCCGTCGGCAACGTGACCGCCGGGCTGTGCAGCATGGCCGTCTCGGGCATGTCGCCTTCAGTGTCCTGGAAATATCTTTTTTGGATCGGCGCCGCGCCCGCTTTTCTTTGCCTCTTCATCATGCTGCGCCTCAAGGAACCGGAGAAATGGGTGAAGGCGCGCACCGCCAGCCGCGCGGTGGGCGGAAAAAAAATGGGATCCTACGGCGACATGTTGGGCGTCGGGCGCTGGCGCAAACCCGCCTTGCTCGGAATGCTCTTGTGCGTCGCCGGCGTGGTTGGCCTGTGGGGCGTGGGCTTCTTCAGTCCGGAACTCGTCGGTCCCGCGATGGACAAATCGCTGCGCGCCGAAGGGCTGAGCGACAAAGCATTGGCCTCAGCCAAGAACTGGTGGATGTCGATGAACCTGATCGTCCAGAACATCGGCGCGTTTGCCGGCATGATTTGTTTCAGCAAAATTGCGCATCGCTTCGGCCGGAAGAAAGCGTTCGCCGGCGGCTTCGTGATGGCGTTCCTAGCCACCATGTTTTTCTTCCTCAACTTCAATGGCAAGAGCGATCTCTGGATGAGTGCCGTCATGGGCTTTTTCCAACTGGGTTTGTTCGCCGGCTTCGCCATTTATCTGCCGGAACTTTTCCCGACGCGGCTGCGCAGCACCGGCACGAGTTTCTGTTACAACGTGGGCCGCTTCATCGCCGCCACGGGTCCGTTCTCGCTCGGCCTGCTGCAAAAAGCGCTCGGCGATAAAGCCGTCGCGGCGCTCCCGGCCACCGCGGACGCGATTGCGAAAGCCGACGCCAAGTTGAGCGCCTTCCGCGAAGCCGCCTGCTGGCTCAGCGCGATTTACCTCCTTGGCCTCGTGGTGCTGCCGTTCCTGCCTGAAACCAAAGGCCGCGCAATGCCGGAGGACTGAGGCTGGGGGCGAAAGGATTCTCGCATCGTTGGAGAATCCGCTTCCTTGCGTCGCCGGCTGCAACCTGGTCCAATGGCGCTTTTGAACGGGCTGCCAGACCAGAAAAGAAAAAGAGCGAAGCCGGTTTCATCCAGCTTCGCTCCTGAAATGGCTTTCGACTAGTAGCTGCTGCGTGTGCCGCTATATTCACGCCGGGGGCCGCGGCTGCTGTTGCCGTTGCCGCCACTACCGCCACCGCGCGATTCGCGCGGCTTGGCTTCATTCACCGTCAACGCCCGTCCATCGACGTTCTGGCCGTTCAACGCGGCGATGGCTGACTGCGCCTCTTCCGCCGTGCGCATGGTGACGAAGGCAAAGCCGCGCGGGCGTCCGCTTTCACGATCCGTCATCAGGTTGGCTTCCAGCACCGTGCCATGAACGCCAAAGGTAGTGTGAAGATCGTTTTCCGTGGCGTTGAACGGAAGATTCCCGACGAACAATTTATTGTTACTCATAGTTGTGATGTCGTGTAGAAGAACCCTTTTGCTCCAAACTGTTCCCGACCATCGGGTTTCGAATCATCACGGAACCGAGTTCACTTGAGGATTTACCAGACCTTGAAACGGACAAGCTATCTAACGAACGGCGGCAGAGTCGTTCACGCCGGGGGCAAAAGCAAATAGTTGCGCGATGAATCTTCCACGTGGAGTACGTTGATTCTCACACATCGATCACCGGGCCGCCCTTGTCGTCGTCCGGTTTGATGGGCGGTTTGCCGCGGCGCACGGAGACGCGGGCGTCGCCTGTGCCGGTAAGGGAATTCAACAGGAGCGAGACCACGCTGATGATCAACGCCCCCCAGAATGCGCTCCAGAAACCATCGACGTGAAAATGTTTGGGGCCGAGCAGCGCGCTCACGAGCAGGAGCAGGCCGGCATTGATCACAATGGTGAACAGGCCCAGCGTGAAAATCAGCAGGGGCAGCGAGAGGACCAGGAGCAGCGGGCGAAGGAAGCCGTTCAGCAAACCCAGCACGAGCGTCGCCACAATCAGATCCAGATAGCTCCCGTAAGTGATGCGGTCCCGCAGAACGAACGTCGCCACCAGTACCGCCAGTGTGCTGATGATCCATCGTTGAATAAATGCTTTGAGTTTGTCTGACATTCGGCCGCGCGTCACGGCGGGCAAAAGATGAAGTACAGCGGCGAGAGTGACAAGGCCGGTGAGCGCCGGCTTATTTTCTCGATTCAAAACTCCACGTGCAGCAACTCCACCTGCGTCTCGCTCTGAATCGTGATGCGCTTCACCGCGGCGGGCACGAGGCAAAAATCTCCGGGCTTGAGCGGCGCCTCGACACCGTTGGCGCTGATCGTCATTCGTCCGCGCACGATGCCGAAGATCTGCGGCAACTTGCTCGACACGTGAAAGCGCTGGCCGCGTTTGATTTGCCAGGCGTTCGTGCGGAACAACGGATCATCGACGAGGTAGCGCACGGCGAACGTTTCGTTGCGCGAATACTCGGTCTTGATAAGCGGCGGCTCGAAGTCGTTGAAGTCGATGCTCGCGAGCGATTGCTCGACGTGCAGCTCCCGCGGCTTGCCGTCGAGACCCACGCGGTTCCAGTCGAACACGCGATAGGTCGTGTCGGAGTTCTGCTGAATCTCGAAAATTACGTTGCCTGCGCCGATGGCGTGAACGCGTCCGCTGGGCAGGAACATGGTGTCGCCGTTCTTGACCGGGAGATGGTGGAAACATTCCGCCACACTGCCATCGCGGACCTTCTCCTCGAATTGCGCCCGCGTGACGCCGCGTTTCAAGCCCACGAACAAATCGGCGGCCGACGTGGCATCAGCGATGAACCACATCTCGGTTTTCGGTTCGCCCTTGAGTTCCTTTGCGAGCGCCGCGGGCGGATGGACCTGCAGCGAGAGCTTGTCCTGCGCGTCGAGAATTTTGACGAGCAACGGAAACTGCTTCGCGTCCGCGCGGCCGGTGCCGAGCAGTTCCGCCGCGTGATTTTCCATCAGCCAGCGCAGCGACTTCCCTGCGAATTCACCATTGGCGATGACGCTGATGCCCTCGGGCCGGTCGGTGATTTCCCACGACTCACCGATGACTTGGTTCGGCGGTAGCTTCTTCTCGTAGAGCCGCTCGATATTGCGCCCGCCCCAGACGCGTTCTTTGAAAATCGGTTCGAAGGTGAGGGGATACAGCTTGGTCATAAATCAAATTTTCGATGCACTCTCGCGATTGTTCCGGTCAACGCAATGCTTGGAGGTTAGGCGGCCGTCTTACTGAATAAAACTCTCGCATTGTCGAACTCGATAAGTGCCGCTCTGCCGACCGCGTCGGGATATGCGGACGATGCGTGAATAAGCACCTCGTAGTGGCGGAAGTCGCGATAGCCAAGCTCGTCGAAGTCAAAGAAACGCAGCAGATGTAACTCGATCTCGCTGGGGCGAACTTGCGAAACGGAATGGTCCCAATACCCGCTTCTTGGCAAATCGCGGTTGATGAATATCGGCGTACCGTGATCGACAGCCGGCACGATACGAAAGCCCGGCAGCACCGATGGCTCCGGTGAACACGCTGGCGAAAGTTCCTGGCTGGAGACACCGAGTGGGCGCAGAACGAGGGACGAGAAAACACCGCGCGCAATTGTGTCGAACTCGTCCCGAACATCCCAATTCTGCGTGGGCTCTGCGACAGGCCGGAAGTAAGCGTTCCAAAGATGGCGAGCGCATTCCCGATAATTCCTGAATAGATGCGTAACATCGTCCATGTGCGTAAGGGGCCCAGCAGGAGTTGTACATCACGTCCGCTACGCCGCCGCCTTCTGCTTCTCCACCACATGTCCGTGTGCGCGGAACTTGGCGTAGCGTTGTTTCAACCGTTCCTCGACCGAAAGTTGCTTCAGCGTTTCAAGGTTCCGCAGCAGCACCTGCTTCAAGGTTTCCGCTGTGGTCTTTGCGTCGTTGTGCGCGCCGCCGAGCGGCTCGGGCACGATTTCATCCACCAGTCCGAGTTCGAGCAAATCCTTCGCGGTGATCTTCAATGCTGCCGCTGCTTTCTCCGCTGCCGCGCGTTCCTTCCACAAGATGGCCGCGCAACCTTCCGGGCTGATGACCGAGTAATACGCGTTCTCCAGAATCAACACGCGATCCGCGACGCCGATGCCGAGGGCGCCGCCGGAGCCGCCTTCGCCAATCACCACGGCGATCACCGGAACTTCGAGTACCATCATCTCTCGCAAGTTGACGGCGATGGCCTCGGCGATGTGACGTTCCTCAGCGCCAATGCCAGGATAGGCGCCCGCGGTGTCGATGAGCGTGATCACCGGCAGGCCAAACTTTTCCGCGAGCCGCATGAGTCGCAGCGCCTTGCGATAACCTTCCGGGTGCGCCGAGCCAAAATTCCGGCGAATGTTTTCCTTCGTGTCGCGCCCCTTCTGCGTGCCGACGACCAGCACCTTGTGCTCGCCCAGTTTGGCAAAGCCGCCGACCACCGCGCGATCTTCGGCGAAGAGACGGTCGCCATGAATTTCGCTGAAGCCGCTGAAAGAGTTGTTGAGATAATCGAGCGTGAAGGGGCGTTTGGGATGCCGCGCCAGTTGCACGCGCTGCCAGGCGGTCAGGTTCGAGTAAATCTGCCGGCGCGTCTCGGCGATCTTCTTTTCAATCTGCGCAACTTCGACTTCGAAATTGAGCCCCAGCGTTTCGGGGTGCTTCTTGAGTTCATCCAGCTTGCGTTGCAGTTCGATAATCGGCTTCTCGAAATCGAGCTGATTTTTCATGTGGCGCGCAGCTTAGGGTTTTGCCAAACGAGCGCGCAATCGGGAATTCCGGCGGTTCGGACGGCGTAAAGGTAGGGCGCGGCGTTCCGCGCGCCGGCCGCTTACTCATTCGTCATTGGTCATTGCCTTGCGATTCGGCAAGCTGTGCGGCGTTGAATTCAAACTGGAGCAACTCACCCTGGTTCCGCCGCGCGCTCGCAGTCCTGGCGGGCGCCGCGCTGGCCTTGTCGTTTCAAAAGATCAACATCGCCGGATTGGCCTGGATCGCGCCCGCGTTGATTTTGCTCGCCGCGCGCGATGGGAAAAGTTTCCACCTCGGTTACCTCGCCGGCTTCACGCACTACCTCATTTCGCTTTCCTGGCTGCTGCATATCCCGGTGAGGTTTTATCCGATTCTCGGCTGGATTGCGCTGGCGGCTTATCTCGCGCTTTATCCCGCCGTCTGGGCCTGGCTGTGTTGCAGGCTGAAATCCGTCGCGGGCAATCAGAATTGGGTGGCTCGCACGGGGTTCGCACTTTTCTCCGCCGTCGCGTGGGTGGCCATCGAAATGATCGTCGCGCGTATGTTCAGCGGCTTTCCGTGGAACTTGCTTGGCGCGTCGCAACAACGCCTCCTGCCACTGATTCAAATCGCATCCTGGACTGGCGTTTACGGCGTGGCTTTCCTCGTCGTCTGGTTTTCCGCCTCGCTGCTCAATGCTTTCGACGCTCTGCTCGCGCGTCCTTCCGCGCGCAACGTGTGGTTGAAGGAACTCACGCTCCCGATTTTCGTGTGCGCCGTGGTGTACGCATTTGGCCTGCACCGCATCGCCTCGGAACCCAAGTCGTCGCGCACGCTGCGCATCGCGCTGGTTCAACCAAGCATTCCGCAGACAATGGTGTGGGATCCTGCAGCATCTGAGGTGCGCTTCGCGGAACTGATGCGTCTGACCATCGCCGCGCTCACGAACAAACCCGACTTGCTGATCTGGCCCGAAGCGGCTGTTCCAAAAATGGTGCGCGACGATCGCTCGACTCAGGAGACGATTGCGCAACTTGCACGCACGAATGGCGTGTGGTTCATCATCGGTTCCGACGACTTCGACTTTCGCGGCACGAACGCCATTTACTTCAACAGCAGTTTTCTCGTCACGCCACGCGGCGAATTCATCAGCACTTATCGCAAGCGGCGCCTCGTCATCTTCGGCGAGTACGTGCCGCTGATCGACTGGCTCCCTTTCATCAAGTATCTCACGCCCATCACCGGAGGTTTCACGGCGGGCGAGAAGCCGGTCACGTTCGATCTCAATGGCCTCGGCGTGAAAACCTCCGTGCTCATTTGCTTCGAAGATGTTTTTCCGCACTACGCGCGCGAGCACGCGACGGACGAGATCGACTTTCTGGTCAACATCACCAACGACGGATGGTTCGGCGAGAGCGCGGCGCAATGGCAGCATGCCGCGAGCGCTGCCTTGCGCGCGGTGGAAAATGGCAAGCCGCTCGTGCGCTGCGCCAACAACGGCATCAGTTGCTGGATCGATCGCTTCGGCGGGATGAACGATGTGTTCTTCGATGGCTCGCGCGACGTTTATCGTGCTGGGTTCAAGATCGTCACGGTTTCGCTTCCACCTCCCGCCGCGTTATCGAAACGCACGTTCTACAATCGGCACGGCGATTGGTTCGGCTGGTCCTGCGTGGCTCTCACGGCCGCGATGTTGATCCCGGTTTGCAGGCGAAGAAGTTAATCGTAACTAGATGCTTTACCAAAGGGCCGCGCACTCCTAGCCTTGTCCCGCGTGCTCCCAAAGAAACCTGTCACCCTGGCGGAAATCGCGAAACGCGCGGGCGTGAGCGTGATGACCGTGTCGCGCGCCCTCCGCAAGCAATCCAACATCTCGCCGGACACGCAGAAAAAAATCCAGGACATCGCGGATCAACTGGGCTATCGCCCCAACCCGCTCGTGTCCGCGCTCATGACGTATCGCCGCGCGGCCAAGCCGGTGAAGTCGCACCTGAGCATTGGGTTCATCACGAACTTTCCGACGCGCGATGGCTGGAAAGTTTCCAAGCTCTACGAAAGTTTTTACGAAGGCGTTGCCGACTCGGCGGATCGTCATGGTTACGGCGTGGAAATTTTTTGGATACGCGAGCCGGGAATGACCTCCGAGCGCATGACCCAGATTCTTCTGACGCGCAGCATTCACGGCGTCGTCGTCGCTCCGCTGCCGGTGGCGCACGGCGAACTGGAACTGGGCTGGGAGAATTTTTCCGCCGTCACCCTGGGGTATTCGCTCACGAAGCCGTTGCTGCACCGCGCGGTGAATCACCAGTTTCGCTCGATGCGTACGGCCATGCGTGAACTGCGCGCGCTCGGCTATCAGCGGCTTGGCCTGGCGCTGCCCGCGAGCTTGAACGAACGCGTGGACCGGCAATGGGTCGCCAGCTTTCTCGTGGAGCAACTGGATAACGATCATTCGGTTCCGCTGTTCGTGCCCGATGACGAGAAGTGGAACTTTGAAAGTTTCCGCAAGTGGTTCGCCGCGCAACATCCAGACGCCGTGATCAGCCATGAGGAGGTCGTGCTGGACTGGCTGCGCAAACTGGGCGCGCACGTGCCGGATGAAGTGGGTTTCGTGCATTTGAATTGTGCGGACCAGAGCGGACAATTCGCGGGCATTTATCAGAACGGTCCGACGATTGGCGCCGTCGCCGTGGATTTCCTCATCGGCATGATTCAGCGCAACGAACGTGGCGTGCCCACGCTCCCGCACTCCGTGCTCGTCGAAGGCACGTGGATGGAAGGCAAAACCGTGCGGGCCAAAACTCCGGCCCACGTCAACGCGTGAGCCTAGGCAGCCTGGAGTTGCGGGTGGGTCAGCGGCTGCCCGACCGGCAGATCTTCTGGCAGCGGAGCGAATTCCTTGATCGCGTCCCAGAGCTTCGAAAAATCTTTGTTCACGTCACCGCTCAGGCAATCCGTGATGTCGCCTGACAGGTCTGGATGTTTGTCGATCACCTTTTTGAACGAGAAATTCGGATCATAGAACGCATAGACCAGCTTGCGCATGTTTTCGATTCCGCGGCGCAGTACCGTGGCGTAATTGGCGAAACGCTCCGGCGAAAAATCGCGCGCCAGAATCGCTTCGTGCAACGCGTCGGCCGCGAGCAAACCGCTCTTCAAGGCCAACATCACTCCCGAGGAAAAAACAGGATCGAGGAAACAGAACGCATCGCCAACCAACAGCAATCCTTCACTGCCGCAGTGCCGGGCATGGTGCGAATACTCGCTCGTGATGTAATGCGGGCCGACTTGTTCGCCCGGCGCGAGGTAGCTCTTGATCCACGCGTTCTGCTCGGTCTCGCGTCTGAAGATTGCCTCTGGTGACTTCACACCATCACGTGAAAGATATTTGCCTTCCGCCACGACGCCGACGCTCACCATGTCGTTGTGCTGCGGGATGTACCAAAACCAACCTTTCTCGGGTACCATCGCCACGGTGGTCGTGCCTTCGTCAATGCCCGCGTCGCGTTTCGCGCCTTTGTAATAAGTCCAGACTGCGACCTTGTTCAGAAACGGATCGCGCACGCGCCCTTGGTTGCGCACTGCGGCGAAAGCTTCCTTGCCCGAACAATCGAGAGTCATCGGAGCGTGAAACTCGCGGACGTTGCCGTCCCTGTCCTCCGCACGCGCGCCAACAACACGATCGCCTTCACGCAGCAATGACGTCACTTTCATCTCTTCGAGAATCGTCGCGCCTTTTGCGCGCGCGTTTTCCACGAGCAAGGCGTCGAACTCGGAGCGCAGCACTTGCCAGGTCTGCGCGACGGTGTCGCGGTCGTAGCGATTGAAAAAGTAAAACGGCTGCGAGGCTTTGCCGTTCGGCGAGACGAACTGCACGCTGTACTTTTTCACGAACGGCGAAGCCTTGAGCTTTTCGATCAAGCCCAGCCGTTTCAACGGCTCGTAGCAGAACGGCAGCAGCGACTCGCCGATGTGATAGCGCGGAAACTTTTCGCGTTCGAGCACGAGCACGCGATGGCCTCGCTCGGCGAGCAACGTCGCCGCGCTCGCGCCCGCCGGGCCGGCGCCGATGATTAAAACGTCGATGGGATTGTTCCTAGTCATGATATTATTCTTTCACCGGCGGCAGGATCTCCACGATCTCGGCCAGCCCGCGTTGCTGTGAATCGAACAAAGTGTTGCGGCGCCCGTAGAGTGTTTGGCGGCCGGAGAGTTGCAGCGCGCCCTTGATAAACGAGTCCGCCTCGATCTTCAAAAACGCCTTGGGCCGGCTCGTGTGTGAAATTTTGAAATCACTCAGAATCGTCCCGAGCGGTTCCTTCTCTTCGAGAATCAGCCGCCGCGACGGCGGTGGAAACAGGGCCAGATTGATCTTAATAGCCCCAAACTCGACCGGCGTCCGCGTCCGCTCGGTGAGCAAAATCACTTCGCGAAAATAAAAGTCCGCCCGCGTCTGCCGGCTGATCACGTTCAGAAAAATCCGCTCGTCATGAAATTTCTCCAGCGTCGGCGTCATATCGTTCTGATGCACGAGCAGCTTCCGGTACGGCTCGGGCACTTCTTCGCCTGCGACTTGCTCGATCTCCGGCAACTCCCTTTTGGAGAGCGCGTAAAACTCATCCAGTGGATAAGCGAAAGGCAACACCGCTGCGGGCTGGTCGAACGAGGACTGATTGGAAGGAACACTCATGCGTATCTCACGTTCTTGTGCTCGGGCAGAAAAAATTCGTGCAGTAGCCGATCCACTTGCAGCATCGCCTCGCGGTTCAGGAGAATGGCGTCGCCTTCCACGGTCAGGAATCCCCAGTCCTTCAACGTCTGGATCGGCGCAGCGAATTGTTGCAGCGGATCGACGCCGAACTTTTTCGTGAAATAATCGCGGCTTACTTTGCCGAGCTTGAGCTGGAGAATGAACTCGCGGATGTAACGCTCCTCGTGCGTGGGCGTGAGTGCGCGGTAAATCGGCAGCTCGCCCGCTTGCATCTTCGCCACGTAAGGATCGAAGTCGTGTTGGTTCTGATAATGCACGCCGCCGATGTGGCCGAAGCTAGCCACCCCCATGCCGAGCAAATCCGCGCCTGCCCAAAGCCGATCGCGATAGATGAACTTTGTCTTCTCCGGATTCTTCACCGCCGTGTAAGTGCTCGAAATCGTGTAGCCAACTTTGCTTAGCTCATTCCACGCGTAATCCACCCAACGGCGCTTCGTGTCCCAATCCGCCACGGGCGCAGCGAGTTTCCCCTCGGCCTTCATCTGTTTGTAGATGGTCGTGTTGTAGGGAATCTCCATCTCGTAAACCGTCACGCTGTCCGGCGACATCTCAATCGTCTTGCGAATGCACTCGCGCCAGTTCGCGTCCGTTTCCTCCACCATGCCGGCGATGAGATCGATATTGATTTGCGGGAAGCCAATCTCGCGGGCGTAAGCGTAAGCGCGCGCAATTTCCTTCGAATGATGCGCGCGGCCGTTGATCTCGAGAATGTGGTCGTCGAAATTTTCCACGCCGAGACTCAAACGCGTGATGCCCAGTTCGCGAATCGCCTTGAGCTTGTGATCAGTGAGCGTGCCCGGCTCGGCTTCGAACGTCACTTCCTCGACCTTGTCCCACGGCAGGAGCCGCTTCATCTCACCCGTAAGATGCTTGAGTTGATCGACGGACAAATAACTCGGTGTGCCGCCGCCGAAGTAGATGAAGTTCGGCTTGCGCCCGCCGATGAACGGCTTGCCTGCGTAAAGAGTGAACTCCTTGATGACCGCGTCGATGTAACTGCGAATGGCCGCCGCGTCCTTGTCCGTGTAAACGCGGAAATAACAAAAGTGGCAGCGCTTGCGGCAGAACGGGATATGAACGTAAAGGCCCAGCGGCGTGCCCGGCTTCGGCGCTTGCTGCGTGGCGGCGAGCAGTTCCGGCACGCGATCCGTTTTCCAAAACGAGAATGGCGGATAGTTCGAGACGAAGTAATTGCCGACGGTCGTCTCCTTTTGGATCGGGGGTGCACTGGTTCCCGGCGGTGGCGCGATGGTAATCGAACTCATAAAATCATTTCTTAACCCCAAAACAATAAATGCCGCCGTCGTTCGACCCGACGACAAATCTTCCATCGGCAACCGCGGGCGAACTCTCGACTGGCTGGCCGATCTCGTAGCTCCAAAGTTCTTTCCCATCGCTCAGGCGGACGAGGTACACGCGCCCGTCATCCGAGCCGACAACCACTTTGTCGCTCGCGATGGCCGGTGAGCTATCCACTTTGCCGCGTGTCGGGAGACTCCAGAGTTCTTTTCCATCGGCGCGATTCACACAGTGCAGCTTCCTATCGCGTCCGCCGAACACGACGCGGTCGCTGGCCACGGCGGCGGACGAAAAATACGGAAAAGCGCGGTCCCTGAACGTCCACAGGTTGGTTCCCTTCTCCAGGTCCACGCATTGGAATTCATTCTCGTAATGGCCGTAGTAAGCTTTGCGATCCGTGATGGCCACCGAGCCGGCAATGTAAGCGCCGCCGTCGATCTCCTTTACCTTCACGCCATCTTTCAGCGAAATGACGTGCAGGATCGCATCGCAACCGCCGAACACCGTCTTTCCTTCGAAGATGGCGGGAGAGCCGTTGATGTAATTGCCCGTCTCGTAAACCCAATTGCTGCGGCCGGTCGCGGCATCCACGCAGTGCAGTTTGTAATCGTGACTCCCGACGATGACGCTCAGTTTTTGTCCGTCGCGAAAATAATTGGGCCCGCCGACAATCTTATCGCCCGTCACATATTTCCACAGAAGCTTTCCATCCTTTGCAGCGATGCAATATAGCGTGCCGCCCAGGTCGCCGACGAAAACTTTCCCATCCTGCACGAGCGGCGACGATTCAATCGGCTCACTGGCCTGAAAGCTCCACAGCTTTTTCCCGTCTGCCAATGAGATCGCCACTACGTTGCTGTCTTGCGAGCCGATGAAAACCGTTCCACCCACAATGGCGGAAGAAGACTTCACCGGTCCGTCCGTCTTGAATGTCCACAACAGCACCGCGTTCTCGGAAATCTTCTCATTCGAGACGCCCGTGAGTGATGGATTGCCACGGAACTGCGGCCAGTCGCTCGCGCGCAGGGCGACCGCCGCCAGTAAAAATGCCAGCACCCCGGCGCACATTCCGAGCCGTCGAATCAGATTCAAGAGTCCTGTCCTCACTGGTCGCGCGCATTATCGGGCCGCGCGCGAGGCGAAGCAACCGGATAATACTTACACGTATGAACTGTGGGAGGGCCTGCGGAAGTTGTTCACATTCTCGTCGCGCAATTGTTTACAACAGATTCTTGCACTGACCGTGAACGTTTGATTAGTCTCTGCGCGTTCGAGCGACGGACCCAACTCGCTTTCGATGAGTTCCCAATCCCAAATGGACAAACAATCGAAGCGTGAAATGTGTAATGCTTTCACGCTGATCGAGCTTCTCGTCGTCATCGCTATCATCGCCATCCTCGCGTCGCTGCTGTTGCCGGCATTGGCGAAGGCGAAGAGCAGGGCCAAGGCGATCGACTGTCTCAATAACAGCAAGCAATGGGCTTACGGCTTCTGGATGTACTCCGATGACAACGAGGAAGAATTTCCAGCCGAAGGCAGCCCGACTGGCATCGACAGTACGGCGAATTTGGACGGTTGGTTCAATACGGTGGCCCCTTACATGAACAAGCCGCCGCTGATGGAGATGTATGCCAAGGGGGACATTCCGTTGCCGGGCTTTAAATCCATTTTCACCTGTGCTGCCGTTACAAAAGGTCCTGCCTATCCAGTAAGCCTGGCCAAGGGTTACTTCATGTACGGATTCAACAGCCGCATGGATCCAAACTTCCCGGCGACGAAGTTCAAGCGCGGTGTGGTCTTGAGGCCGACGGATACCATTCTTTTCTCCGAGAACGACGAAGGCGAGTATCCGTCCACGACCGGCAGATTCGCACCGGCTCGCCATGACTTGCGCGCGCAATTCGCCTTCGTGGACGGCCATGCAGAATCCGTTCACACCAACGATTTTTGGCGAACCAAAGCAGAAGACGAAGCCTCGGCCAACGAATGGGCCCCTACCAAAAAGAAAAAGGTCTTTTGGTACCCTTATCCCGGCGCTCCGCAATGATTTCGTAGTCAATACCAACTTCGTACTAATCTATGAAAAAGTTCTTTCTCGTCCCGCTCTTGCTCGCCGCCGTTGCGATCGCTCGCGCGGACATCATCGCGCAGTGGAATTTCAACAGTACGCCGCCGGACGCAAACGTAGGCACTGGTTCGCTGCTGCCATCCGCGGGAGCTGGAACTCTTAACTTGGTGGGCCTCATCACAAACGCTTTTGCCGCAGGGTCATCATTCGATCCAGCACCGTCAGCAGACAACTCGGCCATCAACATGGGAGTGTTCCCGACGCAAGGCACCTCAAACAAACAGGCCGGCGTCCGTTTCGCGGTGAACACGTCTGGCTACAGCAACATCGTCATCTCCTGGACCCATCGCGTCAGCAACACGGGCAGTCGCTTCTGGCGGCTGCAGTATTCCTCCAATGGAGTTGATTTTGTCGATTACCCCATTCAGACCGTGATCACAAATGGCAGCGCCGCAAACTTCTCCAACCAAGTGGTGAACCTGGCGGCCATCGCCACGGTCAATGACAACGGCGCGTTCGTGTTTCAGATCGTCGCGGAGTTTGACATCAGTGGCACCGCCTACGCCGCCGCCGGCAACACGAGCACTTACAACAGCGGCACAGGCGTCGCGCGATTCGAATATATGACCGTGTCGGGAGATGCCGCAGGGGCCATCAATGCAGCGCCAACGATCTCAACCATCACCAACGTGACGATGCGGGCCAATACCACTTATCCCGCGATCTCATTTACCGTCGGCGACGCTGAGACACCGGCCGGTTCGCTGACCATCGACAGATTATCTTCGAATCCCGCCCTGCTGCCTTTGATCGGCATCGTTTTGGACGGAAGCGAATCAAATCGCACCGTTACTTTGACGCCGACGCCAGACCAGACCGGCTTGGCCTCGATCACACTGACGGTGATTGATGACGGCGGGAAATCGAACAGCACGTTTTTTACGGTCAATGTGATCCCCACGAATACGGCTCCGACTATCAGCGTGATTCTGAATCAGGCAACGACCATGAACGTTTCGACTCCGGCGATCTCGTTCACGATTGGTGATGGAGAAACAGCGGCGAGCAATTTGACGGTGACGGCCACTTCGTCAAACACGACCGTGTTACCACAAAGCGAGGTTGTCCTGGGCGGGAGCAACGCCAGCCGGACGATTACGCTCACGCCGGCGGCGGGGCAAACAGGCAACGCATTGGTTTCTGTCACCGTTAGCGACGGCATACTCACAACCAATCGCACGTTCGTGTTGTCCGTGCTGGCGTCGGCAGGCACGCTTCTCTACGAGCCGTTCGATTATCCTGACGGTCCGCTCGTTACCAATTCGCTCGGACTATGGCAGACCCATTCCGGCACCGCCGGCCAGATCGACACAGCGAGCCAGGTTCTTTTTGTCACGGCGGAAAACAGCGAAGATGTGAATGCCCGGCTCTACGGCGAACCTTACACCCCGGCGGGCGGCGCCACTCTGTATTACAGCTTCCGTTTCTCAGCTTTCAATCTGCCCACAGTGCTGGGCGATTACTTCGCGCACTTCAAAGACAACGCCAGCAACTTTCGCGCGAAATTTTTCGTGTCCACGACCAATGCGCCCCTCTTCTCCTATCGCATCGGCGTGGCCAATGGCGCGAGCTTTCCGACCAACGCCGGCTTTGCGGAAGTGCCGGTCGATCTCAATCTGGAACAGACCAACTTCATCGTCGTGCGTTACGATGTTGGGGCGGGCGTGGCCACGCTGTGGCTCAATCCGACGAACGAGAGCGACACCCATTTCACCGCTTCCGATCCGCTTACTTCCACGAACAGCGTGACGCAATTCGCGATTCGAGAATCCAATTTCCAAGGGGATATTTACGTGGACGATATTCGGGTCGCCCGGACATTCGGCGAGGCGTTGGGCATTCTGCCGCCGCCCAGTGTTTCGCTGAAAGTTTTCCGCACGGGTTCCAGCGTTGTGATTTCGTGGCCGGCATCCGCGAGCGGTTACACGCTTCAATCCAACACCAACCTGAACACGACCAACTGGGAAAACGTCGTGGAGGTTCCCGTGGTGGTGGGAAGCGATAACGTCATCACGAACGCGGCGGGCGCCGGCGCTGAATTCTTCCGCTTGAGGAATTGAGCGGGGCGGCGAAGCGTCGCATTCGGTCCATCGCGATTCGCACGCCGGGGGTTTGCAGTTTGCTTTCCGGCGCTCGTGAAGCTCACTGGCCTGGCTTGGTTCTCACTGGCACGTCATCGGCTCGACTATTTCCATGAACAAAGGCAAACCTAGCGGCTTCGCGGCCGAGACGAAGAAAGATGTGGGCGCGAAATCTTCAACACATGAACGAAGCGGCACGGCGGGCGCCGGACCCGAGTGGCGCGAGCGGAAAGAACAGCAGGCTGCGGCGCAGGCTGTTCACGCGGGCGGTGATGGTGGACCGGAACAGAAGGTGGGCGGGCCGGAACATCACGGCGGCGCGGCGGATGAAGATCGGAATCCTTGAAGGGTGAAGATGCTACCCACGGCGCGGCGGTGATGGCGGCTTGGTGAATGCGTCCATCAGTTTGCCGAGCCAGTTGCGTTTGGATTCCGTCGGCGCGGCAATGATGGGTTCGCAAGCGTTGCCGCATTCCGGGCAGAAACGTCTCGGGGCGCCGCCGGCCACCCGCAAGGCGCGAACGCAGGATGTGCAGAAAAAGTGTTCGCAACCGGCGCAGCGCAATTGCGCGGCCAGTCCGTCGTGACGAAAGCAGCATGGCGTGCCATCTGGCATGAAGGTCAGTTCGCGCGGCAGGGGAGCGACGGCCAGTTCAGGGACGGAGATTTTCACCGGCGCTTCGGCGAGGATCATTTCCACGTCACCAACCCGCAATGTCTGGCCGGTGAAGATCTGCGCTTCGTCCACGCGGGCATCTTCGATGAAGGTTCCGTTGCGTGAACTGAGGTCGCGCACGAGCACCGCTTCGTCCGTCAGCCAGACTTCGCAATGCTGGCGCGACACCGAGGGATGGGGCACCAGAAAATCATTCTCGCCCTCCCGGCCCAAACGATTGCAGCCCGGAGTGAGGAGAATCTCGCCGGGCGCCAAGTCGGGATTTTTTACGAGCAGGCGCGCCATAGATGAGCTTGGTCAGGTGGTGTTCCCCTGTGGGAATTGAACCATCTGCGCTCACTCTGACGGAAAACCGCGGCGAATGCTCTAAAAAACTTTTATTAGAACTGGCGCGGGTCGGGGAAGGCCACGTAAGCCACGCGCTCAAATCCGCCGCCCGCGTCTTCTTCCACAGCGAGCGTGAGGTAAAAGACGCCGCGGCCCGGGCGTTTCATGTTCAGTCGGCCTTGCAGGTGCGTATAGAAGTCCCCTTGCGCCAGCCGCCCGAGCGTCCGTGTGGCAACGACGATCGGTTCCGCGCTACCGTCGTAAGGCGCGGGGGTCGCGTAGATGGCCAATCGCAGCAGTCCGGTTTCAGTGATTTCGCGCTGGTTCTGGATTTCTCCAATCGAGAATTCGGCGCGGCGCTTGGTGACGGCCAGCGAAGTGTCGCCCTTGAAGATCACATCCCCACTGCCGATCGAGAAATCATCGCTCCCCACGCCGCCGCTTTGGCCGCGTGGAAAGGTATAGGTCGAGGTGTAAACGACGTAATCGAGGATGGTGAATTTATTGCGGCCGATTTGTTCCTCCACAGTCAGCGTCGTGTAATGTTCGCGCGCCGACGCGGACTTTGCTTTCGCTGTCACGACGATATCATTCACGACGCTGTTCGCGGCCAGCGGAGGAATGGTGGCGCGGGCGATCAATTTTCCGGGAGAATTCACCCCGTCGTAGCCTACGCCCGTCCGGGCGTAGATGCTGAGGAAGAGCGGACCGGAGTCGGCGCTACCCAGGTTGGCGAGCTGCGAGACGCGGATCGTGCATTGGCGATTGGCGATTTCCCAGGACGAGTCGTGTTCGAGTTTCAATTCCGGCTGCGCCAGGGCGCGGACGGAAAGACAGAGACAGAGTGCGAATGCGAGTGCGATGCACAAACGAGTGTACGTTCGAAGTGATTTCATTTTTCCTCCCTGCCTCCAAGGTTTCTCACGGACGCAGCTTGGTCAACTGAGGCTCGACGATCCAATTGCACAGAAGCGAACAAAGCTGGAGGAAACGAGCTGCCCGGCATCTTTCAATTGAAGCAGAGCCAAACTGATTCCGCCCGGCGCTCCGTCACAGGAGAATGAGGGACGTCTTAAGCGGAACAATTCAATTGAACCGCAGATGGACGACGATCGAACGAGGAGCCAGCGGGCCTTAAGGGCCATGATTAAACGGTGAGTTTGAATCAGCGGCCGATACCATTCACGTGGCGACTCCTCATCGTCGTCCGTTGCGGTTTGAACTGCATCATTCCGTCTTAGTTTCCTTCATTTGCTTCTGTAGAAATCTGAATCGTCCGGTTGCAGGTGGCGCGCGAATAATTTCCGCGCGGGCATTTGCAAGTTCGTCATGCGCGGCTACTTTCCGTCATGAATACCAAGGAGCGTATCTCAGAAGTGATTGAAGATCCCGAGCAGCTTCACGAGCTGGCGGAAACGATGCAGGAGGAAGGGAAGAAGTGGCTGGGCGAAGCTGACGAATTCATTCGCCGCAATCCTTATCTCGCGCTCGGCATCGCCCTGGCCGCGGGCTGCGCAATCGCGGCGTTGATCAGGAACCGGGACTGATTTCTCGCTTGAGAGAAGACTAGGATCAAGAAGGCGAGCGAAGCGGCTTCTTCCAAATCGGAACCACGCGCTTCATTTCGTCGATCAGCCACTGGCACGCGGCGAAGGCTTCGCCGCGATGCGGCGCGATGATCTCGACCCAGAGCGACGGCTCGTTGACGCGCACAGCGCCGACGCGATGCACCAGCCGCACGGACTCGATGGGCCAGCGCTTTTCCATTTCGTCGAACAGGAGATGGAACTGGTGCTTCGCCATCTGGCCAAAGGTTTCGTAATCGATCGCGGAAATCGTCCCGCCTTCCTCACTGTCGCGAACGACGCCGGTAAAATAAACGGCTGCGCCCATGCCGTGCGACATCGCGCGTTGGGAAACGAGCGCGGCTTCCTCGATGGGAGAAGTGGTGATGGAGAGCGAGCGTTCCATTTTATTTCGCAAGGACGAGTGTTGCCTTCTTGCTTACCGGAAACGGCGCGAGGTCCGGCTCGACAAACTCCGCTTTGGCCCGCCACGACAAGATTAGGTCACGCGAATAAAAGAAGTTCAGCGCCTTCCGGTTGAGCAAATGTTCCTGGGCTTCCAAAAACTCATCCGCCGTCGCCGCCGGCCCGTATTCACTCAGCGTGAAATGAACCAGCCGCATCCACGCGACCGTGATCGTCTCGTGATAACCGCGCTCCAACGTCTCCGGCGTGTTCGTAGCAACGTTGTAGCGCTTGATGTGAGTGCGAATTTTGTCGAGCGCCTCCGCATACGGCCACTGACGGAGATACAAGTAAGCGACCCTGATGTGCGCGCGATGCTTCCATTCCGAAAACGGCAGCGTGCCGTCCTCGAAGGCTTTCAAGAATGCACTGTCGGGCGAGCCGTTGGTCATTCATCCTCCCTGCACCGGCGGAAACAGAGACACTTCATCGCCTTCATCGAGCACGTAGCTCTTGTTCTGATAATCCACGCCCACCGCGATCAGCGTGGAGTTCTGCATCGCCGCTAGTTTCGGGAAACGCGTGAAAAGTTTCTGCTGCAACGCCGCGATGGTGCTGCCCGGCGGGAGTTCTTCCGTCGTTTGCACGCAGCCCGTCAGCTCTTTGAAGTAGGAGTAAAAATGCACCGTCACTGACATGCGCAAAGCCTAATTTGGAACTCAGGAATGGAGGAACAATTTTTCTCACGCCAGAGACGCGAGGGCGCGCGCCGCGAACGGTCAACGTGCTGCCAGTTTGCAACTGGCAGAGGCGCACTGAGTTCAGAACGTGTGAATCTCTTTTATGCGTTTGGAACGAATGGAACCCGACTGCCGTTGCAAACCGGCGGCACGTTGACAAACTGACTGACACGTTTCAGATCTTCGCGTCCTTCGCGTGAGACGCATAAGCCTCCGGCCGCAGCACGCCGACGAACGGCAGATTGCGATAGCACTCCGCGTAATCCAGCCCGTAGCCCACCACGAACAAATCGGGAATCTGGAACCCCACGTAGTCCGCGCGGACCTTCTCGACGCGGCGAGCTTTCTTTTCGAGGAGGACGCAAATCTTGACGCGGCGCGGCTTGTTTTTGCGCAGAACGGCCACGACCCGTTTCAAAGTCCGGCCGGTGTCGAGAATGTCATCCACGATTAGCACATCGCGGCCGCGCACGTCGAGGCGCAGTTGTTTCGTGAAAACCAATTCACCCGATTCCGTGCCCGCGCCGTAGCTCGACACGCCCATGAAATCCAGACGCAGCGGCAAGGAAAGATGGCGCACGAGATCGGCGAGGAACATCACGGTGCCGCTGAGCAGCGAAACAATGACGAGGTCGCGCCCCGCGAAGTCGCGCTGCAGTTCCCGCGTCAGTTGGCGGACCCGGCGCGCGATCTGTTCCTCGGTGATGAGCACGCGCTCGATTTCGCCGTCCCAGCCGGTGCAGACGGCGGGTTTTAGCTTTTGCCCAGGGCGTTTTGGATTTCGCGCGCGAACCATTCAGATTCCTTTTTGCCTCGAATGCTCGAAGCGAGTTTCATTTTCTTGCCAGCGGTCGTGACCGCCAGCAAATCGTAATAGGTCGTTTGACCGGAAGACATTCCCAATTTCGCCGCGACCGACTTGGCACGAAACCCCAGTGACTCGTAATGCGCAACCCGCTCAGGTCGGCGACGACGCGGCTCGCGCCAGTCCACGCTCCGACGACGCCCAGCACGAGCAGCACATCGATGAAACCGAAAACGATGGGGAAACCAATCGGCGCCTTGAACTTGATCATCGCCACAACGCTGATGGTCCAAATCAACGTAAAGAGCGTGAGGCCCACACAGATCGATCTGTTCCTCGCAGCAGCAAAAATAAATTCAGTTCCGCCACTGGCCGTGAATCGAACAGTGATTCCCCGGGGTAAGGCGGCTTCGACCGGTTTCTCGTACGCGGCCGTCGGATCGGGGACCTTCGGCGCATCGGCTCGGCTCGCGACGGTCTTGAAGACGGGGACTTCGAATTGCGCGGCGTAGTCCGTGCCCGGCATCTTCGCGGAAACGTCCAATCGCCAAACGATCGAGCGGCTGCTGGAGAGTGTCGTCGCGGGTTTGCAGTCAAAGGGAACATTGAAGAGGACGGGAATGCCGCCGCCTTGCAGCACGTCGCCCGTGAGCACTTTCTCGTCTTCCCATTGCACGTGTTCGCTGTTGCTGTCGCCGCTAGTGTCGCGCTCAAGGCAGGCCAGACGCACCCGAATCTCGCCGGCCCGTTGGCAGCGGGCGCGCCGGATGAACGACACCCGCGAGCGCGCCGCCGATCACGCCGGGCATGGTTGTGAGTTTGAAGACCGAGTCGCCGAAACGCCGCCAGCGGATCATCTGGTGAATCGCCACTCCGAGAAGCATGAGGCCGACGAGTGGGAAAAGCGCCACGAGCCACACCGCCGACTTGCGCTTCACTTCGTCGAAGGCCGCGAAAAACAGCGTGAACGAAACGCCGTTCCAGAACAGCGCGAAAATCCAAATCACGACAAGGCCAGCCTTGTTCGCTGACCGCACTTCGCCACGCGTCCAATCCTCGCGCCACCGCCAGGGTTCGTCGGGATGCGCCTGTTGAATGGCTTCCTCCCGTCTGGCCTTCTTCGATCCGAAAAGCGCCGCAGTCAGCAAGCCGAAGCCGACGGCGCAAAAGATGAGCGCGAAGAGCGCCAGGCCGAGGCCGGATTTCCATTTGCCCGCGGCGAATTCGCGCACCGATTGGACCAGCGCGAACACGCCAAAACCCGCGAACGGAAGCGCGAACAAAGCAAGGCAGCCGCTGCCCCGCTTGCCTGTCGTGCTGGTGGAACCGCGCGTGGCCATGGCGGTCAAATTTGCCGCGAGTCGGGTTTTCCCATGCCGCGAGAATACGGAGAAAATCAGCGGCGGAGAAAGTGCGAAGTGGGAACAGGCTGGGCGACGTGCTGCCAGTTTTCAACTGGTAGAGGCGCGCTGAGTCCCAGAATGTGTGAATCTCGTTTTGCATTGGAAGGGAGGGAACCCGACTGCCGGGTTGCGAACCGTCCGCACGTTGCCGGAGCATGCCAGATTGCGCGGATCGGGCGTGTGCTGACGACGCGCGCGGAGCGACGCGCCCCACCTTGTTCGCTGCTATGGCAACCATCTCCCCGATACCCTGGGCTGCGTTGAAAGCAGGCCGGCCCTTTTTGTTCAGCGCGCCTCCATTTCCCGATCATTTCTTCTTCGCAGCCGCGCGTCCGCCTATCCGCCCGCCTTTGCGCGCCGGAGCTTTGTTCACGCTTTTGCCGCGTCCCGAGCCGCTCTTCTTGCCACCGTCCGTCGATTTGTTGACCGTGGCCCAAGCGCGCCTCTTCGCCTCCTTCGGCTGGACGCCCCGACGCTCGTACCCTTCTTCGATGTGCGCGGCTTCGCGTTTCTGTTTGCTCGTGTAACTCGATTTGTCTCCTTGTGGCATAGTCGGTCTTTCCCGGAACACAACGGGAGAAGCGGGCTGACGTGACCTTTCAGCCCATCACACCCGCTTCTCCGCGTGTCTCCATCTCCCCAGCGAAATGAGCGCACCTCCTTGTCCAGCCGCTCACTCCGAAATTCCTTACTCCTCTTCCCTGCCCGCAACGGCCTCGACGTTGATCTCGCTTTCGGCCAGTTCCGTCAGCGCCTCATCCGTGGTCTTTTCTTCGTCGAGCGTTTCTTTCAACACGTCAGAAACTTCCTCCAGCCCCAGGAGATCGGCCCAGGTGCAAATCGTGCCGTAGCTGGCAATTTCGTAATGTTCCACTTTTTGCGCGGCGCAAATCAGCCCGGCGTCGAGCACGGGTGACTCAGCGTGCTTTTGCATCACTTCCTTGGCCTCCTCGATGAGACCTTCCATGGCCTGGCACCTCTTGCCTTTCACTGGCTCACCGAGACTCTCGAAGGCGCGTTCCAATCGCTCAACGTGCTGTTCGGTTTCCTCCAGATGCCGCTCGAACGCTTCCTTCAGGCGTTCGGACGTTGCGGCCTTGGCCATCTTCGGCAGCGCTTTGACCAGTTGTCCCTCAGCGTGATAAATATCGCGGAGTTCCTCGACGAGCAGTTCCTGGAGATTGTCGTTTTCGTTTTTCATAATTTTTATCGGGTTAGAATTCGGACACCAATTGCGTTTTCCGCAACGCCGCTTCTTTAGCCCAAGGTATGCCATGCGCGACCGGGCCGCTGCCGTTTCAGAATTCGGAATGAACTTCGCCCCCGTCCTGAGCGCCTGGTTGCACGCTGCACATCCGCGCAGCCACCGGCGTTGCAAATCGCCGCTCCGCGATCACACGTTTAGCAACTCGCGCGCTTCCGAAAGTCCTGCTGCGGGCCGGCCGTATTCGCTGGCAGTCACGCGAGCGAGGGCCGTGAGTTGGCGCCAGCGGAACGCCGCGCGCGTGGAAGAAAACTCCTCCGTCACTGTCCGATAATATTTCTCGCCGTGGAGAGCGCCATCCTCACTCACTGCGTAGCGAAGCATCAGATCGAAAACAGGACGAGCGGCGTGGCCGAGTTCGCCGTAGCGATAAACGATTGCCGCCGCGCGCGCCTGAAGGTTTTGCCGAATGGCCTCGTCGGCTTCGCGCAGCAACACACCCGCTTCGGTGCTCTTGATTCCAGCGAGATGCCACTTCACCGGCAACGGTTGCCAATTCAGGAAGTCGCCACCGCGTGACGTGCGGTCGAGCGCCACTTGATACGCGCCGAGGATCAGGCAGGCGAACGTGTTCCGGGCATTGCTCACGCGCGCTATGTTGCGCCAGGCGTTGGCGCTGTCGCAGGCATGGACCCCGATGCTGTCGCCATGAACGCTGCCAATCGGTTTGCCTGCAATTTCGTCCTGCGGCCGGCGGCCAGCGTCACGCAGGATGAGTTGATTCGCGGCCAATGAGATGGCTTCGCCGACGGCGTCTGGCGAAAAATTTTCTTCGAGTGCCGCCGCCGCGGCTTCCGCGGCCTCTGCCGGCGTGGACTTGAAAATTGTTTGGCTGAGTTGATCGAGCCACGAGTCTTCCGCGGATCGTGTTCCCAGCTTGCGATCGAGAAGATGATGTTCCTCCAGGAGCTTCGGCAGCAGCACGCGCGGCTCATCCCAAGTAGCATTGCGGGGCCACGACTCGGCTTTCACGCAATAGCGGACGGACTGCCGCAGGAGCGTGTGCGCGTGGTCGCGGCCAATCAAGTCGAGCAAGTCCCACGAGCGATACGGCAGCACGACGCGGTGGACTTCGGTGTTGTCCTGCACGGCGTAGAGCAAGTCGTTGAAGGCTTCATCCGCCGAGCGTTGCGTCAGCGCGGCCAGCGTTTGTTCGGCAGTCGCGACATCTTTCCGCCGAACGGCCGTGCGCAGAACTTCACCGTTTGATTGTTGCTGCGACAATTTGCCGGGCTGAACCGGGTGCAACACTTCGTCTTTGCGTCCGCCGTGTTCCTGAATTCGGTTCGTGTTGCGATAGAGCACCTTGAAGACGGGCAGCGGCGCCTGCGCGTCGGGTAACTCACGCGCGAGATGAAGCGAAGGCGAGAGGGCCATCATGGTGTGAAACCCAACGTAATCTTCACCGCCGAAAGTGCGCGCGTTGGCCAGGGCCCAGCCGCCACGAGTCGTTTGGAGTTCGATTCCTGATTTTAATTTTTCGGCGAGCTTCGGCAGAAGTTTGTTCGCCGGTGTCTCTTGCATGAGACACACGAGCGGTTCCAGTTCGCCAAAGGTGAGTGCCTCCGGCACGTCCGCCGCGAACGTGTTGGCCAAGCCAAGCTCCGCCGCGATCGATGAGCCGATGGTGGCGACGACCATGCCACGGCCCACTTCGCCGAGAAATTGCCGGCGTGTTTGATTTTCATTCATGATGGCCTCCATGTTTACGGCTTTGGGTTCAAAGTGGTCATAGCCCGATGGCGACCGGCGTCAAGCTCCGTTCTGGCGTTTGAAGGGAGTCTCCGGGCGCACACACCAGCGCGAGGTATTAACGTGCTGCCAGTTGGCAACCGGCAGAGACGCGCTGAGTGCGGCACGCGTGAAATCTCATTCTCTGCGTGGAATGAATGAAACCCGACTGCGGTTCCAAACCGGCAGCATGTTGTTCCTCCTCGAAACGAGCAGCGAAATGTTTTGCCCTTCGGGCAGGCCGAAGTTATCTCAATCGCGGGATATGTTTCAGAGCATCGGTGAAATGGTGGTGTTGTTGTTTCGCACCGTGCAGGCGTTTCCGCAGCTCTGGCGGCAAAGGCAGAAGGTCTTCGATCAGCTTTTCGAAATCGGCAACGCCAGCCTCTTGATGGCCTGCATCCTCTCGCTCTTTATCGGCGGCGTCATTTCGCTCCAAACCGGCCCGCTCCTCGCGAAGTACGGTTTGGCCACGTCCATCGGCGGCGGCGTCGGCGCCGCTATGTGCAAAGAATTGGGTCCGGTAATGATGGCCATTCTGATTGCCGGCCGCATCGGCTCGGCGATGGCAGCGGAGATCGGCTCGATGCGCGTTTACCAGGAAATCGACGCGCTGCGCACGATGAACATCAACCCGATCCATTACCTCGTGTTGCCGCGCATTGTCGCCATCAGCGTGGCTCTGCCGATGCTGGTGATCTTTTCGATCCTGGTCGGCTGGTTTGGCGGGGCCATGGTGGCCGCGGCGAATGAAAAAGTAAACGTGGGCTACCAGGCGTTCTTCTCCAATCTTCGCCAAGTCGTGGACGTTGGCGACGTGTTCAATGGCTTGTTCAAGAGTTTTGTTTTCGCGGTGACGATCGGCGTGGTTTCCTGCGCGCAAGGCTTGCAGACCATTGGCGGCCCGCGCGGCATCGGACGCTCCGTGACGAAAGCGGTCGTGAACTCGATCGTGCTGGTTTTGATCTTCGATTATTTCCTCACCCGTTTCCTCCTCTACTTCGAAGAATGAACGACCCGGAGGAACAAAAGCAGAGCGTGTCCGTGGAAATTCGCGAGTTGCGCAAAAGCTACAACGACGTCGAAGTCCTGCACGGCGTCTCGTTTAAGGTCGAGCGCGGCGAAGTGTTCGTCATCATGGGGCCGAGCGGCAGCGGCAAGAGCGTGTTGCTCAAGCACATCATTGGACTGGAAACGCCGAACGCCGGGGAGATTCTCATCGAAGGAGAACGGATCGACGCCGAGAGCGTGATGGACAAGTATCGCATGGCGATGGTCTTCCAGTCCGGCGCGCTGTTGAATTCGCTGAACGTGGCGGACAACGTGGGGCTGTATTTGCGCGAGCACCGGTTGAAGACGCCGGCTGAGATCGATCGCATCGTCCTCGAGAAACTGGAGATCCTCGGCTTGAAAGGCGTGGAAAAGAAAATGCCCAGCGAACTTTCAGGCGGCATGAAGAAACGCGTGGCCATGGCGCGCGCGCTCGTCATCGAACCGCAATTGATCCTTTACGACGAGCCGACGAGCGAACTCGATCCGCTCTCGGCCGTGACCATCGGGCAGGAGATTCTGGATCTGAAAGAACGCATCCAAGTCACCTCCATCGTTGTCACGCACGATCGCGATCTGGCGTTCGGCGTGGCGGACCGGCTCGCGGTCATGAACGAGGGAAAGGTCCTGGCCATCGGCACGCTGGACGAAGTGCGCCACAGCCGGGAGCCGCTCGTGCAAAAATTTCTGACGGTTGATTTCAAACCAAATCTGACGGAAGCACATTGAGAGGAGTCTTATGAGAAACACACTCGAAACCCGGCTCGGCATTTTCTTCGCGCTCACGTTGATCGTGGCGGTGATCATTCTCGAAATGGTCGGCGTCGCCGATTTTTTCAAGCCTGGCTACCACGTGTTCGGTGATTTCAAGACGGTCCAGGAGTTGAAGAAAGGCGACCTCGTGAAAATGGCGGGCGTGGAGATCGGCCGCGTCGAGAAGATCGACTTGGCCAACGAGAAGGTCCGCGTGACGATGAAGATCAAGAAGCAGGACGCGGACGTCAAAACGGACAGCAAGGCCACGATCAAGTTCACCGGCCTGCTGGGGCAGAACTTCGTGGCCCTGGATTTCGGCTCGCCCAATGGCATCAAGGCGGTCGAGGGCGCGATTCTTTCCACCGCCGAGCAGCCGGACTTGAGCGCCATTATGACCAAGCTCGACAACGTGGCCGGCGACATTCAAGGGCTGACCAAAAGTTTCACGCCGGACAGCCTCGCGCCGATTTTTGGGCCCATCACGGACTTCATGAAGAACAACTCCACGAACCTGAGTTTGATTCTGGACAACACGCGGGCCGTGACCGAGCAGGTCTCCAATGGCAAGGGCACCGTGGGGCGGTTGCTGTATGACGATACGCTTTATAACACGGCGCTGAGCGCGGTCGTCGGTTTGCAGGCGGGAACGACGGAGTTGAAATCCACCGTGCTCGAAGCCAAGGGTATGATGACGAACGCGAACTCGATCATTTCCCAAATCAACGCCGGGCAGGGGACGCTGGGAAAACTGGCGAAGGATGAAACGCTTTATCGCGAAATGACGCTGGCGATGACGAACGCGCGCGAGATTCTGGAAAAGGTGAACAAGGGCCAAGGCTCCGTCGGCAAACTGGTGAACGACGAATCGCTCTACAAGAACGTGAAGGTCAGTTTGCAGAAACTCGACAAAGCGACGGAGGGGTTGGAGGACCAGGGGCCGTTGAGCGTGCTGGGGATTGCGGTGCAGAGTTTGTTTTAGACCGTGTGAAAGCTCGAAGCGCATTTTTCCTTTCGCTGGCGTTCGTGCTTGTTGGGTTGTCGCTGCGGCTTGGAGCACTCGGCCAGTTTCAGGAGGGCTATCGCATTCGGGCGCAGAGCGGGCAGCGAGATTTCCCAGCGCAGCAGTCGCGCCGAGGAGCAGCGTTGTTGTATGCGTCACTACCGTTCGCCGTTGCGAGTGCAGTTTACGCTTTCGTCTCGTCGCAGACGAGAGCCGGCTTGGCGTTGGGTCACAGTCGGCTTGCTTGGCCTCTACGTATTTGTCAGTTTTGCGCCAGCATGATGCGCCGAACCTCCAAGCATAGTGTCGACCGGAGCACGTGCGGAGCGGACCATCATGAGATGAACGCTCGAACACTTCGCCAAGCCCCTCCGAAAGCCTCGTTCGTCGCGCGGTGAATCAGCTTTGGTTTGGTAGCGCAGTATGCCGGTCGTTCAACGAAATCATGGAACAATTAGTCGAAGACTTTCTCGTCTATCTCCGGCACGAACGGGGACAGTCAGAAAGCACGGCGCAGAACTACCACGGCCTGCTGAAACGCTTCATTGCCTGGGCAGAGAAGCAGAATCTCTCGGATTGGAAACAGGTCGAGTTGAAGCACCTTATGCTCTTCCTGGAACACGAGCGCAACCGCCCGCTCGACACCGAGGCGCCTGAGTCCGCGCGCCGGCTCAGTTCCGAAAGCATCTATTTGGAAATCGCGGCGCTGCGTTCGTTCTATCGCTTCGCGGAGAACGAGAAGTTTTTGCCTGTGAACATCGCGGACAATCTTTCGCTGCCCCGGCGATGGAAGCGTTTGCCGAAGGCGCTTACGGATGAAGAGGTCTCCAAGCTGCTCGCTCCGCTTTCCGTGCAAACGCCATCCACGCTTTGCGATCAAGCCGTGCTGGAACTGGCTTACGCGTCGGGCCTGCGCATTTCCGAGCTGTGCAACATCCGCCTGGAGCAACTGCATCTGGAGTCGGGTTTCGTGGCCGTGATTGGCAAAGGAAATAAGGAACGCGTGGTGCCCTGCGGTGGGAAAGCGGTCGAAGCGCTGAACCATTATCTCACGAGCGGACGGCCCAAACTGGTAACGCCGCGTTCGCCCGCCAATGTTTTTTTGACCCAACGCGGCACACCTTTCGCGCGCGGGACGATGTGGGCGCACATCAAGGCGCGCGCGGCGCTGAGTGGCATCAATCGAAATATCACGCCGCACATGCTGCGCCACAGCTTCGCAACGCACTTGCTGGAAAACGGCGCTGACCTGCGCGTGATCCAGGAACTGCTCGGCCACGCGCAAATCAACACTACGGAAATCTACACGCATGTCGCTCCCAGCCGCCTGCGCGAAGTGCACCGGCAATTTCATCCAAGAGCGATCAAGAAAGGCTGAGACGGATCGATTGGTATCGTCGCTCAGGTCGGCTGGGCGGCGCAGACCGAAAAGCATAGTAGAGCCGTATCGTCTTCAGGCTTCCCTCTCTCCTCCACGGGGAGAGAGAGAGAATCGCAGCCAGCGATCGAGGATCTCTACGCCCCATCCGTCACCGCACCCAGATGGGCCGAAGTAACAAGCTTCGCGTACTTCGCCAGCACGCCGCGGGTGTAGCGTGGTTTTGGAGCCTTCCATTTCGCGAGGCGCGCTTTGATTTCACCCGCCGGAATGTCGAGATTCAATTGCCGCTTCTCCGCATCGATTGTAATCGGATCGCCGTTCTTCACGATGGCGAGCGCGCCGCCCACGTAGGCTTCCGGCGTGATGTGACCGACCACGAATCCGTGGCTGCCGCCGGAGAAACGTCCGTCCGTGATGAGCGCCACATCCTTGCCGAGGCCGCGGCCCATGATGGCTGAAGTCGGCGAGAGCATTTCGCGCATACCGGGACCACCCTTCGGTCCTTCATAACGAATCACGATGACGTGGCCCTTCTTCACCGTGCCGTCGAGAATTGCTTCCAGCGCTTTCTCTTCGCTCTCGAACACCAACGCGTGTCCGGTGAAGAGCATTCCTTCCTTGCCGGAGATTTTCGCCACCGCGCCGCTCTGCGCGAGATTTCCGTAGAGCACGACAAGATGGCTGTCCTTCTTGATTGGATTGTCGAACGAACGCACGACATCCTGGCCAGCAGGATACTCAGGCGCATCCTTCAGATTCTCCGCGAGCGTCTTGCCGGTGACAGTGATCTCGTCGCCGTGCATCAAGCCTTCATCGAGCAACGCCTTCATCAGAGGAACCGTGCCGCCAATCTTCACCAACTCGGCCATGACGTATTTGCCGCTCGGCTTCAAGTCCGCGAGCACCGGCACGCGCTTTCCGATCTTCGTGAAGTCATCGATCGTCAGCTTCACGCCGATGGAGTGCGCCATCGCGAGCAGGTGCAGCACCGCGTTGGTCGAGCCGCCGAGCGCGATGATGAGTGTAATGGCATTCTCAAATGCTTTCCTCGTCATGATGTCGCTGGGCCGGATCCCTTGCTTCACCAGATTCAACACAGCTTGCCCGGCGCGTTCGCAGTCGCTCGTCTTCTCGTTGGAAATGGCTGCTTGCGCCGAGCTGTTCGGCAAACTCATGCCCAGCGCTTCCACGCCGGACGCCATCGTGTTGGCGGTGTACATGCCACCGCAGGAACCCGCGCCGGGAATCGCCACCGCTTCGAGCGCATGGACTTGCTCCTCGCTCATCGCGCCCGCGGCATGTTTGCCCACCGCTTCGAAAACCGACACGATATCAACGGCTTTGCCTTCGTAGTCGCCCGGCAGAATCGTGCCGCCATAAACGAAGATCGAAGGACGGTTCAGCCGCGCCAGGCCCATGATGCAGCCGGGCATATTTTTATCGCAGCCACCGATAGCCACAATGCCGTCGAATCCTTCACAGCCCGCGACCGTCTCGATGGAGTCCGCAATCACTTCACGCGACACGAGCGAATACTTCATTCCCTCGGTGCCCATCGAAATGCCGTCCGACACGGTGATGGTGTTGAACACCACAGCCTTGCCGCCCGCTTCGTTGATGCCCTGCGCTACGCTGACCGCGAGTTGATCGATGTGAATGTTGCACGGCGTGACCATGCTCCATGTGGACGCAACGCCGATCTGCGGCTTGCGAAAATCTGCAGGCGTGAAGCCAGTGGCATAAAGCATGGCGCGGCTGGCGGCCCGCTCGACGCCATCGACGACTTGCGACGAATAAAATCGTTCGCGTGAGGCCGGTTTCTTCTGCGCTGGCGGCGCCGCGCGTTTCTTCAAAGCTTTCGTTTTCATTTCAGGGACGCGGAGTGTCGGCCAAAACAATTTTGGTGTGAAGGAAAATGCCCTCGCTGGTGATGAGCCTCAGCCCGGGGCGTAACCCCTGGCCAACTGCGTGAACGAGGCGATTTGTTCACGCTCCCAGCCGGCGTCGCGATTCAATTCGGCGCGAAGAATCGCCGCCACATGGTGGGCCATTTCGATGGAGGCTCGTGCATCAAGGAACAAGGCGCGCGTGCGGCGGGCCAGAACATCTTCGATAGTGCGCGCCATTTCCTGGCGCACAGCCCAAACCACTTCCACGGCTAAATACGGCAGCCGTGGATGCAATGTGGCGTTCCAATCGTGATTCATCTTTGTCCACTGCAGGAGTTGTTCCGAGTCCGAACCATACACTCGCCAATGCGCAGGAGCCGTCGCGGCCTTCATTTGGACCGCGCCGTGAAGCGAACGCTCCGCAGTTCTGGATGGCCGTGGTTCAAGACCGCCGATTTTCGCGGCGTGGTCAACCACGTCCTCGCCCATTTTGCGATACGTCGTCCATTTGCCGCCGGTCAACGTCACGAGACTAGAACGTGAGATCTCGATGGTGTGATCGCGCGACAGCTTGGCGGTGGATTGTGCGGAACTCTTGACCAAAGGACGAAGGCCGGCGAACGCGCTCAGAATATCGCTCCTCCCCGGAGCACGCGCGAGATAACGGGACGCGTTCTCAATCAAAAACTCGATCTCATCAGCCAGCGGTCTCGGTTCGAGTGAAAGATCTTTGGCGGCGGAATCGGTTGTGCCGATGACGACGTGTTCGTGCCAGGGAATGGCAAACAACACCCGTCCGTCGGTCGTTTTAGGAACCATCAGCGCGCTGTCACCCGGCAGAAAAGATCGCTCCACGACGATGTGCGCGCCCTGGCTGGCGGTGACGAGCGTCACGGTCGCGGGATCGTCGAGACGTCGAACCGCGTCGGTGAAGACGCCGGTGGCATTGATGACCACGCGCGCCCCTAGCTCGAACTCAGCGCCACTTTCCAACTCATGCGCCACGACGCCAGTGATGCGATCATTGTCTTTCACGAACCGCGTCACGCGAGTGTAGTTCAGCGCGGTGCCGCCAAGATCGCAAAGTGTTTGTGCGAGACAAATGGCGAGACGCGAGTCGTCGAACTGCCCGTCGAAGTAGCGCACGCCACCGCGCAGTTCGGGCGCGATGGTCGGCAAGTGTTCCAACATTTCCGCGCGTGAAATGATTTGAGAAGGGCCCAGGCTCCAACGTCCCGACAGCCAGTCGTAAGCCTTCAGCCCGATGCCGTAGTAGAGTTTTTCCCACGCCTGATGGGCCGGAACGATGAACGGAAAAGCGTGAACCAGATGCGGCGCGTTGCGCAGAAGCCGGCCCCGCTCCCGCAATGATTCGAGCACGAGCGAAACATTTCCCTGTTTCAGGTAGCGAACGCCGCCGTGAATCAACTTGGTGCTGCGACTCGATGTGCCTTTCGCAAAATCATGTTGCTCAAGCAACAATGTTCGATAGCCGCGCGCCGCCGCATCCACCGCCGCGCCCAGGCCGGAAGCACCGCCACCGATGACGAGCACGTCCCACGGCTCGCGCTGCGCAAGCGCCTGGAGCGACTGGTCCCGATTCATGCAATCAACGTAGCAGGCAGGGCCAGGGTGTAGTCCATTTCAGACTGTCGGCCGCTGAGTTGGATCGCGTTGCGTCCGCAAAACGATGGCGTCAGGCAATCCACTTCCTGGCGCGCCCCAACGCTTTGTTCCAGCCTGCCGTCAGCTTTTTTCGGTCGCTGGATTTCATCGCGGGGACGAAGCGCCGGTCGGTTTGCCACTGTGCGGCGATCTCGGATGTGTCTTTCCAGAAGCCGACGCCCAACCCCGCGAGGTAAGCGGCGCCGAGTGCAGTCGTTTCGGAAACGCGCGGACGCACGACGGGCACGCCGAGGAGATCGGCTTGAAATTGCATCAGCAGATTGTTCGCGCAGGCGCCACCGTCCACGCGCAGTTCCTTCAGGCGGATTTTTGCGTCGCTCTCCATCGCGCGAAGCACGTCGGCGACCTGGTAAGCAATACCTTCGAGCGCCGCCCGCGCGATGTGCGCCTTGGTCGAACCACGCGTGAGGCCAATAATGGTTCCGCGCGCATATTGATCCCAGTGCGGCGCACCGAGGCCGGCAAATGCCGGCACGACATAAACCCCGCCATTGTCCGGCGCCTGCGAGGCGAGCGCCTCGACTTCGCTCGATGAGGAAATAATTCCCAAGCCATCGCGCAGCCATTGCACCACTGCGCCCGCGATGAAGATGCTGCCTTCCAATGCATACTCGGTGCGGTTGCCGATCCGCCACGCCACGGTCGTGAGCAGATTGTTGCGCGAGGCGATAGGCTTCGTGCCGGTCTGCATGAGCATAAAGCAACCGGTGCCGTAGGTGTTTTTCACCATGCCCGGCTTGGTGCAGACCTGGCCGAAGAGCGCCGCCTGTTGATCGCCCGCGATGCCCGCAATCGGAATGCTCGCGCCCAGCAGATTGCTTTCGCCGTACACTTCACTGGAGGAACGGACCTCTGGCAGCATCGAGCGCGGCACGCCAAAAAGCTTCAGCAGGTCAGCATCCCAATCGCCAGTGTGAATGTTGAAAAGCATGGTGCGTGACGCGTTGCTCGGGTCTGTGACGTGAACGCGACCGCCGGTGAGGTTCCACACCAGCCATGAGTCGATGGTGCCAAAGACCAGTTCGCCCGCGCGGGCTTTGGCTTTCGCGCCGGAAACATTGTTCAGAATCCACTGTAGTTTGGTCGCGGGAAATAGGGCATCGACGACGAGGCCAGTCTTGCGGCGAATCGTCTGCGCCAGGCCGCGCGCCCGCAGCTTGTCGCACGCGCCCGCGGTGCGGCGGTCCTGCCACACGATGGCGTTGCAGATTGGTTTGCCCGTGGCGCGGTCCCACACCACGGTCGTTTCGCGCTGATTGGTGATGCCGATGGCGGCGACGTCGTTGGCGGTGAGCCTCACCTTGTTGAGTGCCTCGGCGGCGACGTTGGATTGCGTGGCCCAGATTTCGCCGGGATCGTGTTCGACCCAGCCCGGCTCCGGGAAAATCTGCCGGAACTCCTGTTGGGCGACGGAAACAATCGAGCCGCTGTGATCGAAGACGATAGCGCGCGAACTGGTCGTGCCCTGGTCGAGTGCGAGAATATATTTCATCAAAGTGACGGGTTTGAAGTTGAGAGCGGAAACGAGCTGCCGAAATAAAAACTTTTCCTCAGCTCGCGCCTAATTCAGTGCCGGCCAGAAAAATTTGTGGAAAAACGCGCCGGCCACGCCGCCAATGATGGGCCCGATGACGGGTATCCAGGCGTAACCCCAATCCGAATCGGCCTTGCCGGGAATTGGCAGCAGCGCGTGCGCAATCCGCGGACCCAGATCGCGCGCGGGATTGATCGCGTAGCCAGTCGGCCCGCCCAGCGACAATCCGATCGACCACACCAGGAAGCCCACGAGAAGCGGACCGAGTCCGCTGCTGAAACCCAGTTTTGGATCCAGATTCTTCACGGAAGGAATGGCGAGCACGCCGACGAGCAGCACAAAGGTTCCAATGATTTCAGTGAGCAGGTTCGCTATCGGTTTGCGGATGGCGGGCGCGGTGCAGAAGACGGCGCGCACGGCCGCCTTGTCTTCGGTGATGCCCCAGTGCGGCAGGTAAGCGATCCACACCACGATGGCGCCGAGGAATGCGCCGATCATTTGTCCGGCCACGTAAGCAGGCACACTGCTCCACGCGAATTGATTCACGCCGGCGGCGGCGAACGCGATGGTCACCGCTGGATTCAAGTGCGCTCCGCTGATCCAGCCGACGCAATAGGCGCCGACCATAACGCCGAAGCCCCAGCCCGCGGTAATGACAATCCAGCCTCCACCCTGGCCCTTGGATTTGTTGAGCAGAACGTTCGCGACCACGCCGTCACCGAGGATGACGAGCAGCATGGTTCCAATGATCTCAGCCGTAAATGGAGTCATACGTTTGTGTGAATTGTGTTTGGAACGGCGTGAGACTAACCACGGCGCGACGGCTTCGTCCAACGCAAAGCCGGACGCGTTTCGTGAACGGTTTGGGCCACACTTCCGATGTGGTGAACGCCGTCAACGTGCTGCCAGTTTGTAACTGGCAGAAGCGCGCTGAGTTCGGACCGTGTGAATCCTTTTCTGCACGCTGGAATGGATGGAACGCGAACCGGACTGCCGATTGCAAACCGGCAGCACGTTACCGGATACTGTTCGCCATGCTCCAGGTTGAGGAAGCGCAGCAAAAGATTTTGTCTGTTGCCGCGGCGCTCGGGATTGAAACAGTTTTGCTGCGAGAGGCCGCAGGGCGCGTGCTGGCGCAATCGATTGTTGCGTCTATTTCGCTTCCGCGATTCGACAACTCCGCGATGGATGGCTACGCCGTGCGCGCGGCTGATGTCGCGAACGTCACGGCCAGTTCGCCCGTGATGCTCCGGCGTATCGGCGCAGTGGCCGCGGGAGCGATCTTCGAGGGCAGAGTTGAACCGAAGACTTGCGTGCGGCTGTTCACCGGCTCACCGCTTCCAGCGGGTGCTGATGCTGTCGTGATGCAAGAGGACACGCGCGCGTCCGGCGAAACGATCGAGGTGCTCGATGCGGTGAAGCCCTGGGAAAATATCCGGCTCGCGGGTGAAGATGTGAAGCAAGGATCAACGATTGCGCGTGTCGGCGAACGATTGGATGCGGCGCGGCTGGCGTTGCCCGGCGCGGTCGGCGTGGGCAACGTCGAGGTATCGATTCGACCGCGAGTTGGAATTCTCAGCACGGGCAACGAACTAATTGAAGCTGGCGCAACGTTGCAACCGGGACAAATCTACGAGAGCAATCGCGCCGCAATTGCGGCTCTCGTGACGAATGTCGGCGGCATCGCTCGCGTGTTCCCTCTCGTGGCTGACTCGCTCGAAGCGACGCAGCAGGCCCTGCGCAGCGCTTTCGCGGAATGCGACGTCGTGGTGAGCACCGGTGGAGTTTCGGTCGGAGAATATGACCTCGTGAAGCAGGCGTTTGAATCGATCGGAGGAACGCACGAGTTTTGGCAAGTCGCGATGAAACCAGGGAAGCCATTTCTCTTTGGCCGGCTCGGCGGGAAGTTTCTTTTTGGTCTGCCGGGAAATCCGGTTTCAGCTTTCGTCACCTTCCTGATGCTGGCGCGCCCGGCGTTGCTTAAGATGCAGGGAGCGGAAGAACTTTCGTTGCCGGCACATCCAGGAACTCTCGCCGAGCCGTTGCACAATCGCGGCGCTCGCCGTCATTTCATGCGCGTATCGGTCGATGCCACCGGGCAAGTCCGCAGCGCGGGGTTGCAAGCCTCACACGCACTTGGAACTCTCGCGCGCGCGAATGGTCTGGTGAATGTGCCTGCGGAAACGCTCTGGCCAGCGGGAACGGCGGTGCAGGTGTTGCGGTGGGGTTATTAGAATTTCCGCTTCGGAAATTCGTGGACGCTCGGCTGCCGATTCAACGGTGTTTGAAAACGTGATTCGATCGACGAAGCCCCGGGGCGATTCGGCTGCGCTGAGGATTTTTTGTCGAACTCATCAAAGACTGGACCGCGCAGTTGAGCATTCTGGTGATTGAACACCGTCATCGGGTCGGCAATCCGCGGATCGAGTTTCGAGCCGTCGCGGGGTAAACCGCCGATCGTGGGAATGGCCAGCGGGGCAGGGCGATAGGCCGCATCGGTCACGGCGACCACCGGCTCCAAAGCGCTCGGTCCCTTGCCGGACGGACTGGCGCTTGGATTGATCATTTGCTGAAACTCGGCGGCGCGGGTGACTTGTCCCGGCGTGAGCTTTTCCTTTTCCTTAACGCGCGTGCCGAACATATCGAACATCGAATTCGGACGGCCCGGATCAAATGTGTTGTTGACGCTCGGTTCCTCGATTGTGGCGAACGGGCTGCGCGTGCGGCCCTCGTTCACGCTGGCAAACGCGGAAGGTTCGCCGAAAGGGTTCTTCTGACCGGACGGATTGCGCGGGTCCCAACCGAACTCCGTCACAGGCGAAAGTGATCGCGGCGTCTCGAAGCGCGACGCGCTGTTGTTTTCCTTCACTCGCGACCACGGTGATTTCGTCCGCTCGCTCTCGAATGGATTCGCTTCAGTTTTGTCCGTTCCTTTCTCTGTCGGATCGGAAAAAATCTTTGGATCGCGCAGCAGCCAGGGGCGTTCGTCCTTGTCCCTTTCCCTTTCCTCACGCGGATTCACGCGCATCGCGGGCTGCGGGACAGGAGACATGGGCTGGTCCATGTTGGGCGAGGAAAAGTCGAAACCTCTCGTGCGTGCTTCGGGAAGACCCTTTTGCTCACGGACCGGCTCGGCAATGGGAACGGTGGGCTTGGAAAATCGAATCGGCTCCGCGATCACAGCCAGACTCACGACGCCAAGGCCCAGCGCAACGGCAAAGCCGCGGCGCGGCAGCAACAGGTTATGGCAAAGACTCATCGGAAAACGGCGCACTATACGCACGCCCTCTAAGCCGTCAAAGGGCAATCAGTTGACCGGCACGCCCGCACTTTGTTCAAACAGTGATTTTACGCAACGCCGTCACCGCCGCGGGAATTAAGGTTTGATTCCCATTTTCGCGTCGTTAATCCTCAGCCAACACATGGCACAACCCATCTTTCACGCGAGCATCGAGGGCGCCCAGCACGGCGGCAAAAGTCTCGCGGATTTCCTGGATTACGCGAAACGCTCCGGCGCATCCGGCGCGCAGCCTTCCAATTACATGCTGCAAGGCGGGAAACTTTTTAAGAGCGCCAAGGAAATTCAGGACGCGTTCGAGTCGCGCGGGATGAAGCTCGACGGCATTTCGGCGCACTGTCCTTTTTGGGTCCACACCAGCGCCTGGACGGGGACGCGCAGCGGCAATCCTTTTATTCCTGCTGACGTGGCGAAGAAATCTCCGCAGGAAATCGAGAAGTGGGCGGAGAATTATTTGCTCAAGCTGATGGATCTCGCGTCCGAGCTCGGCGTGAAGATCATGCCCATGTTTTGGGGCGTGGCTTTCGGCTGGGAGCTTGCCACTGGTTATCCGTGGGGATTCTGGCAGGGCGGCGGCTACGATCTGATCGCGGAAGGCAAGGAGCGATTCGTGAAGAAGACCGCGAAGCTGCGCAAAGCGGCCAAGGAACGCGGCATTTATCTTTGCCACGAGATTCATCCCGGCACGGCCGCGATGTGCGCCGATGATTTCAACCTGCTCGTCGAGATTTGCGACGGCGACAAAGTGCTGGGCGTGAATGCTGATCCCTCGCATTGCTGGGAAGGCGAGAGCTGGGAAACACGTTTCCTCAAAGTAGCGCCGCGCATCTATGCCGCGCACGTGAAGAATTTCGTCATTCGCCCCGGCTTTGCGCTGCGCATGATGCAGCCGAACTGGCAGAAGCGCGCCATGCAGTTCACGGACCTGCCGAGCGGCGACCTGAACATGAGTCGTTACGCCGAAGCGCTGGTGCTCGCTGGCTATCCGCAACGGTATCGTGAGATCATGAAGCGCGACACTGCGCCGCTGGTCGTGGAAGCTGAGAGCGCCTATCGCGATCTGGATGCGACGAGTGCCAATGGAGTTGCTTACGTGCGAGACAATCTTTGTTTCCCGGTTGCGGCTGGTTCGTTCGAAGACGGCATGGGCGCATAGACCGGCAAGGTAGGACGCGTCGCTCCGCGCGCGCCGATGTTGAGAGTCGGATCTCCCCGCAACAATACGTTTTTCCGCAGTTCGCGGGCGCGCGCAGTGACGCGTCCCACCTCCGCTGTTCTATTTTATTGGCCGGAGTTGCTCGGCTTTTTTTTCGAACTTCTCCGCCTCGTCCGTCTTCTTCAATTTGCGCGCAAGCCCGGCGAGTTCGCGATAGATGCGTCCCGCGTCCGGAAAGTCCGGGGCGTCCGTCACGAGTTGCTGGTAGGCATCGAAGGCTTCCTGCTCGCGACCGAGCAGCGTTTGCAATTCGCCAATGGTGAGCAGCAAACGGATCTTCTGCTGCGGAGAAGGCTTCAACTTCAGCGCCTTGCCGTAGGCTTCGCACGCCGACGTCAGTCTCTTGTCCGACTGAATCAACTGTCCCAGTTTTTCCTGCAAGACAGCGCTGTTGGTGCGGACCGAGGTGATGCTGTTGATGTAATCGATGGCTTCCTTCGCGCTCGTTCCCTTGGCCATGTTCAAGTCAACGACGCGCAAGTGCGACCATTCGACCAGCGGGTTTTTCTCACGTTCCAATTTGAAGTGCAGCAATGGCGGCGGTTCCCCAAAGGGACGATAAAGCGGATCGCCCACGACGGTCGTCTGCCACGAGATCGCTCCCTGGGCCGCGTAGGCCGCCTCGCCGAAAGTCCAAGCCCGCACGATCAGCCGATCGAGAAACGCCGCGATGTTCGGCGTGCCTGTCAGGTACGGCTCGTCCACCGAACCCATCGTGATCGTCGCACCCTTGGCCAGCAATGGCCCGACCCAGTTCTGATTCGTCGAGCGCAACATGGCCGCGCTGTAGGAGTGCAGGTGATAAGCGAAGGCGCCGGGCATGAACTCAACCGTTGACCGCGTAAAAGGTCCGGAAACGTGGGTGTCATACCAGCCGGCGTAAAACGCGATCTGGCTCATCGGAAAACCAGTCGCGAACGTGGCATCCCTGTCATCGAGCCTCGTTTCGAACCCAGTCCGATAAGTGATCTCCGCCGAGGTACGTATCCAATCGTCGCCCACTTTGTACTCTCCGTTCGTGAGGCCCCGCGCATCGAAATAAGCGTTGCCCCACAGTCCATTGGCTTCCGCTTCCAGCGCTTTGTCCACCAGACCGCGCGCGATCTCGATCGACGGCCCATCGAGCCGCGTGACCATGATGATGCCATTGGTGGGATGAAACGCCGCCGCGTTGGTGGTGAGATAAAACGGGCTGATGAGCGGTCCCGTCAGCGGCAAATTTTTCTCGCGGCTCGCGGGCAACAACGCCAGGTCCGCGTCCACCGCCGCTTCATTTCGTCCGCGCAACGGCTCCTGGATTTTCTCCGTGCCTTCTTCTTTGAGGTTGTTGTCGCGCGCGATTTTCCATGGGATGCCGTAACACAGCACGATGTAGCGGACCTTCGAATCCACAATGGGCTGATACGGCGTGTCCTTGCCTGCTCTCTCTTTCGGATTGCGCGTGAAGAGCTTTTGTTTGAGCAGCCAGTCGTAGAGCGGCTCTTGCAACTTATCCTGAAACTCCGGGCGCGACATCGCGTCCGCGCTGGCGCTCACGTCCACGCCGAAGAGTTGATCTTTGGGAACCGCGCGTTTGCTCGCGTAATACTCGGCGAGCGTTTTCGACTCAGGCAGATTCTTGTTGTAAACGACCACGACCGAGCCGCCGCCGTCCGCGGCGGCTGCGTTCCAAAGTGCCGCGAGCAAAGCCAAACCGCACAAGAACCATTTTGTCATCGCGCGAACTCTACACGCAAACCGTCGTACGCCAACGCCACACTTTCCGGCAGCTCGGCCTGAGACACGTCGTGATCGTAATCATGCGTGAGATGCGTGAAATAAGTGCGCTCCGCGCCAATGCGCCGCGCCGCCGTGAGCGCTTCATCCAGGCACATGTGCGTCGGATGCGGATCGCGTCGCAACGCATCGAGCACGGCCACTTCCACGCCGCGCGCCGCGCGAATCGCGTCGTCCGGCACCTCCTTGCAATCGCTGAAATAGGCGAGCCGCTTGCGCCCACTTTGCTCGAAGACAAATCCGTTCGTCACCACGTTCCCGTGCGGCAAGGCGAACGGCGTCAGTTTCAAGTCACCAATTCCAAATGGCCCCGTGATCACGCGCTGGTCGGGATGGAAATAGCCTTTGGGAATCGGCCGGCCATCGAACGCGTAAACGAACACGCGCCGCAACGCCACCATCGTCGCTTCATCCGCGAACACCGGGAGCGGGCCACCGCGCAGATCGCAGAAGCGCCGGCAATCATCCAATCCCATGATGTGATCGGCGTGCGGATGCGTGAACACGACCGCGTCGAGCCAGCGAATCTTTTCGCGCAAGCACTGGAGGCGAAACTCCGGCGTGGTATCGACGACGATCTTCGCGTCCGCGCTCTCGACGTAAATCGAAGGCCGCGTGCGATGGTTTTTCGGGTTCGCCAGAAACTCGGGCGGATAATCCTTGCCGATGATCGGGACGCCTTGCGAAGTGCCGGAGCCGAGAAAGGTGAAGGAGAAGTGCATCGGCTAAACACCGAGCTCCAAGCTCCAAGATCCAGATAAACACCAAGCTCCAAGCATCAAACCGCGATTCCAGATGCAAACCGCCGCTTTGGAGTTTGGTGTTTGGAACTTATCTGGAGCTTGGAGCTTGGAGCTTGGTGTTTCTTTCATTCGCCTTCCAAATTTCTTTTGCCTCACGCTAACACACCGCGCAAATTCCCCGTCAACAAATTGCCGATGCTCACCACGCTGCGGATCAAGAACCTCGCGCTCGTTGCCGATCTGACGCTGGAACTCCAGCCGGGCTACAACGCCATCACCGGCGAAACCGGCGCGGGCAAGTCGATCATCATTGGCGCTCTCAACCTCGCCCTCGGCCAGCGCGCTGACCGCACGTTGATTCGTTCCGGCGCGGACAGTTGCGCGGTGGAAGCTGTGTTCGACGTGGGCGGACTGCGCGTTCCGCTCAAAGATTTTCTCGACGAGAACGGCCTCGAGCCTTGTGAGGAAAATCAACTCGTCATCAAGCGAACGTTCACGGCGGCGGGCACCAACAAACAATTCGTCAATGGCTCGCCCACCACGTTGAACACGCTCGCGGCCTTGGGCGAATGGCTCGTGGACATGCACGGGCCGCACGAGCATCAGTCGCTGCTCCAGCCCGCGAAGCAGTTGGCGATTCTCGACGCGTTCGGAAAACTGGAGCCGATGCGCGAAGAATTCTCGGCCCTGACGCGCGAACGGACGCGCATTGAGACGGAAAAGGCCGCGTTGATCGTGGACGAGAAAACTTACGCGCAGCAGCTCGACCTGTTGCGTTTTCAAGTGCGCGAGATCGAGGGCGCCAGGCTCCAGCCCGGCGAAGACGAACAGGTCGAGGCTGAATACAAACGCGCCAGCAACGCTGCGCGCCTGCTGGAACTGGGCCAGAGTGCGATGGCGTTGTTGAGTGAGAGCGATGGTGCGTTGCTCACGCAGGCCGGCGCGCTCGGCCGTGTGCTGCATGAGTTGCAGCGGGTGGATGCCTCGGCGCAGGTGCTGGTTTCCGCGCACGAGCAAAATGTGGGCGCGTTGCGCGATCTTCAGTCTGAGCTATCGCGCTACGTTGGTGCCGTCGAACTCGATCCGGCGCGGCTGCGCGAAATCGAAGAGCGGCTGAACTTGTTGCAGAGCTTGAAGCGGAAGTACGGCACACAACTCCCGGACGTAATCGCATTCGGCGATGAAGCGCGCGGCAAACTTCAATCGCTCGAACAGCGCGACGTTGAGCTGGCGCGATTGAACGCAGCATTGCAGAAGGTGGATGGCGAACTGCGCCGCGCCGGCCAGCAACTTTCTGCCGAGCGGAAAAAATTGATTCCAAAACTCAGCAAATCGGTCGCGAAGGAACTCGGCGCGCTGGGATTCCAACAGAGCAAGTTCGACGTGGCGCTTTCATCCGGCGCGCAACTTTCAACCGGCATCGATGTCGTGGAGTTTCAGTTTGCTCCCAACCCTGGCGAACCGGCGCGCCCGCTGCGTGCCATCGCTTCGTCTGGAGAAATGGCGCGCGTAATGTTGGCGCTCAAGACGGTTCTTGCCGCCGAGGACGATGTTCCCGTGCTGATCTTCGACGAAGTGGACGCGAACGTCGGCGGCGAAACGGCGAACGCGGTTGGAGAAAAGATGAAGCAGATCGCGCGCACGCACCAGGTGCTGTGCATCACGCATCTCGCGCCTGTGGCCGCGCATGCCGACGCGCACTTTGTCGTGACGAAGCAGTTGAAGGATGGCCGGACGATTTCAGAAATGGAGTTGCTCGGCAAAGGCGCGCGCGTGGAGGAACTCGCCCGGATGCTCGGTGGCGTCAACGCCGCCGCGCGCAAACATGCGGAAGCGTTGTTGAAGTGATTGGTTGGCGACATCGCAACCTGAATATGGCTCAAAGCAATTGTATGAAGAGATACTGGCTGACTTTCTCCCTCTCCCCTCAACGGGGTGAGGGGTGGGACCGACGAGAGGCTGCTCGTGGATGCGAAGATCCCGAGCCGCATCACCCCTCACCCTCAGTCCCTCTCTGGCTGTTTTGGATCGCAGCTATTGCACTGATCTTGTTTCCCCTCCACGCAGACGAGTTTCCAAAGGCCAATGAGCAAAAGTCCGACGGCTCCATCATCCTCCTTGCCACGAACGCCGTCGTGCATGGCAAAACAATTCGCTACGAACCGCAGTCACACAAAAACACCATCGGCTACTGGACCAAAGTGGACGATTGGGTGAGCTGGAATTTCGAAGTGAACACGCCGGGGAAGTTCGATGTGATGCTCACGCAGGCCTGCGGCAAAGGCAGCGGTGGCAGCGAAGTGAATTTCGTAATCGGCGAGCAGGTGCTCAAGGACATCGTGCCGGACACGGGCGCGTTCACCAACTGGACCAACCGAGTCATCGGCACGTTCACGCTCGATCGAGCCGGCGAATACACCATCGCTGTGAAGCCGGTGAAAAAGCCGGGGCTGGCGGTGATGGACTTGCGAGCGATCACGATGAAATCCCGCTGACCTGCGTTGGCGTGAGAGCAATTACCTAAAGCGGGGTAGGGCGCGATGTCCTCACCGCGCCGGAGTGAGGCGTCAATCAATCCTCAAGTCGTCGTTCCAATTGTGGCCCGGCGCGCTGGGACAGACGCGCCCTACCGGCCGCCAGCTAGAACCGCACGGTCACGTTCACGCCGCCGCCCGCATCGAGTTTTGTGTATTCCACTGCGCGCGAGTCGGAGGCATCGGACCAGTTGTAGCCCACGAATCCGCGCACGGCGAAGTTCGCGCACGGATACCAGCCCGCCGAGAGACCCACGGTTTGAATGATGTAATTGTCCGTGTGCGCAAAGTCGTTGAATTGAAAACGATAGAACGGTTGCACCGCCATATCGCAGGGCAACGCCATCGTGTAAGCGGCGAGGAAGGTGTGTTCCCAGCGTTCGCTGCGGTCATCGGGAATCTGGCCGAAAACGACGCCCGACGCAAAGAGTGGCCGCTCTTCATCCGTGAAGTGATAGCTGCCGAGATACGCCAGCGATACCATGCTCTTGTCGCACACGCGAAAATTTCGTTGCACCGACCAGCGCGGCACTGCCTCGGAATAAAACTCGTCATAGTCATCGTTGCGCCAGGGCTCGAAGCCGAGCAACCGCGTATAGTCGAAGCCGATCCCGAATTGGTAGTGTTTGGTTTGCGCGGTCAGGTTCGCGAACGCGGTCGAGGAATCGAAATCAAAGTCTTCGGCACCGAATTGCCTTCCTCCGCCCACAATGATGCTCGGAGTAGTGAACACATTGTCATTCCCGAAGTAGTTGAAGAACTGATGGCGATATCCGACCTCGGCACGATACGACGCCAATGCCGTGATGCACGGCGGCGTCATGAACGCTGCTTCGATCGAAGTCACGGCCACGCCCGCGCTCTTCTCGTTGTGCTCCTGATAAAGCATGTTGTCCGTGTAGAATGCTTGCGCATACAGACTGCCTCGAAACCATTGATGCTTCTTCTTCCGCAGGATCGATTGAGGGCCGACGTCCTCGCTCTCCTCTTCGTAGAGCGGCGGCACGGTGTCGCCCGGCTTCACATCGGCCAGCATTTTGTCCGTGTCGCGTTGGAGCCGGGTCGTGTCTGCCTGGTTCACACCGGGATTGTTTTGCGCGTGCAGATGCAACGCGACCGCCAGTGCCGAAATGGTAAGTAATGTTTTCTTCATGTCGGTTGCTAAAATCAAAATTAGTCGTTGCGGGTGCGGACGTCGTAAACGCCGTAACCGAGAGTCACGGAGTTGCGCCTTGGATCGATCCTCGCCGGCACCAGCGTTCCCGCCTGCTGCGTAATGGGACTGATGGGCAACGGATCGTTCGCCGAGCCTACGCGTCCAATCATCAAGCCCGTCTCTTCGTAATTGCCCGAGATGATGGCGATGTTCTGCTTCGCAATCTCGTTGCGAATATCGCCGAGCGAGGGCAGCGGCGTGGTAAAGCCATTTACCAATTGCGAGCCTTCGACCAGCTTGCCGAGATCCACTTTGACGACCGCGCCAAAATCCTGCGCCCCCACCGGGATGTAACTCAT
>Ga0193753_10000137_pt1 | contig 68977 bp, 63 predicted proteins | sample H1c2metaG_FD_144925 | JGI IMG/M metagenome (GOLD analysis project Ga0193753, IMG submission 144925) | Soil microbial communities from a riparian zone of the East river system, Colorado, United States - H1c2 | ecosystem: Environmental > Terrestrial > Soil > Riparian zone | place: USA: East...
GTTGTGAGCAGTTTTGTGTTCATGCGTGTGTCTCCTGATGAGTGCTTTGATTTCGTCGAGATGCTCCTCGGCGGTGCGCCGGCCGAGCGCGATGTATTTGCCAGGATGATGAAAGTCGTGCCAGCGGCCATCGAAGGAGAGCGGGCGCAAAATGAGATCGGCGTGGCGGCCGGAGTGTTCGGCCAGCCGCATCTGCGCGCCGAGCATCGTGCGGTGCATAATGTCGAAAACATTTACGCCAGCGAGGCTGTCGCGCGTGCGGCGAAACATTTTCATCAAGCGATTCAGTTGCGCGTGGCGCAGCGCCATTTGCTCCTGCTGAAGTTCGAGGCGGCAGCGCATGTACGAAGGAGTGGGGATGACATTCACCGCGATGACACAGTCCACGCCCATTTCGCGCGCGACATCGACGGGCAAGGGATCGACCACGCCACCGTCGAAGAATAGATCATCGCCGATGCGCACCGGCGCACAAACTCCAGGAATAGCGGAGCTGGCTTGCACGGCGAGCGCGACTTCGCCTTCGGTAAAGACGGCTCGTTCGAGCGTGCATAGATTGGTCGCGACGACGCGCAGCGGATGTTTGAGATCGGAGAATTGCGCGTTGCCAATGGCGCATTTCACCCGGCCACCCATCTTCTCTCCCCGAATAAAACCGCAGCGCGGGAGGAGGACGGGGTCAAGGAGATGCAGGAACCCCCAACGTCCTTCAACTTCCCGCGCAAATCTTTCCATGCTCGCGCCGTCGTGACCGTAAGCCCAGACCGCGCCGACATACGCGCCCATGCTGGAGCCGGCGATGGCGTGAATGGGAATGCCGTTTTCCTCGAGAACCTGGAGGATGCCGATATGCGCCAGTCCTTTGGCGCCGCCGGAAGAGAGAGCGAGTCCGATCCGCGGGATTCGAGGAGAGGTGTTTGAAATCAGTTGCTCCCTTTCGGATTCACCGCCATCCGATTGACTCCGAACAACTGTTGCTTCAACTTTCATATCCGCCGCGTGGCGACGGAGAGCCGAAGCACGTGCGCCTAAGAAGAGGCGCCGGCTGGCGCTTCGAGCTGACCGCCCTGACACGAATCAAATTTGGTTTCTCGGCCTGATTTCATTGGCTTGATTCCAACTTACATCCGGTTGGCATCGCGTCAAATTCCGCCGGGGAAAAGCTGGGGAACGGTTAGGAAGAATTCCGGTTCGAGGCTGCGACAGAAAAACGGGGACGCAAAAGTTTCTCTAGTTCAGCCATCCCAATCGATGGCGATAGCCGCGGAACAATAATCCGAGCACGCGCATTTCCACGACGAGCGCGTAGAGAGAAACGAAACCCAGGATCACCTCGGGCAAAACGGGAATGGGCACAAACAACACCAGGGCGAAACCAAGCCCGAAACGGATTCCGGCGAGAACACCTAACACGAGACAAGCGACAGCATACGGCAGGAATACGCGAAAGATCGAGGGCACCACGATGTGCGGACTGAGCGCCACGAAGCTGTCGGAAACTGCGACGGCGAGCAGCGCCATCGGAAAATAAATGGCGCCGAAAATGATCGCCGGAATGATGGCCAGCGCGAAGACAGGACTCTCTCGCCCGAGGAAAAATAAAGCGATGGCCGGCACAAACGACACTACAAATGTTCCGGTAAAGAGCAAAAACGGAAGAATGATGTCGGACCACCATTCGCCGAATTCGGGGAAGTCCGGCATCTCGTCTTCACCCTGCGCCGAGTGCGCGATGATCTTCTGCATGTAAGCGAACAAGTAACCGGTCGTGATGATGGAAATGAGCCACGAGTAACTGGCGAGAAATTCCAGGACGAGAAAGACGATGGCGCCGATGACGAGTAGAATGATGCCGTTGCGTTTGAAAGGATACGCCAGCGCGCCGGGCAGCTTTCGATAGAAACTCGGCTCCTCGTACATCACCGGATTGATCGCTGCGATGACGGCGCTCGCGGTGCGCACATCGGAGGGTGCGCTGGCCGTTTCCACCGTGCCGATATTTTTGGCGATGTTCACGCGCAGCGGGCCGACGGGCGGTTCCGCGAGCAATTCCGGCGCTTCCACCAGGTACTCTGCGCCGCCAAATCTGAGCCGCTGTCCGTGCTGGCGTGAGCCACTTGATTGTCGTCCACGAACGTCCCGTTGGTGGAGCCGAGATCACGCACGAACATTTTGCCCTCATCGAGCACTACCTCGCAGTGCCGGCTGGAAATGGAGGCGTGCGGGATAACGTGATGATTGCCCTCGGCCCGCCCGACTGCGTTGATGCCGGAGAGCAGTGAGATCGTGCTCACGGGCGTTTCGGCATTGTTCGCAACAAGCGTAGCCATAGGAGAAGGCATTTGATGAGTATCCAAAATCAGGGCCGCTGGCAATTTATTTGCTCTCGCGCGGCGGGACCTGAAGGGCACCTATGAAAACCAAAGATTCCTGTGAGAATTTGCGACACGACGCGCTGAAATCGGGACAACGCGTTACGATCGGATTCACGCTCGTCGAAATCATGATCGTGGTGTCCATCATCGGATTGCTGGCCGCCATCGCGATTCCAAACTTCCTTACGTCGCGAAACTCCGCGCGCGTAAAATCGTGTATCAGCAATCTCCACACGCTCGACGCGGCCAAGGCGCAATGGGCTTTTGACGCCAAGCAGCCGAACACGAGCCGGCCCATCAGCACCGATCTCATTCCCTATTTGAGAGAGGGGCGCTTGCCCGATTGTCGGGCGAACGGCACTTATCTTATCAGGAGTCTCGCGCGGCAGCCCAATTGCAGTCTTTGGCCCGAAGGTCACAGCCTCGCCAATCTGAACGCGGACGATGATCCTGATTCCGACTAGCGTTCAGTGGTATTCCTGAACGGTCTTCACCCCATAACCGCTTTTCTTGAGCGCCGCGATTCCGAGCGCCGCCGCCTTGGCTCCGCTTAAGGTCGTCATGATCGCCGTGCCCGTATAAACTGCGGTGGTGCGAATCCTGATCTCGTCCGCGCGCGGCGTGGCTCCACTGGGCGTGTTGATCACCAGTTGAATCTCTTTGTTCTTGAGCAGGTCGATCGCGTTGGGCCGTCCCTCCTGCAGCTTGGCGATGCGCTGCACTTTCAATCCGGCTTTTTCCAAAACACCGGCCGTGCCTCCCGTCGCCACAAGATCGAATCCAAGATCGGTAAACTGCCTGGCGACTTCGGCCACGTGCGTTTTGTGCGCGTCACTCACGCTGATGAACACGCGACCGCTGAGCGGCAACGGCGAGTTCGCCGCCATCTGCGACTTCGCGTAAGCAATGCCAAGATCGGCATCGAGTCCCATCACTTCGCCGGTCGAGCGCATCTCGGGTGAGAGCAAAATATCCTGCCCGTGAAAGCGATTGAACGGAAACACCGACTCCTTTACGGCCCAGTATTTCGTCCAAATCTCTTCCGTGAATCCAAGCTCGGTCAGCTTTTTGCCCGCCATCACCTTCGCCGCGAGTTTCGCGAGCGGGACGCCGATGGCCTTGCTGACGAACGGCACTGTGCGCGAGGCGCGAGGGTTCACTTCGAGAACGTAAACTGTGTCACCCTTCACCGCATATTGAACATTCATCAGACCGATGACCTTCAACTCGCGCGCCATCGCGTGCGTGTGCTTGCGAATGGTTTCAATGACCGGCTTTGAAAGTGTGTGCGGCGGCAACACCATGGCCGCGTCGCCTGAATGCACGCCGGCGAATTCGATGTGCTCCAGCATTCCGCCGATGACGATGGTGCCTTGGGTCGGGTCGGCAAAGTGGCCGACGTCCGCGATGCAATCCACGTCCACTTCCGTGGCATCTTCGAGAAATTTATCGACCAGCACCGGACGCTCGGGCGAGGCCTCGACCGCGAAGCGCATGTAGTGTTGAAGCTCGGAATCAGAATAAACGATCTGCATGGCGCGACCGCCGAGGACGAAGCTGGGACGCACGAGAACCGGATAACCCAACCGCTTAGAGGCGTGGAGGGCTTCCGCTTCGTTCGTCGCCAGACCGTTCGGCGGCTGCGGAATCTTCAGCTTGTCAAGCATGGCGGCGAAGAGCTTCCTGTCCTCGGCGACCTCGATGCTCTGCGGCGAGGTGCCGATAATGTTCACGCCATTCTTCTGCAAGGAGAGCGCGAGGTTCAGCGGCGTTTGCCCGCCGAACTGCGCTATCGCGCCCCAACATTTCTCGCGCTCATAGATGTGCAGCACGTCCTCCAGCGTCAGCGGTTCGAAGAAAAGTTTGTCGCTTGTGTCGTAGTCCGTCGAAACCGTTTCGGGGTTCGAGTTCACCATCAACGTTTCGTAACCTTCCTCCTTCAGCGCAAACGCCGCGTGGACGCAGCAGTAGTCGAACTCGATGCCTTGCCCGATGCGGTTCGGGCCGCCGCCGAGAATCATCACCTTGCGCGTGTCACTGGGACGCGTCTCGTCATCGCCGCGGTCGTAAGTGGAATAATAGTAAGGCGTGTAGGCTTCGAACTCCGCCGCACACGTATCCACGAGCCGGTAGCTGGGCACGATGCCGAGCTTCTTGCGCAGCGCGCGAATCTCGTCCTCGGTTTGGCCAACGAGGTTCGCGATTTGCCGATCGGAAAATCCGAGCGACTTGGCTTGAGCGAGCAATTCAGGAGTCATCGTCTGCAAAAATCCGGCGAAGTAAGCGCCACGTCTTTCCGGCAGGCAAGTTTTCGTTTCAACAGAAGAGGAACGAAGGCGACCTTCTGATCCGACAAATCAGCAGAAAAATCTTGGGTCTCAGGAAGCGCGCAGTAGAATTCCGTGCCATGAAACTTCTTGTTTTCCTCATCGCATGCTTATTGCTCGCGTCGTGCGCCTCCAACGAGGTTCCCCAATCGGGAAATTTCAAGGGTCCTTTCCGAGGCACGTACTTGAGCCGGGTTTCTGTGGGAATGCCGAAGACGGAAGTTATTCGCCTGATCGGCGAGCCGTTTTCCGTAGGCGGAAGTGCCAGCGCTGATGTGTTTACCTACCGCGATGATCAAAAAGGATGGTGGCAATACGACTACTATTTCGTTCGTTTCGTAGGTGGGAAAGTTGAGTCGTTTGGTTCCCAAAACATCGATCGTCCCACAACACCGACAGAGCCTGCTGTTCGCCCGCAATAGGCGTCTTTTCCACTTCCTTATTCTGCGAAGATTGAATCGGCAACGCCGAAGCATCCCTTGCCAAACCCGAGGGCGGAATGCACTTTGGCCGCCGCATGAAGTCCAAAATTGCCATTGTCATTTTGGTCCTGATTTCTCTCGGCATGGGCGGCCAAAGTGCATCTGAGCAGCGCAAACATGTCCAGGAAAAGAAGGAGCGCGATGAGCAAATTGCGCTGCAAAGTCAGAGCCTCGAAAAGACGCACAAGGACCTCGAAGAGCAGAAACAGGTAAATCTGACACTCGAAGATGACTTGAAGTCGCGCGGTCAGGATCTCACGATGCTCTCGAACAATTTGAGCAAATTGATCACCGACTTGGAAAAGTCCGACGCCCAGGCCAAAGCCACGGCCGAGCAATTGCGTACCGCCCAAGCCGAGCTGGCGAAGAAGGATCAGAAGATCAATGAACTGGAAGGCGAGCGGCTCTTGCTGGGCAAACAGATGGACCAACTCACGAACTCCATCAGCGGCTTGGAAAAGCAGATTGCCACGACTGAAAAGAAACTCGCTACGACGCAGGGTGAAAAGGATTTCCTCGCCAAAGAGCTTCCGCGGCTCCGAGCGGAGAAAGCGGAATTGGAGCGGCAGTTCAACGATCTCGCCGTGATGCGTGCGCAAGTGAGCAAGCTCAAGGAGGAACTTGCCATCACGCGGCGCCTGGAATTTATTCGCTTGAACTTGTTCGGTGTCACGGCCAAGGGCGGCGCGGAAAAGTTGATGAACACTCCAAAACCGGCCGAGCCGAGCGGAACGAATTATGATTTGAACGTGGAGATCCGTCAGGGTGCCCAGGCGCGGATTGTCAGCCCCACCAACTTTCCGTCCACGAAACCAGCGACAAATTCCGCGCCTGCCGCGGCCGCCCCCGCCACTCCTTCGAAATGACCAACGGCCCTTTGCTCGTGGATTCGCACGGACGTGTGATGCGCGACCTTCGGGTCAGCGTGACGGATCGGTGCAATTTCCGCTGCATGTATTGTCTGCCCGAAACCGAGGCGGCGGAGAATTTCTATCGTGATCGATGGGCCACCGTCGTGAATCCCACACCGATCGTGCGTCAATGGCAGCCAAAGCAAAACATCCTCAGCTTCGAAGAAATCGAGCGCGTCGTGCGCATCGCCGCCGGACTTGGCATCGAGAAAATTCGCATCACCGGTGGCGAGCCGCTGCTGCGGCAGGATGTGGAGCAACTCATTGCCAGGCTGGCCCACATCGACGGCATCAACGATCTGGCGATGACGACGAATGGATTTCTGTTTCAAAAGAAAGCCCGCGCTTTGCGTGACGCCGGACTGAAGCGTGTCAGTTTCAGTTGCGATTCGCTGGACCGCGAAAATTTTCGGCGAATCACGGGACGCCACGGCCTTGACGAATTAATCGCCAGCATTCATCTGGCGAAGGAGCTTGGCTTCGCACCGGTAAAGGTTAACGCGGTAATCATTCGCGGCGTCAACGACCACGAGATTGAGGCGCTCGCGGAGTTTGCCGTTCGTGAGTCGATCGCCTTTCGCTTCATTGAATTCATGCCGTTGGATTCAGGTCGCGCCTGGCAGCGCGACATGGTGATGCCTGGCCGTGAAATTTTGAAACGACTCCAAGCGCGGTTCGAACTGGCGCCCGTTGTTTCGTCCAACAAATCCGAAACCGCCAGGCGCTGGCGCATCGATGGGAACGCTGCGGAAATCGGCATCATCGCGCCCGTGTCGGAGCCGTTCTGCGGACATTGCAATCGCATTCGTCTCACGGCCGATGGCAAGCTGCGCACGTGCCTGTTCAGCGTGATGGAACATGATTTGCGCTCGCGTCTGCGCGGCGTCGCGACGGATGAGCAATTGCGCGACTACCTCGGCGAAGTGGTTTGGCAAAAGGAAGATCGCCATCACATCGGCGAGCCGGAATTTAAGTTTGCCAGCCGCAGCATGAGCTGCATCGGCGGATGAGCGGCTTGACCTCGCACTCAAAAATTTAAGAAACAACCAATGCCAACATACGAATACCTCTGCGAGAAGTGCGGCCATGAGTTCGAACTGTTTCAGTCGATGAAGGACAAGCCAGTCACGGTTTGCCCGCGGGAAAAGTGCCGGCAGAAAACGTGGGGCAAGGGCCGCGTGAAGAAACTCATGAGCTCGGGAGCGGGGCTGATTTTCAAAGGCAGCGGCTTCTACATCACTGATTACCGCAGCGAGAACTACAAGGCAGGGGCCAAGAAAGAAACCGCTGGTGGGGAGAGCAAGCCTTCTGGCGGTGAAACAAAAACGTCCGCCACCGCCACCGACTCAAAGCCAGCAGCAACAAAGTCCGAATCAAAGCCGGCGACAAAATCGACGTCCTCGAAAGACAAATAACGCCTTCCCACCCGCCGCCCTGTTGTGTAAAAACTCGCTGCTCGCCTGACATCTTCCGCAAGAGCGGAGTGTCGCCGGTTGCCCGCCGGGCGCGAGTGGTTCCGATGAACGACGAAAAACGAACGCCTCATTACCGCGTGCCGCGGCTGCGCAGTCGTGCCGCCTTGGCGTGCGCGCTCTGGCTGTTCACGTTCGCCGCGATGGCCGCGGAACCGATGATCATGTCGAGCGCGAGCAAGCAGTTCATTGTTCGTGGGCGCCCCCAAACTTCCGTCTTCGCTAGGAACGCCAACACCGATTTGGTTTACATCGACCCGGCCTTGCTCGTCGTGACTTGCGAACGCGTGAAGCAAACCGTCGCGCGGGAACTTGGCTGGGGCAAGACCTGGCGCGGCACGATCTTCGTCGATGTGCGTTCGATGAAATTCGACAATCAGGAGCCGCGGCTTGTTCCCTTTCGCGCGACCGATGGCTGGCGTTATCGCCTCGAAGTGCCGGATGAGATCAGTCGCCGCCGCTTGGTCGAATCAATCGTGGAAGCGCTGCTGATCGAGTTCGCGGATCGTGGCGCCACGGATTATTCCGTCGAGTTACCGCCGTGGCTGGTCGAGGGATTCGCCGCTCATCTCATGTCGGGCGATCTGGCGGACCTCGCGCTGCAACCGAATGCGATGAACGTGCGGCATCGCGCCCACAACGATCCGGTCGCCCCACTGCGCGAACGCGTGCAAGCGACCGGCGCGATATCGATCGATCAGCTCAACTGGGCAGACTTCGATCAAAGCGATCCACAGCGCGCCGAGGCGTATCGATTTTCGTCGCACCTTTTCGTGCGAGAATTGCTGCGGCTGCGCGGTGGTCCTGATGCCATGAGCGCGATGCTGGCGATGTTGCCCGGGCACTTGAACTGGCAGACGGCTTTCCTGCGCGGCTTCGAACCACACTTCCGCCGCATGGTCGATGTCGAGAAATGGTGGGCGCTTTCGATCGTGCAGTTGAAAACGCGCGAATCGTCGGTGCATTGGTCGGCGGTCGAAGCGCAGCGCAAGGTCGAGGACATTCTCCTCACCCCCGTGCAGGCGCCACTTGCCGGTGACGTATCGCCGCAAGTGAAGCCGGTCACATTGCAGACCGTCGTCAGTGACTGGGATTTCAAACAGCAACAGCCGCTTCTACAAACCAAGCTCGGCCAATTGCAGCTTGCCCGTGTGCGTCTGACTCCCGAAATGGTCGCAGTAGTGGATGGTTATCGGGCGGCGATTGGAAAATATTTGCAGGCGCGCCGTCGGCCCGGCCGATTCTTCCGCGAGCGGAACATTGGAACTGCCGTGACACTGGCCATCGAAGATTTCAACGCGCTCGACCAGCAACGCGCGAAAGTTTCAAACAAGAATCTGACGGCGGATGTGGCCACTAAGGCCCTTCTCGCCGTGCGCGAAGCGGACCAACGCCTCGCGGATGGCATCACGGAGTTGCCTCCGAAGGTGGTGCCCTTGACACCCCCCTGACCAATTTTATAGTGCGCTCGCGATGGCGAGTACAAACTCAGTGGCGGCCGACGGAGGAAACCCCGAATCCCACCAGCAAGCGAAGCTCAAGCAATTCCATTCAGCCGGACGCGGGTTTTGGAGCGATGTGCCCGATGCCGACTGGAATGACTTTCGGTGGCAGCTCAAGCATCGCGTGACCACGCTGGAACAACTGCGCCGTTTATTGCCCACGCTCACGCCGGAGGAAGAAGCAGGCACGAAGCTGGCGAATACCAAGCTCGCGCTGGCCATCACGCCCTACTTTTTTAACCTGATCGATCCGAGCGATGAGCATTGTCCGATTCGGCGGCAAGTGATTCCGCGCATCGAAGAGACACACACGGCGTCCTGGGAAATGAGCGACCCGTGCGGTGAAGATGCGCACTCGTCCGTGCCCGGTCTCGTGCATCGTTATCCCGATCGCGTGCTGTTCCTGGTGACGGATCGGTGCGCGAGCTATTGCCGTTATTGCACGCGCTCGCGGCTCGTGAGCAATGCGGCGGGCTATGACTTTCATCCGGAGTACGACAAGCAACTCGATTACATCCGCCAACATCCCGAAGTGCGCGACGTGCTGCTCAGCGGCGGCGATCCGCTGCTGTTGAGCGACGACAAGCTGGAATCGTTGCTGAAACAACTGCGCGCGATTCCGCACGTCGAGTTTCTCCGCATCGGCACGCGCATCCCGATCTTTCTGCCGCAACGCATCACGCCCGAGCTTTGCGCGATGCTGAAGAAGTATCATCCGCTCTTCATCAGCATTCACAGTAATCATCCGCGCGAACTCACGACGGAAGTGCGCGACGGGCTCGGCCGCCTCGCGGATGCCGGCGTTCCGTTGGGCAATCAATCGGTGCTGTTGAAACACGTGAACGACGATGCGCTCGTGCTCCGCGCACTTTTTCAAAAACTCCTGATGTGCCGCGTGCGCCCGTACTACCTTTACCAGTGCGATTTGATTTCCGGCTCCGCGCACTTGCGCACGGGCGTGCGGAAGGGCCTCGAGATTATGGAGAAGCTGCGCGGCCACACCACGGGTTATGCGGTGCCGCAATACGTCATTGATGCGCCCGGCGGCGGTGGCAAGGTGCCGATCAATCCCGGCTACGTGCTGAGCCACAACAACGATCGCGTCGTCATCCGCAACTTCGAGGGGAAGGTTTTCGAATATCCGGAGGCGGTGGATGGAACGCCATTGGCCAAAGCTCCGCGCCTGATCGAGGAGCCGGAACTGGTTTGAAATCAACGCAGCAATGACTACTCTGCCGCCCATGGCAGCTCCGCAAACAACACGTCGCCGGACTGAGGCTGAATATCTGGCCATCGAGCGCGCCGCTGAAACCAAGAGTGAATTCTACGAGGGCGAGATGTTTGCAATGGCCGGCGGCACGCGGAGCCACAGCAGGATTTGCATGAATCTAGCCCGGGAATTTGGCAACAAGCTCCTCGACCATCGTTATCAGCCCTTCAATACGGACCTGCGTATCAAAATCGAAGCCAGCGGTCTTTACACCTATCCCGATTTGTCCGTCGTCTGCGGTGAGGATCATCATGTGGACGAAGAAAAGGACACGCCGATCAATCCCACGGTCATCGTCGAAATGCTTTCCGATTCGACGGAGGCTTACGGCCGTGGGAAAAATTCGAGCACTACCGGGCAGATTCCGTCGCTCAAAGAATATGTTCTCGTCAGCCAGAACCAACCGCGCGTCGAGCAGTTCATCCGGCAGGCCAACAACGAGTGGCTATTGCGCGAAGCTTTCGGATTGAACGCCATGCCGTTATTGTCGTTTTTGGAAATCACCATCTCACTCGCCGAAGTGTTCAGAAACGTTAAAATCGGACCGAAGCCTGTTCGACCTGAACCGCCTCTTCGCAACTGACCCGGATGCCTCGCAAATCGCTTCAGCAGAAAGTTGCGCGCACGAAAAAGATCATCACGGCGCTGCACGTGGCTTATCCAAATGCACACTGCGAGCTGAATTACACCAATCCGCTGGAGTTGCTCATCGCGACCATTCTCTCCGCGCAGGCCAACGACAAGCAGGTGAATGTCGTGACTGCTGACCTATTCAAAAAATACAGGACGGTGGCGGACTACGCGAAGTCGCCGTTGGCGGAAGTCGAGAACGACATCAAGCGCATCGGCCTCTTTCGCTCGAAGGCAAAAAACATTCAGGCGTGCTGCCGCGCGCTGGTCGAACAACACGGCGGCGAAGTGCCTCGCACCATGGAAGAACTCACCGCGCTCGGCGGCGTTGGACGCAAGACGGCCAACGTGGTGCTCGGCAATGCGTTCAACATCAACGTCGGCGTCGTGGTGGACACTCATGTCGCGCGGCTCTCGCATCGGCTTGGGCTCACGCGCGAAACAACGCCGGAAAAGATCGAGATGGATTTGCAGAAGCTCGTGCCGCGCGAGCAATGGTGTTTGTTCAGCCATCTGATCATCTGGCACGGACGGCGCCGCTGTCTTGCGCGATTGCCAGACTGTCCGCGCTGCGAAGTCAGAAATCTTTGCCCGAAACTTGGAGTGAAGCGGGAACCATGAATTCCCTTCCCGCCGACGTTTGGCGCCAGCTCGATTCCGGCCCGTGCGACTACGCCTTCAACATGGCGCTGGACGAGGCGCTGCTGGAATTTGCGCCGCAGTTGGGCCAGCCCGTTTTGCGATTCTACGGTTGGAAACAGCCAGTAGCCTCCTTCGGCTACTTCCAAAAGTTTTCCGAGATTGAACGCGTCACTCACCTGCGCCCGCTCGTTCGCCGTCCGACTGGCGGCGGCCTCGTGCCGCACGATGCCGACTGGACTTACAGCGTGATCGTTCCGCCGAACCACGCGTGGTACGAACTGCGCGCCTCGGAAAGCTACGAACGTGTTCACCAGTGGATTCAAATCGCATTCACCGCGTTGGGCGTCGCGACGGAACTTGCCGCCTGCTGTCGCAAAGACATTCCCGGCCAATGCTTCGCCGGCTACGAAAAATCTGACGTGCTTCGATTCGGAAAGAAGATCGCCGGCGCGGCACAACGGCGCACGAAAAGTGGATTGCTGATTCAAGGCTCGCTCCAGCCGCAGCCGCCTGGCGTGATGCGCTCCGCATGGCAATCAGCGATGACCGCAGCAGCCACCTCTCAATGGGCCGCTCGATTCGAAGCGCTGCAACTCAATTCATCCCTATCGTCTCGCACGGCGCAACTTGTCGAGGAAAAGTTCTCTCTCGCCCAACACAACCAGCGCCGCTGAGTTCGTCGTGCTCTGGTTCCCCTCTCCCCTCAACTGTACGGACCGGGGACATGGTGGACACTTCGGCGGTCTGGCAGACAGCGTGGTTCCTTAGGCCCTGGCTTGTGAAAGATCTCGTCGCGATGCGCTTTGAGTCAGTGTCAGGCTGGCCCGTTCACCGGGCGCCAATATTCGCTTGTTGTGCCGAAGGTTAAACATCAGTCCCACCATCGGCTATAAGTGGTTCGAACGTTCGGAAGTGATTCCGTCACTGATGAAGCGGCTGCTTGATTTCTGTTCCTCAAATCCCGAGCACGAGTCTTTTCGCGGCAACCTTGTTGTCGTGGAGCTGCATCGAATTCGTATTCGCGAGTGACCGATTGAATTCGAATCGCGCGTCGGCGTGAAGGTGGCAGTGGAATCGACTGAAAGCATTGAGTTGATCTCGTGTCTTTCTTGTCCCCGGTTCCGGTTTGGGCGGCGGGCAGAGATTCTCCCGCAAATCAAGCGCAGCCTGTTTCCATCGCTTTCCTTGTCCGTCAGGATTTCTTTAGCATCGTCGCGCTATGAAGATGAGGAATTCGTTTGTCGCACTGTTTCGCAGCCTGGGGTTGTTGCTGTTCTTCTGTCTTGTTTGGGCCGTCTGGGCGCAAACCCAGCCAGCGACGAATGCGCCGGCAAGACCGGCTCCCGAAGTTCAGGCTGCTTCGGTCAAGGCAACCCAGACCACCGTCTGGCTTACGTTCGGCCTCGACCGCGTGCCGTTCCTGCAATCGCGCTCCCTTGCCGATATTCCGCTTTGGCAATATTTGGCCTCGCTCATCTACGTCTTCCTGGCGTTTTACATTTCCAAGTTTCTCGATCACGTAATCCGCCACCGGGTCCGCAAATGGGCGGAGAAGACCAGGACCAAAGTGGACGATCTGTTCGTCGAATTGGTGCGTGGCCCGGTGAAGATTGTGACCTTTGTGATCCTGCTGCACATCGGGATGGAGGTTTATGCCTGGCCGGAATCCCTGGCCCGGTTTTTCTCGAACGCACTGAAAATCATTGTCGCCTGCTCGCTCACTTACGTGTTGCTCAAGGCCATCGATCTCTTGATGGGCGTGTGGCACCAGCGCGCCACCACGCCGGAGAACGAACAATTCAGCAAGCAGTTGCTGCCGCTGCTGCGCAAGACGTTCAAGGTTTTCGTCGTCATCATCGCCACGCTCGTCACATCGCAAAATCTCGGTTTCAATGTCACCGGACTCATCGCGTCGCTCTCCATCGGCGGGCTGGCCATCGGCCTGGCGGCTCAGGACACGCTGGGTAATCTGTTCGGCGCGGTGGCCATTTTGACGGACAAGCCCTTTCGCGTGGGCGACCGCATCCAACTCGATAACGTGGACGGCACGGTCGAAAACATCGGCTTCCGCAGCACAGCAGTGCGCAACCTGAACGGCCATCTCGTCAGCGTGCCTAACAAGACGATGGGCAATGCCACTATTACCAATGTGAGCCAGCGTCCGAATATCAAGACCGAGATGAACATCGGCATCACTTATGACACTCCGGCCGAAAGAGTCGCGCGCGCCATGCAGATTCTCGAAGAGGTTTTCAAACCGCACCCGATGACCGCTGACCTCATCATCAGCTTCAACAAATTCGAAAGTTCATCGCTGAACATTCTGGTGGTCCATTGGTGGAACTCGACGGACTTCAAAGCGTACCTGGCGGGCATCCAGTTGTTGAACCTGGAAGTGAAACGGCGCTTCGACGCCGAAGGCATCAGCTTCGCCTTCCCGACGCAGACGCTTTACTTGAAGCAGGACTCGGATTGGCGGCTCGGGGGGCCGACCGCGATCGAGAATGCGGGCCAACGTTGATCGAGGCGCGGGAGCTTGGCTCTCGACTTCCACTTGCGCAAAAACTCACGAACCAGATCGGATTCACCGCTTGCCCTTGGTCGCGGCGATTCGGCAAAATCCACGTCGATGTCCGACTTCTTCCAAACCGGCGCCATCGCCACGCTGCATCGTCTGGGAAAACCGGAAGTGGCGCGGCTGGAGAAACAATTGTTGGAGTTTGCCGTCGAGACGCCCATCGCGCTGGCGCTTCCCTGCCACGCGAAGGAACTGGGCACGAAGGCGTTGCGGACCATCGTGCGTGAACTGCGCAACGTCGGCTATCTCAAGCAAATCGTCGTCGGCATCGATGGCGCGACCGCGCGCGAGTGGCGCACGGCGAAGAAGCTGTTTGCCCAGCTTCCGCAGAAAGCCACGCTGCTCTGGAATGACGGTCCCCGGATGCAGAAACTTTATGCCAAGCTGGAAGAGTCCGAACTGAGTCCCGGCCACCCCGGTAAAGGGCGCAACGTGTGGACATGCTTCGGCTACGTGCTGGCCAGCGAGCAGGCGCGTATGGTGGCCGTGCATGACTGCGACATCATAACGTACGATCGCGAGTTGCTCGCGCGGCTTTGCTATCCGGTGGCGCATCCGAGTCTCGGCTTCGATTTTTGCAAAGGCTACTACGCGCGCGTGAGCGACAAGCTCAATGGACGCGTAATGCGGTTGCTGGTCACGCCTCTGATCCGCGCGTTCAAGAGCATCCTGGGCCAGCATCCGTTCCTGGTGTACATGGACACGTTCCGCTATCCGCTGGCGGGGGAGTTCTCACTCGATGTCGATATCGTACGGCGCGTGCGCATCCCGCACGACTGGGCCTTGGAAGTGGGCGTGCTCGCCGAAGTGTTCCGCAACTCGGCGCCGCGCGCCATTTGCCAGTCCGAGTTGTGCGACAATTACAATCACAAGCACCAGGAACTCTCGTCCCGCGACGCCGACAAAGGACTGAACAAAATGGCCGTGGACATCGCCAAGTCGTTCTTTCGGAGCATGACGGCCGAAGGCATCAAGCTCGACACCGGCTTGTTCGATACGCTCTTGAGCACCTACATGCGCCAGGCCGAAGACACGTTGCGCTTCTATTCCGCCGATGCGGCCGTCAATGGCCTGCAATATCCGCGGCATGACGAAGAAAACGCCGTCACCACCTTCGTCCGCAGCATCCAAATCGCCGCGCAGGCCTTCCAGGAAGACCCGCTCTGGACGCCGCTCATCGCCAACTGGAATCGCGTGCAATCCGCGCTGCCGAATTTCTTCGACGAAATGAACGACGCGGTGCGCTTGGATAACGAGTAGGGATTCGGGGGCTTCCCCGAAACTGGTGGCGACGCTTCGTTGCCATTCGCGCATGGCGGGAGCCGTGCGGTTCATCGCGGACGCGGCGTTCTTCAACCTTCCCCTGGCAGCATTACGATGTAACTTCCCCGCGCATGGAAACTGCCGAGAGCATTCGAACCGCGACTGTTGAACCGAAAACAGTTCAACCCCAACCGATTCAGAAAATCGAACTCGCCAACGGCCTGCGCCTGCTCGTGAAGGAAGATCATCGCCTGCCGTTCGTGGAAATTCGCATCGTGCTGCGCGGTGGCGTGCTCGCGGAAAATCCGACGAACAACGGCGTGACGTTGCTGATGGCAAAGATGCTTTTGCAGGGCACCACGTCGCGCACCGCGGAACAAATCGCGAGTGAGATGGAATCGATGGGCGGTTCCATCGACAGCTACAGCGGCAACAACAGTTTTGGCGTGAACGCCGAAGTGTTGAGCAACGATTTCAGTGCCGGCCTGAACATCGTCGCCGACGTGCTGCTCGATCCGCTCTTTCCCGGCGCGGCCTTCGAGCGCGAGCGCGAGATGCAGCTTTCGGCCATCCGCGCGCAACGCGATCAGTTGCTCCAGAGCGGCGGACGTCTCATGCGCCGCGCGCTCTACGGCGACGCCGGCTACGGACTCGACGTGAACGGCACCGAGGAAAGCGTGACGAAGCTCCAGGTCGCTGACGTAAAGAATTATTACGCAGGCCTGCTCGCGCCGACGAATTGCGTCATCAGCATTTTCGGCGATGTGAAAACGGACGAGGTGCGGAAAGCTATCGAGGAAAAATTCGGCGCGTGGAAAAACAAGGCGCTCATTCCCGAGTTCGGCAAAGTGCCCGCGCTCGACGCCATCAAACGCGTCAGCGACACGCGCGACAAAAAGCAAGCCGTGCTACTGATTGGTTATCCCGGCACGACGATTTTCAGCGAGGACCGCTACGCGCTGGAGCTGTTGCAGGAAGCGCTCAGCGACCTCGGCTCGCGCCTCTTCACGCGCATCCGCGAGAAGCTCGGCCTCGCCTACTACGTCGGCGCGCAGAATTTTCTGGGGCTGAGTCCCGGCTACTTCGCGTTCTACACCGGCACCGAGCCGGAGAAAGTGCAACTCGTCGAAACCGAGATGCTCAAGGAAGCCGCCGCTCTCCGCACCGACGGCCTGACCGCCGAAGAGTTGAAACGCGCGAAGGCAAAGGTGGTCGGCCAAAAGAAAATCGCCCGCCAGGACCTCGGCAACTACGCGATGGTCACCGCCCTCGACGAACTCTACGGCCTGGGCTTCGACCACAGCGACAAAGACGACGCCAAATACGAAGCCGTGACACTGGAAGACGTGAAACGCGTCGCCGCGAAAATCCTCGCCGAAGACAAGTTTGTGATTTCGGTGGTGCGGCCGGGGAAGTGAGGATCTGCCATGCCTGTTCAAGAAATGAAAATGCCATCGAATGCCCGCGAGCACGCGGTTACTTGGCTTTTCGTCGACGGAACAGAACTGATGTCAACCCAAGGAAACCTTCACGCGAAGATCTTGTCGATGAAGGATCGATTTCTCGTCGATACGAACGCCGAATGGTTTGACACATCTCATCAACATCCAGAAACCGCATTCCTTCTTGGGACTACAGTGGACAAAGAGATTTCGCGCCTCGAAAGCATATTCGCAAATTCGCGTGGCACTAAAGTTCGTCCAAATGTTTTCCTGTTCGGCGTTAAAACGGAGTGGTTGGAAGGACAGCGGGTTCCCTTGCTGCGGATCGACCGTTTGGATTCGATGCTCGGCCAACTCCTAGACCTGAATTCTCTTCGGGAGTTCGATGCGCTCAGGCTAGCCGGTCTCGGCCCCGACCTCGATATTGTCAATCGGAAGAAGGCCATTCTGCGCATCTTGGGAGTGGATCACCTCAGCCTCTTGCCATCCAAGAATCATTGCCGTGCGAAGGATGAAGCTCTGAAGCAGCAGGTTCACGCCGGTCTAGGTCAGTGTACGGGGCGATTCCGCAAATGCGTTGAGTTATCAGAGGATGCCTACGCTCGGCTCTTGATTGCTGAGCAATCGGCGCGACACGCTTTCCTTGATGAAGGACGCGTGAACACGTTCGGTGATACGAACCTCATTCAAAACGCGCTCTTTTTTGGTGCAGGCGTTTTGAGCACGGACAGCGACGTTCGGTTTATGGCCTCCGTTTGCCGACTTCCTATCTTCGGCCGTAGGTGACTCTGTTTGTAATCCAACGAGCGACATCAGTAAGGTCTTTTGGGCGAAACCAAACCCGCAAATCTTCCATGAGCCGCGAATCGTGCGCTATGACTCGCGCACGGTCCAACTCCGCAACCTTTTTGCAAAGACGGTATTCAGGTTCAAAGTAGTTCCGCTCAGGCGGCATTGCCCTGCCGTTCCAATCGCAAAATCCAAATCCCTTTTTGATTGTCTCCGGCCAGTCGCCCTTAAATGTAAAGTCCCGCACACAAATCGTTGCCAAAGCGAACATCGGAAATTCCACATCGATTAGCTCGGCTGACGGAAAACGAACAACGCGTGTCGCGCTGTCGAAAATCATTGCCAACTGAACGCCCGAATCGGCGCCCACTTTGTTTTCGACGCGGAACTCAATTCCCCATTGTTTCGCCCTCGCATTGCAAAGCTCCACCCATTCGCGACCTGCGATTTGGCGGGGGCGCTCCGTCACAATCTGTGCGACCACGGCGTCACGATACTGACAATCGTTGATCTGAATTGGCGTCGGCTTGGATTCAGCTTCTTCCTGCTTCAGTTGTTCTGGCGGAACCGAAAGGAGAAATTCGTAAGCCAGATTGATTTGCTTACATCGATTCTCAGCGAATGTACGAAGCTCTGAATCGTGAGAGAATCGGTCCGGATGCCAACCATCACCAGTCGCCGGTAGGACTCCTTAATTGCATCATGAGATGTTCCACGCTCCAGTTCGAGAACGCGTAAATGCTGTTCGATTGGGGCCATCAGCGCGCCGAGAATTTCATCCCTGCCTGGGAAATCAATTCAGTTTTCAGCCAATCGCCTCAATCCGGTCAGCGTCCTCATTCCCGAGCTCGTGCGTCCTGAGCCGCTGCTCACCACCCGGACCACACGCATGAAGCGCGAGTTCAACGTCATCGTCGAGAAAGACTCAGCGGGCTACTACGGCGCCACCGTGCCGGCACTGCACGTCTGCAACACCCAGGCCAAGTCCTCGACACCTTGATGAAGCGCGTCCGCGAAGCCATCGAACTCTGCCTCGAAGTCGAAGATAGTGCGGAGAGTTCGCCCGATTTCATTGGCGTCCAGCGTATCGCCGTTTGAACCATGCCGCGCTTTCCCCGAATCCGCGGACGGGAATTGATTGCTGCTCGTCAGCGCTGGTTTCGCTGTGCTCCGCGTCAACGGCAGTCACCACTTCCTCCAACATCCAGATAGTCGTCGCACCGTTGTCCCGTTCACGCCGGCGAAACGATTGGCCCGGACTGTTGAGCAAGATTCTGAAAGACACGGAACTAACGCGTGAGGCATTGTTCGATTTACTCTGAGTCTCACATCGAAACGCGCTCCAACCGGTTGGCGTCAATTGATTTTGTTTGTCGCCCACCAGGAATAGCTCGGTCTTTCCAGACGGGCACCACTCGCAATGCCGGACTGAGTGCCGGAACCTGGTTGGGATTCACTTTGCCCCAGGCGATTCCCGCAATCGTCTCGGCAAGTCACGCGTGCCGTGCATCACTCTTTCGGCAAAGAGTTCCCGCTCCGTTGCCCGATAGAAGAGGAGATGACGATGGAATGGGCGAGCTACGCGAAACGAACGCATACCTTTCAGCGCCTCATCTCTGAATTTTCGCTCGCGTCCAAGTTCGGGATGCCGCGCGAGTTCACGCAACATCGCAATTACGGCAGCCAAATAACGCTCGGCAATTTCCTCGCCCGCTTCGCGCAAATACCAGCGGTATTGCAGGTCAAAGTCTTCGTTGAAGTAATCCGAGCGATGCAGCGCAAGGCTCATTTGGTGCGACGCGCTCGATGCTCCTGCGACGCGCGGTCTGCGATGGCTCGCATTTCTGCTTCGGAGAACGGTGCGTGCGGACCTTGCACAGCTTTCAGCAATTCGGCTTCTAGCTCAGGAGTGTCCTCATCGAAATTCAGGTCGAGCGCTCCGCCAAAAGGTGGGTTCGCTTCCAGTTCCATGCGCCTCTCCCCATCGGTTAGCACAACGACATCTCCGCGATGGGCTTCGCTGAGCACCTGACTGAATTGCTCTTTCGGAAGCCGCACCGTGATCGTCTTCATGGGTTCGAAACTAACGTGCCATGAGAAAGCAAACAAGCACCGCGATTCGATAATCGCCTTCAAGCCGGTGCAATGTGGCGAGTAGCAGCGCCGGTGATTGGATTTGTTTGTTGCCACCCGACGCAACTCGTTTCTCAGCAACGAGGGACCGAATGCCTTCAGGTTCTCAGCACCGCCCTTCGCCGTTACCGAATTTGGCGCTCGGGCTGAACATCCACAATTGCTCTCGCATATCGCGTCAGCGGCGGTTCGCCGTTGTCCGTGACGGTCAGGATGATGTGAATGGTTTCATTCGTCGTTACTTGCGGGGCCATCAGCGTGCAATGGGCGCCTGTCGTTTGCAGACGGAGTTCGCCTTGGTAAGTGCCGGGTTCAGGATAGTGAAACCACTCGAAGGTCAGCTTGTCACTGTCGGGATCACTCGCATCAGCCGCCAAGACAACTTCATCCCCGGCGCGCACCTGTCGCGTGGTCGCGCCGGAAAGCCGAACTGACGGCGGGTGATTTGCGTGCGCGAAACCTTTCACGCCCCAATCGAGCCGCGCGCGGAAATCGTTCTGCAAGTGCGCGGCCCAACGCGCGAGAGTGTTGTCGCGATTGGTCGTGCCGTTCCATACATCGCGTTGGTTCGCCCAAAAGTAGTTCTTTCCGCCGTTCGTCATTAAACCGTATCGCCCGGCCCAACTGCCCCACGTCGGCTGGCCAGGATCATTCATGCCTGCGGGCACAAGATAGAGGAAGGTCATCGTGTCGCCTTCCTTCTGCCAATGCGTCGTGTTCGTCGGATACAACGCGCCGAGAGGGCCGTGATTCGTCAGGACGTCGCGCAAGAGATCGAAGCCGCCTGCTTTTGCCGTAAGGGTTGAAAAGCGGTGATACCAACGCTTGCGGTCCAGCTCCGGGCGAAAGGTATCGACCCAAATCGGGAATGGTGGAGCGATGCTCCAGGTGTGCTCGCCGAACTTGTCCGCTGAACTCAGCCGCAGCCGTTGTTTGAATTTCGCGTAGCCGGCGCTGCCGCGTTCGCGCAAGATCTGGTCGAGCGCGCGCTTGAGATAACTCGGCGCCGCGCCGTCGTCGGTGCCCCAGTTCATGAACCACACCGGGCGCGGATCGAGTGAATCGATGGCGTTGATGATTAGCTTCACGCCATCATCCACGGCGGCGTAGCCGGCCACGCTGCGGGCGAGCAGCAGTTCGGGTTTTGGATAGCGCGCGTCGTGCTGAACGAGCTTCGGGTAGCAGTCGCCGTAGGCATTCACGAGGCGGCGCACGATGCCGGGGCCAGTGCGTTCGGTGTTCTTGTTCTCGCCGGACCGGGCGACGGGACGATTGGCGATGATGCCTTCAATGTCCCACTCGTTGGCGTAAAAGAGGAAGCGCACGAGTGACTGTTCGTCATCGGGATCACCGCCGGCGTCCGTCTCAACGATCACGCGCAGGCGTTCCGCGCTGAAACAATGCAACGCACCAACGGCAAAGAGGAGCGCGAGAACAGCACGGTTCAATTTCGTTTTGTTTCGGGGCATGTGATGCTGTGTGAGCGTGGATGGGCGTAGGCTGGAAAAGAGCATCCACGTCTTTGGTCGAGCGCGCAAAATGGCTTCGCGGGTCAGTGCGGAACCGGTTGATTCTTGTGCGCTCATGTCAGGCGCGAGGAGATTACCGGGAGTTGAGCCATTGTTCCACCTGCGCCTTCACCACGTCATCCATCTTGATGAGCGCCGAACGCGGCTTCATTGCCAAAGCTCGCGGGCGCGGCGCTTGTGCTTGCGATCCTGGAGCACAATGCTCACGAGCAACACGACTCCGCCCGTCGCCGCGAGGAGGAAGCATATTATCGCCAGCCCCGGATAACCGAACAGGTGGAAGTCCGTGGGCACGCGCATGAGCAGCGCGGCGCCGACGATCAGCGACGCGAGCAACAGTCCCGCGGTGATGCGGTTGGCGCTGTGGTTCAAGCCCGCGAGCAACTGATGTTTGTCGCGAGGGCGAAGGTAGAGCTCCAGTTGCGCGGCGCCAATGGCGTCCATGATTTTGTTCAGCCGCGGCGGAAGGCCGCCGACGAAATCTTTCAACTCGAGCATGGAGGAGAAGGCGGACCCGGCGGTGAACGTTTTTTTCAAGCGCTGCCGCAGGATATCGCTCACGTGCCGGCGCACCGCGGCATTGGGATTGAACGAAGGATCGAGTGTGCGGCCGACTTGATCGAGTTGCAGCAAAGTCTTGCCTAGCAGCGACAACTCGGATGGCGCGTACAAGCCGGACTCGGCCGCCGAACGGCCGACTTGCAGGATGGCGCTGCCGACTTCGATCTCGGCGAGGGCGCTGTCCTTCTGCTCGGAGATCAACACGGCGATGTGGCGGCGAAAGGCGGCTTCATCGAAGGAATCCCCCGTTTCGCTGATTTGAATTGCGATGGTGCCCGCTTCCTCGCTCCGGCCTTCCGCGACCGCGAGCAGCAGGCGAATCAATTTCTCCTGCATGCCGGTCGCCACGTGACCCACCATGCCCAGATCGAGCAGCGCGATTTCACCGCATTCCGTCAGGTAAACATTGCCCGGATGCGGATCGGCGTGGAAGAGGCCGTCCACCAACACTTGCTGGAGGTAGGCTTTGAACAATTCGTCGGCCAGCCCCGCGCCGTCGAGTTCGGTCCGGGCCAGCGGCGTGAGCTTCGTGATGGTTTGCCCGGAGACATATTCCATGGTGAGGACCGAGCGCGTCGTGTAGTCGGCGATCGGCTGCGGGATGCGGAGTCGCGGAAACTCCCGCAGGTTCTCCGCGAGCATCCGCAGGTTCGCGGCTTCCCGCTGGTAATCCAACTCGTGCAGCAGCGTCCGTTGAAATTCTTCGAGGATTTTGTCGAACTGATAGCGTCGCGCAATCTTTGTGTGGCCCTTGAGGAACTCCACGATTGCCTCGATCGCTTCCAGGTCTTCGGCGATGCGTTCGCGGATGCCTGGGCGCTGCACTTTTACCACGACTTCGCGGCCATCGCGCAGCACCGCGCGATGCACCTGGCCCAGGGAAGCGGCGGCCAGCGGTTCGGCCTCGAATGCGGCAAAGCCTTTCGAGAGCCGCACGCCCAGCTCGGTTTGAACGATACGCTCCACTTCGGCGAAGGAAAACGGTTTCACGCTTTCCTGCAAACGGCTGAGCGCCTTCACGTAAGGCGCGGGCAGAATATCGGGACGGCTGGAGAGGATTTGTCCCAGCTTCACGAACGTTGGTCCCATCGCTTCGAGATCATTCGCGAGTTCTTCCGGGCGGGGGCCTTTGCCGTTCGCGACGGGCAACTCGCCCTTGGGATCGACAAACGCGCTGGCGTGGAAAATATCCGAGCGGCTGTATTTCCAAAGCAACTTGCCGATTTCGGCGTAGCGGCGTACGTGCGACGGCCTCCATGATAGTATCATTCCTGTCTCCTTGGTTCCCCTTGTTGAACTGCGCCAAATTACTTGCGAACGCCGGGAACTCAAGCGGCCCCAAGGCAGACGAGACGAGCGAAAGGCCAGGCTTGGAAAGTCGGGACGTTTCGTTCTGCGTGCGCATTCGTCCGGGGAGTTTTGGCTTGCCACACTTCGCGCTCTGAGTAAATTAGGCTCGCGAAAAGTGCCAAGTATGGCCGCATGTTTGCTAATCAAATCTGCATGAACATCCTGCAAAGGAGGGCGCATTGAGCCGCCCTTTTCCGCCTCGGTCTTCGTGGAACAGTGGTCCAACATTCAGGGTCAACGGTAAGATCCGTTCCCGTGAAGTACGCGTCATCGGCATCGATGGCCAGCAGCTAGGCATCCTTCAGTTGTCGGATGCCATCCGTCAGGCGCAAGCCCTCGGCGTCGATCTCGTCGAGATCGCGCCCAACGCCACACCGCCAGTGTGCCGCATCGTTGACTTCGGCAAGTTCCGTTACGAACAGGCCAAGAAGGACAAAGAGTCGAAGAAACACCAGCACGCGAACAAAGTGAAGGAAGTGCAACTCAGCCCGCAGATCGATCCCCACGATTTCGGCGTCAAGTTGAACCACGCGATCGACTTTCTCGCCGAAGACATGAAGGTCAAGGTGACGCTGAAATTCCGCGGCCGCGAAATGGCGCACAAGGAATTCGGTTTTCAGCAGGTGCAAAAATTCATGGTGGCGCTGGCGCCGTGGGGACATCCTGACTTCGAGCCGAAACTGATCGGCAAAGGCATCAACGCCATGATCAGCCCTTTGCCGCGCAACAAGCGCGCGAAACACCCGCGGGAAAACGGAGAAGCGCCCGCCGCAGTAACGCAAAACGGGCAGGCACCCGAGCGTCCGTCCAAGCCGCTCGCCGCGGCCAAAACGGAAGTCAACATTCCCTCATTTGCCAACAATCCATTCGCCGAACTCGACGCCAGCAAAGTCGCCTCGTAAACGCCGTTCCGTTTTTCCCTTACGTTTCTATCCCGCGGGCGATCACGTTCCGCGTGGGCGCGCTACCACTTCCACCGGAAGGTTGGCTTGTCGGCATGCTTTACCACGCGAGCGCCGGGGCTGCCCTGTGTGTAGAGTGAAAAGGAAAACGGGCGTTGAAAGTAAATCCCGCCGAACAAACGGCGCAGTCTGTGATGCGCCAGTACCGCCGGGCGCAAGCAACGAATGAATCCCGGCGCGCGCTGGTAGAACACTTCCGCCTCCGCCGACGCGTTCGACTCCAGGCTTAAGTTGCGTCCCGTGTGCGTGAAAACGGATGTGAATTTTCTCAGCAGCGCCATCCGAACGTTCGCGCGCAGGAGCGAGAGCACCCAGTCGCTATCGCCGACGTACTTCCACTGCGGGTCAAAAAAGATTCGGCGCCGATCCAGCATGCTGCGGCGAAAAAAAGTCGCGCACGTCAGCGTGGACAATGGACAGACGGACGTATGCCATTCCTTGGGAAGCAACATCTTGCGGTGCCACAGATAGTCACCGGACGGATTGACCGCCACGGCGTCGCCGAACAGCACCTCCACCGCTGGATGTTGATCCAGAAAATCGCCCGCGGCCTGGAGAGCGCCGGGCAAGTACTGTTCGTCGCAATTCAGAAACGCGATGTGCTCGCCGCTCGATCTTCGCAGCGCGCGATTGAGAGCGTCATACATCCCGGAATCCTTTTCTGCGACGGCACTCACGCGCGCGTCGGGCAACAGCCACTCCAGTGTCCCATCATCTGAGCCACCATCCTGGACAACATGCTCCAATTCGATTTGTTGATCGGCTACGGACGCGACGCAGAGCTTGAGCCACTCGGAATTACGGAAGCTCGGCGTAACGATGGAGAATTTCTTCATGCAGGGGCTAACGTTCAACGCGAACTTCTCCCGAACGGCGAACGGCCAGAGCCTGACTGCCATCGGGAATTCTAGACCTCGTCTCTTCGCCACCCGGCCAGCGAATCCAGATCTCATTCCCCATTCCGGTAAGGACCACCGTCGCACTGTCTTGCGACCAGTAACCCGAGCCGGCGTGAATCTCGTGCGCTGGCCCGCGCGTCGCGCCATGCACGCGACGAATCACGGCGCCAACTCCGATGGCGTTGCCCTCAGCACTTTGCAAGCGGACGCGCAATCCCGGCTTCGCCTTCTGGTTGTGAAACAACTTTGTCTCCGCGCCGTTCTGACCAACGGCAAGGTCCAGTCGCCCATCTCCATCGTAATCACAAACGGCTGCGCCACGCTGCTCGCCGTAAAGCATCAACCCGTTTTCCTGTCCCGAAACCGAAGTGAATTCCCCGCGACCATTGCCATAAAGCAACAACCCCCGTCCGGCATCGTAGCGCGAAGTCTCACCGTCCGTTTCAAAAAAGTTCTGCGCCAGAAAAATGTCTTCGTCGCCATCGCCATCGAAATCAGCGGCGACAATTCCAAAGGCCGGAGCAAACTGCGTCTCGATCGGCAGCGGACGCGCCTCGAAATGATTGCCGCGATTCAGAAAAGCCGTCGAGGCGAGCCAGTTCACTTGAAGTTCTGTGGCGCGTACGGTTCGCTCGTCGAGCACATCAGCTATTGAGGCTTTTGCGAACGCATGATGGGTTGGAAGTTTTTGTCGCAACCAAGGCAAGGAGCGCGACAGCGTTTCCAAATCACGCCAGGGCACTACGCGGCCATCGCTCACGTAAGCCTCAATTCCGTCCACACGCCCCGAGCCTGTGAAATCGCCGTAGTAAATCCGAATCCCGTCGCGCACGAATGGTTCATAAGGACTGTTGCGCCCCCAATTGGATGCGACAATATCCATGCGCCCATCGCCATCGAAGTCGGCGGCGGTCACGCCTTGCCACCAGCCACGATACTTTCCCAAGCCCAGATCGCCTTCGGCAAAAACGCCTTTGCTGTTCCGAAAGATTCTCAACGGTTGCCATTCACACGCGAGCACCAGTTCGGGAAAGCCATCACCGTCGAGGTCGGTGAACACCGCTCCATTCACGAGGCCGACATTGGGGAACTCTCGCGCGAGCACGAAGCTGTTGTTGTCGTTCCGAAATAGGCGCGACGTGGCCGGTTCGGGATAACGGCCCGCGTTGACATGGCCGCCGGCGAAGAGATCGAGATCACCGTCGCCGTCAATGTCTGCGAGCGCCAGCGGACCAGCGCTGGAAAGGTGCAGCGGCAGTGTTTGTTTCAAGCGGAATTGATTATCGCGAAACTCAAAGCTCCTCGCGGCCGGCACATTCGTTTCAGAGCTTTCGTAACTGGATTGACCAATCAGGAGCGCGCCCGGTCCGCCGAGGATTGTGGTCTGATCTTCTGGCGCCTTGATTTGGCTAGGACTTTTCTCGCGCTGAAATTTTCCGCCGCCGATGTTATGGAAGAAAGCCAACTCTCCACCTCGACCGGCACCAACGAACAAATCATCGCGCCCATCCCCATCGACATCGGCCCACGAAACCCCGGGTCCACCGTGGCTCAATCGCTTCGGCAGCAACGGTTGTCGCGCAAAATCATCGAACGGTTCATCGTGATGCGTGTGCGATAACGAAGCGCCCACGTCGGCAAAGAGAGGAGACGGCGTGGGGCTTTCGACTCCGGGTTTTGGCTTTCGCGTGCTCGCCTCTTCATGAACTTCGCAAATCGTGTTGGCCTCTACGTTCGAGACGACGCTTACGGTGCCGCTGCGCCAAACGACTTCGACGGTGAAACGATTGGTGGTGTTCCAGGCCGCGAACGTTCGAACAGCCTCGTCGCTGGAAAGATAGCGGCCACCACTCATCATTTCCTGGGACTGAGTAACAACACCGCCGGTGATTTTGATCCTCGCGCCAATGCCCTTCGTGTTGGGTGATTTGCCTTTCAAGCGCACTGCCAGGCGCGGCGCGGTTGTGTCAGTGCGATAAATTCCCATGGCGCCGTTCAGGTTGTTGACGACGACATCGAGGTCGCCCTCGCCGTCCAGATCCGCGAGCGCCATTCCGTGCGACACGCCAGCAGCGTCGAAGCCCCAAGCGCCGCCCATGGGTTCAAACGTTAAATCTCCGCGATTTCGAAAAGCCTGTTTGGGAACATTCAGTCGAGGGAATCGCAAAACGCGATCGCCCACTTTCGCGCTCGGGATTCGCGGACCCCGATCCATCTGTTCCTCCGTGTCCACTTCCTGCGTGTCGAATCCGTGGCCCGTCGTGACGAGCAAATCCTCGTAGCCGTCCAGATCCACGTCGAGAAACGCGGGGCACCAGGACCATTCGCTGGCTTGAAGCCCGGCTAGCTGCGCGATCTCGGCGTAGGTCCCATCGCCGCGATTCAGGAACAAGGTGTTGCGCTCGGTCTGCGGCCGCTCGTCGATTCGGGTGAGCGCCGGAGTTCCGCCCAGCATGGCTCGCTGCATCATGCGACGCGTGTGTTCACGACTGCGCATATCGAGCACGATGAAGTCGTCGAAGCCATCGCGATTGATGTCCGCGAAATCCACGCCCATGGAAAACGTGCTGGAATTGCGCATCGCGAGCTTCGGTAGAGCACGGAATTTTCCTTTTCCGTCGTTCAACCAAATCGCGTCGGCGCTCCAAAAATCGTTGCACACGTAAATGTCCGGCGCACCGTCGCCATTCATGTCGCGCATCATTACCGAGAGTCCCCACTCGTTATCGCCGGCCATGAGCGGCTTGCCATTGGCATCCAAAAAATTGCCGCCGGTCCACGGCATGGGCGTGAAGTTCCCTTTGCCGTCGTTGAGATAAAGCACATCCGGCTCGGCGTGTTCGAGCACGAGGCCTTCCGGCGTCAGCTCGTAGCTGTCTCGATCTTCCGGCCTGAACATGCGCTTGCCGTTGACGCTGAGCAGTTGCAGGCCGGTGCTGCGAATGGTCGTCGTGCGATAGTTCGCGACGTAAAGATCCAGCGTGCCGTTGCCATCCACGTCGGCCAGCGCCAGCGAAGTAGCGCAGAATTTCCGCAAGAGTCCCGAATTGCTTTCTGTGAAGCGTCCAAGGCCATCGTTGAAAAAGCAGCGCGTTCCCTTGCCGAGTGAATTCACGAGCAGATCAAGATCGCCGTCGCCGTCGAGGTCGGCGAGCGCGCTGCCGGTGGAGTATTGATCTGCGCAAGCTACGCTGGCTTTGTCCGTGATGTCTTCAAACTTCCAGTGGCCGAGATTGCGATAAAGCGCGTTGGGCCCTTCCAGCCGGCAAAGGTAAATGTCGCAGAGACCGTCGCCATCGACATCACCGAGCGCGACGCCAGAACCGATGAGACGAATCTGATTCTCCGCGACACTGCGATCGGCGAGATGATTGGTGAAGCGAATGCCGGTTTCATTTTCCAACAGCAGGGTGAACCCCGCTTTGCCTTCACGCGGGAATGTGAGCGGCGCGATGCGATAACCATGCCCTTGCCTCCATTCTGCCGCGATGGCCTCGGTGCAACCGAGAACGACGAACAGGATTGGCCGCCAGAGTGCGCACATGAGTGCGCGAAGGATAGACGCAGGTTTTGGAGCGCGCAGCAAAAACACACGCGCTTCGCCGACTACTTCACGCTGGCGGCGAGCCAATCCAAGTAATGCGAATTCCCGCCGGCCAAAGGCAACGCAACAAACTCGGGTGTGTCGTAAGGATGACTGGCGAGGATAAATTTCTCGAAGGCGGCGACTTTCGTCGCGGTTGTCTTGAAAATGACCAACACCTCGGCGTCGGACGTGATCTTGCCCTGCCACCAGTAGTGCGATTCGATCTTCGGTACGAGGTTCGCGCACGCCACAAGTTTTGCGGTCAACGCCCCCGTAGCCAGCGCCCGCGCCGCTTTCAAATTGGGCGCAGTGACGAGCACGATCGAGAATTCCTTTGCCGGGTTCACGCGAGGAACCTAGCCAGCTTCCGTGGCGTTGCACAAAAGAAAAAGCCCCGCGGGATGCGGGGCTTCACAAAAGTGAGTGGTGAATTACTTAGCGGCGGCAGCCGGAGCCGCGGTTACCTTCACGCGTTCCTTTACCAGCGTCGCGCCCTTGCCGATGCGCTTGCGCAGATACGTGAGCTTCGCGCGGCGCACGTCGCCGTGACGTTCAACTTCAACCTTGTCCACGCGCGGCGAGTTGATCGGGAAAATGCGCTCGACGCCTTCGCCGTAGCTGATGCGGCGCACGGTGAACATTTCGTTCAGCCCGTGTCCGCGGCGGCCAATGACGACGCCCGCGAAAATCTGGATACGCTCCTTGTCGCCTTCCACGACCTTGGTGTGTACGCGCACGGAGTCGCCCACTTTGAAGTTCAACGGTTCCTTGCGGAACTGGTCCTTTTCAATTTTGTCCAACAATGCCTGGTTCATACATCTTTCTCCCGTAGCGATTTTCGCCACGATAAATTCAATCCAACAAATCCGGTCTTCGTTCCTTTGTTCGCAGCTTCGCCTGCTCTCGCCGCCACTTCTCAATCTCCGCGTGATTTCCCGACAGCAGCACCTCGGGCACTTTCATTCCGCGAAACTCCGCCGGCCGCGTGTAGTGCGGATATTCCAGCAAGCCGTGGCTGAACGATTCGTCGTGCGAACTTTCGTCATCGCCCAGCACGCCGGGAATCAGCCGCGTCACGGCATCGATCACGACCATCGCGGGCAATCCGCCATTCGTCAGCACATAATCGCCAATCGAAAGTTCATCCTGAATCAGCGTGCGGATGCGTTCATCGAACCCTTCGTAGCTACCACACAATAACAGCAGGTGTTCCTGCCCCGCCAACTCGCGCGCCACCGCTTGAGTGAAGGGCCGCCCGGTCGGAGCCATCATCACCACGCGAGTCTTCTCACTCGCCAACGCTTCCACGGCTTCAAAGATCGGTTCTGGCTTTAACACCATGCCTGGCCCGCCGCCGAAGGGCCGGTCATCGACCGTCTTGTGCCGGTCATGCGTCCAGTCCCGCAAATTCCGAATCTGCAAATCGAGCAAACCTGCCTTACGCGCCCGCGCCACCATGCTGACATCAAGCGGTCCCGCGAACATTTCAGGGAACAACGTGAGCACGTCGATCTTCATGCTCAGCGCGCGAGGAGTTAACCCGCGGGATTCGATTCCACGACTTCCAACATGCAACGCGTTCCCTGGCGCGCGCTACCCGCCTGTAACAGTGACCGGATGGCGTTGATGGTCACACCCTGCTTGCCAATGATCCGCCCCATGTCCTCGGGATTGACGCGCAGTTCGTAAATCGTCGCCCCGTTTCTCTCCACAGGTGTAATCGCCACCTCATCCGGGTGGGCGACCAATTCTTTCACCACGTATTCCAAAAACCCTTGCATAGCGCGTTAAGCGCTCGGCGTCGCGGCCCGCTTGGCCTTCTTCAAAAAGCTGCGCACGGTATCGCTGGGCTGGGCACCTTTGCTGAGCCAATAATCGGCGCGATCCAGCTTGAGCGTGACGTTATCGTCCTTCTTCAGCGGTTGATACGTCCCGATTTCCTCGATGAACTTGCCATCGCGAGGACTGCGATTGTCGGCCACGACGATGCGATACACGGGAGTATTTGTCGTCCCGATCCGTTTCATTCGAATTCGAACTGCCATAAATCTAATCTGCTTTCTGCGCGGCCCATCAGCAGCCGCGTCTGGTTTCCCGAAAAAGAGTGCAGAAATTAGTCGTGACGGATGGAATTGCAAGCACCCATTTTGGGGGCTGGGTTGGTTGAGTCCCGGGCGGAACGGGTGCCTACTTCACGAAATCAGGCGGCACGGTGAAGGTGAACTTCTCCTGCTGACCTTCCTGCACCACCACGATGGTGATCTCTTTGCCGATGGATTTGCCGAGGAGCCGCTTCAGGTCCTGCACGCTCTGCTGAGATTCATTCGCGGGAGAATTGCGCTTGCGCGTGTCGGAGCTCGAGAGCAACAACTTCTTTTTCCCCTGCTGCTTCCAACGCGTGACGGGTTTGTCGAAGTCCAGTTGCGCAATTTCTTTGGCCGGCGTAGCGAAGTTCACGTTTTGCGCGCCGTTACGGGTCCAGGCCGCGACGCCAACGACTTCGCCATGACTGTTCAGAATCGGGCCGCCAGAGTTGCCGGGCGAAAACGGGCAGGACACCTGGTACTGATTGAAACCATCGACGTTTTGAATTTGGCTCAGTAAGCCATCGCCGATGCTGAACTCGTAGCCCTTGGGCGAACCAATCACGTACGTCTTCATACCGACCGACGGCGTGCCTTGGTCCAGCGGCAAAAGCGCGCGGCCTTTGGATTCCACCTGGATCAGCGCGAGGTCTTTCGTTTCATCGAAATCCACAAAGCCCAGAACCTCGCAACTCGTGCCATCAGAGAATTTCGCCGTGACCTTCGCCGCGTCGTAGATCACGTGCCACGCGGTGACGGCGAAACCTTCCTTCACGGCCAGAAACGCCGCGCCCACATACCGCTCTCCGCCTTTGCTCTCGACGCGCAGAGTCAATACCGAGGGAAGAGTTTGGGCGTAGATTTTTTCGGGGGACAGTTCGCCGGCCCAGGTCAGCAGGGCCGAGGCGGCAAGGATCGCAGCTATCGCGAGCGATCGTGCAGGGGTTAACACACTACGCATCGTTCTGTAACGGTTTCTAAGCTTTCAAACTTTAGAGAGCGCGTTGGTTGTTGGCAATAAGGGACTGGTAACTGATGCGATTGTTGAGCTGCCTGTCGGGCAAGTTGCCGGGAATTCGTGCGTCGGCCGTTATCACGCAAATGCATCTTTCTGCTCGAAGGCCGCGGCGATTCGGAACAGCATCACCTTCGAACACCAACGAGGAGAGATTTATGACATTCAGAATTGTCGCGGTAGCCGCAGCGGGGACAGCCATTTGTTTCGCAGCCGATGTGCCGGAACCGAAGTTTCGCGCCGTGACCATCGACGACAAAATTCAAATCGGCTACGGCGTTGCGACGGCGGACGTGGATGGCGATGGCAAGCCGGACATTGTGCTCGCCGACCAAAAGCAATTTGTCTGGTACCGGAACCCGAATTGGGAAAAGTTCATTCTCGCCGAGAATCTGACCAAGCTCGACAACGTCTGCATCACCGCGCGCGACATCGATGGAGATGGCAAGGCGGAGATCGCGGTAGGCGGCGGATGGAATCCTGGCGATACGATCGGCAGCGGCGCGGTCTTCTATCTTGTGGCGCCGGCAGACCGCACGCAGAAGTGGGAAGCTATTGCGCTGCCGCACGTGCCGACGATTCATCGGATGCGCTGGGTGGAATCGCCTCGCGGCGGGTTCGAGTTGCTCTCTGTTCCGCTGCACGGCTACGGCAACAAGAACGGTGAAGGCGAGGGCGTACCGATCATGACCTACCGCGAACCCACTGATCCGCGACAGCCGTGGGAAACAAATGTCATTACGAAGCAATGGCATAAGACGCACAACTTCGATCCCATTGGGCCGGGACGCGCCATTCTGATTGCGAGCAAGGAAGGCATCTTTCAAATCGACCGTTTGCTCGCGCAAGTTGTCGTGAAGCAGCTTGCAACCAATGACATCGGTGGCATCGGCGAAGTGCGCAGTGGGAATTCTCACGCGTCGAATCGATTTGTCGCTGCCATCGAGCCAATGCACGGGACGAACGTGACGTTGTTTACTTCTCGCGAACTCGCCAACCTGAAGGTGCTCTGGACACGCCGCGTGCTCGATTCTTCGCTCGTGGACGGCCACGCATTGGCGTGCGGCGATTTGCTCGGTCTCGGTCGCGATCAAATCGTAGCCGGTTGGCGCGCGATGAGCGGCAAAGCGAAAGTCGGCATCAAGTTCTACACGCCGCTCGCGGATGATTTGAAAGAATGGCGCACCACTCTGGTGGATGACAACGGAATGGCCTGCGAAGATCTCTGCCTCGCGGATCTAAATGGTGACGGCAAGCTCGACATCGTCGCCGCCGGACGCGCCACGAAGAACGTGAAGGTTTATTTTAACGAGAGCGCGAGGTGATTCAACCTTCCCAATCCCAACGCTTCTCCCTGCGGAATTTTTTCACGAACGAGGTCGTGTTCAAGCCGGTGAGCACGTAGGCGTGATCATCCTTGGACCAGCTCGCCGTGCGCCACGACTGCCATTGATCGGTTTGCGGAACGTGGGCCGGCGCGTCCGGAAACAGATGCCGGTCCACGACGACAAGGTGAAGATGCTGGCCTTCGGAATGGAAGCAAATGACCGGGACCTTGTGCCCGCGCCATTTGATGAGCGTGCAGCCATGCACGGCGGATTGGGCGAGCACGGACGGGATCGTGAAATTGGTTTCCACGTTCATCGAGACGAGAAAATTGCGCACATCTTTCAGGTCGGCTGCCTTCGCCTCCACATGCGGCGCGGAACCCCAGGATTGATCGGCAATCTCGCGACGGAATTCCGCGAAAGTCGCAGGCCGCTGGCTGAACCATAGGGAAACGATCAGTCCGGCCAGCAGTACCGCGGCGGCTGCAGCCATCTGTGGACGTCCCATGCGGCGGTTCCACCACGGGATAGGACGAATGATTTTCCGTTCCGCGAGAATGGAGTCGCGCAGTCCAGCCGGTGCCATGACGCGCGCCAGTTCATTGCAGATTCTGCTGTCGAACGCCACCGAGTCCGCCAGCCACGCTTTCAATTCCTTGTCCTTACGCGCGAGCTTGAGCGCATTGGCAAACAATGGATCAAGCTCATCGTCGATGCCGGGACGATAAGCGGAGAGAATTTCTTTGGCTTGTTCTTTGGTCATGTGCGTGCCCCTTTTCCAGCGGCGTTTGTCGCCGAAACGCTGTCGTGAGAAGAATCCATGGCTGCGCGGAGCATGTCTTTACCGCGGGCCAGCCGCGACATCACCGTGCCGATGGGCACGTCCAGGATTTCAGCAATCTCCTTGTACGAATGCTCCTGCAGGTAAAACAAAATCGAAGTGGATCGGAATGGCTCTTCGAGCGCGTGCAGTGCCGCCACCGCCGTGTTCGCATCCGCCGCCGCTTCCACCCGCGGCAATTCAACAATGGTGGCGTCGAGCGTTTCATCCCATTCCGATTCAGGGAAACGCGTCGTGTGCCGTTTCTGTTGCAGGAAGTCGCGATAGAGCGTGGTGAACAGCCAGGTTTTGGTCTTCGCCTTATCGCGCAAGACGCCAGATTTTTCGCCAAAGCGCTCGAAGACTCGCTGCGTGAGGTCAGAAGCGTCTGCCTCGCTCCGGCTCAGGCCGAGGGCGAACCGGTACAGAGGTTCGTAGTATGCGCTCACGGCTTCTTCAAAAGCTTTCTCATCAGGCGGCATACGGTAGTGCGGCAGACCCGGTTTAATTCCCCTTCTAACCTGCTTGCATCGTACCTTCCTAAAACACGCCGTCAATCACTGCAAAATTCCGGCGGGCTGCGAATGGACCGGACTCATGGATTCTCCCGAGAGCGCCAGTGCGCCCATTGCGAGCGCTGCTTTCAGGTCCACGCCATCGAGGCCATTTGTTCAGACTCGTTAAACCCAACAAATCCGAGCGGTCCCGATTGCGGCTCATCCGCGAGCCTGCCGCTGATAAGATGCGCGGGGGTCGTGGGTTATTCCCGGCGTTGAGGGGAAATTAGTAAACAGTGAAACAGTAATCATTGAATTAGTCCGAAGACGCAGACTGTTTCACTGTTTCACTGTCTTACTGATTGCTGATTCACTGCTCACTTTCCACACGCCGGCTTTGGACTTTGAACCTCGAACTCTGTAGCGTCCCGCCGTGCCCAGTCTTCTCCAGAGAATCGAAACCAACGCGGAAGCGCGTCTGTTGCTGCCCCCCGGCCGCAAGCCCACGGACGAGCTGACGCGTTACCGCAACTTCCTGAAGGTGGAATCTCATCGCCTTCGCATTCTGCATCGCGCCGGTGGCAGCGGACGTGAAGTGTGCCGCGCGCGCGCCGCGATCCTGGATTTGCTGTTGCTCTATATTTTGCAGGCGGTCCGTGAAGGCTCGCCGGAACTCGCGGAGAAAAATCTTCCACCCATCGCGCTCGTCGCCATCGGCGGCTATGGGCGAGGCGAGCTGAATCCCTACAGCGACATCGACTTTATGTTTCTGCACCACGGCGAAATGGTGTCCGGCGGAAAACCCAAGGCCGCGATGAGCACCATCGTGGACGGCTTGCTTTACCCGCTCTGGGACATTGGGCTGAAGGTGGGCCATTCTGTGCGCAGCGTCGCGGACTGCATTCACATCGCGAACACGGACATGCAGTCGAAGACGTCGCTCATCGAAGCGCGCTTCATCACCGGCAATACGGAGCTGTTCAAAATTTTTCAACGACAGCTCGTGGACAAGTGCGTGGACGGGTTCGCCGACGAATACATCGACCTGCGCGTGAAGGACCAGGCCGCCCGCCACCAGAAGTTTGGCAACTCGGCGACGATGCAGGAGCCGAACATCAAGAATGGCCGCGGTGGATTACGCGATTATCAGAACCTGCTCTGGATGGCATTCTTCAAATATCGCACGCGCACGCCCGAGGAACTAGCCAAGCACGATCTGATCAGCCACATCGAGGCCCGGCAACTGGAGGCGGCTTACGATTTCCTCCTGCGCGTCCGCAACGAGCTGCACTATCATTCGGGCCGCGCGGTGGATGTGCTTTCCAAGAGCGTGCAGCCGGCCGTGGCGAATAATCTCGGATACAAGGACCACTCGCCCAGCAAGCGCCTGGAAGAATTCATGGGCGACTTCTACTCGCACACTCGAAACATTTTTCTGATCACGCGCACGGTGGAACAGCGGCTGGCTCTCCTGCCCAAGCCCAAGTTTCTCCCCGGCTTTCGGAGCATGCTGCCCTTCGGCAAATCGAAGGACCAGATCGTAGATGGGTTCAAGCTGGGCGCCGGCGATATTCGCGCCGCGACTCCTCGTGTGTTTCGCGACAAGCCCGAGCGGCTCATGCGCGTGTTTCTCTATGCGCAGCAACGCGGGTTGAAGCTGCAAGCCGATCTCGCGCAACTCATCCGCAAGGAACTGCCGCTGGTGAACCGCGATTTTCTGCGCGACCCGCACGTGCGGGCGACGTTCCTCGAAATCCTCAACTCGCGCGGCAACGTAGCGCGGGTGCTTCGCGCCATGCACGAAGTCGGTTTCCTCGGCAAATACATTCCTGAATTCGGCAAGCTGACCTGCTTCGTGCAGCACGAGTTTTATCACCAGTACACCGCGGACGAACACACGCTCGTGTGCCTGGAAAAGCTGGACCAGATCTGGGAGGCCTCGGAGCCGCCCTACAGCCATTACTCCGAGATGTTTGGCGCAGTGGAACGCCCCTTCGTGCTCTATCTCGCGCTGTTGCTCCATGATGCCGGCAAAGCGGAAAACACCGGCCGGCACAGCGAAGTGGGCGGCCAGCTCGCGCTGAAAGTCGCGAACCGGCTCGAACTCGATGGCGCGACCACTCACGCGCTGCGGTTGCTCATTGAAAATCATCTGGTCATGGCGACCACTTCCCAGCGGCGGGATTTGGAGGACGAAGCGAACATCCGCCAGTTCGCGGGCCAGGTGCAGACGGTGGAGAATCTCCGCATGCTTACGTTGCACACGTTCGCCGATTCCCTGGGCACGAGCGACCAGCTCTGGAACAGCTTCAAGGATTCACTACTGCTCATGCTGTATCGCAAAACATTGCACGTGCTCACGGGCGGCACGGAGTTTGTCCATGCCGAGCAGCGCGAACGGGAACTGCTGGAAGAAGAAATCGCGCGCTCGCTCCCGCGCACGTTTGGCGAAGACGAGTTGCACGCGCACTTCGAGCATCTACCATCGCGCTATTTTCAGATTCATGACGCGCGGGAGATTGCCCATGATCTCGGCCTCACCCATCGCTTCATGCACCTCCAGATCACGGAGGAGGACCAAGCCCTGGAGCCGGTCATCTCGTGGCACAACGAGCGGGACCGCGGTTACACCACGTTAAAGATCTGCACGTGGGACCGGCTCGGGCTGTTCAGCAAAATCTCCGGCTCCCTCAGCGCCGCGGGCATCAACATTCTCAGCTCGCAAAGTTTCACGCGCACCGACGGCATCGCCCTCGACACCTTTTACGTTTCCGATGCCCAAGGCGGGACACTCGTCACGCGCGAAAGCCGCGAGCGGTTCGAGGAAATCCTCCTGAAAGTTTTGACCGGCCAACCCGTGGATTTGCCGGCCCTCATCGCCGGGCAGCGCACCGCGCGGCCGCTCTATCAATCGCACGAAGGCGAACGGATCCCCACGCGCATCGAGATCGATAACCAAAGCTCGCCCACGCGCACCATCGTCGAAGTGGAAACTGAGGACCGCATTGGCTTGCTCTACACGATTTCGCAGGTGTTCTCCGAACTGGAACTGAACATCGCCGTGGCCAAGATCCTGACCGAGAAAGGCGCGGCCGTGGACACGTTTTACGTCGCCGACATTCTGGGCCTAAAACTCGAGGACGCGCCCATGCTGAAATTGATCGAGCGCCGTCTGCACGAAGCCATTCGTGCCCTCGATCCTCCTCCCGCCGCCAAGGTGGCGTGATCGCGTCGCGCCATGCGTTCTTCGTTGCCCCGAACCCGGTTCTTCGTTTTCATCTCGCGGCGTGACTGAATCCGAAGCTCTCCAGATTTTCCGCGACACGGGCGCGTTGCTCGAAGGCCATTTCATTCTCCGCAGCGGTTTGCGTAGCCGCCAATATTTTCAATGCGCCTTGGCGCTCCAGGACATGCCGACCGTCGAGAAGCTCGGCGCGGCGCTGGCGGCAAAAGTCCGCCATTTGAATCTCGCCACCGTCATCGCTCCCGCCATCGGTGGACTCGTCATCGGCCAGGAAGTGGCGCGTCAATTGCGCGTGCGCTTCATCTTTGTTGAGAAAGAGGAGGGCAAACTCGTCTTGCGGCGCGGATTCAAAATCAAACCGGGAGAAAAAATTCTCGTCGTGGAAGATGTCGTGACCAAAGGCGGGCGCGTTCAGGAAACCATCGATATCGTGCGCGAACATCACGGCGAAGTGCTCGGGGCCGCCATGCTCGTGGATCGATCCGATGGCGGACTAACGCTCGGCGTGCCGCTCTTCAGCGTGATTGCCTTGAACGTGGAAACCTTTCATCCCGACAAATTGCCGGCGGACCTTGCCGCAGTGCCGCCAGCCAAGCCCGGCAGCAAGTAGATCGAAAAACCCCGTGCCGCGCGCAATTGGCGGGTAGGGCGTCGCTGTCCTCAGCGCGCCGGGCCACACGAAGACAGAACGCGCACGAACTTCCTGACGCCTCACCCCGGCGCGTTGAGAACAGCGAGGCTCCATCGTCCTGCCAGTTCGTTGGCACTTCCAAGAGGCGTTTTTCTAACCCTTCACAAGGTGCTTTGTCTTTCCCTCCGCTCGCGGCAGCGTGGATGCTGGCACAACCGTGACCGGCACGCGCAGCCGGAAGGCGCGATCAAATTCACTCTCCAACTGTTGCACCACTGAAACCGCATCTGCGCCCGATGCCGTCTCCACGTCCACTTCAATTTCCGACAGCGCCTCGCTCGTCCGCACTCGCACGCGATACTCCGTGACCGCCGCGCAACTGCCGATGATCTGTTCGACCGCGCTGGGATAAATGTTTACGCCGCGCACGATGATCATGTCGTCGGTGCGCCCGAGGATGCCGCCTTCGAGTGCAAGTTCGTGCCGGCCGCATTCGCACATGCCGGTGTCCAGTGGCTTTACCAGATCGCCCGTGCGATACCGCAGCAACGGCGATCCGATGCGGCCCAGCGTTGTCAGCACGAGTTCACCCGTTTCGCCGTACGCGACCTCGCGCCCGGTCTGCGGGTCAATGATCTCCGTGAGGTAACTCGTCTCAATGACGTGCAGCACACCGGGACGCATTGGACATTCGTAGCCGACCGGGCCGACTTCTGTCATGCCGTAGTGATCGAACACTCGCGCTCCCGGCCAAAGTTGTTCGAGCCGCGCGCGCGTGGCGGGAATGCTGCCGCCCGGTTCGCCCGCGACGATGATTAACTTCACGGGTGATTGAGTCAGATCGATCTTTTCCTCAGCGGCCACCTCCGCCAAGCGCACCGCGTAGGTCGGGGTGCAACAAAGCGCGTTCGCCTGATGATCGAAGATCGCGCGCAACCGTGCCGCACTGCTCATCGCTCCGCCCGAAAGGCACAGGGCCCCCACGCGCGCTCCGGCCTCGAATGCCGTCCAAAATCCGAGGAAAGGCCCGAAGGAAAACGCAAAGAACACTCGGCTCCCACGCGTCACGCCCGCCGCGGCATAGACTTGTTCCCAATTGCGCAGCATCCAGTCCCAGCTCTCCTGCGTATCGAGCCAGCGCAACGGCGTTCCGGTCGTGCCGCTCGTCTGGCAAAGCCGCGTGTAGCGATCGAGCGAGAACGTCAGGTTCGTGCCGTAAGGCGGATTGTTTTTCTGATCGGCGACGATCTCTTCTTTGGTGGTGAAGGGCAGTGCTTCCGTGAGTTGACCGAGGTGTCGCGGCCGGGAACTCACGCCCGCGGCATCGAACTTCGCGGTGTAAAACGGATTGTGCCCATGCACCGTCGCGAGCAGCGTGCGCAACTGATCGAACTGGCTCGATCCGATGGCGAGGCGTTTGGGGAAGGGGCCGGACGTTGGCGTTGCCATCAGCGCACAGTCGGATTGCCTGCGGGCTGAGTTGCCGCCGCGTGGGGTTTGGCCGGGGCGGGCGCGGGCTTGTAGAATGTGACGAGGCAACCGCCCACCGCGGCGAGTAGGATGCCGAGATAAAATTGCGGCTTGATGCTGCCCCAACCTCCGGCGGGCGGATGTTGCAGCAGCGAATAAATTGCATTCACCACGGGCGCACCCGCGAACACGATCGACATCACCACAGCCGGAGTTCCCTTCGCGCCGAACGCGAGCAGCACGCCAAAAGCGCCGATGGCCCCAAACGTGCCCGCGATGAGTGACCACCAAAGTCCTTTGGTTGGGTAAGCCCAGAAATCGAGCCGGCCATTTTGCAGTTTAAGCATGACGATGGGACCGACAATCGCGACCAGAAAGTAAGCAATTCCAACCCAAAGGAAAGCCATGTAGCGCCCGTTTTCCTTGTCCGCCATGCCCATCTGGCCTTGATGCAGCATTACGCCATAAACGCCCCACGAGGCCACCGTCAGGAACGCGAAGAAGAGCCAGTTCATAGATTTTTCTTTCACAAGAATTGGCGGGGAACTTACGGGGCGTGTTGCTTTACTTCAATTGGTTTGTCGCGAACATTCACGCCGTGAAGAAGTTGGGGATGACAACGATCGGCTCAGTCCTGTTGTTGGTTTGGCTGGCCACGGGTTGCGCCACCAGCAATGTCGCGACGCGCAAGCAAGAGCGCCCTGCCGTTTACGCCGCGCTCACGCCGGAGCAGCGCGTGCTCGTGGACAGCGGCCACATCGAAGTTGGCCTTCCGATGGACGCCGTTTACATCGCGTGGGGCAAGCCATCGCAAATCGTCAACGGGCAATCCAGCAGCGGCGCGATGACGACGACCTGGATTTACACGGGCACGTCGTGGCAGGAGCAGCGTTATTGGAACTATCGCTACTATCCGGGCCGCGGACGCTACGCCTATCCCGAGCCGTATTTGGATTACCAGTACGTGCCGCTGAGTTACCTCGCCGCCGAAGTGGTGTTCGAAAATGGCATCGTGAAAAGCTGGAAACACGTGACGCCGCCGGGGCCGTACTGAAGTTGCGGGGTGAACGACCCAGGCTCAGGCCGCGTTGTCATCATGGACCCAACAATAATGAGGTAGTGTAATGGCCTCTGCAACGATAGCGACAACTGAAATGGCTGACAGAAAAACACTCGGCAGATCTCTTCGGCCTCGCCTCTGGAAATAGAGGATCGTGCTTGGAATCAGCCCGAGACAGAACGCAACGCCGCCGATCCAAGGCGCCACAACGATTACGAATGCCATTGCCTCCCATCCGTTCTTTCTCTCGACGACAGCGAACCAAAGAACGGTCGCGATGATCGTCGCAACTATCGCCAGCCAAGAAACGGCGTGAGACAGTTTCGAAATGGATTCGCGCATGGCGTGTGAAGCGGCCTATCAAGTAGTTCTGCGAAACACTTTGTAAATCTGCGCCTGGTCGGTCGGCTTGATCACCAATTCATCGATGCAGACGTGCGCCGGACGGCTCGCGACCCACACGAGAGTTTCCGCGATGTCTATGGCCGTGAGCGGGATTACTCCGTCGTAAACTTTCTTGGCCTTCGCTGCATCACCCTTGAAACGAACGAGGGAGAATTCCGTTTCCGCCAGTCCGGGATCGATCGTCGAAACGCGGACGCCCGTGCCGAACAACTCCAGCCGCAACGCGCGCGTGATTTGCAGCTCGCCCGCTTTCGCGGCGCAATACGCGGCCCCGCCTTCGTAAGCCGTGCGCCCTGCGATGGAGCCGACATTGATGATGGAGCTTCCAGGATTGTTGACGAGCGACGGCAGCAACGCGCGCGTCACCCTCAGCACGCCCAGCACGTTCGTCTGCATCATGAATTCCCAATCGTCGTCCTTGCCGTCGGCGACTTTGTCCAGGCCCTTCGCGCCGCCGGCGTTGTTGATGAGCACGTCGAGTTTGTCCGTGTGCGTGCGCGTCCACTTGGCGAACGCATCTACGCTCGGAGTCGAAGAAACATCCAGCGCATGAACGTGTGCGGCGGGAGAACCGGCCTCACGCGCGGCGGCGGCGACCTTCTCGAGACGATCAACACGCCGCGCGCCGATCAACAGCTTCGCGCCGGCACGAGCAAATGCGATGGCCGCGGCTTCGCCGAAGCCGCTGGAAGCGCCCGTGATGAGAACCCATTTTTTCGAGAGAGCCATTGTGAAATCCCTTTCCTTCCCACTCTTGCTCTTAATCTTAATCGTAATCCTCCCTCGCCTTCACACCACCGCCGAAGAGATTAAGAATAAGATCACGCTTACGAGCAACTACGCGCCGTCGTTGCCAATCGATCCTGTTGGGCAGATCTCCGACGCACGTTGCGCGCAAGCTTCTTCGTCGGGGGTCGCCGGCTGTTTCACGAAGAACACATGCGATTGATCTTCGCTGTACTTCAAAAGGCTGCCCGCCTCGTCCATGCAGGAATTGCAAGGCACGCACGTGGTATCGACGTACCATTTGCCCGGGATGTTCTCCGGCTGTTTGCTGTTTTTGTCGGCCATAAATGTTTTTTGGTTGCGGCACCGCAGGGGAGGCCGCGTGTTCGTGTCGGTGCGAGCAAGGCTAACGAAATGACGTTCGCTGACAAGCTCTTTGCCCGGACGCATCACTCTTTGTGACCCGCATCCACGCGTCTTTCATTGCGGCGCACGACCTCGATCACTTGAGAGGGAGTGATGAAAAACTCTGGCAAGCCTTGGATGCCCAAACGGCCTGGCTCGATGGAAATCGCTGAACCATAAAGCACCGTTCCGTCGCGCGCCGCGATCGAGCAACGCCAGGGCGTCGGTTCGTTGGCGCGCAGGACAATGGCCACAACGTCCCTGGCGACATTATAGCTGCGGCGGCCAAACAGCACGGAAGTGAGCGTAATTTTTCCCTGGTCGATGCCTGCGAAGTCACCATCTATGAAGTCGCGGTTCTTCAGCAGAACGCCGGTGCGCCCCTTGGGCAAAGCCGCCGCGAGTTCCGCGCTCAGCGGCTGGATGTGAATGCGCGCCACTCGGGCGAGTGACAATGTTCCGTCCTTGAACACGCCTTGAAAACGCAGCGACGTGTCGTTCGCGCTCTGAACCGGCGCGGCGATAATCGCTCCGCTGGTCAAAACGACGCCGGGCGGAAAAACAAGTCCAGAGTCAGACGCCGGTTCGCCTGTGGGTTCAAACACCGGCGACAGGTGCTGGCGCGAGACAATTGTTTTCGAAAATGTTTCGCCGCTCCAATAAAGCCTCACCGGCGCAATGTTGTTCGTGACCTGCAGTTCGAGACGCAGCTCGCACCGTTTCGCCGCGCGCAGCGTCGTGCTGATGATTTGTTGCGGCGCGACGTTGGCCGGGTCGGAAAGAAGCTGGCCATCGATGTAGAGCCGTGTTGGAAGACCCGCGAGGATGTAGAACTTGTATGCGCCGCTATTGGTCACGAGCAAATTTCCCGACCAGCGCACGCTGAAACATTCGCCATCAACCCCGTACGCAGGAGACGCTTCCTCCCAATCGAAACTAATTTGCGAATCGATGCGCGTGTAACTGTTGCTGTCGAAGTTGCTGCTGTTGTAGTAGGTGGCGAGCAGGCCCTGCGCGCCCGCGAGCCCGGCACTGTTCGCATAATGCTCGGAGTCAAAACTCATCGCGTGCAAGCGGTCTTGCGGAATAATCGTCTTCGGCATCGACGGCGTGCTCCACCACAGACGCGCACAGGCATTACTCGAAAAGTCGGAATAGTCGATCCGGAGCTTTCTCTTCTCGCCCGCCTTCCAGTTCACCGTAAAGTTCGTTTCGACGTACTCACGACGTTTCCAATTCGCGATCACGAGTTGGTCATCCAGGAAAACTCGCGCGCCGTCGTCGCTGCCGAAATAAATCGTGTAGCTGTCCGTTGCCGGCGCTTCCAAAGTCCCCATCCAACGCACGCTGAAAGAGTCCCCTGGCAGGCCCGGAATCGGCGCTCCTTGCCGCCAGTCGTGATTCACGGCCCCATCGATCCGGATCACCGTCGGTCCCGTGAAGTTCGTCGTGGCGTAGTAAATTCCCAGCAAGCCGTTGCCGCTGCCTTTGCTCTGCGCGTCGTCATCCTCCGGCGCGAACTCCGCGTGTGCTAGGTTCGTCCCAGCCACTGTGGCAGTATTTCCCTCCGCTGATTTAATCACCAAACTACCTGCACCAAAAGCGACCTCGCCTTCAAATCTGTTCCCATCCAGGGAATAAACAACGCCGTGCGCCGCCCACAGGGTAGCCGTCGAACAGAGTGCGAGGAGAAGGCAGAACGTGCGCTGCATCAGCGCTGGTAGAGTGGAATGTAATGATACGGCATGGCGAGAATCATCGTGTACACAGCGGTGGAATAGACGGCGCCGACGTTGCGGCCGCCTTCGAGCTGCGTATCGTTCGGGTCCCAAAAGGCCGTGTCTCCACGCACCGAAGCTTTTTTCACCAGCGTGTCCCTGAGTTGTCCGTACCATTTCTCCCACGTCTCGCCGCCGCGCATGTATTGGGCCGGCGCTGCGTAGAAATTTCCGTAGGTGAACCACTCCGAACGCGAATCCTTGAAACTTCTCATCAGATAAGCCGAACCAGCTTTCACCATCGGATCATCGTAAAGCCCGCACACTTGCAACGAGTAGATCGCAGCCGCCGTGCGGGCAAAGCCAGGCGTTTGTCCCGGCTGATACGTGAACCCGCCACTGTCCGGATGATAACACTTCTTCACGTATTCCACCGCGCGATCGATGGTCGCCTGTGGCACGTCAAGGCCTGCATTCTTCGCCGCGCGCAAACCGACGACTTGCAGCACCGTCACTGAAATGTCCGCCTGGTACGCGATGGGCCGATAACGCCAGCCGCCTTCATTGTTCTGCGAGCTGACGATGACCTTCACGATTTTGTCCAGCTTCACGCGCGCCGTCGGCGATCTCGTCTGCCCGTAAAGTTCCGCGAGCGCGATCGTCGCCACACCGTGCCCGTACATGTACTGGCCGTTGTTCTTGTTGCCCATCAAGCCGTCGGGCGCGATCGAATCAAGGAGATACTGCATGCCCAGAGAAACCTGTTTCCCATATTCGCCTTCGCCCGGCAGTTGTCCCGCCGCCTGAAATGCCATGAGCGTGTAACCGGTAATAGCGATGGGATGCTGCTGCTCCATGTCGCTTGAGGCCCACGCGCCGTTCGGAGCTTGCTTGGACGCCAGCCATTTGAGCGCGCCTTTGATCACAACTTCCGTTTTTTCATCGACGCGAACGGGATCGCGGCTGGCGGCGGCAGGAGATGGGGCTTTGTCGGCGGCACGCACTGACGGAGATAAAATTCCAAAAACCAAAAACCAAAGCCCGAACAAATTCCAAATTCCAAATCTCAACGAACTTCGGCGCGGAGCCATCTCGATTGGAATTTGAGATTTGAAACTTGTTTGGATTTCGAGATTTGGAATTTGGAATTTACTCATCCGCCTGATCCGAAAGGTTCTTCAAATACTGCTCCACCAACGGCCCATACTCCTGCGGATATTTCTCCGCCTGCGATTGCTGAATCGCCGCGCGATCACGCTGAGGCAAGCCGATGAAAGTCCCATTGCCAGTCGTGGCCCGGCGCGCGCCGTTCGCGCCGCCCGCGCCGCTCCAATTTCCATCCTTGCCGCTGCCGCGCGGCGGTGGCGTGCCCTTTCCCTGACCGGGCTGCTGCCCATCCTTGCCCTGACCCTGGCCTTGTCCAGGGCTTTGGCCTTGGCCCGGCGGTTGCCCTTGTCCCTGGCCTTGCGCCATTTCAGAACTCAGCCCGGCCTGCGCGAGGGCGAGCGCCGCCTGCGCCTGCGCGAGAGCTTGCGCTGCGGTTTGTGCGTTGGCCTGCGCCGGCTGCGATTGATTTGCACCCGCCTGCGCTGCCGCTTGCGTCAAAGCAGACTGCGCCTGCTGCACCGCCTGCTGCGCCGCCGCCGGCAGTTGACCTGCCTGTCCCGCCGCAATCGGGCTCACATCGTTCAACGCCTGCTCCAGTTGTTGCGCCGCGTTCTGCATCGCCTGCTCGGTGACCGCTTGCTGCGCATCGAGCAATTGTTTCGCGAGATCCCTCACCTCTTTCTGCTGCTGTCCAAGCTGCGGGAGCGTTGGCGTTTCCGATGGCTTCGCGTTCTGGCTCGCCTGCGCCGCGGCAATTCCCTCCTGCGCTTTCTGCATCGAGTTCACCGCGTCCTTGAGATTGCTCTCCGCCAATTGCTGCGCCGCTTGCGCCGCGGCCTGCTGCGCCTGCGAAGTTTTTGGTGATGGAGAATCTTTTCCGTGTTCGCTCAACGCATTAGCAATGGCTTGCTGCTGCTTCTGCAAATTGTCGACCAACCCGGCCGGCGCGTTGGCCATTTCCGCCATCGCCTCATTCACTTCCTGCTGCGCCTTCTCAATCGCCGCCGCCGCATCAGCCAGTCCTTGCGCGGCGTCTTCCTGCAAACCGAGTTCCTTCTTCAACTCGTTCATCTTCGATTCGATGTCCTTCTTCGCCGCGTAAAGAGACTTGAGCGCCTGCGTCTGTGGCGGCTCCGCCTCCTTCGATTGCTTCTTGTCGAGCTGCGCCTTGGCCTCGGTCATTTGGTTCTTCGCGTCACCGAGATGCGCCGCCGCGGACGGCACCGGCTCCTGCGCTTCCTTCTGCGCCTCGGCTGTTTTTTCCCCCGTCGCGTGCTGCCTCTGCGCAATCTCATCCACGGGTTTGTTGTCCGGCTTCACCGCGTGCTTCGCCGTGTCGAGCCGCACTTGCTGCTCTTCCTTGATGATGATTTCCACCTTCTCCAAAAGTTTGGCCAGTTCCGCCAACTGCTTCTCGTCCTTGTCGAGCTTCGCAATTTTCTCCGCGAGTTCCTGGTCCGCCTTCTTCAAGGCTTCAATAGCCGCTTGTTCCGCATCGGGTGAATTCTTGCTCCGCGCCAAATCCTTCTGCGCCTTCTCCATCTGATTCGCCGCCTCATTCAAAGCCTGTGCCGCCGATGGTGCATCCGACGCCGCCCTTTGCTGGACATCCTGCGTGCTGTCGCGAATCTCGCCTTGCACCGGCGCTTTGGCCTTCAGTTCCGCTGGTTTTTTCTCCACGGCCAGCGTCTCTTCCTTGAGCTTCTCCTCCTTCTGGATCAACTCCTGCACCAGTTTCTGCAACTCGCGCAAATTCGCCAGCACGCCTTCGGGCTTCACTAATTCCTGTTCCGCCTTCGCGAGCTGTTCCTGCAAGGCCCGCTTCGCGGATTCGAGTCCCGTCACCGCGTCCACCTGCTTCGCCGGCGTTTCCTTCACCTTCACCTTGGGGTCCTTGCCGTCGTTCAAGATCGCGCGTGCTTCCTGCATCCGATCGATCGCATTCCTGAAGTACGACGCAGCCGTCGGCGCCACGTCATTGATGTCGCGCCGAATCAAGTCCGTGTTGTCCACTACTTCGAACTGCTTGTCCTCCACGTCGCGAGCGTCGTCTTTGCGCTCAATCTTTTTCGTGAGTTCGAGAACCTGCTTCTGCTGGAGAATGGCGTTCTCCGTTTCCAGAATCGCCGCGCGCAGGAGATCGACGAGATCCCGCGATAGCAACAGCGTGCGCGCCACATCACGCATTTGATCGCGCGCTTTCTTTTCGTTGCCGGTCGCGCTCAGCAATCTCCCACTCTTCAAATCATCCACCGAGCCGTCCAGCGACGTGAGCAAGCCGTCATTTCTGGCTTGATCGAGCGCCGCCTTGGGGCGTTCTCCCGAGGCCGTGCCATCGCTTTCCCTCGCCTGCTTATCGAGCTTGTTCAACAGCAAGCCGAGCTCGTCCTTGATCGCGATCTGATCGATCTCCTGCTGTTGCAAATATCGCTTCTCGTCCTCGCCAAAACGCGCGAGCGGACGCTGATCAGTCTGCCGCGCGAGCCAAACCCCCACGCGCATGTTCACCGATTGCCGCGCCGCCAGCCCGCGCAACATGATCGACATCTCGTAAAGCGCCTGCTGACGCTGATACTCCAGCAGCAATTGCTTGAACTGCGTGATGATTGTCTTCTGCCCCGAATAGGCTTCAGCCACGCCTTTGTTCACCGCCGCGTCGTCACCCGACGCCCGCGCCCGCTGCAACAGCGTCAGCACTTGCGTCATGTCTTTTTCGCTGAGCCGATTCAGCACCGAATGAATGGCGCGCAACACCTTCACATCTTCACCCGCGATGCCATTGCGATCGAACTCATTAATGATGGAGGATAGTTGATCGCCCACGCGCTGCGTGGTGCGCTGAATCTGCTGCTGCTTCACTTCGCTCTGGAGCAACCGATCGTTGCGCGGCGTCGTGACCTGCGCGAAACCGGAAACCGCGAACGCCCCTAACAGCGCGACTCGCAGAAAAATGTTCGGCAGTTTCATTTTGAAGGCCACGCCGGTCGCGGCACTCAATCAGACTGCGTGACGAAAGAGCGTTATTCAACCGGAAACCCCGTCGCCCACGGACTTTGGACTTTGGACTTTGAACCTTGGACTCTAGCCTTCCCGCGTGGTTGCCCGTGTCACCCTCGAAATTGCGCTCCGCAAGGAGTTTGATTATGCCATCCCGCCAGAGTTTGCCGCGCAGGTGGACATCGGCACGCGCGTGAAAGTTCCCTTCGGCCCGCGACAGGTGAATGGAATCATCACCGAACTCGTTGAGCAAAGCACGCACACGAACCTTCGCACGATCACCAAGGTCATCAGCGCACCGAGCCTCGTTACGCCCAAGGTGCTGAAGCTCGCGCGCTGGATCGGCGACTACTATTGCTGCGCGCCGGAGATTGCCTTAAAGAGCGTGTTGCCCGAAGCCGTGCGCAAGGAGGATGCCGGCTGGCGCGAGCGTCTTTTTGTGCGTGTGAACAGCCACGTCGGCGAAATGCCCAAGCTCACCGCGCGACAGCAGGACATCTTCAACATCATCGAAGAATGGCGTGAACTGCCCTTTCAACGTTTGCTCACCCTTTCCGGCGCCACGCCCGCCACTGTGCGCAAACTCGAGGACAAGGGATTGATCACCATCGCCGCGCAAATTGACGAACGCGATCCCTACGCGCACGAACACATCCTGGCCAACGAGCCGCTGAAACTAAATCCGGAGCAAGCCGTGGCGCTGGAAAAGATTAAGGAGGCGATGGCTCAACGTGCTGCCGGTTTGCAACCGGCAGAGGCAACTCCAGCCGGCGCTGCAACTCAAACACTTGCTCATGCTCCTGCCAGCAGTCAGCCCTGCCAGTTGCAAACTGGCAGCACGTTGAAGAGCACGTTTCTGCTCCACGGCGTTACTGGCTCGGGCAAAACCGAAGTTTATCTGCAAGCCATCGCACACGCGCTGGAGCAGGGGGACGGTGCGATCGTGCTGGTGCCGGAAATTTCGCTCACGCCGCAGACAGTTGAGCGCTTCAAAGCGCGGTTCAGCTCGGGGCCGTTGCGCACGCTCGTCGCAGTGTTGCACTCACATCTTTCTGCCGGCGAACGGCACGACGAATGGCACAAGATTCGTCAGGGCCGCGCGCGCATCGTCATCGGCGCGCGCTCCGCGATTTTTGCGCCTGTCGATCCGCTTGGACTCATCATCGTTGATGAAGAGCACGAACATTCCTACAAGCAGGAGGAAGCGCCGCGCTATCACGCGCGCGATGTCGCCGTTGTGCGGGGCCAGATGGAAGGCGCGGTCGTCGTGCTGGGAAGCGCCACGCCGTCGATGGAAAGTTTTCACAACACCAAGCGCGGCAAATACGAACTGCTGGAACTTACCGTCCGCGTGGACGATCAGAAGATGCCGATCGTGCGCGTGATCGACATGCGCGCGGAAGGCCGCAAGCAGAAGGGCATCCCGGTCTTCTCGCACCAGCTTAAGGAAGCCATCACACAGCGGCTCGAACGTCACGAGCAAACGATCCTTTTCCTCAATCGCCGCGGCTACTCGACATCGCTGCTTTGCCCACTTTGTGGTTATGTGGCTGAGTGCCCGAACTGTTCCGTGTCGCTCACGTTCCATCGGCGCGCGGCCAAGTTGCTCTGTCACATTTGCAGTTACGCGGCGAAGGCGCCGTCTGTTTGCCCCGATCCAAAATGCCGCAACCCGGCGATCCGTTACTCCGGCCTTGGCACCGAGAAAGTGGAAGACACGCTCACAAAACTTTTCCCGCACGCCCGCATCACACGCATGGATTCGGACACGCTCAAGCGGAAGGATGATTTCCGGCGCATCCTCGGCGATTTTCGCGCCGGCAAGATCGATGTGCTCGTCGGCACGCAGATGATTGCCAAGGGCTTGCACTTTCCCAACGTGACGCTTGTCGGAATCATCTACGCGGATCTCAGCCTGCACATGCCGGACTTCCGCGCGGGCGAACGAACCTTTCAATTGCTCACCCAGGTCGCGGGCCGCGCGGGCCGAGGTGATGTGGAAGGCGAAGTGTTCGTGCAGGCGTTCACCCCTTTTCATCCTGCAATTCAATACGCGCGCCGCCATGACTTCGTCGGCTTCTACGATCAGGAGATCGAGTTTCGCGAACAACTCAAGTATCCGCCACTCGCACGCATCGCGTTGCTCACGTTGCGTGGTCGGAACGAAGAGAAAGTGAAACTCTCGGCGCAACACGTGCGCGCAGAGCTGGAGAAGTTTCTCGGAAAAAGTGCCTCCGGCATCCCGTCGGATTCTATGCCGTCTCAGGGAGAATTCTTACCGCCGGAAGAAAAGCCAACCCGGCAGGACGCCGGGGGCACGTTGAGTGATCTCGTCATCGCCGGCCCTGCGCCCGCACCGCTGGCTCGGGCAGAAACTTTTTATCGCTATCAACTCATGCTTCGCACCCGCGCCATGACGAAGCTGAGCCGCGCCATCGCCGGAATGCAGGAAACCCTTGCGTTGCCCGATGACATCATGATGGCCGTGGACATTGACCCGGTGGATCTCGCATGAAGGATTCATCGCCAAAACGTGCTGCCGGTTTGCAACCGGCAGATGCCACTCCCGTCAACGCAGCAAATCACAAACTGGCCCACAAATCCGTCAGCACTCAGCCCTGCCAGTTACAAACTGGCAGCACGTTTAAGTTTATCCTGCAAGCATCGCGTCCCGGTTTCTGGCTCACGGCGATTTGGTTTTATCTGCTGCCTGTCGCGCAAATGCCCGTGTGGAGTTCGTCCGCTTTCTGGCTCGGCGTCTTCTTTGTCAGCTTTCCCTTCGGCCTGCTCATCTACGGATGGAACGACATCGTCGATCGCGAAAATGATCGCCGCAACGCGCGCAAAGGAAGTTTCCTTTTCGGCGCGCTCGGCACCGACGAGCAGTTGCGCAAGCTGCCGTGGATCATCGCAGTCGTGCATCTGCCCTTTGTCATCGCGTTCACGTTCCGCCTCGGGCCACACATGCTCGCGTGGTATGCCGCGCTGATTTTCGCGACTGGCCTTTACAACTTCCCGCGCTACGGCTTCAAAAATTTCCCCGTCGTGGACATTCTCAATCAAGCCGCCTATCTGGTCGTGTTCTATGTGAGCAGCGCGATCAATCATGTCCCGCCACTGCCGTGGCAGACAATGCTCTTCGGCGTGATGTTCGCCCAGCACTCGCACCTTCTCGGCGAAGTGATGGACCTCGAACCGGACCGCCTCGCCGGACGCCGCACCACCGCGCTCGTGCTGGGCGCGGTGCCGACGAAACTGCTCATCGCAACTTTCCTCGCCGTGGAAGCCGTGCTCGTGAATCAATCCTTCGGTGACTGGATCGTGACCACGTTCCTCGCGTGCGGTGCCGGCTGGTTCGTTGTGGATGCGATGTGGTTTCGCGCGCGGAGTTATCCGGAATGGCTCGCGCGCCTGTTCCTGCTGGGCTGGAACGTCATGGCTATCGCCAGCGCCTGGTATGTCTGGTCCAGCGGCGCGCTAACGAAGTTGCGCTAGCGTTGGTATTGCTCCTCAAACTCCAGCCAGCCAAATCTCTCCGGCGTATGAAATGATCCCGCGAGCACAGGATTGAATGCCAGGAACCCTTTGTTCGCGTAGTCACAGCGATACAAGTTGATGCGCCATCGCGCGGCCGGCTTCGGCGTGGCCTCGCTCATCGCGCTCCACGGGATGCGCATCTCCACCGTCCACACTTTGCGCTTCTCATCCACGCGCGCCGCGGACTCGAAGCCGCTGCTCCACGCGAAATCCTTCTCAGGAATCTTCACGTCCAGCCGCTCGTTCGTCGGCGATACTTCGTATTCGGTGTAGCGCTTCACGTTGTTCGTGTCGCTGGCGATGAACGCCTCCACCACGTCCTTCTCCCACAGGCCGAAGCGTTCCTTCTCCTGCACTGGCTCGAACACCGTCAACGCTGTGAACGGACACTCATACGCCAGGTACAAATACTTCTCCGTCCACAGCGCGCGCACCGTCGTCGCGAGTGCCGGGCGCGCGGCGGCGGAACGCGACTCCTGCTCCATCGCCACCGGCATCGCGCCCCGCCACACGCGCTTGGACGTATTCCCATCCAACTGAAAATCCGCACCCACCCGCACCGCCTTCATCACCGGCAACGGCAGTGACCGCGCCACCAGTTTCTTCGCATTGTCGAAATAAATTTTCCGCAGCACCGGCGCGGGCAGCCCGATGCCGCTGATCGTCCAGTCGCCTTGAATCGGCGTCATGTGCGGGAAGTTCCGGTCGTTCGTCTCCAGCCAGCGCCAGTTCTTCTCGAAGAACACCGCCGCGTCGTCGTCCGTGGGTGGCGGCTCGTTGCCGGACGAGCCGAGGATCAACTTGTCGTACACCTGAAAGTCCGTGGCGAAGAGAATCCGGTCCTGATGCTTCGTGAACAGCGCCCGCACCTTCGCCGGGTCATGACGCCCAATCTCCGGCACGCGCGCCGCCAGGTCCGCCATCATGTTCGGATACTTCGACAGCGACGCGTCCACCCATTCGAGATCCTCCGCGTTGTTCGCGAAGTGGACGCACACAAACGTCGTCTTCGGACGCCGCGCGATCACGCGGTTCAACGCCTCCAGCAATTCCATCCGCGCCGGATACTTGTTGCTGTCGCCGAACCACCAGTTCTTGTGATCGCCCAGCTCCTTCCAACGCTCGTTCTTCTCATTATACGGCTCCCAAAACGCCTTCGGGTCCGCCACGTGAATCGAGATGGGCATGTTCAACTCCCCGCACCGTTTCCACACCGCGTCCAGCTTTGGGTCATCAATACGAATCAACTTCCCGCTCCCATCCTTCAAGTTCAGCCCCAGCCGCTTGAACTCCTTCAACCCCGCCGCGCCGAGCCGATGCCCTTCCTCGACCTGCGCCACCGCGCGCGCGCTGAAATCCGCCGCATCCCAGCCCGTGTAATCCAGATTCATGTAGTGAACGATGCGGCCCGGCGCGACCGCGTCCGCCATGCGCTTCACGGTCTCGAACTGCGACAACCGGCCCTCCCGGGGCGTCACCGTGCCGCCGCTCAAGTTCACCGCCACGCCCACGCCCACGCGGTCCATGATGCGCAGCGCGCGCGTGAGATGCTGCGTGGTGCCGTTGAGATGCTGATGCAGGTCAATGATGCGATGCTCCGCGCGCCACTGCGCGGCCTGCGCTCGCACCGCCTGCTCCGACGAACCGCGCGGCGAAGAACAACTCACCGCCACCGCCGCGAGAACAGACAGGCCCGCCAGGACATGCGTTTGGAAGTTCATGCCCGCGAGAGTTGCCAGACTGGAAGGGGAAGGGAATTCCTTTTTCGCCTCGTTTGGTGAGGTAGGGCGCGGTGTTCTCACCGCGCCGTGCCGGAATCGGAAGAGCGTAACCGAAACTTGCCCACGCCTAACCGGCGCGGGGGACAGCGCGCCCTACCGGGCTGAGCTACTCCTCATCTCCGTCAGCAATGAAACCCGTGTCCGCGCAAATGCCACGGCGCGTCGCGGCCACGAAGTCGAGCATCACACGATCGGCGTCGCTCTTGAATTCCTCGCGCGCTTCCTCGATGGCCTCGCGCAATTTCCGCCCGCCGCGAAAGAGCACGAGGTAGAGCCGCTTCAATTCCCGCCGTTGCTCCGCCGTCAGCCCAGCGCGGCGCAAACCCACCACATTCAATCCACAAATCCCGTTGTCGCCACGCGCCACGGTGAACGGCGGCAGGTCCTGACTGATGGCCGAGCCGCCTTGCATCATCGCCAGCGTGCCGACGCGCACGAATTGGTGCAGCAGACAATTGCCCGAGATGAACACGCGATCCGCGACGCTCACGTGCCCGGCGACCAGCGCGCCATTGGCAATGATGATGTGGTTCCCGATCTGCGCGTTGTGGCCGATGTGGCAATTGGCCATGAAAAAATTGTGGGAGCCAATGACCGTGTCTTCGCGCGTGTTGTTGGAGCGATGCGCCGTCACGTGTTCACGAAATACATTGTTGTCGCCAATGCGCAGCCGCGTCGGCTCACCGCGATACTTCAAGTCCTGCGGCGCCTCCCCAATGATCGCCCCGGAAAAAATGTGGTTCTTCGCCCCCGCCGTGGTGTGCCCGGTGACATACGCGTGCGGCCCGACGATGCAATCCGCGCCGAGCGTCACATGCTCGTCGATGACGGCGTAAGCCCCCACGCGCGCATTCGCGCCGAGCTTCGCTTTCTTATGAACGACCGCCGTTGGATGGATCATCTTCGAGCCAAGCTGAACATGAGCGCGCGCGAATTGAAAAGCCGTTTCGCGGTGGCCAGGTTTTGATCAGGGCAGTTCCTTGATCTGAATGTGCCGATAATCCATTTCGTTGCGGTCCGCTTCCAGACCGACCGGCCCCGTCGGCGGAAGTTTCAGCGCGGCTTCGAGCACCTCTCCATTGCACGTGCAGTGCGCGACGTTGTCCTTCACCACCACTTCGATCTGGTTCCACTCCTGGGGTTTGTATTTCTGAAGCTGCTTGTAAGGACCGGCCACAAGATAATCGCGGCATTGAAGCTGGGGCTTGCGGATGAAAATGCCGCTGTCGGCATTGGTGGTGGCGCGGAACTCCATTTTCAAAATGAAATCCTTCGGAAATTCTTGCGTGGTGTAAAGCTGTCCGAAGCGCGGCTTGCCTTCTACGTGCGGGTTCACCACCAGCATTCCATCGCGCGCCGTGTAGCGACCATCAGTCGTGGTCGTCTTGCCGTCGAACACTTCGTTCGTTTTGTAGCGCCAGCCGGTGAGGTCTTTGCCGTTGTACAAGCTGATGAATCCCGGCTCCGGCTTCCAATCATCCGCCGCTCGGGATGAGACGAGCGCGAATGCGACGGCACACAAGCAAACCAATCCGCGCAATGACGCGGGAAAAATGAAACGCGCAGGCGCGCCCGAGCGAGAGAAGCGGTAATCAGTGGTCATGGCCGCGCATTAGACCACTCTTGGCGCGGCTGGCAAGCGCGTTGACAGCCGCAATTATTTCAACACCAGGTTCTCGATGAAAAATTCCATCATGCGATCGCGGTTCACCGAGCCATGACCTTGATCGGGGCCGACCTGCACATCAAAACTTTTGCCTGCGCGTTGTAAGGCCTGGATCAATTGCATCGAATTGTTTGGGTGCACGTTGTCATCGGCGGTCCCGTAGTAGAGCAGCAGCCGGCCTTTGAGATTCTTGACGTGCGTCATCACGCTCGCTGCGTCGTAGCCGGAATTGTTTTCCTGCGGCAGCCACATGTAGCGCTCCGTGTAGATCGTGTCGTAGTTGCGATAGTCTGTGACGGGAGATGAGGAACAGGCCGCGCGAAAAACGTCCGGATAGCGCAGCAGGCAAGTGACCGACGCCGTGCCGCCGTAAGAAGTGCCGAAGATGCCGACGCGTTTCCGGTCCACGTAACGGCGCTTGGCGAGGAACTTCACGCCCGCGGCCTGGTCATCTATTTCGGTCTGGCCCAATTTCAAATAAATGGAATCAAGGAAGCGCTTGCCGCGTCCGCTGGCGCTGCGCGAATCCAGGGTCGCGACGAGAAAGCCAAACTCCGTCAGCACATTCGGCATCGTGAAAGTCTCTCGCGCGCCCGTCGTCGCGGGACCCGCGTAAACACTCACGAGCAGCGGATGCTTCACGTCGGGCCGAAAGTTCGAGGGAAAGTGCAGCAGCCCATAGAGGTCCGTCTCGCCGTCCGCTGCCTTGAACTTGAATAATTCCACGCGTGTCAAGCCAAGCTGATTAAATTTCGTCACGTCGCTCTTCGCCAACTCCGCGATGAACTTCCCATCGGTGGTCATCAACCGCGTCACCGGCGGCGCGTCATGTGTCTGCGCGATGTCGATAAAGTGTTTTCCATCCGGCGCCACATCGACGGTGTGATGGAACTCGGGATCGGTCAGGCGTCGATCGTTCTTCCCGTCGACTCCGACGCGGTGCAATTGCAGCTTCATCGGATTGTCGCCGTCGCGCGCCATGTAGTAGAGCACGCTGTCGTCCTCATCTACGCGCACGATGCTCGCGGCTTCGAAAGAAGAATTATCCGTCAGCGTCGCCAGCAGCTTTCCACTGAGATCGTAGAGATAAAGATTCGCCCAGCCATTGCGTTCGGAAGTCCAGATGAAGCGGCGGCCATCCTTGAGAAAGCGCATGGCGGGAGAATTCTCCGTCCAGCTCGGCGCCCATTCTTCGCGGACTATGACGCGGCATTTGCCCGTGTCTGGATTCGCCGCGCAAAGCTCCATGATGTTCTGCCGGCGATTCGTGCGGTGAAAGAGCAACTCGCCGTCGCGCGACCACGACACGCCATAGACGTAGTGGCCGACCACGTCATTATCGAACGGTTTCCCGCTGCGCACATCGACGCGCGCGATCCGCTTCGTCTCCAAATCGTAAACGAAAATGTCCACGGCCGGGTTCGTCGCGCCGGCTTTCGCGTAAGGCTCGATGTCCGCCGTGCTCCGAAGTTTCGTCTGGTTCAATTGCAGATAAAAATCCGGCACACGGCTTTCATCGAAGCGATAGAACGCGAACTTCTGGCTGTTGCTCGACCACCACATCGCGGTGCTCTGAAACAATTCCTCGCCATAAACCCACGTAGCCGTGCCGAGTTTCACGCGCGTCTTTTCGCTGCCCTCGGTGGTAATCGCGAACTCGTTCGTGTTGTTGGTGGAGCGCAGCCAGACATTTCGATCGTGATAGCGGGCGATGAATTTTCCATCCGGCGATTTGGCGGAAGTGTACTGGCGACCACGCAACGGTCTCGGCTCGTCGCGGCCTGCGCTGCGCCGTGTTGAATTCGTAGTGTTCGTCGAAGCAACCAACTCTGTCATCGCACGCGCCGCGATGTCGTAGCGAAACCGTTTCCCATCCTTTGGATAATCAAACGCCGCGCCGCCATTGGTCCACGTGACTGACAACGCGCCGGACTTGAACGCATCCGTGCTCTCGCGGCTGATCCGTTGAAACCGCTCGTAGCCCGGCATTGCCTTCAGCCGATCCTGCGCGAGCGCCGGCATGGTGGTGAAAGCAATCAGCAGCAGAAAGGCGAACGGGAGAAGACGCACGATCGATTACGAATTATCGCCGTCGAGCATCCGTCCGATGCCGCCGAGCACCGAGCCTTCCTCGCGTCCGCCGCGGCCTGTCCTTGGCGCGGAGGCTACAATGCGACCCGCGAGACGGCTGAGCGGGAGCGATTGCAGCCACACGCGCCCCGGCCCGCGCAACGTCGCGAAAAACAAACCTTCGCCGCCGAACAACGCGCTCTTGATGCCGCCCACCATCTGGATGTCGTACTCCACCGTCGGCTGAAAGGCCACGATGCAACCCGTGTCCACGCGCAACATTTCGCCTGCCGCGAGATCGCGTTGATACAGCGTCCCGCCTGCATGGATGAAGGCGAGACCATCGCCTTGCAATCGTTGGAGGATAAATCCCTCGCCACCGAACAGTCCTGCGCCGAAACGCTTGGTGAAGGCGATGCCGAGCGCCACGCCTTTCGCGGCGCATAAAAACGAATCCTTTTGCGCCAGCAACTCGCCGCCCAGTTCCGACAGATGCACCGCGATGATCTTCCCGGGATACGGCGCGCCGAAGGCCACTTTCTTTTTCCCCGCGCCGCGATTCTGAAACACCGTCATGAACATCGACTCGCCGGTGATGAGGCGTTTGCCCGCGCCCAGCAGTGCGCCGATGAAGCCGGTGTTTTGCTGCGAACCGTCGCCGAAGATGGTTTCCATTTGGATGCCATCCTCCATGAACATCATGCCGCCGGCCTCGGCGACCACGGCCTCCATGGGATCGAGTTCGACTTCGACGAACTGCATGTCGTCGCCATAAATCTTGAAATCAATTTCGTGCATCGTTGCCATAAACTCTTCGTGAATTGTTTGCGCGCGAGGTTGCGTGAACGAAATGAAAAGTCAATGAGCCGAGGGCGAATCGTGCTGGTGAATTGTCATCTCACGCCATATCGAATATCCCCATTTTTCCCGTCGCTCAGCGCTTTCCAATAACGAGTGGGCTATCGGCATTGCCTGAAGCGCGAGACTGCCGCTTCCCCAATCTCCAAAGGTGCCAGTCGAAAACCCTCTCGTGGAACCATCGCTCCATGCACGCTGCTTGGCGCAAGCACTCACTCTCTATCTCGCCCATGTCCTCAGCAAATAGCGTCCTCCAAGCCGAACAATAGCCGTAATAGTTTTTTGGCTTAAGCGTGGGAAAGCGTGTTTGGATGCTGGCCAGAGCTTGGCTGTCGTAAATGATGATCTCGCGCCCCCATGCGAACCAGAGAAACTTGCTCGAGGCGGAGAGCACCTCCTTGCGATACAGTCGTTTAAGGTCTCTAGTCAGATCGAGAACTGCCTCGATCGGATCCTGGCTTCTCTCTGGTTGGTAAGACCAAATGGCGCTCAATACAGGTTCGTACCGTGCCAAACCAATGCCCTCATCAAACTTCCGAGAAAAGCTACGCGCCACCCTGTAAAAGCCGGCAATTCGACTTATCGCCTCGTGAGAGTTGCCGTGCAATAGTTCGTAACGAACCGGTGTGTCAAACTTCGCCGCGAAGCGCGTGTACTCTTCAACGTCTTCCCGGAACCGATTCATGGTTTCGCCGAATCTTTGATTAAGCTGCAATCTTGCATCACTGATGGGTATCGGTTCCCAGTCGGACGCGGAGAAGTGGAACGCCTATTCACGCAGTGAGCTAACCAATTTGCCCCTCCTTTGGCAAAAGCAAACGCTGCGGCGGGGTAGCGATGTTCCTTCGCCGTCTTGATGGTGATAGTTCGCCCTTTCACGGCTTGCAGCAGCGCGCGGCGCTTTTACACTGCGCCAATGCAAAAAGTTCTTTTCACCCTCGCGTTCCTTGCGTCCGCCGCGGCTGCCGTCGCGCAGGTGAACGTGGAACTGGTGTTCGATCAGGAACAGTTTCTGCGCAGCGAGTCGCTGCCGGTGCGGGTGCGCATCAGCAATTTCTCCGGGCAACCGCTGCGGCTGGGCGAGGAGCCGGATTGGCTGGCGTTCACCATCGACCGCGAAGAGGGCAAGGCGCTGGCGAAGTCGGGCGCGATTCCCATGCCAAAGCCGTTCACGATCGAGTCGGCGAAGACGATATCGCTTCGCCTGGATCTGATGCCGTATTTCGAGTTGAACGAAGCGGGACGTTACAAACTCACGGCGCGAGTGAAAGTGCCGCAGCTTGAGAAGGAGTTGACCACGTTGCCAAAGCATTTCGACATCGTGTCCGGCTCGAAGCTTTGGGAGAAGGACGTCGGCGTGCCGGGCACGACGCCGCCAGTGGCGCGGAAGTTTGCGTTGCAACAGGCAACGTTCCTCAAACAGGCGCGCCTCTACGTGCGGCTCACGGATGTAACGGAGGCGAACGTGGTGCGCGTGTTGCCGTTGGGCACGCTCACGTCGTTCAGCATGCCTGAAGCGGCGGTGGACAGCGTGAGCCAATTGCACGTGATTTTTCAAAACTCGCAGCGCGGATTTCTCTACTCGGTCGTGACGCCAGATGGTGAACAAATCATCCGGCAGGCCTTCGACATGAGTGGCGACCGCCGTCCGCGCTTGCGCGCGGAGCCGGATGGACGCCTGATCGTGCATGGCGGCCAGCGCAGAATTTCTTTGAGTGATTTGCCGCCGCCGCGCGTCGCAGAAACCAATGACACGACGCAGTCGAAGTAGTTGGGTTCTCGCGGTGAGCGCATGGCTCGCCGCGTGCAGTGCCATCGCGCAGACCGTTTCGCTCGATCTCAAAACGGGGGAACGCATCACCGGGCAGATTATTTCGGAGACGACGAATCGCGTCGTGTTGAGTAACGCGTGGGCGCGCGAGTTGGTGATTCCGCTGGCTGAAGTATTGAAGCGCACCATCGTGCCGCTGACGGTAACCAGCGCGTTCACCAACCTCTCGCTGATAAAAACGAACGTGCTGGTCGCAGCGACGAATGCGCCGGCGAAAACGAATGGCCTCGCTCTGGCGAAGGCGATCGCGGCCACAAACACATTTTTCGCCGCGACGGTGTTGAAGAATTGGCACGGAGAAATCCTGCTCGGCACAGACCTCACCTTCAGCGAACGCAACCGGCAGGTGTACAACGCCAAGGCCAAGCTCACCTACGCGAAGAACCGGTTTAAGACCGTCATCGACTACGATGCGACTTACGGGCGCAGCCAGGTGGAAGAACTGGATACTTCAACCGCCGCTCCAAATGACAAGCGATTTGTTTACCAGACCGACTCCGATCGCATGAACGGCGCCGTCAAAACGGACTTCGACCTCACGAAAAAGTGGTACGTCTATAACATCGCGGGAATGGGCTACGACACGATCCGCAAAATCGACTTGCGCTACGAGATTGGTCCGGGCGCGGGCTATCACTTGATTCAACGCACGAATTTTTTCCTGAACACGGAAGCGGGCGCCAATTACCAGCACGAGGACCGGACCGACAGCGACACGTTGAGCACTTTCTTTTTTCGCCTGGCGGAAAACGTCACGTGGAAGATCACGCCGCGGCTGTCGTGGGACGAGAAGTTCGAATACATGCCGCAGGTCGAGAATCTCGGCAAATTTCGGGCGCGCTTCGAAACCAACTTGCGCTATGCGCTCTTGCAGAATGTGCTCGTGAACCTGTCCGTGGTGGACCTTTACGATTCCGACCCTGCCGACGGCGTGACGAAAAACGATCTGCAGATTCGTTCTTCGGTGGGCGTGAAGTTTTAGGCCGAATTTCCAACGAATTTGAGACGTCAGGCGTCCTCGACACACCTTCTCCCGCCGGGACATTGTGAAAATAGCCCAGCGTTTCAACGCTGGGCTATTGTCGGATGTCCCTCCGGGACAAAGGCCGGCTTGAATTTCCCGAAGACATTCCCGGCTAACCAGCTACTGCAATAGATCCTTCGCCGAGCTGATGCGCGCTTCCATCGATTTCACGATCGGCACCGCGCGGGCGAGGCCGTTCCGCTCGGTCTGACCGAAGAAGGTGGTCATTTCCACGCGCACTGCCCCGACGGTTTCGCCGTTGCGATCATGCAGCGGCATCGTCACGACGGCGAGTTCCTTGCCTTTGCCGAAGTAAGCGCTGCCTTTTTCGATGCAGCTCTTTTCCACGGTGTCGCCCGCTTCACCGAGGTCTTTGCCGTTGTGGCTGGCGACGACGCGCGGTGAGGGATCTTTGCCGTTCACGCCATAGATTTTCAACCCGAGAAGCCGCGGGTTCTGATGCATGGTTTCGCGAATCAGGACCTGAGCGAAAGGTTCGCGCGGCGTGTAGTCGATATGTGCGTCTGTGAAATAGGCAACGCTGTCGGCCTTGGTCCAAAAGGCGATCTTGCCCGCAGAGAACACGCCTTTGCTCGTGCCGTCAGGAAAGGGAATGAGGTTTGGCTCGGTCCAGGGCAGCACTTCGCGTTCGTTCAGCAGAGCGCGCAGCTTGCTGCCGCGACATTCGACCGTCAGGTGGTTCCATTCGCTCCTCTTTACTTCCGCCGGCTGCGAAATGGCGGCGATCAATTCGCCGTCCACATAACGAAAGAACGCGACGTTCTGGTCTTTGGCATTCGCGCGCACGTAGTAATAATTTTTCTCGTCCTGAAGGCGGAAGGCGACGCCGGCCATTTGCTCGACTTCACCACTCAGGATTTTGAAACGCGTGTTGAAAGTAAAATCCGCGTACGAGTCGCCATCGAAAATGAACAGCGGAGCGCGCGTCTCATCGCGATCTTTGGAAAGCTGGGCGAGCACGGCCCGTTTGGAAATCACGGGAGACTTCGGTGATTCGGGCGGCACAATCAGCGGCACCTCGTCCGTCAACACTTTCCACTCGCCGGGCTGGCCGCGTCCTGTGACCGAACTGTGAAAATTGGTGGGTGTTTGCCTGTCTCCCACCTCGCTGAAATCGAATTTGCGCTCGGCGGCAAAGGCGCCCGGGATGAGCAGCAGCAGGAGCAACGGTCGTGAAAACATTGTGCCCATCGTAGCAGAGGCGATCAGTCGAACAAGATATTGTCCGCATCCGGCAAAACACATGGTCATCAAATCGCTGCCGCGATGGCGTCGCCCATTTCACGCGTGCCGACGCGCTTCGCGGTGGCGTCGGCGGCGTTGAAGATGTCACCCGTGCGCAGGCCGGAGTTGATGGCCTTGGTCGCGGCGCTTTCGATGGCGACCGCCGCGTCGGTCCGCTTGAAGCTGTAGCGCAGCATGAGCGCCGTGGAGAGAATCTGCGCGATGGGATTCGCCAGATTTTTCCCCGCGATGTCAGGCGCAGTACCGCCGGCTGGTTCATAAAAACCAAACGTCTGCTCGCCACTCGTCGCGCCCAGACTCGCGCTCGGCAGCATGCCGAGCGAACCCGCAAGCGCCGCCGCTTCATCGCTGAGGATGTCGCCGAACATGTTCTCGCACAGCATCACATCGAACTGCGTCGGCTTGAGCATCAGTTGCATCGCGGCGTTATCCACGAACATGTGTTCGAGCGCCACGTCGGGATACTGTTTGCTCACTTGCGTCACGACATCGCGCCAGAGCACGCCGTTTTCGAGGACGTTCGCCTTGTCGATGCTCGTGACTTTCTTGCGGCGCAATTGCGCGGCGCGAAAAGAAACGTGCGCGATGCGTTCAATCTCCGACGTGGTGTAAACCATCGTGTCGGTCGCGCGCCGCTGACCATTGCCTAGATCCTCAGTCTTCTTCGGCTGGCCGAAATACATGCCGCCCGTCAATTCGCGAACAACCAGAATGTCGATGCCGCTGCCCTGGCGATCCGCGTTCAACGGGCAGGAATGCGCCAGCGCCTTCTGCAATTGCACCGGGCGAAGGTTGGCGAACAATCCAAACTCCTTGCGCATGCGCAGCAACGCCGCACGCTCAGGACGTTCTTCTTTCGGGATCGTCGGATCGCGATCCGGCAAACCCACTGAGCCAAAGAGAATGGCGTCGGATTGCTTGCACAAGGCGAGCGTCGCGTCCGGCAAGGCTTTTCCAGCGGCATCGATTCCCGCCCAGCCCACGGGTGCTTCGGTGATTTGAAAGCTCAGCGAAAATTTCTTTTCCACCGCGCGCAGCACCTTGATCGCTTCGCGCATCACTTCGGGTCCGATACCGTCGCCGGCCAGCGCGGCGATTCTGTAAGTCGTCATAGAGCACGGGAGACTAGGAGCGCGCTGGCAGCGAGTGAAGAAAGTTTTTCCCTACGCCACTTGCAACTCCGCCGCGATGAATGGCTCGAACTCACGGCGCAAGTGAGGAGGAATGCGCGCCTTGAAACGCGCGGCTTTGCCTTTGTAATCGCGCTCGACGACCTGTGCGACCTCGTGCAATCGCGCCATGACGTGCGGCATGTCGTGGGGAATTCTTAGTTCCACAAAATCGCGAATGGGCCGGAGCGCCGAACCAATTTCACCGAGCAGTTCCGAAATGCCTTCGCCCGTCTTCGCCGAAACCGCGACCGCCATGGGAAACCGCTCGCGATAGCGCGCGAACTCCCCATTCATCTGGAAGCAATCGATCTTGTTGAAGACCATCAACGTCGGCTTGGTCAGCGCGCCTAGCTCGTCAAGCACTCCGTTCACCGCCACGATTTGCTCCTCCGCTTTCGGATGACTGATGTCCACGACGTGCAACAGCAAGTCCGCGGCGACGACTTCCTCCAGCGTGGCTTTGAAGGCATCCACGAGATCGTGCGGCAGCTTGCGAATGAAACCCACCGTGTCGCTGAGCAGAACATTTTGGTTCGTCGGCAGCCGCAGCCGCCGCGTCGTGGGATCGAGCGTGGCGAACAGGATGTCTTCCGCCAGCACCGACGCGCCGGTCAGTTTGTTCAACAGCGTGGACTTACCCGCGTTCGTGTAGCCGACAATGGATGCGAGCGGCCACTCGTTGCGCTTGCGACCAGCACGTTGCGTGGCGCGCTGCTTGCGCACTGTGTCAAGTTCCACGCGAATGCGGTCAATGCGCTCCGACACTTTGCGCCGATCCGCTTCGAGCTGTGATTCACCTTCACCACCACGCATGCCGATGCCGCCGGATTGACGCGACAAGTGGCCCCAGTAACGCGTGAGCCGTGGCAAGAGATGCTCCAGTTGCGCGAACTCCACCTGGAGTTTGCCTTCCCGAGTGCGCGCGCGGCGCGCGAAGATGTCGAGAATGAGCGCCGTTCGATCCAGCACTTTGCACTCGAAAATCTTTTCCAAATTGCGGGCCTGGGCGCCGGTCAATTCGTCGTCGAAGATGACCGTGTCCACGCCGTCCGCTTTGCACTGGGCCGCAAACTCCTGCGCCTTGCCGCTGCCGATGAACGTGCCCGCGTTCAGCTTATCCACTTTTTGTACGCCGCTTCCGGCGACCACACCGCCGGCTGTCTGCGCGAGTTCGGAGAGTTCTTCGAGGGAGTCCCGAACTTCCCACGTCGAGCGGTCTTTGAGTTCCACGCCAATCAGGAAAACCCGCTCCGTCCTGCGATTGGCTGTTTCGATGAGTGCTTTCAATTCGTGTCAATGGAGGAACAAGTTCCAACGAGTCCCCATTTCAATGCTGCGGCGCAGAAGGTAGCACGGATAACGGGGTGGGAAAGTTCCTTGTTTAGCCAATCCGCTCCCCGATCGTGATCTAGCGGATTGTCGCTGAAAAGTTCCGACAAGAAGTGAAGAACATGTGAACGCAAAGACAACAAGGAAGATTTGCCGAGCGCGTAGAAGCCACAGACGATGGGCGCTATGGAAAGCAAAAATGCAGGCCCTGGCGGGAGCGTAGCGAGATTGAACTTTTCAAAATTCCCAATTCATCCGATATTCTGGCGTGGCCGAAGATCTTCTCACGCAGTCAGAAATGGCTTATTCCATCGAAAAGCCAGACTGGGTGGCATTGAAAATTCTAACGGAGGAAATCCAGGACGAACTCTCTCAGAATCGTCACAACCTCCTTTATTCGCTCTCAAATTGGTTCATGGCAGTAACAATTTTCAAACGGTTCGAGGAGCGTCAAATGGTTTGCGCTCAACCAACAGTCCGAGACAAGGACTACCATCGAGTCACGCTAACAGGAATCCTCGCCAGTGGGGAAAAGCTACTTCACGAACTGGTGAAGCACCATGAAATCGACACCAAAAATGTCGGCATCGAATTGGCGGATGTGCAGGCGAGCGTTGAGGAACTCAGGCTTTGCTATGCCGAATGGTTCAACGATCTCAAGACAGAACGAAAGGCGGAAATCCTGAAGGGAGTCTTTGGTGCCGAGGAACGATCAACTTGAACGCATTCTGGAGGCTAGGTATGAGCTTGACTACGCACCGCGCGAATTTAAGGCAAAGCGATTGTCTGCTTTGATGGCGTTAATCGATCAGGCGATTTCTGGGACCGTATATTCTCGGCACGAACTGCTTGAAAGTGTTCACGACCGATACATTGATTACAAACGGAAAAGGCGCGCTAAGGAGAAAGTCGTCATATCCCAAAGGTTGCAGTCTTAACTTTGTACGCGGCCATAATCCGCTCCCCCGCCGCTCTAGCATCTTCATTGGCATCCGCCGAAATCCAAGACACGGAAAGCTGGTGCCGAAACCAGGTCATCTGTCTTTTGGCGAACTGGCGCGTTTTGGATTTCACAAGTTCGATCGTTTCGGCGAGTGAGCGTTCGCCGCGCAGTTGCTCCACCACCTGGCGATAGCCGATGGCTTGCATCGCGGTCTGATTCCTCTCCAGCCCGTGCTTCAGCAGTGCGCGGGTTTCTTCGACGAGTCCGCGCGCGAACATTTCGTCCACGCGGGTGTTGATGCGGCTGTAAAGATCGTCCGAGGAGCGCTGCAGGCCAAGGAGGGTCGAGGGTTGACGGTTGATGGTTGAGAGTCGCGGCCAATCGGCGCGCTGTTCGGAGAAGGGCTGGCCGGTCAGACGAATCACTTCAAGTGCGCGCACCACACGGCGCGGGTTTTGTCGGTCGATGCGCTCGTAAGTCACGGGATCGCCTTGCTGGAGTTCGGCCAGCAGTTCGTCGAGCGGCATGGCTTCGAGTTCGGCGCGGAGTTTCGCGTCTGAGGGCGGCGCGTCGCCCAGACCTTGCAGGTAGGCCTTGAAGTAAAGACCTGTGCCGCCGCAGAAAATCGGAACGTGCCCGCGCGCGCGAACGTCCGCTTCAACACGGCGCGCCAGTTCGACAAACTTCGCAGCATCGAACGCTTCGGTTAGTTCCACGACGCCGATGAGATGATGCTGCACCCGCGCGCGTTCGGCGGCGGAAGGCTTCGCCGTGCCAATGTCCAGGCCGCGATAGACCTGCATCGAATCGACGGTGATTATTTCGCCGCTCAGCTTTTCCGCGAGCGCGAGGGCGACGGCGGACTTGCCGGAAGCAGTGGGGCCAACGAGAAAGATGGAACGCGGCGTTGTCATCAGACAGAACATTGGCAGTGCCTGGCCGCAGCCGGCAGAAGCTCCAAGCTCCAAACCCAGCGTGAGGGTTTTGGGTGTTTGCAATTTGGAGCTTCTCTGGAGCTTCGAGCTTGGTGCTTGGTGCTTATTTTGGAGTCGAGATTTGGGCCTTGGATCTTTGCGCGAGCACCACCGCCAGCGCCAAGCCCGCCGCGAAGATTCCCACGCTCACCAGTTGCGCAGGCGTGAAAAATCCGCCGTGGATGTGACCCGGCGTGTAGTCGCCGCGAAAGTATTCCACGAGCGAACGGGTGAAGGCGTAGCAGACGAGATACGTGGCGAAGACCTGGCCGTCAAATTTTTTGCGGCGATAAAGCCATGCGAGAAAAAGGTAGAGAGCGAGGTTGAGCAGTGAATCATAAATCTGCGTTGGATGCACGCCCACCGCTTCGCCCCCATCCGGGTGTGTGTCGTGACCGATGGGATAACGTATCGCCCACGGCAACGCGCAGGCGCGGCCGTAGCAACAGCCATTCATCAGGCAACCAAGCCGGCCAAAAACGTAGCCCAGCGCGATGCTAGGCGCGAAGGCGTCAGCGAGTTTCCACAAGGGCACTTTGCGGAAGGTGCAATACAACATCACGGCGAGCGACGCGCCGATGAGTCCGCCATAAAAAACCAACCCGCCGTGTTGCACCATGAAGACTTCCCACCACGGTTCGGTGGCAAACTTTTCCTTCCAATACGTCGTCACATAGAGAAGGCGCGCGCCGAGGATGGTGCCGAGGATCATCCACGGGCCAGCATCGCCGACTTGCTCGGCCTTCAAGCCATACCGTGGCGCGCGGCGGCTCGCCGTCCACAAGCCGGCGAGAAAGCCGGTGGCCACGAGAACGCCGTACCAGTGAAGGGGCCATGTCCCCAGCTTGAAGGCAATTGGATGCACTGGCGCGCACCGTAGGTTTTGCGCATGCAAAGTTCAAATTGGATTTGCCGGCGTGACCGGCTCTTGTCATCCGGGTGTAACGCCGCTTCAATCTCGAATCACAATGAAAGCATGGCTCGCCGTTGCGCTCACGCTGCCATTGGGCGCCGCGGAAATTCACTGGCAACATCTCTCGACGACGAACGCCGCGCTGGCTTTGCCCGGCGAGTCGAAACAGCAGACCGCCGCGCTCGTCGCCGATCTCGATAAGGACGGCACGAATGATTTCGTGCTTGGCTTCCGCCAGCGCGCGCCCGCTCTCGTCTGGTATCGGCGCGACGCGACGAATTGGTCGCGCTACGTTATCGAGACGAATTACCTCACGATCGAAGCGGGCGGCGCGGCCTATGATATCGATGGTAACGGCGATCTCGATCTGGTCTTCGGCGGTGACTGGCAAAGCAAAGAAGTCTGGTGGTGGGAGAATCCTGCGCCGAATTTCGATGCGGGTGTTTCGTGGGAACGTCATCTGATCAAATCCGGCGGTGCGGGCCAGCATCACGATCAGGTCTTTGGCGACTTCAAAGGAACGGGCCGGGCGCAGCTCGCCTTTTGGAACCAAGGGGCGAAGAAACTGTTCCTCGCGGAGATTCCGAACGATCCGCGCCACGCGGCTTCGTGGCTGCTGACGGAGATTTTTTCAGGCACCGCGGGCGAAGACGGCACGTTGAAGTACGCGGAGGGAGCCGATGCGTTTGACGTGGATGGCGATGGCAAGGTCGATCTGCTCGCGGGCAACTACAGGTTCAAGCATCTGGAGCGCGGCAAGTTTCTGCCGACGCAGTTCGCCGAGCACGGCGGGCGCGTGCGGGCCGGGAAGTTTAAGCCGGGCCAGTTCGCGCAAATTGTCGTCGCGCCTGGCGACGGCAGCGGGCCAGTCACGATTTATGAATGCGCCGGCTCGCCGACGAATTCATCCGACTGGCACGAGACGAAATTGTTGGAGCACATCATTCATGGTCACACGCTGGAGATCGGCGACATCGACGGAGATGGAAAACTCGACGTGTTCACGGTGGAGATGGCGAAGTGGAGTGAAAAGAAAAGCGAACCGGACAATCCCGGCGCGCGCGCGTGGATTCTCTTCGGCGACGGCCAGGGAAATTTTCGCGCGACCGTCTTCACGACCGGGTTCGGCTTTCATGAAGCGCGCCTGGCCGATCTCGATGGCGATGGCGACCTCGACCTCTTGAGCAAGCCCTACACCTGGGAAACGCCGCGACTCGACATGTGGCTGAACAATGGCACCGGCCGGAAGCGTTGAAGCGTGACTGTCCTGGAAATCATTCAGCGCAGCACCTCGTTTCTGGAGGGGAAAGGAGTCGAGTCGCCGCGACTTCAGATCGAACTGATGCTCGCACACGCCCTCGATCTCCCGCGCCTCAAGCTTTACCTGAACTTTGACCGGGCGC
>Ga0193753_10000138_pt1 | contig 68355 bp, 46 predicted proteins | sample H1c2metaG_FD_144925 | JGI IMG/M metagenome (GOLD analysis project Ga0193753, IMG submission 144925) | Soil microbial communities from a riparian zone of the East river system, Colorado, United States - H1c2 | ecosystem: Environmental > Terrestrial > Soil > Riparian zone | place: USA: East...
GACTACGACCTGATCGTGGTCAGCGGGGTGCCCGATCCCAAGGACCCTCCCACGCACATGGCCGCGGAATATGCCGGATTCATCCACGATGCGGTCGCGATCGTGGACGATGTCGGCACGACACCCGACCGGGTCGTGCTCATCTGGTTCGACTGGCACCAGAACGTGATCGGCGAGGATCTGCCCAGCACGATGCCGCCGAAGGACCCGAATCAATTCCGTGCGGCCATCGACGCCGCCCAGGAGATGGGTTTTCACGTCGTCCCCTACGCGAGCACCTCGGTCTTCAACGACTCGCACCCGAGCTTCTGCGACGTGGACGTGCCCGCCGAACTGTGGACGCGGCGGCACGAGGACGGCACGCCCGTCATCGAAGTGGGCACCGGCGCCGGCGGCGTGCCTCTCGGTGCGCACCGGTACGTGCTGGATCGCTCCCTCGTCGCGGTGGACGACTACTACATGGATTCCACGTTCGCGCCGCTGTTCGACCCGGCGACTCCGGGCATTCCGGCGGCGACTTTCGACCTGGATGGCGTCTACCTCGACGCCTTTCCCGGCATCGGGCCCTGCTACGCAGAGGCCGGCGACTCGCTCCACACGCACCCCGTGGGCGGCGGGCACGAGATCGCGGAGGGCATCGAGCGGTTCGTGAACGGTCTCGAGGAGGAGCTGGAGCAGTACGGGAAGCCTGCGTACCTCTTCGCGGAGTCGGCCAGCGAAGTCCTGCTGAGCGAGCTCACCGGCGGCGGGCAGTACTACTGGGTGAACGAGCCGGATGCCGCCTTGAACACTCTCGGCTACGTGCCTCTCTTCCCGGCCGTCTACCACGCCTACATGCCCTTCTCCGTCAACCGGTTCCAGGACGTCATGACGTGCGCGACCGACACCGAGCACTGCGTGGCGCCGGGAGCCGCGTTCTGCTCCTCCCCCGCGCTCGCGATGTTCCTGTCCACGTGCCCGCCCGTCGACCCCGCGGCGATCGACATCTACGTGAACGACACCGCGATGCACATGTCCTGGCTCTGGGCGACCGGGCACCGGCTCACGTGGACCCATCGCGACCCGATCCGCGGCCAGCTCCTCGGCGACGGCTCGCCGGTGCCGGAGTCGCTTCTCGGCTTCGGAGGCTTCCAGGGGAAGTTCGTCCCGCTCATCGAGATGTTCGAGAATCTCTTCACGCTGTCGACGCTCCTCGGGAATCGCGATGGGCTGTTCGAAGGAGTGATGACGGTGCCTCCGCAACTCACCTTCGATCCGGACGACCTGCAGAATCCGCTCGCGGACGGCAGTGTCGTTCCCTTCCAGAGGACCAAAGTCCCTCCCGTCTACTCGTTCGCCTTCCTCGAGCACGACGGGGACGTGGTCGTGACCTTTGCGAACTGGACGAACGAGTCGATCACCTTCGGCGTCCACATGGACCCGAGCTGGTACGGCATCACGTTCCCGCCGGCCGCGTCGTGGAAGGTCATCGAGTCCAAGGTGGCCGTCGAAACGGTGAAGCAGGATCCTCTGACGAACCCTTCCGTCTGGCTGAGCGACGCGGCGAAGACCCTCGGTCCCCGTTCCCAGGAAGTGATCCGGTTCGAGAAGGTCACTCCCTGACCGCGGCGCTCGGCCGCGTGCCAGGCTCGCTTCCACTCGCGCGGAACCGGCGGATCGCGGGGACGGCACAGCCGCGCGGCGAATCGCGGCGCGACAAAGCTCCGCCACGCGCACCGACGCGGAGACCGGATCGGTTCATCGCGTGCTCATCCGGCGACACGGAGAAGAACGCGTCGTTCCGTCGTCGTGGCTGCGCGCTATCGTGGGCCCGCGCGGCGCACCCGTCACTGCGGCGCATCCTGCCCGAGGAGTCGGACCCGTGAAGCTCTCCACCATCCTGATCGCCGCGCTCGGATTCCTGTCGTTGCCCGCGCCCGCGCCGGCCCAAGAAGATCCCAAGCACGTTGCCGACGAGATCGTGCACCACATCCGCGACCTGCAGCACGAGGACGGCACCTATGGTTCGGGGCTCGCCGACACGTGCCGCGTGCTGGACCTCCTCGGCCGCAGCCCGCGCCGCTACACCGAGCTGGACGGACCCTTCTTCCGGCGCGCGGCGCAGCAGGTCGCCGATGGCAAGGACGGCGAGGTGCCCGACGCGCTGCTCGCGCTCGGGCTCGCGGCCACCATCACGCCTCCGCTGCAGGCGAAGCGCGACGCGGCGCTCGCGCGGCTGCGCACGCAGGCGCCCGGCACCGACTACGACCACTGGCTCGCGCTGCGCACCTTCCCCGGCGACGCGACGGTCGCTCCCGTCGCGCTGGACCCGGAGGCCGACGCGGGACTCGCGTGCCTCGCGGCCGAGGACCCGGCCTCCGTGCCCGCGCCCGCCGTGACCGAGGTCGCGGCGTGGACGCACTGGGCGCGCGCGGCGCGGCTGCGCCACATCACGCCGGAGGCTCACCCGCCCCTGCCGGCGGTGAACGCCGCGGCGGGCCTGCCGGAGCTGATGTCCACGCTCGAGACGTGCATCCAGATGCACGGCCTCTTCACGCCTGCCGTCTTCCGCGTGGACGACGACGACACCGGCAGCAACGCGGCACCCGTTCCGGGCATCGTGCCGCCCGGTCGCGCGCCCGCCGTGGCGCTCGCCGACGCGCGCACCTTCTTCGACAGGCACCAGCGCAAGGGCACGTTCAGCCTGGAGATCGAGGGCTGGGACGATCCCGAGCCCGGAGTCACCGCGCTGTGCCTCTCCGCCGTCGCCGCGCTCGCCGACGCGACGCAGCAGCCGCGGCCGGAGTGGTTCGCGCAGGGCCTGGACTTCCTCGTCTCGAGGCAGCGCTCCGACGGCTCGATCCAGGAGCAGGGCCTCGCGGTCTACACGACCTCGGTCGCGGTGGAGGCGCTCATCGCGGGCGGCCGCGAGCAGGACAAGGACGCCATCGAGCACGCCCGGCGATTCCTCGTCGCAGGCCAGTTCGACGAGAGCAAGGGCTTCGAGCTCGGCAAGGACGCCTACTACGGCGGCGTCGGCTACGGCGACGGCGAGCGCCCCGATCTCTCGAACTCGCAGATGGCGATCGAGGCCGCCTCGCGCGCGGGCACGCCGGCGAACGATCCGTTCTTCGTGAAGGCGCGCAGCTTCCTGGAGCAGTGCCAGAACCTCTCCGAGGGCGAGCCGAAAAGCTGGCCGCGTCCCGACGGCGGCAAGCTCGTCGCGGGCACCGACGGCGGCGGCACCTATCTGCCGGGTGCCGGCGCGGCCGGCGAGGTGCGCCTCGCGGACGGCATCTACCAGGCGCGCTCCTACGGCTCGATGACCTATGCGCTCGCCAAGTCCTACATCCTCTGCGGCGTGCCGGCCGACGATGGCCGCCTGTCGGCTGCGATCCGCTGGCTGGCCGACCACTTCACCGTGGAGAACAACCCGGGCTTCGAGCGGCCCGAGGATGGCAAGCAGGGCCTGTACTACTACTACCTCTCGCTCGGGCGCACGCTGCGACGCCTGCCGCCGGAGGGCTTCCGGAATGCGAAGGGCGAGCCCATCGCGTGGCGCGAGGCGCTGACGCGCAAGCTGCTGGACAGCCAGCGCACCGACGGCTCGTGGATCAACGAGGGCTCCGTGCGCTGGTTCGAGGGCGCGCCGACGCTCTGCACCGCCTACGCCGTGCTCGCGCTGGTGGACGCCGGAGCCTGACGCGCCGCGCGCGCCGAGCGGCCGTCCGCTCCGCGTGCGAGCGGCGTCTTGCGGCGGATGATTCCGCAGGACTCCGCAGAAGCTCCCGATGTGCGCGCCATCTGGTCGCTCATCGCCGTCGACATGCTGGCGCGGGTCAGTTACCAGATCTGCCGCACGCCGGTGCTGCCGCTCTACGTCGCGGCGCTCGGCGGAGGGCCGGCCATCGTGGGTCTCACCGGCGCCGCGTCCACGATCACGGGCATCGCGCTGAAAGCGCCGGCCGGCGCGCTGTCCGACACGCTGGGCCGGCGTCCGCTGCTGCTCGGCGGCCTGGCCGTGTTCGCGCTCGGCCCGTTCCTCTACTTCGTCGACGATGCGGCGTGGCTGCTGCCCATCCGCCTGTTCCACGGCGTGGCGACGGCGGTCTTCGGTCCCGTCGCGGCGGCCGCCATCGCGGACATGGCGCGCGGCCGGCGCGGTGAATACCTCTCGTGGCTGTCGAATTCCAGGACCTGCGCCGGCCTGCTGGGCTCGCTGGCCGGCGGGCTGATCCTCTCCTCGGCAGCGCTCGACGTCGGGCGCCGTTCCGGCGCGCCGATCGTGCCGGGCCTCGGCTCGTTTCACGTCGCGTGGTGGATCGCGGGCGCGTTCGGCATGGCGGCGCTCTGCCTCGGACCGATGGTGATGCAGCGCGTGCGCGAGCCGGAGCACCGCACCGCCTCGGGCGCCTTCGCGAAGCTGACGAAAGGCCTGGCCGAGGTGGCGGGCCACCGCCGCGTGCTGCTCGTCTCGGGCTGCGAGGGCGTCCAGAACCTCACGGTGGGCATGGTCGAGCAGTTCCTGCCCCTCTATGCGGTGATCGTGGCGGGCCGGTCGCCGCTGGAGGCGGGGCTCATCTTCGGCGTGCAGACGGTCACCACCATTGCCTCCAAGCCGCTGCTCGGGCGCTGGTCCGACGTGCGCGGGCGCAAGGGGCTCGTCGTTGCCGGGATGCTCCTCTGCGCGCTGCCCTTCGCGGCCATCCCGTGGGCCTCGGGCCTCGTGCCGCTGCTCGGCCTCGCGCTCGTCTTCGGACTGGGCGAGGCGCTCGTCACCGCCGCGTCCTCCGCGCTCGTGGCGGACCTCTGCCGGCAGGAGTCGCTGGGAGCGGCGATGGGCGTCTTCGGAACCATCGGCGACATCGGCCACGCGGCGGGGCCCGTGCTGGGCGGACTGCTCATCGCCGGGACGGCGGGCGCAGGCCAGGCTGCCGAGGCCATCCGCGAAGCCGGCCCTTTCCGCGTCGCCTTCGGCGTCATGGCCGCCGTGCTCCTCGCGTTCAGCGCCGTGTTCCTGCTGCTCGACCGCCCGCGCGCCGCAGCCGCGTGAGCGGTCGCGTGAGCGGTCGCGTGAGCGGTCGCGGAGCTCACGGCAGCGGAGCGCCGGGCGTGCCGAACCAGTTCACCTTTTCCACCTCCGGCAGGTACGAAATGATCGCGGTGCGGTAGCCGAAGTCCAGCTCCAGGTGGTCGCCCGCGTCGCGCAGGAACTTTCCCGGGAACTCGTCCATCTGCTCCGTGCCACCGTGGAAGCGCCACTGCCAGTGCTCGTGGAACTCGCGCCGGTCGGCGTACTGGTAGGTGCCGTTCACGTCCGCGAACTGCACGCTCGGCGTGTAGCCGAGGTCGTGGATCAGGTTGTAGAGCAGGACGTAGCAGACGGCCCGCTCGCGGAAGCGCCGCTGCCGCAGCTCGAGTTCCGCCTCGTGGTCGTCGCCGAGCGTGGTCGCGAGCACCACGCGCTCGCGGGCCAGCGCCGTGAGCCGCGGCACGACCGCGTCGATGTCCATGTCGTAGAAGCAGTGCGAGCCGAACACGACATCGTGCGGGGCGACGTCGGCCTTCTCCAGGTACTCGCGCACGACGCGGACGTTGGTGATGCCGGCCTCCGCGAGGCGCCGCTCCAGCTTGTCGGCCATCTCGCGCGCGGGCTCGACGGCCGTCACCGACTTCACGTGGCGCGCGATGAGCAGCGTGAATCCGCCGGTGCCCGCGCCGACCTCGATGACGCTGGAGTCCCTGCGCAGGTGCGGCCGCAGCGCGGCGAAGACCTGCGCCGGATAATCGCTGTGCATCACCCAGCTGTCGTAGTACTTGCTGTGCGTGCGGCCCCAGAACTGGGCGACCGACTCGTTGTCGAGCTTCAGGAAACCCTTGCGCCACTCCGTACCCCAGTTCGTCGACTGTCCGTTGCCTGCCGTCATGGTCCGTCCTCCGATGGAGAAGTGGTGTGTGCGTCCGTGATGTGCTGCCGCGCCGGCCGGCCGACGGCGGCCAGCGGCAGGATGTCGAGCCTGCCCGTGTCGGCGGACCGGCGGATCGAGGCCTGCACGCCGAAGACCTCGCGCAGGTGCGCTTCCGTGAGCACCGTCTCCGGCGGCCCCGCGGCGACCACCCGGCCGCCGTGCAGGAGCAGCAGCTCGTCCGCGTGGCGCGCCGCCATGCAGAGGTCGTGGAAGACCGCGACGATCGCGCGCTCCCCGGAGCGGAGGAAGTCCTTCAGCACGTCCATCAGCTCGAGCTGGTGGCGCAGGTCGAGCTGCTGGAGCGGCTCGTCGAGCAGCAGCACGTCGGGCTCCTGAGCCAGCGCCTGCGCGAGCAGCACCTTGCGGAACTCGCCTCCGCTCAGGCGGTCGATGGGCCGGTGCGCGAACGCCGTCGTGCCCGTCGTCTCCAGCGCGCGGCCGACCGCCGCGCGATCGCTCCGGCCGGACGTGCCGAAGAGCCGCTGCCGCCCGTAGCGCCCCATGCCGACGTATTCCTCGACGCTGCAGGCGAACGAGGCGTCGGACTGCTGCGGCACCACGCCCACGTGCGCGGCCACCCAGCGCCGCGGCTGCCTGTGGAGGTCGTCCGTGCCGAGGAACACCGATCCGGCCTGCGGGCGCAGCGCGCCGGACATGCAGCGCAGCAGCGAGGACTTCCCGGCGCCATTGGGTCCGATGAGGGCGAGGAAACCGCCGGCACGGAGCTGCAGGTCCGCGTCCTGCAGCACCGTGCGCTCGCCGAGCCGCAGCGTGACGCGCATGGCCCGCAGCGTCCGCCCGGGTGCGGCGCCGGGAAGGCTCTTCCAGGGTGTCTCCGGCCTGCTCACGCGGCCACCCCGCCGCGGCGGCCCGCGCGCTGCACCCAGAGAAAGAACGGGATGCCGACGAGCGAGGTCACGACGCCGAGCGGCAGCTCGTTGGGCAGGAAGGCCGTGCGCGCGACGGTGTCCGCGATCACGAGGAAGATGGCGCCGAGGAACGCGCTCGCCGGCAGCAGCCGCCCGTGCGTGACGCCGACGAAGCGCCGCGCCAGGTGCGGCACCACCAAGCCCACGAAGGCGATGACGCCGCTCACCGAGACCGCGAGCGCCGTGAGCAGCGCCGAGAGCACCAGCACGGCGGCGCGCGCGCGCGTCGCATCGAGCCCGAGCCGCACGGCGTCGTCCTCGCCCAGGGCGAGCAGGTCCAGCTCGCGCGAGAAGCGCGCGGCGGCCAGCAGGCAGAGCAGCGTGCCGGGCACGAGCACGATGAGCGGATCCCAGGTGATGCGCCACAACCCGCCCAGCATCCACAGCACCATCTCGCGCAGCTGCGCTTCCTCCGTCGTCGCGTATTCCACGAGGCCGGTGAGCGCGCCGAAGAGCAGCCCCACGCTGAATCCCGTCAGCACGAGCGACTCGCGCGGCAGGCGTCCGCCGCCGCGGGCGAGCGCCACGACGAGGAAGCCGCTGCCCGTGGCGAGCGCGAAGCTGCTGCCCAGCGTCAGCACGTAGGAAAGCCCCAGCAGGATGCTGCTCACCGCGCCGAAGCCCGCCGCCGCCGACGCACCGATCACGAACGGGCTCGCGAGCGGGTTGCACAGCAGCGCCTGGAGCATGCACCCCGCCACGCCGAGGCCGGCGCCCACGCACAGCGCGGCCACGACGCGCGGCAGGCGGATGAGCAGCACGACATTGTGCTCCATGGGCGTGACGGAGGCGCTCCCCTGGCCGGAGCCGCCGGCCAGCGCCGACCACACGTGCGCGGGAGACACGCTGACCGCGCCCGCGCACAGTCCGCCGAGCGCCGCCGCGAGCGCGACGAGCCCTCCCGCGAGGACGATCGACGCGGGGCTCGCGCTGCGCCACGGCGCCTCCCGTGCCTCACTTCCCACGGTCGGCGACCTCGGGATGGAACCACGGCAGGAAGCGGCGCGCCGCGTCATCGACGCAGCGCCAGGAGTAGAGCATCACGCCGCGTTCCTCGAAGCTCAGCTTGTGCACGCGTCCGTCGCGCACGGCGCTGATCGCGCTCCAGCCCGGCCGCCGGAGCGCCTCCGCCTCGGATTCGGTGAAAGGCGAGAGCACGATGACCTCGGGGTCCGCCTTCACGATCGCCTCGTTGGAGAGCACCGGCCGGATCAGGCTCGTCCCGGCCGAGATGCTGCTGCCCCCGGCCAGCCGGATCATGCTGTCCACGATCGTGCCGGAGCCGATGCTCTCGCCGGGCGCGCCGTACTCGAAGTAGACGCGCACCGGCGGCAGCCCCGCGACGGCGGCGGCCAGCCCGGCGGCCTGCGACTCCATGCGCTCGACGAGGGCCTGCGCGCGCTCCGGCTCCTGCACGGCGCGGCCGAGATCCTCGATCACCCCGGGCAGGTCCTCCCAAGACATGTCGTCGGGCACGAAGTGGCCCGGGATGCCGCTCGCCGCGAGCGCGGACCGGAAGCGCTGCTCCGCGATGAAGAGATCCGGGTGGAGCGACATGACGGCTTCCACGTTCACGGTCCCCGCGCCGAAGTCATTGGCGATCTGCACCTTGTCCGCCGTGCCGGGCAGCCTGCAACGCGCGCTGACGCCGACGACCCGGTCGAGCAGCCCCATCGCGCCGAGGTCGTCCACGATGCCCGTGGTGATGACGACGATCCGCGCCGGCGGAGCCGCGCCCTGCCGGTCGAGCGATGCGGGCGGCACGCGGGAGAAGTGCAACGCGGCGAGGAAGCCGAGCCCGGCGATGCCGGCCGTGCCGCAGAGCGCGAGCACGGTCCTCGTCAGCGGACGTCCCGCGCTCACCAGCGCCACGTGTAGCCGACGCCGACGTAGAGCTGGCGGCCCGGTGCGGGCCAGATGCCGGTGAAGAAGCGACGGAAGTAGTCCTTGTCGAAGAGGTTGGAGATGCCGCCCATCAGCGAGACGCCCTGCCCGTCGGGATGGAAGCGGTAGCCCCATCCGAGGTTCCACACGGTGTACGCGGGATCGATGCCGTGCGCGCCGTCGGCCGATCCCTGCTCCTGGTTCTGGGCATCCGAGAACGCGGAGCCTGCGTAGACGCCGTCGAGGCTCGCGCGGAAGCCCGTCGGATCCTTGTAGAGCAGGCCCCAGCTCGCGAGCTGGTCGGGTGAGTTGGGCACGTCGTTGCCGTCGAACAGGCCGCTCTCGAACGTCGCGTCGAGGAAGGTCGCCGAGGCGTAGGTCGAGAAGCCGGCCAGCCCGTCCGCGAGCGCGCCGAGGTCGCAGTCCGCGGCGAGCTCCACGCCGCGGTTGCGGGAGTGCCCGCCGTTGACGTCGAACTCGCCGGCCGGGCCGCCGTTGATCTTCACGATCTGGTCGCGGAAGTCGGTCTGGAACAGCGCCACGCTGGTGCTGATCCCGTTGTCGTGCTGCGTGCGGAGGCCCAGCTCGTAACCCTTCGAGCGCTCGGGATCGAGGTCCGAGAAGTACGGGCTCGAAGGGTCGAACACGAAGAACTCGGGGACGCGGAAACCCTCCGTGTAACTCGTGTAGAGCGCCGAGTGCGGCGTCACGGTCCAGGTGAGGCTGGTCGCGGGCAGCGTCACGTCGTGCGACTTGCCCAGCGAGACGTCGGTGCCGTTGTTGTGCGACTGCATGCGGATGAATTCCTGCCGGGCTCCGACCGTCCAGGCCAGGTCCTCGGTCAGGTGCAGCGTGTCCTCGAGGTAGATCGAGGGCGCGTTGGTCGTGAAGTCCGCGTCCTGCACGACCGTGGCGGGGCCGCCGCCCGGCGGCTCCGTCGTGAAGTGCTGGTGCACCTCCTCGTGCTCGAAGCGCCCGCTCACGTAGACGTCGTTCCGCAGTCCGAAGGCCGTGAACTGGTCCGTGTACCGCGCTTCGAGCGCGCTGGTGTCCGCGGAGACGCCATTGCGCTTGAACTCCGTGAAGGGCGGAGAGTTCGGCTGCGCGAAGTCGATGCTGCGGAAGGAGTCGTGGAACCAGCCGATGACTTCCAGCGCGCTCCTGCCGTCGAACTCGTGGACGAAGCCGGCGCGATACGTCGTGACCTCGCCCTCGAAGTGGTCGTCGGGCCGCAGCGAGCCGTCCTTGTCCGCCTCGAAGGCGGCCGCCGTGAGGCCGCCGGGCGAGCCGGAGTCCTCCTTCCAGTGGCTGATGCCCGCGCTGATCGTGTCCTTGTCGGTCAGCGCGTAGCTGAGCTTCCCGTTCACGTCGTCGACGTCGTAGTCCGCGTTCTCGCGGAAGCCGTCGCCCTGCTTCTGCACCGTGGTGACGATGACGCCCAGGCCTGCCTGCGTGCCGCCGACCGACTCCTCGAGGGACCAGGCGTGGTCGCTGCCGAAGACCACGTTGACCTCCGCCTCGCCGTGGTCGGGGATCTGCTTCGTCTGGAAGTTGATGACGCCGCCGGCCACGCTCGGGCCGTAGCGGATGCCGGCGCCGCTCCGGATCACGTCCACGCTGTCGATCTGCTCGGACGTGACGGGGAAGATGTCGAGGTCCCAGATGCCGTAGGGCGCCATCTCGACCGGGATGCCGTCCACGAGCACGGTGACCAGCGAGCTGCGTCGCGCATCCACGCCGCGGATGCTGATGTTGGGCTTGCTGTCCGTTCCCGTCTCGAATTGGGTGTAGACGCCGGGCACCGCGCGCAGCTTCTCGATCATGGTCTGCGCCGGATAGTCCTCCAGCGCGTCCGCATCCAGGATCGTGCGGCCGCCCGCGTAACCCAGCGGCACGCCGCCGCCCTCGGCCTCGACGACGATCTGATAGGGCAACGTGTACGTCCGGGCGGGCGTTCGCGCGACCTGCCCGACGGTCTCGACCGGCAGCCCCTGGGCCGCCGCCGGCAATGTCACGACGCCGGCGTGCGGTTCTGCAGCCTGCGGTTGTGCAGCCTGCGCCTGTGTGGCCTGCACCTGTGTGGCCTGCGCTTGCGTGGCCTGTGGCTGCGCGGCCTGCGGCGCTGCCATGGTTGCGCCCGTCGTGGGGGCGGGCGCCTTCAGCGGGGCGGCCGTCTTCGTCTCCTCCGCCTTCTGTGCTGCGTGAAGGTGGTCGAGTGCCTGCGCGGGCTGGTCGGCGGCGTGCGGCGGCTCGTGATTCGTCCCGGCCTCCTGCGGTGCACGGCACCCGACTGCCACCGAATACAGAATGGCCAGACCTCCGACGCCGCGAAGCGCCGACGATGCGAATGAGATGCTGTGACTTCTGATCTGCATGACAACGAAACGACGACGCAGCGCGCACCGGACTCGTCGCGTCGCATCGCGTCGCGTCGCAGCGCATCGCGTTCCGCGCCGCGCGCAAGCGAAGCATCCGCGATGGCATGCGGCGCTCACCGCTCGGGCGCGCAGGATCGTTCATCGGAGCTGGCTCTTCGTTCCGTGAAGCGATCGAGTCGGTGTGCGGCGTGGCAAGCTTCGACTGGATGGAGGACGACCCTCATCCCCGCGCGCTCGTCGCCTCGACGCCGGTCGCGTCAAGCGGAGCGATCCGCGTCATGGCACGCGCCCTGAACCTGCTTCACGACCAGCGCGCTCGTCTCGGCCGAGACGCTGCTGCTCCCGGGGCGGCCGGATCATGTCGCGCCGACGCCGTGGCTGGCCGCCGGGTCCACAAACCTGCCCCTGGATGCGCCCGGGGTGACGGCGAGCGCGGACGGTCGCGGCTCCGCGATGCGCGATTTCCTCGACGCGCACGCCAACTTCGACTTGATGAGCGGCGATGGCTACCCCAAGGTCTCCCTTGCCGGCAGCCGCGTCGCCGGCGCCCTTCCCGTCATTCCCGCCCTTCCCGTCCTCCCCGTCACCCGAGCCCAGCCATGGCCAAGGCCAAGTCCCCCACGCCCCAGAAGCTCCCGCGCAAGACCGTCACCGACGCGACCGACAAGCACACGCTCAAGTGCCTGCAGGGCACGGCGCGCGAGGTCTACGACGATTCCATCAAGGACGGCAAGCCGGAGCTCTCCGCGCCGGTGCGCTCGCTGGGCAACGTGAAGTTCGACCCGAAGGTCGGCTTCCTCGAGATCGGCCGGCAGAAGAAGGTGCGCACGCTCACGGTGAACACCGTGAAGAGCTTCGCGCAGACGCTGCGCATGATGTCGCTGTCCAAGGAGATGATCGAGGGCGACACCTTCGCCACGAAGCGGGAGGCCTACTACGTCAGCAAGAACTGGGGCGAGGCCAAGTTCAACGAGCAGCCCGAGTCGGACGCGGTCATGGACGACATCGAGGCGATGTTCGCCATCCAGGGCGTCTCGCGCGAGCAGCTCCGCTACTACCCGGAGGAGCACGGCGGCGCGGTGGCCGGCCGCCTCACCGTCATCGACCGCGACCCGGCCAGCGGCAGCCCGCTGCGCATCGACTGCACGAAGTTCGGCACGGGCGCCTACAGCATCCCGCACAGCGTGGAGCACCTGGAGTTCGAGACCAGCGCGTCCTTCGTGCTGGCCATCGAGACCGGCGGCATGTTCCAGCGCCTGCAGGCGCACGGCTTCTGGGACACGAGCAACTGCATCCTCGTCAGCATGAGCGGCGTGCCGACGCGCGCCACGCGCCGCTTCATCCGCCGCCTCGCCGAGGGCAAGAAGATCCCCGTGTACGCGTTCGTGGACTGCGACCCGTACGGCATCTCCAACATCTACCGCACGCTGAAGGTCGGCAGCGGCAACACCGCGCACCTCAACCGATTCTTCTGCGTGCCGCACGCCAGCTACCTCGGCGTGACGCCGCAGGACATCCTGGACTACGAGCTGCCCACCCACCCGCTGCTCGACATCGACGTGAAGCGCGCCAAGGACGCGCTCAAGAACGACCCCTTCTTCCGGCACTACAAGCCCTGGCAGAAGGCGATGGAGATGCTGATCGAGATGGGCGTCCGCGCCGAGCAGCAGGCGCTGGCCAAGTGGGGCCTCAACTACGTGATCGACGAGTACCTGCCGCAGAAGCTCAAGAAGGCGGCGAGCTTCCTGCCGTAGTCAACGCCGGAGCCGGTCGCGACGTCGCCGGCGCTTGCGAGGCGCGACCAGGCGCCGCGAGACTTTCACGCCGAGGATCAGCACGATCAGGGCGAGCAGCGTGCCGATCTGCGGGGCGACGCGGCCGCCTCCCCCGGCGTCCCTTCCGCGGAATGCCGAGAGCAGCATGAGCGAGGCGAGCAGGCCGACGTGGAGCAGGCCGCCAACGAGCAGCAGGAAGGGCCATCGCCGCCAGCCGTTCGAAGCCTCCGCGGGAAGGGTCCAGGCGATCAGCGCCGCCGCAACGGCGGCGACGACCGCGAGCCACAGGGGCACCGACGCCACATTTCCGTTCCACGCGTTCACTGCCAGCGTCACGCCGGCAGGATTGTGGATGGCAAAGGGCGCATCCGACGTGAGCTTCGCGTTGATGAGCACGAACCACGGAAGGAAGGACACGACGAGCATCGCGGCAGCGATCCACGCGAGCTTGTGCGCGACGGCGCGGCTGTCGGCCCGCGTCGGCGCGCGCGCCAGCGCGGGAGTCAGCGCACGCCGGTTGTCCGGCCAGTCGCTGGCCGGCGGGTCCGAGGCTCGGAGTGCCCGCGCGGCCGGACCATTCCGGCCGGGACCGCCGCCCACTCCTTCCAGCGCCGCGCGCAGGTCGGCAGCAAACGCGCCGGCCGATCCGTGGCGGTCGCCCGGCTCCCGGCGCAGCGCCTGCATGAGCACGTCTTCCAGCGCCACGGGAAAGAAAGGGTCGATGCTGCCCGGCAGCAGGACGCGTCCGCTCGTCAGCGCCGCGAGCATGTTCACCTGCGTGGTGCCTTCGTACGGCAGCCTCAGCAGCAGCAGCTCGTAGAGCGTGACGGCCAGCGAGTAGATGTCGGTGCGCGCGTCGATCGGAGCCTGCTGGCGAAGCGCCTGCTCGGGGCTCATGTACATGGGTGAGCCGAAGGCGTCTCCCGCCAGCGTCAGCGTCTGCTCGCTCGCCTGGAGGTCGAGCGCGAGGCCGAAGTCCGTGAGGCGCGGCGTGCCGTCGCGCTCCAGCATGATGTTGCCGGGCTTGATGTCGCGGTGCAGGATCCCTCGACCGTGCACGTAGTCGAGAGCATCGGCCACCTGCGCCACCGTCTGCACGGCCCAGCCGAGCCACGCATCGCCCACGGCGGGAAGGCCGGCGTCGTGCCCTTCGCGCCGCAGCCGGATGACGTCGCGCAGCGAGCGGCCCGCGACCAGCTCCATCGCGAAGAAGGGGACGCCCGCCGATTCGCCCACGCTGTAGACGGGCACCACGTTCGGATGCCGCAGGCGTGCGGCCGCCTCGGCCTCGCGCCGGAAGCGCGTCACCAGGCGCTCGTCGCGCCGCAGCTCCGGCGACAGCACCTTCAGGGCCACGCGCCGCTTGAGGCTGATCTGCTGCGCCTCGTACACGATGCCCATGCCGCCGCGCCCGATCTCGCGAACGATCTCGAACTCGCCGAGCCGCGACGGCCCGGCCTGGTCGCCACGGTGAGGCGCCTCGATCTCGTCGAGCACGTCGAAGAAGAGCGTCAGCGCCTGCGCGTGCGCCGGGTGGGCAGCAACGAGCTGCGCGCGATCGACGGGCTCGCCGGCGTGCAGCCTGTCGAGGATCCCGTCCTGGATGTCTTCGAGCGAAGGGTCGGTCATGCGGTCGTCCTCGCATCGGCGGCCTCGGTGCGGCGACGGTCCAGCGCCCCGCCCTCACGTCTCCACATGCGCATCCCGTACATGGCCTCCCGGGTGGTCCAGGTATCGGTCCGCGGCGCCGGCCCCGGGAATTCCGGCAGCTCGAGCGTGCGCACGGTGTCCGGCTCAGCCGGCCGTCTGGTCGAGGTGACCGGCCATCGCGACCATGCCGCGCGAGACGAGTGACTTCACCGCAGCCTCCGAGCACTGCAGCCGCTCCGCCGTCTCGGCGAGGCTGAGCGCCTGCAGATACCGCAGCCGGACCGCCTCGGCCTGCCGCTCCGGGAGCAGGCCGATCGCGACGTGAAGCCGATCGGCCCGCTCGCCCTGTCGCGCGAGGCCGCTCGGGCTCGTCTGTTCGTGCGCCGGATCGATCTGCAGCGGCCGCTCGTTGCTGCGCTTGAAGGCCCGCTGCGCGCGCTCGGCCTCGCTGAGCTTGAAGCGCGCGATGCCCAGCAGCCAGCGGTAGAACGCGGATGGCCCCTCGGGCTCGAACTCGCCGACCTTGCGTGCTGCCTCGAGAAGCGTCTCCTGCAGCACGTCCTCGGGAGCGAGGCGTCCGCGGAGCGTCTGCGACTGGTGCAGGCGGATGAAGGCGAGCAGCCGGCCCTGGTGCAGGGCGAACAGCCCGTTGAGCGCGGAGCGTTCCCCCGCCTGCGCACCCACCAGCAGTCTCGACGTCTCGGACATGGCGCGGGATTGTAGATCCACTGCGCCCGCGCGCGCTGTCCGGCAGCTCGTCCGCCGCCGATGGCACCGCGCCGGCGCGTCGGCGCGTCGGCGCGGGCCTGGGCCCTCTCAGGCGCGCGCAGCGGCCGTGGCGCCGGGCACGCCCAGCCGCCGCTGCAGCAGCGCGATGAGCGCGTCGCGCCGCACGGGCTTGGAGACGTAGTCATCCATGCCGGCGGCGAGGCAGGCCTCGCGGTCGCCCATCACGGCCTCGGCGGTCATCGCCACGATCGTCAGGGACGAGCGGCCCGGCAGGGCGCGGATGCGGCGCGTCGCCTCGTAGCCGTCCATCACGGGCATCTGGCAGTCCATGAACACGAGGTCGAAGGCCTGGCCGGTCACGGCCTGCACGCCGCGCTCGCCGTTCTCCGCGATGCTCACCGTGCAGCCGAGGCTCTCGAGCATGCGCCGCGCGACCTTCTGGTTCACGGGGTTGTCCTCGACGACCAGGATGCTCGCGCCGATGATCGGCATCGCGGTCTCGAGGGCGCGCACGGCCTCGGGCGCGGCGCCCGTTGCGGTGGCCGTGGTCGCGGTCTCCGCGGCGCGGCAGACGTCGCGTGCATCGCAGAGCGCCGAGACCGGGCAGCCGTGAGTCGCGATGCACGACCGGGACGGCCCGTCCGCCAGCTCGGCCAGCTGCCGCAGGAGTCGCCATGGGCGCACGGGACGGTTCATCCAGCGCACGCGGCACGCGGCGAGGTCGGTGGATCCGAGGCACGTGGCGCGCTGCTCGGGCACGCCGATCAGGACGAGGGCCGCGTCGGCGAGCGTCACCTGGCCGGCAAGCCGCTCGATCTCTTCGCCGCCCGACGCTCCGGGCAGGGGCAGGTGCGCGATGACGACGCTGATCGGCCGGCCGTCGGTGCCTGCCGGTCCGGGCCCGAGCAGCCGCGCGACCGTCTCTCCGGCGCTTCCGGCGTGCTCCACGTGCATCCCCGCCGCCGCCAGCGTGTCCGCCAGCGACTCGCTCAGCGCCGCGTGGTCGCAGGCCAGCAGCACGCGCGCACCGGCCATGCCGTGAGGGGCCGCCATCCCGGCCTCGACGAGGGCTCCGCGCGCGTCCGCAGGCGGGAGGGCACCGGCCGTCGCCGCCTGCGCCAGCGTCACGCGCAGGTGGAAGGTGGATCCCTCCCCTTCCGTGCTCTCCACCGAGAGGTCTCCGTGCATCAGCTCGGAGAGCTGCCGCGAGATCGCGAGCCCGAGACCCGTGCCGCCGAAGCGGCGCGTCGTGGACGTGTCCGCCTGCGTGAACTTGTCGAAGACGTGCGCGAGCTTGTCGGCCGGGATGCCGATGCCCGTGTCGGAGATGGAGAAGCGGAGCTGCACGCCGCGCTCGTCCCGCCCCTCGAACGCGACGGCCAGCGCCACGTGCCCCTGCGCCGTGAACTTCAGCGCATTGCCGGCCAGGTTCACCAGCACCTGGCGCAGGCGGCCCGCGTCGGCGAGCACGTGCAGCGGGACGCCGGGCTGGATGCGCAGCACGAGCGCCACGTCCTTCTGCAGCGAGCGCATCGCCAGCACGTCCGACACCTGCTCGAGCACGTCGCGCAGGTCGCACGGCACTTCCTCCAGCGTCATCGCGCCGGCCTCGATCTTGCTGTAGTCGAGGACGTCGTTGATCACCGTGAGCAGCGCGTCCGCAGAGCTCATGATGGTCTGCGTGCACTCCTGCTGCTCGCTGTCGAGCTGCGTGCGCATGAGCAGGTCGGCCATGCCGATGACGCCGTTGAGCGGCGTGCGGATCTCGTGGCTCATGTTCGCCAGGAAATCGCCCTTGGCGCGGCTGGCGGCAACGGCTGCGTTGCGCGCCTGCTCGAGCTCGGCCGCGCGCCGCGCGGCCTCGCGCGCTGCCGCGTGGTTGTAGAGCAGCGCGCCGATGAGGCCGAGCATGAGCACCACCGAGGCGCCGAGGATCCAGCGCAGCGAGTGCGACCGCGCGACCTGCCGCGCCAGGATCGTGTCGCACGCGCTCGAGATGGACGCGAGCATCTCGAGCGCCGGCTCGGCGAGCGCCGCGTCGACGAGCGCATCCACGCGCGGCTTCTGCGCCAGCACGACCTGCGCGTGGGCGATCGTCGCGGACAGCGCCCGCGAGGCCGCGTCGGGAAGCTCGCCGGCGGCAGCCTCCAGCTGGTCGAGGCGCCTGCGCACGTCGGTGGCCAGCGCGCCGTCGGAGGTCAGGTCGTAGAGGAGCAGGTCGCGCACCATCCGGTCGGCGTCGCGCGCCACTCCGATGCCCGTGCCCTCCGCCAGGCCGTCGGTGAAGTCCGTCGCCGTGCGCGAGAGCATCCGCACCGCGCTCCCCAGCTCCGCATTCTCCTCGGGAAAGGCCTCGACGAGCGTGCTGCGGTCGCGGATGAGGAGCTCGTAGCTGTAGATCCGCGACATCAGCGGGTCCTGCGGCCCCGCCAGGCGCGCGGCCTCCGCGCGCAGCGACGCGAGGCCGGTGCGCACCTGCTCCAGCCCGGCGTTCAGCCGGTCGTAGCTGGCGGTGCGGCCGTAGCGCAGCAGGAGCAGGTCCTGGTTCAGCGTGATCTCGGCCTGCTTCAGCTCGGCGATCCGCGCCGTCGCGGTGCCGTCCGCGACGGCACCCAGGCTGAGCTGCCGCGCCACGAAGACGGACGCGAGGACCACGACCGATGCGAGGGCAGCGGCCGCGAACCTCGTGCGCAGCTTCACGGCCGCCTCGCGCTCTCGCCCGTCAGGGTCTTCAGGAAGGCGACGAGGTGCTCCAGCTCATCGGGATGGAGCGGCTGGCCGATCTGGTAGCGGGCCATGGTCTCCACGGCCTGCTCCAGCGTCGCCGCGGAGCCGTCGTGCAGATACGGCGCCGTGAGCTCCACGTTGCGCAGCGACGGCACCTTGAACTTGTACTTGTCGCGCTCGTCGCCCGTCACGTTGAAGCGCCCCAGGTCGGACGGCTGGATGTCGCCGCGGTCGTCGAAGTAGTTCCCCATGCGGCCCAGCACCTGGAACATGTTGCCGCCGATGTTCATGCCCTGGTGGCACGTCACGCAGCCGATCTCGGTGAAGAGCCGGTAGCCTTCCTGCTCGTCGGCCGTGAGCACGTCCTTCTCGCCGCGCAGGAAGCGGTCGAAGCGCGCATTGGGCGTGATGAGCGAGCGCTCGAAGGTGGCGATCGCGTCGCGCAGGTTGTCGGCGGTGATGCCGTCGGCGTAGGTCTCCTCGAAGCTCTTCGAGTACGCCGCGTCCTTCCCGAGCATCGCCAGCGCGTCCGGCCAGCTGCTGCCCATCTCCGCGGGGTGGCACAGCGGGCCGTTGATCTGCTCCTCGAGCGTGGCCGCGCGGCCGTCCCAGAACTGGCGGAAGTTGTAGGCGCCGTTGAAGACGGTGGGCGAGTTCATCGTGCCCGACGCACCGCCGACGCCCTTCGAGACCTTCCGGCCGTCGTCGCCGCCGTTCGCGAGATCGTGGCAGGACGCGCACGAGATCGTGCCGTCCTCCGAGAGACGCGTCTCGCGGAACAGGCGCTCGCCGAGCGCGACCTTGCGGCCATCCAGCGGCACGTCGAGCGGGAGCGGCTCGAAGGGCGAGAGGTTGAAGAGGTCCTTCGCGGAGGGAGCGGGCGCCGGGCTGCCCCCGGACGGGGCCGACGCCGCGCCGTGAGGCAGAGTGTCCCTGGCAGACGCTGCCGCCGCGGTACCGGTGGTCCGCCACAGCAGCACCCCGGCCACCGCCAGCGTCATGGCCCAGAGCACGATGAACACGGTCTTGCGCACTCTGCCTCCCTCGTCCCGCTCTGCTCCCCTCCGGAACGCAAGAGCACAGTTCCCGCTCTTTCGGCCACGGGAGGCTTCGGGGATGAGGCGAACTGCCGTCGCGGGAGGTTCTGCGGGAGCCGAGGCCGCTCAGGAGAAGGTGCGGACGTAGGCCAGGAGCGCGCGGACGAACACGATGACCGTCATCGCGCCCAGCACGAGGCGCACCCACTTCCACGTCCGCCGCTTCTCGCGCACCTTGGCGATGAAGAGCAGCCCGCCTCCGAGCACGAGCCCGACCAGCCAGAGGCGCAGGAAGCGCTCCTCCGGCAGCCCGGCGCGCCAGCCCGAGGACAGCGCCCACACGCCGCCGAGCAGCCAGGCGAAGAGCAGGGCGGACAGCACCGGCGTGATGCGCTGCCGGAAGAGGCCCGCCACGCCGAGCGCCGGCAGGAGCAGGAAGCTCACGAAGCCGAGGACGAGCGGCAGCGGGTCGGTCACGTCGCCATCTCACCGCCGATGCGCATGGCTTTCAACGGAGCGATGCCCCGGCGGAGACCATGCGGCGCGCGGCCTTCCACGCGGCACAGGCGCCTGGCATCTTGGCGCCGCTCGCGATCGGCCGGCCCGCAGACCGGCGTTCCCGCTCGGCACCGGAGCCATCGATGGACCTCTCGCCCGCCGGGCTGGCGCACGCGGCCTTCTTCCTGGTGCTCGTCCCGTGGCGCGTGGTGAAGACCAAGCGCGCCCTCGACGCGGGCACGCCGCTCCCGCCGTCCGCGCAGCTGCTGCGCGGGACGCTGGTCGTGCAGCTCGTCTTCGTGGCCATCGGTCTCGCCGTCACGTTTGCCGACCAGCTGCCGCTGCTGGAGATGCACCGCCCCAGCGGCCGCGACCTGCTGCTCACGCTGGCCGCGCTGGCCTTCATCGTCGGCACGATTCCACTGCGCTGGCGCATGACGGATGCCGAGGGGCGCCGGCGCCTCGCGCGCAGCATGCCGCAGAGTGCCGTCGAAATGGCGTGGTGGACGCCCATCGCCCTGGCCGCGGGCTTCGGCGAGGAGCTGAACTACCGCGGCGTGCTGGTCGGCGTGATCTGGATCGCGACGGGCAGCTGGTGGCTGGCCGCGGCGCTCTCCGCGCTGGCCTTCGCGGTGGGCCACGCGACGCAGGGCTGGATGAAGGTGGGCTGGATCCTGCTGTTCACCGTCATCGTGCAGGCGCTCGTCGTCGCGACCGGCACCCTCTGGCTGGCGATGGCGATGCACGCCATCTACGACCTCATCGCCGGCGTGGTCTACGGCCGCCTGACGCGCGGCCTGCGCGACGGGGCGGCCGCCGCGGCGCTCAGTGATCCGGCTCGACGAGCCTGACGGATGAGCCGGCCCGCCCCGCACTGCTGGTGCCGTCCTCGGCTGCCCACGGGCAGCCGAGGACGGTCCCTCGCCTCGTCAGTGCGTGAACCAGACGTTGACCGGGTTCGTGAGCACGATGTTCATGGGCACGCCACCGACCACGTCAAAGATCGCCGCCTGAACGAACGCGTTCTTGTACCGGACGTGATTCCGGTACGCGCCATTGGCCATATAGGGATCGGTCACGTCCAGCAGCCCTGACATGGGGCCGAGCGTTCCGATGAAGGAGATGCCCGCAGGAGTAGATGCACCCGTGAGATACAAGGCCTTGGAAGGGTTGAAGCACGTGATCAGTTGAGCACCCAAGGCATCGGTGATGGGGAAGGGGACACGCCCCCATGAGGAGAAAATGGCCACCCCCGCGCCCTTTCGAGCCTGGTCCTCGACCTGGAAGTGCAGCTTTCCGGCAGCACCCACGAAGTTGGCATCGCCTGGGTCGAGCGAAGCGATGAGTCCGCGCGTGCTCAAGGTGCCCGAAAGGCCATCGGCACTCACGGACAGCCGCGCCGTCATTGACGTCGTCGAATCCATGTTCGTATCGAGTCTGAAGTCGCAAGCCGTGGTCGAACCCGCAGTCACCGACACGAGCTGCACGGCGCAGGCACGCCCCGCCTCATTTAGCATCTCACCAGCGCCATTCCAGTAGTCGATCGTGAACGACTTCGGGACGACGAACGGGTTTCCGAGGCAGTCCTGCTGGAGAGCGCTGAACCACGACGGAAGCGAACCGAAACTGAAGTAGGCGTCAGCCGGCCAGGAGGGACAGAGAGGACAGCCAGGCGAAGGATCGGAAATCCAATTCACCGGCTCCGCGTACATGTAGTAGCTGCCCGCTGGCAGACCATCGAGCCGATAAGCGCCGCCGCTGAGGGACAAGCACGTGAAACGGGCACCGTCGTAATCGTTTGATGCGCTGGCCACGATGTGGACTCCGGGGGCGACGAGAGCGCTTCCATCGCGCGTCACAGTCCCCGCGATGCTGCCGTACGAAGTGCCGAAACCGGCGTCAGGATAGGTTGCCGCGGCCGCTGCCTTGTCCGTCCACTCGAGAGTGCGCGCGGCGTACCCGATCTGCTCGCCATAGATATCCACGTTCTCCGTGCAGGCTTTGCCTTGGAACACCGCGGGAAATTCGAAGCCGGTAGACTGTGCATAAGGAAACATCGTCGGGAAATGAGACGGCACACCGATGTCGAAAAGGCCATTTCCGTGCGAAGAGTCAGAGAGATCGTGGCCCAGCCCGAGAACGTGCCCCAATTCGTGAGTCAGCGCGCCCTCGATGTCATAAAAGGTCTCGGACTTGGGGTTCAAGGGATCGAGCGCGGGCCCGTTGCAGAACGTCTTGCCGTAGTGGTCATTCGTCTCCATCCAAGGCCCGCCACTCAGCACGATATCGGCATCGATGATTTCGCCCGTGGCCGTGATCGTCTCGACAGGGGTCATCGCCAACACGAATGCCTCGAACATGGTGTTGTCGAGTGCCGTGATCGTGGTCACGGCTCCCGAGCACGATCCGGTACTTGCCACATAGTCGTCGTGCAGATGGAGTCCGGGGCACGTGGATAGTCCAGGCTCTCCTGCGCAGCTGCAGATCATGCTTGGAAAAAACTGACAGCAGACATGCGACGCCGACAGCCGCAGCGTCGGCACCAGGTTGAACGCGAAGTCGCATCCCGCGACGTCATTCCAGTGCTCAGCGGCCCTGATGATGCTCTGCAGGCCGAGAACCCACTCCGGATCGAGCGCGAGCGTCTGGACCGCCGCATTCAGGTCCACGAGCGTCGTCGGGATGGCGCTTTCACAATCCGTGTGAACAGGCAGGCCCGGAAAGATCCAGAAGGTGTGCCCCGGGCAGGAGTCGTCATCCAGCACGCTGACTTCGAAATGGAAGTCATGCAGGTTGTGGCCAGAGCACGCCGTGGACGAAGGCCAGCGCTCGGGCACTTGGTCCATGCCATGGCAACTCACCTCGTCACCAGCTCGCGCGGGCATGCCGACGGCGGCGAACGAAAGGAACGCGATGGCGACTCTGGACGTGAGAAGGTTCATCAGCGCGTCTCCGTCGCGAGCTTGCGGACGCGCGACTTGAACGCCTCGATGGATTCATCCTTCTCCGCATGCAGGCCGGTGATCAGCACGGGGGCCGTTCCTTGCCGAAACACGCGGTAGGTCCCCTGCGACAGGCCATTGATCAGGAGGTGTCCGCGTTCCGGATGCCGATACAGGAACAGAACGACTTCATCTGCCTCCGCGAATGCCGGGGACTCGGCAACGGTGCTCGTGGTGATCCCGTCGCTGGCGCCCGGAACCAGCACCTGCAGCGTCGTTCCGCTGAGGCGCCCTTCCGGATCGGACTTGACCCAATCGAGCACCGCGAGCTCGACGATGGTGTGGGGCATCCCGCGCTCGGGAAAGACCGGCGTCGTCTTCAGGACCACCGCGTGCACGATGACGGTGGACTGGGCGACGTACTCTGTGAGACTGGCTCGCCGGATGACCGTCCCGAATGCTGTCCCGCTCAGGAGAAGGATGCCGGCAAGCATCCACCGGACTCGAAAAGATCGAATGCAATTCATCATATCCCCCTGAGAACATGGATCTTCTCGCGCGCCCGAGCACAAGCCCGTGGGGCCGCACGCTAGCCGGCCCAAATCCTGAAATCAAGATGTGCCGGCATGACAGCGAGCTGCCTGATCGAGCGGCCGCAGCGGTCGTCGCGCCGCTGGCGATCACGTTCGCTGCTCGTCTCGGACGTCTTCAGGCGGGCGCAGTGATCTCCCGCGCGCAGCAAGTCTGAGCGTGCCTGCCCGGGCTGGCCCACCGAGCCGTTGCGAAGTCCGCTCCTCTCAGCGTCCGACCTTGATGAGTTCCACCAGGAACACGAGCGTCGCATTCGGGCCGATGACGGGCGGTGCGCCTCGCGCGCCGTAGCCCAGCGCGGCGGGGATCACGAATTTGCTCGTGCCGCCCTCCTTCATGAGCTGCAGTCCCTCGGTCCAGCCGGCGATGACCCGGTTCAGCGGGAAGCTCGCGGGTTCGCCGCGCTGGTAGCTGCTGTCGAAGGGCTTGCCGTTGGTGAGCCAGCCCGCGTAGTGCACCGTCACCTTGTCGGTGGCTTTCGGCGACTTGCCCGTGCCCTCTCTCACCACCTCGTAGGCGAGGCCCGAGGCCGTGGTCGTGAGCGCGGTCGTGGCTGGCATCGAGAACGCGGGGACGGCGGCCATCGTCTTCTGTCCTTTGAGAGCGGAGAGCAGGCGGCGGAACATCGGCGCGAGGTTAATCGGCGCCGCGTCCCGCGCACAACGGCCCGGAGCCCGGCTCAGCGCCCTCCGGTGCCCGCGAGCAGGCGCGCGCAGCTGGCGAGAACCGGGAGCGCCAGGCTCGGACGCGCTTCGAGAGGACGCGCGCCGGGGAGCCGGGCGTGGCGCGCGCTGCTCAGAACCAGCGCGCGGCGAGCGGGGCCAGCGTGAGGAGCGAGCAGACGGTGATCTGCGGCACCATCGAGTCGATGAAGTACGGCAGGATCATCAGCCCGAGGCCCACGCCGATGTGCAGCGGCTGCATCATCTTCTTCCCGTAGCGGAAGTAGGCCATCCCGATCATGCCGAAGATCAGGCTGGGGATCAGCGAGGAGAGGTCGAAGTTCATCGCTGCGCCTATCGACAGGAAGCCCCCGGCGACAGGAGTCGCCGCCCGCCCGGGGGGCGCCGACACCTACTGGATATGGAGTTGCAGCGGCCCGGTGCCGGCCACGCCGCCTGCCGCGCCCGGGTCGGCCACCAGCACCTGCAGGTACAGGTCCACGGACGGCGCGCCCGGCGGGATCGGCGCGGCGAGAGCCAGGCTGCCGTTGCCCGCGCCGGAGCCGCCCAGCACCAGCGGGATGGCCACGGGCAGCAGCGGGAGCACGGACACCGGGCAGCCCTTCACGACCTGGCTGCCCGTGCCCGTGCCCAGGAGCAGGAAGGCCGCCGCGCCGCCGAGCGCGCCGTCCACCGCCAGCGTGATCGTCTCGCCGGGCGAGGGACAGCCGCTCCCCGAGAGCGCGGGCGTGAGGCCGCCGCTCCCGGGGCAGCCGCTCGCGTACGGCATGAAGAAGCCCTCGCAGCGGTAGGCGCGCACGGTGCTCGCGGTGCCGCATGCGACGAGGATGCCATCCTCGCCCAGCGCGGGGCCGCCCACGTTCACCCCCGCGATCGCCTCGCTCCACAGCGGCACGAGCGCCGCGCTGTAGCAGAGCAGCCGCCCCGCGGCGAAGGAGCCGTTGGTGAGGTACACGCGGCCCAGCGCATCGACGGCCATGCGCGGCGAGAAGGAGCTGTCGCTCGGCACGGGTGGCGACTTGCCGAGCAGTGCGCCGGTGCCCGCGTCGCGGCGCTCGATCTCGCGCGCCGGAGAGTAGCTGTAGACCGAGCCGTCGGGGCCGACGCCGAAGGACGCGAAGGGCACGTAGCCCAGCGGCGAGCGCCACTGCTCCACGAGCGCGGAGCCGGTGTCCGCATACGCGACGAGGAAATCGGTGAGCACGTTGTTCTGCGTGCGCGGCGCGTACACGGTGCCGTCGGGCCCGACGAAGGGCGCGACCTGCTGGATGAAGCCGCCGCCGATCGCGGCGCTGCTGTAGAGCTTGACGCCCGTCGCGAGGTCCACCGCCGTGAGGATCGGGCCGGCGGGCGAGGCCTGCCAGATGTACGCGCGGTTGCCGGAGACGGCGGCATCGGAGCCGCCGGAGGTCGGCGACGTGCCGGAAGTCTTCCACACCGTGTCGCCCGTCGCGCCGTCGATGCGGATGAGGCGCGCGCCCGCGCCGGCGCCGGTGGTGATGATGTCGCCGTCCGCGGTGAAGCTGACGCTCTCGGTCGTGGTCTCCGTGATGAGGTCGTCGGAGGTCCACAGGATGCTGCCGTCCACGGGCGAGAGCGCGTACAGGAACTCCGCGTTCGTGTTGCCCGAGCGGGTCGCGTAGACGCGGCCGTCGCGGATGCCGGTGACGCGGCTGCGCCAGCTGTCGGCGAAGCCCACCGGCAGCTCCACCGACCACAGGCTCGCTCCGGTGTGCAGGTCGTGCCCCTCGATGCGCGTGCCGTGCAGCGTGTTGCCGAGATTGAAGATGCGGTTCACGACGGCGAGGTCGCCGTCCACCACCGCCTGCTGCGCGACGGTCGTGCCCGACGTGCCGGCCCAGAGCAGCATCGCCGCGCCGGGCCCCTGCTGCTGCGAGAGGCTGTTGCGCGCGGGCACGCCCCCCACGCCGACGCTCCACTGCGCGGAGGCCGGCACCGCCAGGGCAGCCAGCAGCGCGAGGCCCGCGACCGGCCGCGAGCGCGCGAGACGCGCTGCCAGCAGCAGCGCTCGTGAAGCCACCCGGACGGGCCGGGCAGGCGGAGCACGAAGTTCCCGCGGACGACGGAGCGACGCACGCATGTCCCGACCTCGCAGCAGAGCGATGACGAACGCGGGGCCCGCGTTCCCGGAGGCCGGAGTCTAGCGGCGTGCCGGAAAACCGGCCATGTCAGCGCGGCGAGACCGGCGCAACCGGCGCGGCCGGCGGCACCATTGTCGGCGCGGCCAACGATTGACGACCCCGATCGAGGTCGCGTACGAAGGGAAAACTCTCATACTCCGAGATACGCGCTGCCTTCCAGGAAGGCTCAGCGGCTCAACAGCGAGCACATCCCACGAACGTTATTTTCGGAATACGACAACCGAGTCACTCATAGCATCAAAATCAATAATTCGAATCGGAAGCCTTGAAATTATATTATCACTTTCGTCGAGAACAAATACTTGACACCCTTCCCAATATCCTAACGTGAAAGAACTAAGTTCGGTGGCCAGCGTGTTATCGATACCAGGCTTACCGATAAACCACTTTGGACCAAGACCACCGGAACTAACAACAACCACTCGATCTGCGTTCGGTTCGACCAGTAGACGTTGCAAGGCGCCAAGTCGAACTTCCGGAATGTCTCCCAGCGCGGTGAGCGCGTTAAAAACGTAATCACAACAGGCCGATGCCGGCAAATTGGAAATACCACTAAGTCGGCTGAGCGAAATAGGCTCATCGCCCGAACCAACATCATCCACCACTTGACTGCTGCAATTTGTTAAACAGACTGAAATAAATGCCAGGATGACCACGCGGCATATGAAAGCACCGTCAAGCATATACAATTCTTCCTAGTTATATAAATTCGCTGCGCCTGAATATCAGGCGCTGGCGTTCATCGTTCACGACCGGCTCCTCGTCCGAGACGGACTCCTCGGCAACGCCCCGTCCGGCGACGACTTCGGCAACGCGCTCGGCTCTTCCTCCGAAGACGTTGCCGGAAGCTCCTCTGCGGGTGGACTCGCAGGCTTCTTCGCCGGCTTCTTCGGCAATGCGTTTGCCGGCACATTCTCCGGCGCGTTCGGCGTCGAACCCGCTGGCTCGTTGGCCGCGTCGATGTATCCGAGCGCCTCGAGCATCCCGCGATTCTCGTCGGGAATCGTCTGCGCCTGGCCCGACGTGGCACTCTTCTCCAGCTTGCGCACCGTCTGCAGGCCGGCATAGTGCGCGAGGAAGGCCTTCAGCGCCGGCCCGCCCTGCGACGCGAGGTTCACCGTCTCGCCCGGATCCTTGCGCAGGTCGTACAGGTAGCGGAGCTGCTGGCTGCCGCCCGACGGGAGCCGCTCGCCGCGCACCTCGTCGTAGATGAACTTCATCCCGTTGGCCTCGATGGCCACCTGCTTGTCGAGGTTGCCGCCGAGCGTGGCGTCGTACTCGGAGATGACCGGCAGCGCGCGCGGCTCGCGGCCCGCGAGCACGTCCGCCGCCAGCGATTGCGTGCTGCGCCGCACGCGTCCCGGCAGCTTCTCCGCGATCGCGGCCGTGTCCACGCGCAGCAGGTCGAGCAGCGTCGGGAACAGGTCGATGAGCCCGACCGGCGTGGCGAGGCGCGCGCCGGCCTGCCAGTCGCCGGGGAAGCGGATGGCGAGCGGCACGCGCAGGCATTCCTCGTGCACGTCCTCGTGCTGCCAGTGGCCGTGCTCGAAGAAGGCCTCGCCGTGGTCGGACATCACGACGACGACGCTGTTCCGGAAGACGCCCTGCTCGGCCATGCCGGCGAAGAGGCGCGCGAGCTGGTCGTCCGCGTAGTCCACGCCGCCGAGATAGAGGCCGTGCAGGTAGCGGGCCTCCTCCGCGCCGAAGCTCTCGCGATCCTTCCAGAAGAGCGTCTTCATGGAGTTGAAGCGCTCCTTGAAGCTCTTGCTGCCCAGCTCCGCGATGCGCGGCTTCATGAGGCCGTCGTAGTCGGCTGGCGCCCAGCGCTCGATGTACGACGCGGGCGGCACGTAGGGCGCGTGGCACTGGTAGGTGTGCCAGAAGAGGAAGAAGCGGCCGGCGCCGGGCGCGGTCAGCTCGCGCAGCGTGTCGAGGCCGCGCGTGACCTGCTCCTCCACGCCGACGAGCTCGAAGGTGTAGTCGGAGAAGCCGCGCGAGAAGCCGTGCGCCGGCAGCAGGTTGCCGCCCTCGGTGCGGCCGATGCAGCGCAGCCCGGCCGCGGCGAGGATCTCCGCGAGCGTGGGGATGTCGGACGGGAGCGGCACCGTCTCGAGCTTCTCGCTGCCGTCCGCGCCCGCGCCGTGGCCCACGTTCTCCACGCCGTGCACGGACGGGTAGGTCCCCGTGAACACCGACATGTGGCTGGGCGCGGTCTGCGGCGCCGTCGCGCGCGCCGCGGTGAACAGCACCGCGTGCGACGCGAACTCCGCGAGCGCCGGCGTGATGCCCTCCGGCCCCCCGAGCATCTGCGTCGCGTCCGCGCGCAGCGTGTCGATGGAGATGAGGACGAGGTTGGCGTGCGCGAGGTCCGGCGGCTCGCCGATGCCGGCGCCGCCGGCAGGCTCCGCGCTCCCGCCTGCGCCGGCGCCGGCCGCGCCCGAGCCGGCCGCGCCCGCGTGGGCCGCGGCATCGTCGGTGCTCGACGCCGCGGTGAGGCCGGCGTCGCGCGAGCAGGCCGCGAGCGCCAGCAGCATGCTCGCGACGGCGATGCGGCCCGCCGCGAGCAGGGCCGCCAGGTGCCGGGCCCGCCGCGCGGGTCTCACCCGGTCTCCTCGATGTCGAACTGCGCGACGAAGGACACCAGCTGGTCCTGCAGGAAGTCGTAGGTCGCGTCGAAGCGCTGCACGAGCCCGTCGATGCCGTCGGCCTGCACCGGCTGGCCGAAGGTGCCCACGGTCTCCAGGAACAGGCTGCGGTTGTCGCTGCTGAAGGACTCCACGCGCACGTTGAAGATGGCGTTGCCGTCGGCGCTCGGCGGGAAGGCGAGGCGCAGGCCCGCGAGCGTCGGCGGCGACGGGAACGAGGCCAGCAGGCTGTCGTCGAAGCCGAACAGCGTGCGCAGCACGAACTCGCGCGCGTCGTGGCTGCTCTGCGGATTCACCACGGAGCGCACGGCGTACTGCTGCGCGAGGAAGAGCTTGATCGGCAGGCTGGCCAGCACGGTCCGCGCCATGAAGCCCACGCGCGTCTCGAACTCCTCGCGCGACATGCCGGTCTGCTCCTCGCGGATCTGCACGCGGTCCGCGAGCAGGTTCGCCAGGCTCACCGGCGCGCCCGGCATGCCGCCGGCCTGGTTGGAGAATTGCGCGCCACCGGGGATCAGGCGGAAGTCGCGGTAGCTGCACTCCACGCTGGAGAACAGCTCGCTGTGGAGCTTCTGCAGCGAGCGCGGATCGTGCTGCACCGGCGGATGGATCAGCTCCGCCACGAAGGCGATGCTGCGCAGGCCGTAGGACATGGGCTCTTTTCTCCGCGGGACCCCTCGTCAGGCGGAGGGCGGCGCATTATCAGCGCTCGCGCGGGGGGCCGCAATCGACTCCCGGGACGCCGAGCAACCGCGCGGCCACCAGCGGCACCAGCACGAGCGCCACGAGCAGCAGCGAGAGCAGGGCCGTCTGGTCGTCGCTGCTGATGTGGACGAGGCCGTAGATGCGGCGCACCAGCGTCGCGTTGCCGGCGGGCACCAGCGACGGGATGTCCAGCTCGCGCAGGCTGAAGAGGTATCCCAGCGCGCAGGCCAGGCCGATGGCGGGCGCCAGCAGCGGCAGCTCGATGCGCGCCCAGCGCACGGGCCAGGAGCGCCCGGACAGGCGCGCGGCCTCCAGCGGCCCCGGGTCCTGGCGCGCGAGCAGGGCGCGCGCCGCGAGCAGCCCAAGGCACAGGAAGCGCCCTGCCGTCGCCATGACGAGCAGCAGCGGCGAGCGGTAGATGCTGTCCGCCAGCGGGTTCCACGGCGCGTTCCAGAGCTGGATCTCCCCCACCGCGAACAGCACGCCCGGCGCCGCGAGCGGGAGCAGCGCCAGCAGCAGCAGCAGCGATTCGCCGCGCGCCGACAGCCGCAGCGAGGCGCGCGCCGCCGCCACGCCGAAGACGGCGACCGCCAGGCCCGCGCCCGCCGCCACCATCACCGAGCGCAACGCGTCGTGGACGATGTCGGGATCGCCGAGCGTGGCGAGCGGGTCGGGATGCCGGGACGCCCACACGCAGAGCACGCCGAGGGGCAGCAGCACCACGGCGGTCACCGCGAGCAGCCCCGCGGTCCCGGCGGCGCTGCCCCGGCGCGCCGTGCCCGGGCCGGCGGGCAGGCCGCGCGCGCGGCCGCGATGGCGTGCCTCGAGCGCCAGCACGCCCGCCAGGGCCATGCCGCCGAGCAGCAGCGCGGGCAGCGAGACCACCGCCGCCGTCGGCGCGCTCTCGAGCCGCCCCCACTTCAGGAAGATCTCGCTCGACAGCACCGTGAACGGCTCGGGCACGTTGAACGAGAGGAAGTCGACCACGCCGAAGTCCGTGATCGAGAAGAGGAACACGAGCAGCATGCCCGAGAGGATGGACGGCAGCGCGAGCGGCAGCTCGATGGAGAGCCAGGCCGCCCGCCGCCCGCGCGCCAGCACGGCCGCGTCGCCGGCCGAGGCCGCGGCGCGAAAGCCGCGCAGCGCGAAGAGCGCCACGAAGGGCCACAGCGAGAGCGTGAGCAGCAGGACCGCGCCCCAGAAGCCCGAGAGCCGCACCATCCGCGCCCACGCCAGGCCCGCGACCCACGGCGGCAGGATGAGCGGCAGCGGCAGCAGGAGCGCGAGCAGGCCGGTCAGCCGGGAGCGGCGCCGCGCCAGCGCGAGCCCCACCGGAACGCCGACGACCGCGCACGCGAGCGCCGTGACCACGCCGAGCGCGGCGGTCCCGAGCAGCAGGTGCAGAACGCGCTCCCCGAGCAGCGCCGACCACGCCTCGGGTCCGGCGCCCCCGAGCGCCGCGAGCGCGGCGAGCAGTGGCGCGACGCCCAGCACGAAGAGCAGCGCGACGACGACTCCCAGGACCATGGTCAAACCCTATACTGCCGCGCTCACCCGTTCACGAGAGGACACGCGATGCTCGTGATGCTCGCCGCACTGCTCCAGGCCGCGCTGCTCGTCCCGCCGCTGCAGGACACCGGTGCACCTCCGGATCAGGACGCACCAACGCCGGCCGCTCAAGGTCAGGCCGCTCCCGGCGCGGAGCAGCCCTCCGATCCCGACGCGCCCGCGGCCGAGCGCGCGCCGGGGACGCTCCCGAGCCCGCCCGCGGAGCTGCCCGCGGTCGAGCCCCCGCCGCCCCTCTCGGCGGCCAGAATCGAGGAGCTGGGCCGCGAGCTGTCCAAGCTGCGCGCCCAGAATCCCGGTGCGCTGAAGGCCGCCGAGGACAGCGTCATCGCCTTCGGGCGCGGCGCGCTGCCCACGCTCACCAAGGCGGCCACGAGCAACCACCCCGGGCAGATGGAGGCGCTCGTCGTCTGCCTGACCGCGCTCGCGGACTACCGCGACCGGGACCTCGTGGAGGACTCGCTCCAGTCGCCCCTGCCGGTGCTCCGGCGCTTCGCCGCGCGCAAGACCGGCGAATACGCGCTCCCCGCGCTGGTCGACAAGCTGCCGCCGATGCTCGAGGACAAGGACGAGGCCGTGCGCCTGGAGGCCACGCTGGCGCTCATGGCCAACGGGCGCGAGGACGGCCTGGCCATCGCGGCGAAGGCCTTCGGATCGCCGGCCAGGGCGCGCGTGCTCCAGCGCCTGCCGAGCATCGCCGGCAAGGGCGCGCACGCGATGCTCGAAGGCATGCTCCGCATCGACCCCGAGCGCGAGAAGGAAGAGGCCGAGGCCGCGGCCAAGGAGCGCCTCACGGCGGTCGTGCTCCTGCACGCCATCGGCGACGAGGCGGCCAAGCTGCTGCTCGTCAAGGCGCTCGACGACAAGCACAACGTGGTGCAGCGCGAGGCGATCAACTCCCTGCGCGACCTGCTCGAGGACCAGGGTCCGCTGGACAAGAGCTCCATCTTCCAGCAGATCAACGAGGTCAAGCGGCTCAAGGAGCTGTGGCAGAAGAGGTGATGGGAACGCCTGGGGCGGGCCCGGGAACGCTTGGGGCGGGGCTCCGCTCTCTGGCCGGGCGCGTCATGGTCTGCAACGCATCCTCCGCAACGAGACGGCGCCCCTTCTTCACGCGCGCTCGGGCAACGCCCTGGCTCGGGTGAGAGGGCAAGTGGCCGCGTGGTGATCAGGGGCAGCCCGCGCGGGATGTCCGCGCGGAGTCTGTGGGCCAGTAGAGGCCGTGCCTCTACTGGCCCATGAGTCCCAGCAGACCCTGCGCGCGGACGATGGTCATTCGTCACGCTGTCGCTGCGAGTCCCCGCTCCTCAGGCGCGCTCCTCGTTCCCCCCAGCGAGCAGGAACGGCGTCGAGGCGCGCAGGGGCGTCGGGGGCGCTGCCCGCCCTGGTCTGGCACGGAGTCCCGTGCGTCGTCGTGCGCGGCGAGGGGGCTCTGCGTAGCGAGAAGAGTGCGCCGTCTACCGCCCCGCGCTTTGGCACATGCATCTCGAGCGCAGCTCTGTCCGAGCGAAGCAGAGCCCCCTCGACGGCGCACTGCGATCTCAACCCGACTCACCGTCGCCTGAAGTCGAAAGCGGGCAGCGCCCCCGACGTCCCGGAGCGCCACGCAGCCGCTCCTCTCAGCGTCCCACCTTGAGGAGCTCCACCTGGAAGACCAGCGTGGCGTTCGGGGGGATCTTGCCGCCGCCGCCGCCGCCCGGGCCGTAGGCCAGGTCCGAGGGGATCACGAAGAGGTACGAGCTGCCGGGCGACATGAGCTGCAGGCCTTCGGTCCAGCCCTTGATCACGCGGCCCAGCGGGAAGGAGGCGGGCGTGCCGCGCTCGTAGCTGCTGTCGAAGGGGGTGCCGTCGGTGAGCCAGCCGGCGTAGTGCACGGTCACCGTGTCGGAGGCCACGGGCTTGGGGCCTTCCGCGGCGCGCAGCACCTTGTACTTCAGGCCGCTCGGCGTCGCCGTGAGCTCGTTGTCGGGCGGCATCACGAAGGGCGGCACGGCCAGCGGGCGCGGGCCGGCCTCGAACGAGTCGAGGTCCACGTCGAAGACCAGGTTCGCCTTGGGCGGAATCTTCGGCGAGCGGCCGTCCTCGCCGTACGCGAGCTTCCACGGGATGATGAACTTGAAGCTGCTGCCGGGCGACATGAGCTGCAGGCCTTCGGTCCAGCCCTTGATGACCTCGTTCACCTTGAACGACGCGTTCTTGCTCTCGTCGAAGGGCGTGCCGTTCTCGAGGAAGCCGGCGTAGGCGACGTGCACCCTGTCCTTCTTCATCGGGTGCTCGCCGGCCTGCGCCGGATCGCCTTCCTTCAGCACGACGTAGCGCAGGCCCGAGGACGTGGTCTGGATCTCGGCCTTGTCGGGCAGCGGCTTGCCGGGCATGGGCGACGGCAGCGGATCGAGGACGGGCGCCTCCTGGCCGCCCGGCGCCGGGGGCGCGGCAGGCTCGGTCTGCGCGGACAGCGCAGGCAGCGTGGCCAGGACGGCGAGAGCCAGGTGCGGGAGGAATCGTGCGCTGCGCATCGGGAACTCCTGGGCGGAAGGACGGGCCCGCCACGCTAGCGCACGGCGCCCGCACGAGCCATCCCCGCGTCCGCGCCGCAGAGCGCCGGAAAGAGCGCCGGCTCCGGCGCGCGCGGGGCGGGCCGGAGCCGGCGGGAGAGCCGCCGCCCGAAGCGGCCGGGCGGCGAGAGACGGCGCGACGCCCGAAGCAGCCGGGAGGCGCGGAGCGGAGTGACGCCCGAAGCAGCCGGGCGACGAGAGCGAGAGCGTGCGGCGGAAAAGGCCTGCCCGCCGAAGCAGCCGGAGGGCAGGAGCGGGCGGCGCGTCCGAAGCAGCCGGCGCGCCGCGGGCAATGCGGATCGATGCGGTCAGTGCGCGGTCAGCGCTGGAACTGCGCCTCCTCGGTGGAACCCTCGAGCGCCGTGGTGGAAGCGAGACCTCCGGAAACGGCCTTCGCCACCTCGTCGAAGTAGCCGGTGCCCACTTCGCGCTGGTGGCGCGTCGCGGAGTAGCCGTTGGCCTCGCTGGCGAACTCGGCCTGCTGCAGCTCGGAGTAGGCCGCCATGCCGCGCTCCCGGTAGCCGCGGGCGAGCTCGTACATGCCGTGGTTCAGGCTGTGGAAGCCGGCGAGCGTGACGAACTGGAACCGGTATCCCATGGCGGCGAGCTCGCGCTGGAACGCGGCGATCGTCGCGGCGTCGAGCTTGGCCTTCCAGTTGAAGGACGGCGAGCAGTTGTACGCGAGCAGCTTGCCCGGGAACTCCTCGTGCACGCCCTCCGCGAAGCGGCGCGCCTCGTCGAGATCCGGGTGGCTGGTCTCGCACCACAGCAGGTCCGCGTACGGAGCGTAGGCCTTCGCGCGCGCGATGGCGCAGTCGAGGCCGCCCGTGATGCGGAAGAAGCCCTCCGGCGTGCGCTCGCCGGTGAGGAAGGCCTGGTCGCGCGGGTCCACGTCGCTGGTGAGGAGCTGCGCGCTGTCGGCGTCGGTGCGCGCCACGAGCACCGTGGGCACGTCCATCACGTCGGCCGCGAGGCGCGCGGCGTTGAGCGTGCGGATGAAGGTGCGCGTCGGGACCAGCACCTTGCCGCCCAGGTGGCCGCACTTCTTCTCGGACGCGAGCTGGTCCTCGAAGTGCACGCCCGCGGCGCCCGCCTCGATCATGGCCTTCATGAGCTCGAAGGCGTTGAGCGGCCCGCCGAAGCCGGCCTCGGCGTCCGCGACGATGGGCGCGAACCAGTGCACGTCGCCCTTGCCCTCCATGTGCTGGATCTCGTCGGCGCGCTGCAGGGTGCGGTTGATGCGGCGCACGACGTCCGGCACGGAGCTGGCCGGGTACAGGCTCTGGTCCGGGTACATCTGGCCGGCGTTGTTCGCGTCCGCCGCGACCTGCCAGCCCGAGAGGTAGATGGCCTTCAGGCCCGCGCGCACCTGCTGCATGGCCTGGTTGCCGGTGAGCGCTCCGAGCGCCGCGATCCACGGCTCGTTGTGCAGCAGCCGCCACAGCCGCTCGGCGCCGAGGCGCGCGAGGGTGTGCTCGATGCGGACGGAGCCGCGCAGCCGCTCCACGTCTGCCGGCGTGTAGTCGCGGCGGATGCCCGCCCAGCGCGACGCGCCTCCGTGTCCGTTGGCGCCGTCGGTGCGATGCGTGGTCGACATGATGGTGGTGATCCCGGGAGAGAGAGCGTGTGGGGAGCGGAGTTCAGGCGGGGAGCGAGAGGATGCGGTCGTACGCGGCGAGCGTGAGGAAGTCCGGGAGCGCCGGCGCGGTGACGAGCGCGTCGAACAGCGCGGCGGCCTCGGCGTGACGGCCCGCGTCCCGGGCGGTCTCGGCGAGCGCGGCGCGGATGCCGGCCAGTTCTTCGCGCAGCACCGCGCGGAACAGCGCCACGTCCACGACGCGGCCGTCGGCGAGCGTGGCGCGGTGCGCGATCCACTGCCAGAGCTGGACGCGGGAGATCTCCGCCGTGGCCGCGTCCTCCATCAGGTCGAACAGCGGCACGCACCCGAGGCCGCCGAGCCACGCGGCGAGGTACTGCACGCCGACGTTGACGTCCTGGCGCAGCCCGGCCTCGGTGATCGCGCCCGCGGGCACGGCGAGCAGGTCATCGGCGTCCACGGAGACGTCGTCGCGCGTGCGCTCGATCTGGTGGGGCCCCGGCATCGCCGCGTCGAAGATCGCGCGCGCGACCGGGACGAGCGCTGGGTGCGCGACCCACGTGCCGTCATGGCCGTCGGTCACCTCGCGCTGCTTGTCCGCCGTGACCTTGGCGAGGGCCGCGGCGTTGCGCGCCGCGTCGTTCTTGATCGGGATCTGCGCCGCCATGCCGCCCATCGCGTGGACGCCGCGGCGGTGGCAGGTGCGGATGAGGAGCTGGCTGTAGCTGCGCAGGAAGTGCTGCGTCATGCCGACGCTGGAGCGGTCGGGCAGCACGGCGCGCGCGTCGGCGCGGAACTTCTTGATGAAGCTGAAGATGTAGTCCCAGCGCCCGCAGTTGAGGCCCGCGCTGTGCTCGCGCAGCTCGAAGAGGATCTCGTCCATCTCGAAGGCCGCGAGGATCGTCTCGATGAGCACCGTGGCCTTGATGGTCCCGCGCGGGATCCCCAGCGCGGCCTGCGCGGCGATGAAGACGTCGTTCCACAGGCGCGCCTCGAGGTGCCCTTCCAGCTTGGGGAGGTAGAAGTACGGGCCGGTGCCCGCGGCGAGCAGCGCGCGCGCGTTGTGGAAGAAGAACAGGCCGAAGTCGAACAGCGAGCCCGACATCGGCTGGCCGTCCACCAGAAGGTGCTTCTCGGGCAGGTGCCAGCCGCGCGGGCGCACCATGAGCGTGGCGGTCTGTGCGGCGAGCCGGTAGCGCTTGCCGTTCTCCGCGACGTGCTCGATGTCGCCGCGCACCGCGTCGCGCAGGTTGAGCTGGCCGTCCACGAGGTTGGCCCAGGTGGGCGCGGTGCTGTCCTCGAAGTCCGCCATGTAGACCGATGCGCCCGAGTTCAGCGCATTGATGATCATCTTGCGGTCCACCGGGCCGGTGATCTCGACGCGGCGGTCCTGGAGGTCGCCGGGCAGCGGCGCGACCTTCCACTGCGCGGCGCGCAGCGACGCGGTCTCCGCGAGGAAGTCCGGGCGTTCGCCCGCGTCGAGGCGCGCGGCGCGCGCCGCGCGCGCGGCGAGCAGCTCGGCACGCCGCGTCCCGAAGGAGCGCTGCAGGTCCGCGAGGAAGGCCAGCGCGGCCGGCGTGAGCACGGCCGCGGTCGCGGCGCTGGAGGGCCCGAGCACGGCGACGCCGGGGACACCGGAGGCAGGCAGGGCGCGAGCGGCGGAGAGGTCGAGTGACGGCATCGGCGCGGTGAAGAGCTCAAGGGTGACTGTCGCGCAGCGCTGAGGACTGCCCGTCCCGAGGTCGCGACGTGTGAAAGGGTAACCCGTGATCGGCTCTAAGTCGTTGTCGTGCAGGCAATAATATCGTCAACATTGCTCCTGCAATTCGTGTCAACATGTCAAGCCTGTCAAGACGCGCGTCGATAGGGAGCGCCGTGCGGCGTGTCCCCTGCGCCTGGTCGGGCGCGCCGCAGGGCGCCGCGGAGATCCCTCGATGGCCGGCAGGAAGGCAGTCAAGAGCGCCGTGCGCGCGACGCGCTCCATCGCGGGCGCGGGCCGCAGGCGGCGCGCGGGCGGCGCGGGCGCCGGACGCAAGCTGCTGCTGGGAAGCAAGCTGCGCAGCCTGCGCCGGGAGCGCGACATGTCGCAGGTGGAGCTTGCGCGGCGGCTGGGGATCTCGGCCAGCTACCTCAATTACATCGAGCACAACCAGCGCGCGGTGACGGCGGACCTGCTGCTGCGGCTGGTGCAGGTCTTCGGCAGCGACCTCTCCAGCTTCACGCCCGAGGACGAGGCGCGCCTGCACGCGGAGCTGGCCGAGATGTTCGGCGATCCGCTCTTCAAGAGCTACGACCTGCGCAGCTCCGACATCGAGGAGGTGGCCTCCTCCTCCGGGTCCATGGGCCGAGCACGGCCCGCGCTGTACCGCGCCTGGCGCGCGGCGCGCGAGGACCGCCAGGCGGAGGCCGTGCTCGGCCCGGGCAGCGGCGCGCCCACGACCATCGGCCGCCCGCCGCCCGAGGACGACGTCTCGGACTTCGTGCAGGACAACCTCAACCACTTCCCCGAGCTGGAGCTGGCCGCCGAGCAGCTCGCGCGCGACGCGGACCTCGCCTCGGGCGACATCGACCGGCACCTCGTGGAGTACCTGGGGCGCGTGCACCGCGTGCGCGTGGACGTCGTGCCCAGCGACCTGGCGCGGTCGATGGTGCGCCGCTACGACCCGTCCGAGCGCCGGCTGCTGCTCTCCGAGGTGCTGCCGCCGCGCAGCCGCAGCTTCCAGCTCGCGCACCAGATCGCGCTGCTGGGCTTCCGCCCGGTGATGGACCGCTACCTCGCGCAGGGGCGCCTGGCGGGCCCCGACAGCGAGGTCCTCGCGCGCATCGCGCTGGCGAACTACTTCGCGGGCGCGGTGCTCATGCCGTACGACGCCTTCCTCTCCGCGGCGCGCTCGGTGCGCTACGACATCGAGCTGCTCGGCCACCGCTTCCGCACGAGCTTCGAGCAGGTCTGCCACCGGCTCACCACGCTGCAGCGCCCCGGCGCCACGGGCATTCCCTTCCACATGATCCGCGTGGACATCGCGGGCAACATCAGCAAGCGCTTCTCGGCCAGCGGCATCCGCTTCGCCCGCTACAGCGGGAGCTGCCCGCGCTGGAACGTGCACACCGCCTTCCTCTCCCCGGGCTTCATCCGCACGCAGCTCTCGGCGATGCCCGACGGCACCGCCTACTTCTGCATGGCCCGCACCGTGCGCAAGGAGGGCGGCGGCTTCCACGTGCCGCAGAGCCGCCTCGCCATCGGCCTCGGCTGCGAGATCCGCTACGCGCGCGAGCTGGTCTACGCCGACGGCTTCGACCTCTCGCACCTGGAAGCGGCCGTGCCCATCGGCGTGACCTGCCGGCTGTGCGAGCGGATGGACTGCCGGCAGCGCGCCTTCCCGCCGCTGCAGCACGGGCTCAGCGTGAACGAGAACATCCGCGGGCTCTCCTTCTACGTCTCGCCGGCGCCCCCGGACCCGGGGAGCTGACACCCGGGACGCCGAGAGAGGCGCGCCGGCTGCGCGGCGCCGCGGCGGATGGCATGATCGGCGCCGAGCCTGCGCCCGCGGGCTCGCCAGCCATCGTCAGGAGAGCGTGCACGTGGTGGAGCGACTGCAGATCGAGCGCGCGGCGGTGCTGGGCGCCGGCGTCATGGGAGCCGGCATCGCGGCGCATCTCGCCAGCTGCGGGATCCCCGTGCTCCTGCTCGACGTCGTGCCCGGCGCGCTGCTCCCGCAGGAGCAGGCCGCCGGCCTCACGCTGAAGGATCCCGCCGTGCGCAGCCGGCTCGCGCGCGACGGCGTGCAGCGCGCGCTGCGCTCCACGCCCGCGGCCTTCCAGACCGCGCGCGCGGTGGGCCTCGTCAGCATCGGCAACCTCGAGGACGACCTGCCGCGCCTCGGCGGGGCGGACTGGGTCATCGAGGCGGTGGTGGAGGACCTCGGCGTGAAGCGCGGGCTGTACGGCCGGCTGGCTCCGCACCTGGCCCCGCACGCGCTGCTCACCAGCAACACCTCGGGCATCCCGTGCAGCGAGCTGTCCGGGTCGCTGCCGCCCGAGCGCGCGCGGCGCTTCTTCATCACGCACTTCTTCAACCCGCCGCGCTTCCTGCACCTGCTCGAGCTGGTGTCCGGCCCCGACACGGACGCGGGGCTGCTCGATGCCTTCGCGGAGTTCGCGGAGGACACGCTCGGCAAGGGCACCGTCGTGTGCCGCGACACGCCGAACTTCATCGCCAATCGCGTGGGCATGTTCTCGTTCATGGACCTCATGCGCCGGCTCGAGCGCGGCGAGGCGAGCGTCGCCGAGATCGACGCGCTCACCGGAGAGCTCGTCGGCCGCCCGCGCAGCGCGACCTTCCGCACCGCCGACCTCGTCGGCCTCGACACGCTGCTCGCGGTGTGCAGGCACCTGCACGCGGCGCTGCCCGAGGCCGGCCGCGCGCCGTTCCGCCCGCCGGAGCTGCTGGTCAAGCTGGTGGAGCGCGGGCAGCTCGGATCCAAGGCGGGCAAGGGCTTCTACCGCAAGCAGGAGGGCGGCGGGCGCTCGGTCGTGCAGATGCTCGACCCGCGCACGCTGGACTACGTGCCGATGCCGGAGCCCGCGTGGCCGGGCCTCGACCAGGTGGCGCGCGCGAAGGACCCGGCCGCCGCGATGGCCGCGCTGGCACAGGCCGCGCCGCGGGCCGCCGCGCTGCTGTCCAGCCACCTCGGCGCCTCGCTCGCCTACGCGGCCGAGGTGATGCCCGGGATCAGCGAGGACATCGTGTCGGTGGACCGCGCGCTGCGCTGGGGCTTCGGCTGGTCGGCCGGGCCCTTCGAGCTGTGGGACCAGGCCGGCGTCGCCGCCACCGCGGCGCGCCTGACGGCCGCGGGCCAGCGCGTGCCGCCGCTCGTCGAGACGCTGCTCGCGAGCGGGGCCAAGTCCTTCTACCAGCGGGACGCGGCGGGGCTGCTCGCCTTCGATCCGGCCGCGGGCCGGCCCGTGCGCGTGCCGCCGCGGCCCGGCGTGCTGCTGCTCGACGACCGCGTGCGCGCCGGCGGCGTGGTCGAGCAGAACGCGGAGGCGGCGCTGCTCGACCTCGGCGAGGACGTGCTGTGCCTGCAGTTCCGCACGCGCATGAACGTCATCGGCCAGCAGACGGGCGAGCTGCTGGGCAAGGCGCTCGGGCTGCTCTCGGACCGCGGGAGCGCGTGGCGCGGCCTGGTCATCGGCAACGAGGCGGAGCACTTCAGCGCCGGCGCGAACCTGAACCTGGTGCTCGGGCTCGCGGAGGGCAGGCGCTTCGCGGAGCTGGGCCAGCTCGTCGCCGGCTTCCAGCAGCTCAACCAGGCGGTGCAGCACGCGCCGCGGCCGGTGGTCGTCGCGTGCGGCGGCATGACGCTGGGCGGCGGCTGCGAGCTGCTGCTGCACGCCGCGCGCGTCTGCGCCGCGTCGGAGAGCTACATCGGCCTGGTGGAGGCGGGCGCGGGCCTCATCCCCGCGGCCGGCGGCTGCAAGGAGCTGGTGCGACGGCTCGACGCGGCCCTGCCCGAGGACCTCGAGCACGCCGACCTGCTGCCCTTCGTGCAGCGCCTGTTCCGCACCGTCGCGATGGGCCGCGTCAGCGGCAGCGCGCTCGAGGCGCGCGAGATGTCCTACCTGCAGGCCGCCGATCGCATCGTGCCCAACCGCGAGCGGCTGCTCGCCGCCGCGCGCCAGGCCGTGCTGGATGCGGCGCGCGACGGCCACCGGCCGCGCCCCGCCAAGGCCGACCTGCGCGTGCTCGGCGGCGCGGGCGTCGCCGCGCTGCACGTCGCGCTGTGGAACATGCTCGAGGCGCACATGATCAGCGACCACGACGCGCTCGTCGCGGGCAAGCTCGCGCACGTGCTGTGCGGCGGCGAGGTCGCGCACGCCACGCGCGTCTCCGAGCAGCACCTGCTGGACCTGGAGCGCGAAGCCTTCGTGTCGCTCGCGGGCGAGCCGCTGAGCCAGGCCCGCATGAAGGCGCTGCTGACCACCGGCAAGCCGCTGCGCAACTGAGATGGAAACCGACGCCATGACCCAAGCCCGTGCGCTGCACACTTCCTTCTCCCGCAGGAGCGCCGCCCCCGGCGAGGCGCCTCGCGCCGCCCGGCACGCGGCACCGCGCGCTGCACGGCGCATCGCACCGCGCGCCGCGTCCCGGAGCGCGTCGTGAGCGCGCCGCGGGCGGTCATCGTCTCGGCGGCGCGCACGCCGGTCACGCGTGCGGGGCGCGGGCGCTTCGCGCGCGTGCGGCCCGACGACCTCGCGGTCGTGGCGCTGCGCGCGGCGCTGGAGCGCGCGCCGGGCTTCGACCCGGCGACGGCCGAGGACCTGATCCTCGGCTGCGCCTTCCCCGAGGCGGAGCAGGGCCTCAACGTCGCGCGGCTCGTCGGCCTCGCGGCCGGGCTGCCCGACTCCGTGCCGGGCATGGTGGTCAACCGCTTCTGCGCGAGCGGGCTGCAGAGCATCGCGCAGGCCAGCGAGCGCATCGCGTCGGGCGCGGCGCACGCGATCCTCGCCGGCGGCCTGGAGTCCATGACCTTCGTGCCGATGACCGGCCACGTGTTCCGGCCCAACGGCGCGCTCGCCGGCAGCCAGCCCGACGCGTACATCGGCATGGGGCTCACCGCGGAGCGCGTCGCGGAGCAGTTCAAGATCTCGCGCGCGGACCAGGACGCCTTCGCGCTCGCGAGCCACCGCAAGGCGGTCGCGGCCACGGCATCGGGGCGCTTCCGCGACGAGATCGCGCCCGTCGCGGTGCGCGTCGCGCGGCCCGCGCCGCAGGGCGGCGGACTCGTCGTGGACGAGGGCATCGTCGCCGCCGACGACGGACCGCGCCCCGACACGAGCCTGGAGAGCCTGGGGCGGCTGGCCCCCGTCTTCCGCACCGGCGGCACCGTGACCGCGGGCAACAGCAGCCAGACCAGCGACGGCGCCTCCGTGCTGCTGCTGCTCAGCGAGGAGCGCGCGCGAGCGCTCGGCCTCGCGCCGATGGGCACGATGCTCTCGTACGCCGTGGTCGGCGTGCCGCCGGGGCTCATGGGCATCGGCCCGGTGCACGCGGTGCCGGCAGCGGTCGCGCGCGCGGGGCTGAAGCTGGAGCAGATCGAGCTCTTCGAGCTCAACGAGGCCTTCGCCGCGCAGGCCCTGCACTGCATGCGCGCGCTGGGCCTGCCGCCCGAGCGCGTCAACGTGAACGGCGGAGCCATCGCGATGGGGCACCCGCTCGGCGCGACGGGCAGCCGGCTCGCCACCACGCTGCTGCACGAGCTGCACAGGCGCCGCGCGCGCTACGGCGTCGTGACGATGTGCGTCGGCGGCGGCATGGGCGCGGCCGCCGTGTTCGAGGCGCTGCCGGGCTGGTCGCCGCCCGCGGCGCCGCCCGCGGCGCGGACGGTGCCCGGCGCCTGACGTGGAGCCGCGCGACTGGCACCGCCACTACGACCCGGGCGTGCCGCCGTCGATCGACTACGAGGAGCTCACGCTGCCGGCGGCGCTGCGGCGCTCCTCCACGCGGCACGGGGAGCGGCCCGCGCTCGTCTTCCAGGGCACCGTCGTCCGGTACGCGGAGCTGCAGCGGCTGGTGGACCGCACGGCGTCCGCGCTGGCGGCGACGGGCGTGGCGCCCGGCTCGCGCGTCGCGATCCAGCTGCCCAACTCGCCGCAGACGGTCATCGCCTTCTGCGCCGTGCTGTCGCTGGGCGCCCAGGCGGTGCTCACCAACCCGATGTACACCGAGGACGAGATCGAGCACCAGTGGACCGACGCGCAGGTCAGCCACGCCTTCGTGCTCGATGCGGGCTGGAAGGAGCGCCTGCCGGCGATGGCCGGCCGCGTGCCGGTGAAGCACTGGATCGTGTGCTCGATCCCCGACCTCTTCCCGTGGTGGAAGCGCACGGTCGCGCGCGTGCTGCTCGCGCGGCGCCGCCCGCCGCTCGTCGCACGCATCCCGGAGCGCGAGGGCGTGGTCTCCTTCCGCACGCTGCTCGCGCGCGGCAGCGACGCGCCGCGCACGGACCGCGCGCAGCTCGGCGAGGTCGCGATGCTGCAGTACACCGGCGGCACGACCGGGCGCGCGAAGGGCGCGATGCTCACGCACCGCAACCTCTCGCGCGGCTGCCAGCAGCTCGTCGCGTGGCTCACCTCGCTCGAGCACGGGCGCGACGTGTTCCTCGCCGCGCTGCCGTACTTCCACGTGTTCGGGCTCACCGTGTGCCTCGACCTGCCGCTGTGGATCGGCGGCGCGATCGTGCTCGTGCCCGACCCGCGCGACACGGCCGGGCTGCTCGCGCTCATCGAGCGCCACCGCGTCAGCGTGCTCGCCCTCGTGCCCGCGATGTTCGGCGCGATGGCCCGGCTGCCGGATGTCGAGCGCTACGACCTGCGCAGCGTGAAGGGCTGCTTTTCCGGGAGCGCGCCGCTCACGCGCGAGACGCTGGAGCGCTTCGAGCAGCTCACCGGCGGGCGCATCTTCGAGGGCTACGGGCTCACGGAGACGACGGCGGCGACGCACGTGAACCCCGTGCTCGGCGACCGGCGCATCGGCACGGTGGGGCTGCCGCTGCCGGACACGGACGCGCGCATCGTCGCGGCGGACGACGCGTCGGTGGAGCTGCCCGTCGGCGGCGAGGGCGAGCTGCTGCTGGCGGGGCCGCAGGTCATGGCCGGCTACTGGAACCGCCCGGAGGACACGGCGGCCAGCCTGCGGGACGGCTGGTTCCTCACCGGGGACCTGGCCTCGCGCGACGCCGACGGGTACTTCCGGATCGTCGGCCGCAAGAAGGAGATGATCGTGGTGGGCGGATACAAGGTCTTCCCGGACGAGGTGGACCACGTGCTCGGCGGGCACCCCGCGGTGCTCGAGGCGGCGACGATCGGCGTGCCGGACGTGAAGAGCGGCGAGAGCGTGAAGAGCTTCGTGGTGCGGCGGCCCGGCGCCTCCGTCACGGAGGCGGAGCTGGTCGCCTTCGCGCGGCAGCACCTGGCCGCCTACAAGGTCCCGCGCGAGCTGGAATTCCGCGCCACGCTCCCGCGCAGCAGCGTGCTCAAGGTGTTGCGGCGAGAGCTCTTGCGTCAGGAACTGGCCCGGCGCGCGGAGCTGGCCGGCGGGCCCGGAAAAGCCTGAAAAACAAGGCCCGCCGCGACGGCGGGCCACGGGAGGCGTGGCGGAATCGGCAGACGCAGGGGACTTAAAATCCCCTGGCCCTCACGGGCCGTCCGGGTTCGAGACCCGGCGCCTCCATCACCGCGCGCCGCGACCACCGCCGCGCCATGCGGGAGGCACCCGCGGGAGGGGCGCTTCGGAAAGCGCTGGAATTGCAGGCAATTTCTTTTGGTCCGGCGGAATCCGCCAGTACTGTCAGTCCGCGATCCCGGATCGGGATCGGTTTCCAGGAGTCAAACAAAGGAACCCATGGCCAACAACACAGTCTCGAGCAACGGCGGCACCAGCACGAAGCCGCGCACGAAGTCGGACATCTTCAAGACGGTCGCGGAGAAGACCGGTCTCTCGCGCAAGCAGGTCGCGTCCGTGTTCGACAACGTCGGCAACCTGATCAAGAAGGATCTCGGCGGCAAGGGCCCCGGCGTCTTCACGCTGCCCGGCCTGGTCAAGATCAAGGTCGTGAAGAAGCCCGCCACCAAGGCGCGCAAGGGCGTCAACCCCTTCACCGGCCAGGAGATGATGTTCAAGGCCAAGCCTGCGCGGAAGGTCGTCAAGACCCAGCCGGTCAAGGCCCTGAAGTCGATGGTCTGAGCTGCCAGGGCTCACTGGCATCGTCCCGGCCGGCGCCGCGTGCGGCCCGGTCGGGACGGGCCGGCGGAGCGTCGGGACGTCGCGCGCGCGGCGCGGCGTCCAACACGGCATGAGCGACGCGCGGGCGCGACGGAGGAGCGGCCCCTGGCCGGTTCTCCGTCGCGCCGCTCGCGTTTCCGGAGGAGAGTCGCCATGACCGACGTGCTGCGCATCATCGCGCGACTCAACGTCGGCGGTCCCGCGCGCCACGTGCTGCGCATCGACGCGCCGCTGCGCCGCCGCGGCTGGGACACGCTGCTGGTCACGGGCCGTGCGGAAGCGCGTGAGGGCGAGCTGCTCGACGAGGCGCGCGAACTCGGCATCCGCCTCGTGGTGCTCGAGGACCTCGGGCGCGCCATCCATCCGCTGCGCGACCTGCGCGTGCTGCGCCGGCTCCGCGCGCTCGTCGCGGAGCACCGTCCCGCGATCGTGCACACGCACACCGCGAAGGCCGGCCTGCTCGGGCGGCTGGCGGTGGGCGGCGGCGCGCTGTCCACCGGGGGGTACGTGCCGCGCGGGGGGGCCGACCTGCCGCGCCGCACGGGCCGCCCCGCTCTCGTGCACACCTATCACGGGCACGTGCTCTCCGGCCATTTCCGCGCGCCGGTCGCGGCGGCCTTCCGGCAGGCCGAGCGCGCGCTCGCGCCGCGCACGCAGCGCCTGGTCGCCGTCGCGGCGCAGGTGCGCGACGAGCTGCTCTCCGTGCACGGCGTCGGGCGCGCCGAGCAGTACGCGATCGTGCCGCCCGGCATCGACGGGCCGCGCACCGCGCCGGACCGGCGCGCCGGCGCCGCGCTGCGCGCCGCGCTGGGCTGGGCGCCGGGACAGGTCGTCGTCGGCTGCGTGGGACGGCTCGCGCCCGTCAAGCGCGTGGAGCGGCTGCTCGACGCATGGCCCGCGGTGGCTGCCGCCGCGCCGGACGCGCGCCTGCTCGTCGTCGGCGACGGGCCCTGCGGCGACGATGTGCGCGGCCCTGCTCGTCCCGCCGGGCGACGCGGGCGCGCTCGTCGCCGCGCTGTCCGCCGTCTGCCGGAACGGCGCGCTGCGCGCGCGCCTCGCCGCCGGCGCGCGCGCAGCCGATCTCGCGTCGCACGGCGTGCAGGCCGTCGCCGACGCGCTGGCCGCGCTCTACGCCGAGCTGGCGCCCGCGCGACTGGATCGTGCCGCCGCGGAAACGCAGACTCGCGCGGCATGCACCTCGTCATCCTGACCCAGGTCCTCGACAGCCAGGATGCGGTGCTCGGCTTCTTCCACGGCTGGTGCGCGGAGTTCGCGCGGCACGTGGACCGGCTCTCGGTCTTCGCGCAGCGCGTCGGGGCCGTCTCGCTGCCGGATCACGTGGACGTCCGCTCGCTCGGCAAGGACGAGGGCGGGGGCCACCTCACGATGCTGTCGCGCCTGCTGGGCGGGCTCACGAGCCTGCGCGGCGGCCGGCGCCCCGACGCGGTCTGGGCGCACATGGTCCCGAAGTTCGTGCTGTACGCGGCGCCCGTCGTCGTGCCGCGCGGGATCCCGATCTACCTCTGGTACACGCACAAGGGCGTGGACCGCAACCTGCGCCTCGCGGTGCCGCTCGTGCGCAAGGTCTTCACCGCGAGCGAGGAGTCCTTCCGGCTCGGCGTGCGCCACGGCACGCGCGTGGTCACGGGCCACGGCATCGACTGCGCGCACTTCCGGCCCGGCCCCTGGCCGCGGCCGGTGGACGTGCTCACGGTGGGGCGGCTCGCGCCGAGCAAGGGCCAGGACGAGCTGCTCGCCGCGCTCGCGCTGCTCCCCGGCGCCCTGCGCGCGGAGATCGCGGGCGACATCCTGCTGGCCTCCGACCAGGCCTTCCGGCAGCGCCTGCACGCGACGGCGGCGCGCGAGCTGCCGGGGCGCGTGACCTTCCTCGGCGCCGTGCCCTGGCCCGCCGTCGCGGACGTCATGCGCCGCGCGCGCGTCATGGTGAACGCGAGCCGCACGGGCAGCGTGGACAAGGTCGTGCTCGAGGCGATGGCCTGCGGCACGCTGCCGCTCACCTGCAACGAGTCCTTCACGCCGCTGCTGGGACCGCAGCTCGCGCCGCTGCTCATGTTCCGCCAGGACGATCCGGCGGACCTCGCCGCCGGCCTCTCGCGCCTGCTCGCGCTGGACGCCGGCGCGTCCGCCGCGCTGGGCGCCCGCCTGCGCGCGCTGGTGGAGCGCGACCACGACCTCGCGCGCCTCATCCCGCGCATGGTGGCGGCGATGGAGCCGCGCGCGTGAGCGGCCCGACGCCCGACGACCCGCCGCGCGAAGACGCCGGCAACGCCGCGAACGACGCCGGCAACGCCGCGAACGAGGCCGGCAACGCCGCGAACGAGTCCGGCAACGAGTCCGACGACGGCGCGAACCACGCCGCGAACGACAGCGCGCGCGAGCGCGCTCCCGGTCGCGAGGTCGCCGCCGGCGAGGGCCGCACGCGGCTGGTGGACCAGGTGGCGCTGCGGCTCGGGATCCTGCGCGGGCTCTCGGAATTCCTCGAGCGCCAGACGCGCCCCGACGGCGTGCTGTGGTGCCCGCGCCACCGCGTCGAGCACACGGGCAAGAACGTCTACGGCGCGCTCATCAACCTGGAGAACTGGCGCTTCACGCGCGAGGACTTCTACCTCGAGCGCGCGCGCCGGCAGGTGCTGCGCACGGTGGACATGCTGGGCCTCGACCCGGAGAGCAAGGTGCCGGTGTTCCTCCCGGGCCGCGTGGACCCGCGCAACGCGAGCACCAACAGCATCGACGGCGGCGCGTGCGCCGACGTGATCGCGACGCTGCTCGAGGAGGCGCCGGACGCCTTCCGCGGCAGCGAGCGCGAGCGCGCCAGCGACGCGCTCGAGCGGCACGTGGAGGGCTACCTGCGGCACAGCGCCCGCGACAAGCCCATTCCCGCGCAGCGCCTGTGGGCCGGCACCGGCGTGGCGCGCGCCGCGCGCCTGCTGGACCGCCCCGACTGGGCCGCCGACGCGCTGGCCGGCTGCGCGCTCGCGCTGTCCGAGCTCGCGCCCGACGGCGTGGCGCCCTACATCCCGCCGGGCAGCCGCGACTGCACGCACCCGGGGCTCTCCGACACGTCGACCTTCTACCACTCGCGCACGCCGGGCTTCGTGCTCTACATCCACGAGATCCTCGGCGTGCCGCTCGACGAGCGCGGCCGCGAGCGCGTGCGCGCCGCGCTCGACGCGCTGGTCGCGATGCGCGACGGCAACTTCCGCAAGGTGCTCGCCAACGAGGCCAAGCCCTGGTACTGGGAGAGCGCCTACGAGGTGGCGAGCCATCCCTTCGACGCCTGGGCGCTGCAGCGCGGCGCGCGCGCCTTCCCGGAGCGCGAGGCGCTCTATCGCAACGAGGCCGGGCGCGCGATGGAGGAGTGGATCGCGCACCTGGGGCCCGACGGCGGCGCGCAGAGCCACCACGGCAAGGGCATCAACTTCCAGTGCCGCATCTTCTGGAGCGCGCACGCCGCATGGATCGCGCGCGTCATCGAGGACGTCCCGCTGCAGGGCAGCCCGCGGCCGCCGCTCACGCTCGACCTGCCGGACTCGGGGCTCGTGCACGTGGAGCGGCCGCGCGCCATCGCCGTGCTGCGCGGGCGGCACCGGCGCTCGGGGAACCTCTTCGGCTGCGATGCGGGCGGCGGGCAGCTCCAGTCGCTCGTCGTGCCGGCGGATCGGCGCGTGGCGAGCGGCGCGGAGCTGGTGCCGCGCGTGCGCTTCGTGCGCGACCGCGAGGGCAGCTTCCTGCTCCGGCCGCGGGGCGCGCCGGGCCGGCTCGCGCGGCTGCGCTCCGTGCTGTCCGCGGATCGCGGCGACTGCCGCTTCCGGCTCTTCGTGACCGCGGTCGAGTGGCGCGCGCGCCGCCCGCTGCACGCGCTGGCCTACCCCTGGCGGCACATCGTCGCGCGGAGCTGGCGCGAGGCCTCGCCGTGGCTCGCGAGCCACCTCGACCTGCAGACGGAGCAGCACGTGCAGGGCGACGAGATCCGCTTCGACGGGGCGCTCGCGGACCGCGACGGGCTCCGCTGGCCGGGCACGGCGACCGAGCGCCGCTACGCCTTCCTGCCGGACCGCGTCGCGCTGCACGACACGCTGCGCCTCTCCGGCGTGACCGGGCGCGTGCGCTACCGCCTGCCCGCCGCGCTGTCAGGCGTGGAGGTCGCGTGCGACGGCGCCCCCGTGCGCCGCCGCAAGGGTGTGGTGACGGTCGTCGCGCAGGGCGGGCAGGTCGCGCTCACGATCCGCGGCCACTGGCTCACCTGAGCAGCGCGAGGCTCGCGGGCAGCAGCGCCAGCGCGGCGAGCGCGAGCGCGACGGCCACGCGCCGGCCCGGGGCGCCCGGCCGCGAGAGCAGCACCAGCGCGCCGTTGCCGACGGGCACCGCGAGCAGCAGCGAGAGCAGGCGCGCGAGCGCGTCGCCGGGACCCGCGTGCGGGGCGGCGCCGGGAAGCGTCCACAGCAGGCCGGCGGCGCACGCGCCGAGCAGCAGCCCCGCGAAGAAGAAGGCCTCGCGTCCCGGGCTCGCGTTGAGCTGGCGCACGCCGGGCACGAGCAGCACCGCCGCGGGGAGCAGCGCCGCGAACAGCGCGAGCGCGATCGCGCTCGACTCCGCCGGCGACGACACCGGCCGGCCGGTCGGCCACGCCGGCGCGGAGACGACCTCGGCCGGCGCGGCACTCTGCGCGCCGCCCGCGCTGGTCGGGCCGGTCGGGCCGGTCGCGCTGCCGCCGTTCGCGAGGAGGAGCCATGCGGCGAGCGCCGATCCGGCGATCGGCACGGCCAGGGCCCAGAAGGGCGCGCGGAGCAGCGCGGGCTCGCCGGCGCGCCGCACCGTCGCGACGGAGGCAGGATCCGCGGCGGCGGCGCGGCGGCACATGCGGTGCGCGAGGTACACGCCGAGGATCCAGCCGGGCAGCAGCACGCAGGCCGAGCCGGGCAGCGCGAGCACGAGCCCGAAGCTCGCGGCGCCGGCGAGCCGCGGCACGTGGCGGCTCGCGCGGCGGAGCACCGAGAGCGTCGTCGAGAGCAGCATCGCCGCGAAGGCCAGCGCGAGCGCGAGCGGGCTGCCGTCGAGGAAGGGCGCCAGCGCGGCGGTGAGCGAGCCGTCCGCGGCCGCCGCGTGCAGCGCCGTGGCGGCGTGGGCCGCGCTCCACGGCCGGCCCGCCGCGGCGACGGCGAGCGCCGCGTCGAGCGGCCTGTACCCGAGCAGCAGCGCGAGCATCGCCAGCGGAGCGCCGCGGTTGCCGCGCAGGCGCGCGATGCCCTCCGCCGCGAACAGCAGCACGGCTGCGAGGCACGCGACGGCGACGGCGCGGCGCGCGGCCTCCTGCGACAACCCGGCCGCACCCGCCAGCGCGCCGACGACCGCGGCGTGGAAGCCGGGCGCGCGGGCATCGGGCGCCGTTGCACCGGGCGCATCGGTATCGGGCGTGTGGGCACCGGGCGCGCGGGCATCGGGCGGTGGTGGCGCCTGCGCCGCCGGTGACGCGGACACCGCGGCCAGCGCGAGCGCGAGCACGAGGAGGCAGGCCGGCCAGCGCGCGGGCCACAGCGGCATCGGCGCGGGGTGCGGAGGCTGGCGTCTCTGCCAGCGATCGAACAGCGCCTGACGGAGGCCGCCCGCGACGCACAGCGCCAGCGCCGTGGCGTGCGCGAGCGCGGGCAGCCCGGGCCCGCTGCCGGTGCGGCCGAGCAGGCCGAGCACGAGCAGCGAGAGGCACAGCGAGCTGCCGAGCACGCCGAAGCGCCGGTCCACGCCGGAGAGCACGCGCAGCAGCCCCCAGCCCGGGCACAGCAGGAGCGCCGCGACCGCCAGCGCGCCCGCGGCGGCACCCCGGTCCGCCGCTGTGGTCGGCGGCTGCCCGAGCCACCACGCCAGCGCGGCCAGCGCCGCCGGTCCGCCGCAGCGCACGGCGGCTCGGACGGCGGCTCGCGCGCTCGACATCGGCGCGGAGATTAAGGACTGTATGCGTCGGCTGCCACACACCGTGGCAACGATGCGGCGGCTCCCCCCGGGCCGCGCACCGCGCGGCCGCGAGGTCCGGCCGGGGTGGAGTGGCCCCGACGTGCCCGTCCCGCTGACCGCCCCGGTGCCCGGCCCGTCCTGCGCGCGGAGCGTCGCGCGGTCGGTCCGGGTGTCCGGGATGCGCGTCCGGTCGTCGGGCGGCGCGCGCCCCGGTGCGCAGCCGCGCCGGCCCCCGGGCCGCCGGGCCGCGCCGAGGCGTGCATGAGCAGCGTCCTGTCGCGCCTCAATCTCGTGGTGAACATCCGCTTTCCGGGGCCGCGCGCACACGGCATCCAGGTGGCGGCCATGGCCGAGGCGCTGGCGGGCACCGGCCTCAACGTGGATGTCGTCGTGCCGCGGCGCTTCCCGTATCGCGACGTGGACGCCTGGGCGCACTACGGCGTGCGCCACACCTTCGGCGTGCAGCGGCTCGCGAGCCTCGACACGATCGACCTGTTCCCGCCGCGCTGGCAGCGGGTGCCCTTCCTCGTGCAGTCGGCGACCTTCGCGTGGCGCGCGCTGGCGCGCACGGCGGTGGAGCGCGACGCGGGCATCCTCGTGCGCGACCACTACACGCTGGCCGTGCTCATGGGCGGGTTGCGGCGAGCGGACCAGGCGCGCGTCGCGGCCGAGGTGCACAACCTGCCCGCTCCGGGGCCGCGCCGCGACCAGGCCGTCGCGCTGCTGCGGCGCGTGCCCGCGGTCATCGCCATCAGCGACGCGCTCGCCGACGACCTCGTCGCGGCGGGGCTGGAGCGCTCTTCCGTGCTGGTCGCGCGCGACGGCGTGCACCTGTCGCGCTTCCATGGCATGCCCGACGCGCCCACCGCGCGCCGCCACCTGCACCTGCCCGAGCAGCCCACGGTCGTGTACGCGGGCCAGTTCTACCCGTGGAAGGGCGTGGACACGCTCATCGAGGCGATGGCGCACCTGCCCGGAGCGCAGCTGCTCGTCGTCGGCGGGGACGCGCAGAACCTGCCGCGCGTCGTCGGGCTCGCGCAGCGCATCGCGCCGGGTCGCGTGCACTTCGCGGGCACGGTGCCGCACGCCGCCGTGCCCTTCCATCTCTCCGGCGGCGACGTCGTCGTGCTGCCGAACAGCGGCAAGCAGGAGATCTCCGCGCGCTTCACCTCGCCGCTCAAGCTCTTCGAGGCGATGGCGAGCCGGCGGCCGATCGTCGCGAGCGACATCCCGTCGCTGCGCGAGGTGCTGCGCCACGACCGCGACGCGCTGCTCGTCGCCCCCGACGATCCGGCGGCACTGGCCGCGGGGATCGGCGCGCTGCTGGAGGACGCCCAGCGCGGCCGCCGGCTGGCCGCGGCGGCCGCCGCGGAGGTCTCGCAATACGACTGGAGCGTGCGCGGCCGCTCCGTCGCCGCCTTCCTGCGCCAGCGCCTCACGGTCAGGACGGCGCGATGAGCCACCCGTTGCGCGCGGTGATGGCCGTCGTGGCCGCGCTGCTCTTCCTCTCGCTCGGGCACGGCCTGCCGCAGCGCTACGTGCCGGACGACCACGCGGTGAAGTGCGCGCTCGGCATGGCGCGCGATCTCGGCGCAGGGCAGATGGGCGCGCTGGCCGCGCTCGTGCCGCCCTCGGGCCAGTACACGACCTATCCGTACCTGCTGCCCTACGCGGACCTCGCCGCGATCTCGGCCACCTTCGCGGCCGGGCGGCTCACCGGGCGCTGGCACGGCGCGGCGGAGTTCGCGGAGGCGGTCTTCGACGACCCGGGCATCGCGTGGTTCGCCGCGCGCGTCGTCTCGGCGCTGCTCACGCTGCTGCTGCCGTACGCGTGCTACCGCGCGGCGCGCAGCCTGCAGTGGACGCCGGGGCGCGCGGCGCTGGCGGCGCTGCTCGCCGGGAGCTCGCTGCTCGTCGTGCAGTACGCGCACACGGAGCGGCCGTGGGCGCCGCTGACCGCCTTCGGCGCGTGCGCGCTGTGGGGCGCGCTGCGGCTGGCCGAGCACCGGCGCGCGCGCGACGTGGTCTTCGCCGCCGTCGCCGCGGCGCTGTCGGCCTCGACGCACCCGGTGGGCGCGCTGTTCTTCGGCGTGGTCGCGCTGGCGGCGCTGGCCTGGCGGCCGCGCTGGCCCGCGCTGGCGGCCGGCCTGGCGGCGGGCCTGCTCGTGGTGCTGTGCGTGGGCTACCCGTACCTGCTCGTGTACCGCGCCGACACGGGCCGCGGCATGATCGCCGGCCAGCTCGACGCGGGCGCGCCGGTGGACATCGGCGGCCAGGCCTTCGATCTCTCGGCGCTCGGCGGGAAGCTCGCCGTGCCGATCGCGCGGGCCTGGTTCGGCTACGATCCGGTGCTGCTCGCCGTCGGGCTCATGGGCCTCGTCGGCGTGTGGCGCACGCGGCGCGACGGCGTGCGCTGGGTGCTGTGCCTGCCGCCGCTGGGCATCGCGGTGCTGTTCCTGGTCTACGACGGCTCGCACGTGCGCTACCTGCTGCCCGCCACGCCCTTCCTCGCGCTGGGCGCGGCGTGGGCCCTCGGCGAGCTGGCCTCCGCGCGCATGGAGCTGCGGCGCACGCGGCGCGCGCTGGCGGCGCTGGCGCTCGCGCTGCCGCTCGTGCAGGCCGCGCGCCTGGATCTCGTGCTCGGGCGCGAGGACACGCGCACGCAGGCCGCGCGCGAGCTGCCCGCGCTCATCGGCCCGCACGAGCTCGTGTGCCTGGACGGCTACGGGCCGCCGCTCGAGCCGACGGCCGCGTCGGTGCGCACGCTGAAGCCGCTCGTGTGGATCAACCGCCAGGAGGAGCGCGTGCTGGAGCGCGAGGGCGCCGGCGTGCCGGAGCCGGGCCACGCGCGCGCGCTGCTGCCCATCTCGCGCTTCTGGAAGTACGACAGCTACTACCCGACCGACTACGTGGCGGGCGCCGGTCCGCTGGCCTTCGGCGACTTCCTGCGCGCCTGGCACGTGGCCTGCTACGTGCAGGTGGACCGCCAGCCGGACGAGGAGCGCCGCGCGCCCGTCACCGCATGGAATGCCGCGCACGGCAGGCTCGTGTACGAGCTCTCGCCCACGGGGCGCACGCCGCCGTCGGAGGCCGCGCTGCCCACGGACATGGCCTTCGCGCTGGTGCAGCTGTGGCGCTACGACCGGCCCGGGCCCTGGATCCGCTGCTGGCGCTACGCCCCGGGGGGCGCGTGAGCGAGCGGCGCCCGCGCGTGCTCGTGCTCACGCACTCGCTGTCCGAGGTGGACGGCGTGGGGCGCTACGGCGTGGGGACGCTGCGCGAGCTCGCGCCGCTCTGCGACGGCATCGACGTCTACACGGGCCGCACGCACCGCGGCCTGTCCGCGGACCTGCCGGCGCAGGGCGTGACCGTGCACGAAGTGCTGCCGATGGACCACTTCCCCTTCCAGAGCCTCCCGAAGCTGTTCCGCACCGTGCTCCTCTCGCTGCCGACGCTGCTGCGCGCGGCGTCGCGCGCGGACGTCGTGCACAGCTTCTCGGACTACCCGATGGGCTGGCTGGCGGTGCTCGTCGCGCGGCTGTCGGGCCGGCCCGTGGTCGTGTCGGGGCACGGCACCTACTCCGTGACGCCCTGCTCCATGCCCGTGCACCGGCGGCTCATCGGCTGGATGTTCCGGCGCACGGACCGCTTCCTCACGGGCAGCGCCTTCGCGCTGGAGCAGGTGCGCCGCGTGGCGGATCCGCATGGCGCGGAGGTCGTGCCCTACGGCTGCACGCCCGGCGACTACTCGGCGGCCGCGGCGGGCGGCGAGGTTCCCGGCGTGCCCTCGCCCTTCGTGCTCTGCGTGGGCGAGGTCAAGCAGCGCAAGGGCTACACCACCTCCGTGCCGGCCTTCCTGCGCGCGTGGCGGCAGGAGCCGTCGCTGCACTACGCGATCGTGGGGCGCTTCGTCGCGGACGAGCCGTACCATCTCGCGTTGCGCGCGCAGATCGCCGAGGCCGGAGCCGATGACCACGTCCACTTCCTCGGCAACATCGGCGAAGCGCGCAAGGTGGCCCTCATGCGCGGGTGCACGGCCTTCCTGCTCACGCCGATGACCAGCGACGAGGGCGGCTTCGAGGCCTTCGGGCTGGTGTTCCTGGAGGCGGGCGCGGCGGGGCGGCCGGTGATCGGCGTGGCGGACAGCGGCGCGCAGGACGCGATCACTGACGGCAGCAACGGCTTCCTGCGCCCGCGCGAGGACCTCGACGGCCTGGCCGGCGCGCTGGTGGCACTCGTGCGCGAGCCCGCGCTGGCCGCGCGCATGGGGGCCGCCGGCCGCGCGCGCGCCGAGGGCCAGACCTGGGCCGCGGCCGCCACGCGCGTCCGCGCCATCTACGACGAGCTGCTCCCGGCGGGACCGCCCGCATGAAGCAGAAGCTCAAGGAGCTGCACGGCCGGAAATTCGTGCGCGACGCGCTGGTCCTGCAGGCGGCCACCTTCGTCCAGGGCGGCAGCTACCTGATCACGTCGGTGCTCACCAAGCGCTACCTGGGCATGGAGCAGATGGGGCGCTGGAACACGGCGCGCGAGATCTTCATGTTCGCGTACTTCCTCGTGAGCATGGGCGTCGTGAACGCGGCGGTGTCGCGCTACAGCGAGGCCGTCGGGCGCAAGGACCGGCAGGCCTCGGTGAACGCCCTGGCGTCCATGCTGAAGATCGGGCTCGTCTCGTCGGTGCTGGTCATCACGCTGGGCTTCCTCTTCGGGCCGGCGGTCGCGCAGCACTTCTACGACGACGCGGAGGTCGGCCACTGGTCGGCGCTGCTCTGCGTGGCCGGGCTCTTCGAGGTGGTCCGCGGGCTGACCGTCGTGGCGCTGCAGGGCACGCGCCAGATGCGCGAGTTCGCGTGGTTCGACATCAGCACGAACATGCTGCGCCTCGTGCTGGTGTTCCTGGCGCTGCAGAGCGGCTGGGGCGTGTCCGGCGTGGTCTGGGCCTTCCTCGTGCACATGGCCATGGCGGGGGCCGTGGCCCTGCACTACTACCGGCGCGCCCGGCGCGGCGATCCGCGCCTGGCCCCGCCGCCGCTGCGCGAGGTCTTCGCGGCCGTGCCGGGCTCGAGCGTCGGGCAGGTCTTCGGGCTCTCCTACCTGCTGGCGCTGAACAAGAGCATGAACACGCTCGTGCCGCGCTTCGGCATGCTGCTCATCCCCGCGCTGGCGACGCTCCAGGACGCCGGCAAGGCCTTCCACGCCAATGCCGCCTACAGCATCGCGTACGTGCTGTCCTGGGGCCTGGGGCTGGCGATGGGGGGCGTCACGCAGGCCCTGCTGCCGGCCCTCGGGCTCCGGATCGCCAACACGGACACGCCTTTCGACCAGATGGGAGGGCTCCTGAAGCGGGTCTCGCTCATCGCGGGCTCCATCATGGTAGGGGCCACGCTGCTGTCCATCCCGGTGATGTACGTGGTCATCCACGCCTTCTACGGCGCGGGCGCCGAGGACAGCTTCACCTACTACCTGTGCCTGACCTCGGGCAACCTGTTCATCGGCTTCACCTGCGTGGTCGAGGCCTTCTACATCTACAGCGGCAAGCTGCGGCAGGCGGTCCCGTTCAACTTCCTGCTGGCGGCGCTCATGCTGGCCGGGATCGTCTTGGGCGGGCACTGGTTCGGGCCGATAGGAGTGGCTGCCGCCGCCGGCCTGGGCCGGGCTGTCGGCCTGTTCCATCTGGTATACATGGCCGCGTATTTTCGGCGGGCTAGACTGCGGCGCCCCGTGCCCCCGGGGCCGACCGCGGTCTCCTGACCCCCTTCTCCGCCTCACACCCCGGTAGCTTCCATGACCCAAGCGACGCTCGCACCCGTCACCAAGAAGAAGATCGTCCTGATGTACGTGACCCCGCCGGGGCAGGATGACTTCTTCATCGCGATGCCGCTCGGGATCATCTACCTGGCCGCCATCCTCAAGCAGGCCGGCTGCGACGTGGAGTGCTGCGACGAGCGCGTCTGCACCGAGGCCGAGGTGGACAACTACCTCCGCAAGGCCGAGATCCTGGGGCTCTCGGCGCTCACGCCGCACGTGAACCGCGCCATCCGCTACGCGCAGAAGGCGCGCGCCTACCGGCCGTCGCTCATCACGGTCATGGGTGGCCCGCACGCCACCGTGGACGTGGACACCTTCCTGGACAGCAAGGCCATCGACTACGTCATCGGCGGCGAGGCCGAGGACTCCATCGTGGAGTTCATGCGCGGCGTCGAGCAGGGCCGCGACGCGCTCACGAAGGTTCCCGGCATCGCCTTCGATCGCGCCGACGGCACGCGCCACGCCAACCCGCAGCCGCCGCTCATCAAGGACCTGGACCGCATCCCGTTCCCGGCGTGGGAGCGGCTCCCGTTCGAGCGCTACGCCGCGATGAACAAGGAGAAGCTGTTCTACATCTTCACCAGCCGCGGCTGCCCGTTCCGCTGCGTGTTCTGCCAGAAGGAGCTCACGGGCCGCGGCTTCCGCACGCGCTCGGTGAAGAACATCCTGGACGAGCTGCAGCTCATCCACGACACCTTCGCGCCCGGCAACGTGCTGTTCATCGACGAGCTGTTCACGTGCCAGAAGAAGCGCGTGTACGAGATCTGCGAGGGCATCATCGCGCGCGGCCTCAAGCTGAACATGTCCTGCGAGACGCGCGTGGACATGCTCGACTACGACATGGCGCGCACCATGAAGCGCGCCGGCTTCAACCGCATGTACTTCGGCGTGGAGTCGGGCAGCCAGCGCAGCCTCGACACGCTCGTGAAGGACTACAAGGTCGAGAAGGTCGTCGAGGCGCTGAAGATCACGCGCCGCGCCGGCATCTGGACCAAGATCTTCCTCATCGTCGGCACGCCCGGCGAGACGATGGAGGACATCGACAACACCGCGGCCGTGCTGCGCGAGAGCATGCCCGACCGCGTGCGCACCTCGCTGTTCAACCCGCTCACGGCCACGGCCTCGTTCAACCAGTTCAAGGACCGCATCGACCCGACGCTGGTGAAGACCGAGTACGTGGACAGCGACCGCAGCCCGTACATCCACGAGAACTTCGACAACGACGCGCTGAACCGCATCAAGCGCACGCTGGTCGAGGACTACGAGGGCTGGTACGAGAGCCGCCCGGCCCGCACGCGCCGCTTCCTGGCGCGCATGCGGTACTACTGGGAGAACAAGGACGAGGGCAAGGCCCGGCTCGCGCGCGCCTTCAGCTTCGGAAGGGTCAAGGCGCCCGCCGCCGTCGGCGACGCCGGCGTGGAGATCTGAGTCCCCGCGACGGGACCATCCAGCCGTTGAGATTCCGGCCCCGCGAGGCGACAAGGGAGGGTCCATGACCCGCATCCTCGTCGCCAACGACCTCTACGGCCGCAGCTCCGCGGCGGGCGTCGCGGTGCGCCTCGCGGAGGGGCTCGCGGCGCGCGGGCACGCGGTCGGCTTCCTCGCCACCACGCAGGAGAAGTCGGCGCAGGGCAAGCCCGCGGCGACGTTCACGCAGGGCGGCGTGGAGGTGCGCCTCGAGCCGGTGCCCGCCTACCCGATGCGCTTCCGCGCGTGGCGCAGCCTGGACAACGCGCCGGGCGTCGCGGCGATGGAGCGCGCCGTCGCGGCCTTCCGGCCCGACGTCGTGCACGTGCACAACCTGCACATCCACCTGTCCTATGCGGCGCTGGCCGCGGCGCGCCGCGGCGGCGCGCGCACGGTGCTGCACGTGCACGACATCATGCCGGTCTGCCACCAGAAGATGTTCTGCCACCTCGACGAGCGCCTGCGTCCCGGCGATCCCGTGGTCTACCGCAACGGCCCCGTGAAGTGCGCGCTGTGCGTGCGCGGCCGCTACAACCCCTTCCGCAACGGCGCCATCCGGCGCGTGCTCGCGAGCGACGTGGACCGTCTCGTCGCCGTGTCCGACGAGATGGGCGCCGCGCTCGCGCAGAACGGCATCGGCCCGTGCACGACCATCTGGAACGGGCTGCCCGCGGGCGAGGGCGAGGTGGGCCGCGCCGCGGTGGAGGCGCTGCGCGCGCGGCTGGGCCTCGGCACGCGGCCCGTGATCCTGTACGGGGGCCGGCTCGACCGCCTCAAGGGCGGCCTCGAGCTGCTGCGCGCGCTGGCCCTCGTGCGCCGGCACCTGCCCGATGCCATGCTGCTCACCGTGGGCGAATCACTGCCTGGCTTCCACGAGGAGATGACCGCGCTGGCCGGACGCCTCGGCGTGTCGGACGGCCTGCTGTCCACCGGCTGGCTCGCCGGTGACGAGCTGGCCGCCGCCTATCGCGTCGCGGACGTGGTCGCGACGCCCTCGCTCTGCTTCGAGTCCTTCGGCCTCATCAACCTGGAGGCGATGGCGGCGGGACGGCCCGTCGTCGCCTCGATGTGGGGCGGGCCCGCCGACGTGGTGCTCGACGGCGTGACCGGCTACCTGGTCAATCCGCTGCAGGTCGGCGCGCTGGCGCAGCGCCTGCTGGAGCTGCTGCTCGACAAGGAGAAGGCCGCGCGCTTCGGCGAGGCGGGCCGGCTGCGCGCGCGCGAGGTCTTCGGCATGGACTCGGCAGTGGACGCCTGCGAGCGGCTGTACCGGGAACTCTCCGCGGACGGCACGGCGGACGGCACGGCACACGGCGCGGCGCACGGCGCCGCCGCATCGCGCGAGCGGCGCGCGCCGGGCGGGCCCGCGGCGCACGGCGCGAGGAAGGCGCCGTGAACAGCCGCTGGCGCATCGCCGTCGTGATCACGCGCACGCCCGTCCGCGGGCTGCGGCTCGCGAGCGCGGAGGCGCGCGGGCTGCCGCCGCGCGATGCGGTGCTCATGGCCGCGCAGTTCCTGCAGCTCGGCGCCGAGGTCCGCGTGCTGGACCAGGACACCGAGCGCCTCTCGGACCGCATCGTGCGCCGAGAGGTGCGCCTGTGGCGCGCCGATCTCGTCCTGCTGTGGTCCGGCGGCAGCGCCGTGGCGGACAACCCCGTGCCGGACGCCGGGCCGCTGCGCTCGCTCCTCTCGAGCTGGCAGGGCGCGGGGCCGGTGGTGGCTGCCGGCCCGCTGGCCAGCCGCTACGGCGCGGAGCTGCTCGCGACCTTCCCGCGCCTCGCCGGCGCGCTGACCGCGGCCAACCATCCGGCGCTCGTCGGCGCGTGGCGCCCCGACCAGGTGCCGGGGCTGCTCCATCGCCCCGACGGCCGGCGCGATGCCCCGGTGGTCGCGACGCCCGCGCTGCCGGCCGACGCGCCGCCGGTCTTCCCGCACGTGCTGCCCGCGTGGCACGCGCTCCCGCTCGATGCTCTGGACGCGCGCACGCCGGACGGCGCGCGGCGCGCCGACGTGCTCTGCGGGCAGGGCGGCCTGGCCGGCGGGCTGGAGCAGGTGCGCCACGCGGTGCACCGCGGCGGCGCGCGCTTCATCGTCTTCACGGACCGCGACCTCGGCGCGGACATCCGCCTCGTGCGCGGCCTGTCGCGCGGCATGTACGGCGTGGCGCCGGGCATCCCGTGGAGCTGCCGCGTGCGCGCCGACCGCGTGGATCCGATGCTCGCGCTGACGCTGGCCAACGGGGGCTGCCGCGAGATGCTCGTGTGCCCGCCGGTCGAGCCGTCGGCGCCGGGCCTCGCGCCGATGGACGACCCGGTGCGCCCGCGCCTCGAGAGCGCCGTCGACGCGGCGCGCGCGACCGGCATGGGCGTCGCGGTGCTGCACGTCATCGGGCGCCCGGGCCACACGCGCGACAGCCTGGCCGCGTGGCAGCGCTGGTTCGGCGACCGCCGCATGGTCGTGCACGCGCACGTGCGCGTGCTGCACGCGGGCGACGGCGGGCCGGGGCAGCCCGCGCTCCGCGAAGCGCACGCGCGCGCCGGCTGCTGGCAGAACGAGCTGACGCCGCGCGACGTGGAGCGCGCCGTGCGCGAGGTCAGCGACCGGTCCCGCCTGGCCGCGGGCGTCGCCGGCGCATGAAGCGCGCCTTCTGCGTGCGCGCGGCGCGGCCGGAGGACCTTCCCGCGCAGGCGCGGCTGTTCAACACGTGCTTCCGCAAGGACAAGGGCGACGACACCTTCGCCTGGAAGTACCTGCGCAATCCCGACGGCCCGGCGATCTCGCGCGTCGCCTGCGACGAGGCCGGCGCGGTGGTGGGTGGCTACAGCTACGTGCCGCGGCGCTTCCTGCTCGACGGCGCGCCGACCGTGCTCATGCAGGCGAGCGACGCCATGACGCTCCCCGAGTGGCAGGGCCAGGGGATCTTCACGGGGCTCGACGAGCTCGTGTGCGCGGCCGCGGGCGAGGCGGGTTTCCCCGTCGTGTGGGCCTACTCGGGGCGGCTGTCGCTCAAGGGCTTCCTGCGCAACGGCTGGCAGCACGTCGGCGACGCGCCGCTGCTCCGGCACCGCTACCGCAGCCGGCGGTCCCTGCGGCGGCTGGGGCGCGCCGGGCCGCTGGCCGCGCTGGCCGCGCCGCTGCTCGACGTCGTGCTGGGCTGGCGCGACCGCGCGCTGGCGGACCGCGCGCGCGGCACGGAGCTCGTGCGCCTGCAGCGCTTCGACGCGCGCGCGGACGCGCTCTTCGCGGCGTGCGCGCCGCGCGAGGGGCTCGTCGGCGTGCGCAGCGCCGCGTGGCTCAACTGGCGCTACGTGGACAACCCGGGCCGGCGCCAGGAGTGCCTGGGGCTGCTCGCGGCGGACGGCGCGCTGGCGGGCTACGTCGTCGCGGAATTCCACGACGGGCAGGCGCACCTCGTGGACCACCTCGCCGCGGACGCGGCCAGCCGCGCCGCTCTGCTGCTGGCCTTCACGGTCGCGGCGCAGGCGCGCGGCGCCGAGGAGGCCACGGCGCTGCTCTTCGACCACCACCCGTCCGCGGCGCCGCTGGCGCGGCTCGGCTGGGAGCGCCCTGTCCGCAGCCGGCCCTTCCGGGATATCTTCCCCTTCATCGTGCGCCGTTGCCGCACGGATGCCCCGGCGTCCGCCTTCCACATGGCGAGCTGGCACCTCGCCGACGGCGACCGCGACGCGGAGCACATGTCCCCTTGAGCCCCTTCCCGACCGGAGAGCCGCGCGTCCCGTGATCAAGCACCGCCTCAAGCGCGCGCTGCGCGGCACGCTCGCCACCGTCTTCCACGCCACGGGCCTGCGCACGCGCTTCCGCCGCTCGCGCTCCGGCGTGCCGGTGCTCATGTTCCACAACGTGGGGCACCCGCCGGCGACGGACTACCTGCCCGGGCACATGAAGGTGAGCGAGGGCAAGCTCGACGGGCTGCTCGCGGCGCTGGGCCGCGCGGGCTACGGCACGCTCACGGTGAGCGGCATGGTGGCGGCGCTCGAGCGCGGCGAGCTGCCGGCCGACAAGGTGGTGCTCACCTTCGACGACGGCTACCGCGACAACCTCGACGTGCTGCTGCCGATGCTCCAGCGCCACGGCGCCACGGCGACGGTCTACGTGCAGACCGGGCCGATGGCCGGCACGCTCAACTGGCTGCACCACTACTTCTGGGTGCTGCACAAGGAGGGCCCGCACAGGCTCGCGGCGCTGCTCTCCGGTCAGCTCGCCGGCGTGGCGCTGAAGACCGACCTGACCGCGCTGCCGGCGGACCCCGTCGCGGCCGAGTACCAGCTCAAGCGCGTGCTCAAGTACGAGCTGCCGGCCGAGCAGCGCGACCGCCTGCTCGAGCACGCCTTCCGCTCCATCGGCGGCGACGACGGGCAGCTCGCGCGCGCCGTCTACCTCGGGCCCGAGGAGTGCCGCGCGCTGGACCGCGCCGGCGTGGAACTCGGCGCGCACACCGTGAACCACCTCGTGCTCTCCTCGCTCGACGCGGCCACGCAGCGGACGGAGATCGAGGGCTCGCTGCGCGACCTGCAGGCCTGGCTCGGCCACGCCGTGCCCAGCTTCGCGTTCCCGTACGGGCGCACCTGGGACTACGACCCCGACACGCTCGCGATCCTGCGCGAGCTGGGCTTCCGCAGCGCGATCACCGCCATGCCCGGCTTCAACGACGCGCGGACGCCGCGGCTGGAGCTGAAGCGCTTCGCCGTGAACGAGGAGAGCTCGCTCGCCGAGGTGCTCTGCGAGGTGGACGGCGTCTTCGACTGGTTCGCCCGGCGCGGCCTGCACCTGGCCGGCTGAGCAACCGGCCCGCACCACGCTCGGGCGCCACGCTCGGCTCGCGCGACGAGCGGCGCCTGCGCCGGGCGCGTCGCGGCAGTGGCCCCTGCCCCTCGCGCAGGGTAGATTCCCCTGCGCGCGGAACGTGCGGCGGAGTGAGGCTCCAGTGAACGCGGTCATGACGATGGTGGCGGAGGGCCTGCTCATGGCCTTCCTCGTGGCGCTTGTCACCGTGCCCCTGTGCATCGTCGTGGCGCGCCGCTGCAACATCGTGGACCACCCGGGCGGGCGCAAGACGCACGGCAAGGTGACGCCGCTGCTCGGCGGCGTGGGCGTGTTCCTCGCGGTGGCCATCAGCCTGCTCGCGGTGCAGCTCATGACCCGCGGCTCGACGGAGATCGACCTGCGGCTCCAGGAGGTCGGGCCCGTGCTCGGCGCCGCCGCGGTGATCTTCGTCATCGGCCTGATCGACGACGTGTTCAAGGACCGCATGGCCTTCCAGCTCAAGCTGGCGGGGCAGATCCTCGGCGTGGTGATCCTGGACTGGCCGCAGCTCTCGCGCCTGGTGCAGGAGGGCGGGGCGCCGAAGGACTGGCTCTACCAGCTCTTCTTCCTGTGCTGGTTCCTGACCATCGTCAACTCGTTCAACTTCTCCGACAACATGAACGGGCTCATGTCGGGGCTGTCCATCGTGGCCTTCCTCGCCTCGCTCGTGTACCTCGGGAGCGGGAACAGCCTGCGCACGCTGCTCATCGCCGTGCTGCTCACGGGCGCGCTGCTCGGCTTCATGCCGTGGAACTTCCCGCGCTCGCGCGTCTTCCTCGGCGACGCGGGCAGCATGTTCGTCGGCTTCTGGATGGGCTGGGTGCAGTTCGACATGGTGCGCGGCTTCCCCGACGACGCGGTGTGGGACCACGGCATCTCCAAGCTCGTCCCGGCCGTGCTCATCATGGGCGTGCCGCTCTACGACGCGGCCTTCGTGGTGCTCATGCGCGCGGTGGAGAAGCGCCCGATCTACCTCGGCGACAACCACCATCTCAGCCACCGCCTGGTGCGCGCGGGCTTCACGCCCGCCGAGGCCGTCGTGATCCTGTGGGGGCTGGCGATCGTGCTCGCGGGCGTCGGCATCCTGGCCGCGTTCTCGCCCCCCGGCTACCGCTACCTGCTGCTCGGCGCGAGCTTCGCGGTGATGGTGTGCGTCACGCGCGTCATCATGTCCTACGAGCATGCCGCCCGCACGCGGGCCGCGACGGAGTGAACACCGCCGAGTTCGACCGCATGTTCGCGGTCGAGGAGACGCACTGGTGGTACCGCGGACGCCGGGCGCTGGTGCGCGCGGGCCTCGCGCGCTACGCGCCGCCGCGGCGGCCGCTCCAGATCCTGGACCTCGCCTCGGCCACCGGCATGTCCTTCCGGTTCCTGTCGGACTTCGGGCAGGTGCGCGGCATCGACATCTCCGACGAGACGATCCGCCTGTGCGCGCAGCGCGGCATCGACCGCATCGTGAAGGGCGACGCGATGGCGCTGCCCTTCGCGGCCGGCAGCTTCGACGCGGTGCTCGCGCTGGACGCCTTCGAGCACTTCGACGACGACGTGGCCGCGATGGCCGAGACCTTCCGCGTGCTGCGGCCCGGCGGCGTGCTCGTCGCGACGGTGCCGGCCTTCATGAGCCTCTGGAGCCCGCACGACGACGCCTACCAGCACCGGCGCCGCTACCGCCGGGCGCAGTTCCGCGGGCGGCTCACGAGCGTGGGCTACGTCGCGGAGCGCGTGAGCTACAGCTCGATGACGCTGTTCCTGCCGGTGTTCGCGCTGCGCCGCTGGCGCCGGCTGCGCGGCGGCGATCAGCCCGGCGCGGCCACCTCGGACTTCGCCGTGCCGATGCCCGCGGCCGTCGAGGCGCTGGCCGGCGCGATCACCGCGACGGAGATCGCGCTCGAGCGCCGCGTGGACCTGCCCTTCGGCGTGTCGCTCTTCGCGGTGCTGCGCAAGCCGGCGCGCTGAGGTCTCGACCTCCGCGCGCCGGCCTGCGTGCACCCCCGGGCAGCTACTGGCCCGTCGCCGCGAGCCAGTCGAGGTAGACGCGGAAGAAGTCCTGCACGTCGAGGCGGTTCTCGATGCCGTAGAGGTTGTTGGCGTACTGGCCGTTGTCGTGCGCCGCGAAGCCCTGCAGCTCCTCGATGCCGCGCTGGAGGTACTTCAGGTCGCCCGTGTCCTTGAAGGCCTGGCCGAAGCCCAGCAGGAGCGGGTGCGCGTCGGACTCCTCGTCCTGGTAGGAGGTCTTCATGTTCGCGCCGTAGACGTAGGTGAGCCAGCGGTCCTTCGCGAGCGCCTTGTACGGGTACAGCTCCTCGCGGCCGAAGAAGGCCAGGTCGCGCATGCGCCCGCGGGCCAGTGCCCCCTGCGGATCCGCGAGGCCCAGCCAGCGCGCGGCGTGGTACATCGCGAGCGGGTGCAGGCTCGCCGTGAAGAAGCCGCGCGACCAGTAGTTGTTGCCCGCGGGCGGAGGCGTGTTGGCGCCCTTGTTGGTCACGAAGAAGCGGCGCGCACCCTGGTCCGGCATCGCCTCCCAGCCCCAGCCGTAGAGGTTCGCCACGTTGATGTCCACCAGCTTCGTGCACCAGGTCTGCAGCCAGGACTTCAGCTCGGCCTTCAGCAGCCCGCCCGGATCGCCCGTGAACTGTCCGACGACCGCGATCGCGCGCAGGCACTGCGCCATGCCGCGCTCCTGCTCGTAGAAGTACAGGTGGTTGAGGATCTCGGCCTCGTCGTACAGCGCGTCGCGGAAGCGCGCGTCGCCGGTGAGCCAGTACGCCAGCGCGATGCCGTCGCGGTAGCGGTGCTCGTACTCGCCCTCGTAGCCCGTCTCGTGCGGGAGCTCCGGGTTGACCGCGACCGGCGCGTTCTTGTCGAGGAAGTTGTCGCTGCGCACGATCTGCCACTCGCTCTTGTAGAGCGCGAGGTCGAGGCCCGTGAGGTACGCGCCGCCGATGCCCTGGCGCAGCCAGTCGCCGCCGAGGCGCTTCTCGATGCTGTCGAAGTTGTTGCTGCCGCCGCTCTCGTGCGCGTACAGCCAGCGCGTGACCATCTGGATCTCGTTGTGCGACGCGACCGAGTAGTTCAGGCCCATCTTGGCGAAGGCCTGGTTCTCCTGCGCGAGCGACACGAGCCGGTAGGGGAACACGCCGGCGCGGTCGTACTGCAGGTAGTCCGCGGCGCGGCCCGCGACGGGGATGTCCAGCGCCGCCGCGACCGCCGCCGGATCGCCCTGGCCCGGAGCGTGGAACGAGAAGCACGCCGTGCGGCTCTCGTGCTGGCGCCAGCCGAAGCTCCAGAAGTGGCCCGGCTCGTGGCGGGTCGAGAACAGGCCCGCGAGCACGTCGCCGGTGCCGTACAGCTCGAGCGAGGCGGGCGCCTCGAAGGGCATGTCCTTGTAGGCCACCGTCATGCCGCCCGCCGCGCCGGAAAGGTCCGCGTAGCCGTGCAGCGGGTACTTGGTCTTGTCGCCGAGCGGGTAGAGGACGGAGCCGTTCCGGACGACCTGGTAGCCGAGCTGCCCGGTCATCTCGTCCACCGTGCCGTAGGCGTAGGCCGAGCTCTGCCCCTGGTGCAGGAACATCCAGTCGGACGGGGCGAGCGGCTGGCTGAGCGGGCCGTTGTGCTTGCTGACCGTGCCCGTCGCGCCGGCGCCGGGCGCCACGCGGATCGAGATGCCGAGCCCGTCCAGCACGATGTTGTGGGGCATGGTGATGTTCGCGTTGCGCACCGTGAAGTCCACCTGCACGTCGTGGCTGCCGGCTCGTGCGGTGATGCGGCAGGTGAAGTCGCAGAGGTCCAGGCCGGTCAGCGAGTGCAGCATGCCGTCGGCGCGCACCACGCAGCGCGCGGGGCCGTTCTCCTCGATGGCCACCGTGACCGTGCCGGGCTTGGGCACGATGAGCGTGCCGTCGAGCAGCGTGCCCACGATGCCGGTGCTGGCGCCCTCGTGCACCAGCTCCGTGGCGCCGAGCCAGGCGCGGTGGAAGACGTCGAAGTCGGTCTTGCTCACCTGCACGACGAGGTCGCCGGTGTCGATCGTGATGAGCGAGCCGTCGTCGTGCGCGAGGTCGTCGGGACCCGAGCGGCCCTCGCCGTTCGCGATGCGGAGCGAGGTGTCGACGGCGCCCGCCGGCACGTTCGCCGCGACGTCCATCAGCGCCCACTTCACCGAGCCGTCCGGCCAGGTCGCGAGCGTCCGCGTCTGCCAGATGCCGGAGTTGACCACGCTCAGCGCCGGGCGACCGTTGACGAGGCCGACATGGTCCGAGTTCGGGAAGGGCAGGCCGAAGGTGGTCACCACGCCGTTGCGGGCGAAGCCGACCGCGCCCTGCGGCAGGACTTCCTGCAGGTACAGCGGCACGGACACGGTGCCGCCGCTCGGGATCGAGCTGCCGTCGTCGCCGTTGCCGCTGCCGTCGGGGGGCGGGCCGTCGTCGTCGCCGGTGTCGCCGCCGGTGTCGCCGCCGTCACCTCCGGTGTCACCGCCACCGGTGCCGTCATCACCCGGGCCGTCGTCGCCGTCGCTGGCGCCGTCCTGGTCGAAGTGTCCCGGGTCGAGCTCCTCGACGGAGGCCACGTAGGCGCTGACCTTCAGCTCCGAGGCCGCGATGCCCGCCTGCATCTTGCTGCTCTTCTTCTGCAGCTTGAGCAGCGCCGCACCGGCCTTCTTGACGGCCTTCAGCTTGGCCTTCAGCTCGGCGGCCGTGATGGCGGGCAGCGCCTGCGCGTCCGCGAGCGCCTGCTCCGCGGCGACGAGAGACGTCTCCAGCGCCGTTTCGGCAACCTGCAGCGCCTCGACCTTGGCCTGCTCCTTCGCCATCTTGACCACCAGCTTGTCGAGCTTGACCTTCGTCTTGGGGTCGAGCGTCGCCGAGCCGGCCGTGCCATCCAGCTGCGGGCGATCGACGCTGGCCTCGAGAGCCGCCGGAGCGCGGTCGCTCACGAGGAAAGCCTCGGACTCCGGCAGGATGCCGGGAACCGCCGCGGGAGCCGCGGGTTCCAGCACGCCGGCCGGCGCGCGGCGCGCGGACGTGGAGGGGCCTCCGCGCGACGGCGTGCCCGTCCCGAGCACGCCGCTCACGCCCAGCAGGAGCGCGATGACGCAGGGAACCGCCAGGGCGATGCCGCGCGACACGCGGGATTCGCGCTGCGCGCCGGGCGCCCGATGGTGCGAATGGTGCGACTGCCCTTGCGGGAGTCCGCTGCGATTGCCGTCGATCACGTCTGAACCTCGGTGCTTACGTCCCTGGTGGTGCCCTCCTGATCGACCCGCGCAGCATCCACCTTGAGGCCCCGGTCGTGGCAGCTCCGGCTCGCAGGACTTGAGCGGCCTTCCCCGTTTCCGCGGGCAGGCCAGGGGGCCCGCGCGTCGCCGCCGCCGCGGCGGTGATAACATGCGTGTCTGCATGGACATCCTGCTGATCAACCCGCCCCCGCCGCCCAGCCAGCGCGTCTCGCGAGGGCTCATGGGCGGCTTCGGCATGGTCGTGGGCGAGGGGCTCTGCTAC
>Ga0193753_10000139_pt1 | contig 68337 bp, 86 predicted proteins | sample H1c2metaG_FD_144925 | JGI IMG/M metagenome (GOLD analysis project Ga0193753, IMG submission 144925) | Soil microbial communities from a riparian zone of the East river system, Colorado, United States - H1c2 | ecosystem: Environmental > Terrestrial > Soil > Riparian zone | place: USA: East...
TTGCGCTTTGCGAAGAACTTTTAACTTTGGTAAAATTAGATCCAAAAGAAATTTTAGAATAATTTCGCCAGCTTATAACAAGGGTTATATTCCAGTCGCTGCCAAATAGAATCCGGAGCAGTTTTTCTAAAAATGTTTATCTTCACCGAAACAACTCAGTTACATTTGCCGCAACCGAGAATATAGCCCCAAAACGTTGTGTGAAAGCTTTCATGAATTGAGTTTTCAAGGAACTTTTTTTAACTTTTTACGTGAATATTTTGCGGTTACTTTGTTGAATTTCTTTGCGAAATTTTTGCGCAAAGATTTAGGAACATTCTAAGTTCTTCTTTCGGTTTTTGCCATCACACAACAGCGGTTACAATCCAGCGCTGGCAATTGAGTAAAAGTGTGTTCTTTTTCCATAACTTTGTCTTCGTTCGCCGAAACAACTCGGTCGCAAACCACGCCGAGATTGTAGCCACGAAACGTTGGCTGCAACCTTTCAGCTTTATTGGCAAACAACAACATTTTGATGTAGTATATGAATAAAATTATTGAAAAAACAATTGAGATAAACTCAAAACCCGAAAATGTTTGGCGTGTGTTTTCAGATTCTGAAACTACAAAAAAAATGGGCGGAAGTTATGTTTCAGACTGGAAAATCGGAAGCTCATTTGGTTGGCATAATAATGATGGCGAAGTTGTCACTCGTGGTGAAATCATTGAAATCGAACCTAAAAAACTATTGAAGCATAAACTTTTCAATGCCAATAAAAAATCATTAATCGACTCAATAATTACCTATGAATTTGTTGAAGTAAACGGAAGGACCATTTTAAAAGCAAAAGAAGAATTAAATTATTCTGTTTCTGAAAAACAGTTTGAAGAAATTATGGAAGGTTGGAATATCGCTTTAGATTTTGTTAAAAATATTGCGGAAAAATTATAATAGGCTTCAGCCAACAGCGGTTATATTTCAGTCACTACTATATCTAAGCCTTTACATTTTTCTGCGAAAAATGAGTATCTTCACCGAAACGACTCTGTTCCTTTCGCCGCGACCGAAAATATAGCCACGAAACGTTAGCTGCAAGCGAATTCGTGATCTGAATTTGCCGGAACATTTCCGAATATATTGCGCTAATCTTGTCGCCGGTCACTCAGTTTTTTTGCTTTACTTTTTGCGCGTTTAGTTTTCGTCTGATCTTTTTTTCTGAAATATTTTGTTGATTTTCGTTGGCGTAATTTTTTGAAATTCATTGCTGAAAAAACTAAACTTCTGAATGTTTTGCAGTTTTTAAACGCTGAAAATTGTTGCGTTAGATTCTTGAATTTATTGCGGAATTTCTTTGCTGAATTTATGTCTGGACCGCGTTTTATAGGAAGGCAAAAAAACTTTCACTACTTCTATTTTCATCGCCAGCAAGCTAACAGCGGTTACAATCCAGCGTTAGACTTTTGAGTTTCCGTTACTCTTTTTTTCATAAAATGTTTATCTTCACCGAAACAACGCAGTCGCAAACCACGCCGAAATTGTAGCCGCGGGACGTTATAGGCAATACTGAAGATGTGACGAATTTAAATCATGTATGAAAAAAAGAATAATAATATTGCTTTGTTTTTTTTCCATTTTAAGTTGTTCACATTACAACGAATATGGAAGAAAACGAGTCAACTTCAATTTAGAGCGAATCAAGCCCAATTCCGATCCAAAAGCATTTACAATTATTGACACAACAAAATTGTACAAAAAAGTTGCTATGGTTACTCCAGAGAATATACGCCCAGAATTTGCAAAAGTAAGATTAGAATATCTTAAGTTTTATAATAATGGGCGGGTTGGAAAATTTGATTCCATTGATTTCGATATTATCGAATCTTTTAATCCAAAAAATGCTGAAAGTTATCTATACCAATACAAAAACAATGAATTAGTAGTTCAAATATATTTTACGCATGTTCAATGTGGACAATGTTTTATTAAAGAAAGATTAAAGAAAGTCTCTAATGACACAATTCAATTGTTGAGCGATGGATATATTGATACTTATGTGGCGGTAGACATTCCAAAATCTTTTTAATTTATAAACCGGATTGGTAGTACAGCCTATAACAAGGGTTTTGCGTCAGTCGCTGGCAGTTTAGGATGCCTGTGCATTTTTTTTCCAAAAATGCATATCTTCACCGAAACAACTCAGTCACGTTCGCCGCAACCGAACGCAAAGCCCCGGACGTTATGCAAGACCGGTATCGCGCAGATTTCCAGGATTTAAAATTGCGCAAACTTTGCTGAAATTCTTTGTAAAATAAAACCTCATAATTCCGGCCAATCGCATAACAGCGGTCATATTTCAGTCGCTACTTTTTAGATTGCCGTTGCAATTTATTTCAAAAAACTTTATCTTCACCGAAACAACTCTGCTCCTTTCGCCGCGACCGAAAATATAGCCACGAAACGTTATAAGCAAGCGACCTGAACTTTACGAAATTTAACAAACTACAAATATGGGTATTTTAAAAAATAGCATTATAATTTCTGCTTTTCTATTTAGTATAATTTGTAATTCACAAGAAAAAAAAATTGATAATATTATATTCCATTTTAATTCTGCTCGGAGAATACCTTTTAATAGCGTGGTAATCGAAATTTATAAAAGAGCAAACGGAAATAGCGCTTTTGCATTTTTGCGAAGTGATCCAGGAAATGATGATTCTGAATGGAAATATTCTAAAATAGATACAATATATGATATTGACATTGAGAAATTCAACAACTTAAAAAAGAAAATCGCTTTGTTGGAAAAAATAAATTTAGACAAAGCTTATGAAGAAGGTACAGATGGAAATACTTGTGAAATTGAATTTGGAGCAAAAGGTCGCAGCATAAGTTATAAATTTTGGGTTCCAAAATCTGAAACAAAAAAAAGAGGATTAGATGAATTTGTTGCGCTTTGCGAAGAACTTTTAACTTTGGTAAAATTAGATCCAAAAGAAATTTTAGAATAATTTCGCCAGCTTATAACAAGGGTTATATTCCAGTCGCTGCCAAATAGAATCCGGAGCAGTTTTTCCTAAAAATGTTTATCTTCACCGAAACAACTCAGTTACATTTGCCGCAACCGAGAATATAGCCCCAAAACGTTGGCAGCAATACTAATCAACATTATCGTTCACGATAAACATTAAAACCTATGTACGACAAAGGAATTACAACAGGTCTGGAAAGAGATTTACGAAATGACGTAATTGCAAGAAAGATATATTTATGTTTTCCAACAAGTGCTTTTATAGGTAAAGAAGAAATAGAATTTGAAGTTATAAGTAGTATAAGTTCACATTTTAGAATTCCATTTGGAAATGTACAAGTCGCTGGATCCGCGAAAACTGGATTTAGTTATTACAAAAGCAAAAAGTTTGTCGTTGGGGAATCGGATTTAGATATTGCAATTATCGATAAAGATTTGTTTATTAATTTTTGTGAAATTGTTCTGAGGGAAACTAAAGGCTTCAAAGATTTAAGTTCCTTCGGTAGAACAAAAGACGGAGATAGCCACTATAATATGTATCGGAATTATATAACTAAAGGAATTTTTCGACCTGATTTAATGCCAACTTGCGAGGCTAAAAAAAAATGGTTTAAGTATTTTAGTAAGTTATCGGAAAAATATGTGGATTTATTTTCAGACATTAACGCAGGAATATATGTGAACGAACAATTCTTCGAGTATAAACAAGCCGATAATATTGACTTTTTTAATAAATAATAAATGATAAAATATAGCGTAAGATCAAGACAATTAGTTGACATAGTGAGCGAAATAAAGCGAAATAAACTCGTATTATCGCCGCCATTTCAACGGAATCTTGTATGGCGAACTGTACATAAAATAGATTTCATCAAAACTATTTTACTTGGATTTCCATTCCCGCAAATCTTTCTAGCAAAAGGAGAGTTAAATGCTGAAGAGTTGACCACAACATCCGTAGTTGTTGATGGCCAACAACGAATGAACGCAATTCTAGAATACATTGATAACGAATATGATGTTGACGGCGTTTTCTATAATGAACTCGAAAAGCCAGTTCGTGATGAATTTTTAAAGTATGAAATCGCAATTATAGAACTAGACATGGAAGCTGACGATCCGAATATAATTGATCTCTTTCAGCGGCTCAACAGAACCTTTTATAGTTTGACTAAAATTGAGAAGCTTGCTACCGAATATGCTTCATCAGAATTAATGCAAGTAGCAAAACTTATTACGGATGAAATTGAACTTTCGGAAGCGGAAAATGTAAAAGATTTTAACATTGCGCCAGAATTTCGTAAGTGGACAAAGAGTGTCAAGTATGATTCAATTGTAGCGTTAATCACTAAGAACGACATATTTACCGCTTATGAGATTACAAGAAAAGTTCCTTTAATGATTACACTTAATGTATTGGGAACTATTGAATTGGGATTCATAAATAGGAATATAAAAGATTCGATGTTAGACGATTATAAAGATAATTTTGAATCAAAAACAGAAGCCGTTACAAAACTTAACAAAGCTGCGGAATATTTCATTTCTCTCAAATTGAAGAAATCAGGGATGTGGTTTAATAAGGCAAATTTTTTCTCTCTACTGATTTTCTTTTACAACAATTTAGATCATCTCGAAGAAGGTAATAGCGATATCATCAAGTCGAGATTGACACAATTTGAAGGTTCTGTCCCTGAAGATTATGCATTAGCTGCAAAAGAGGCGGTTAATAATAAGAAAGAAAGAGTACTTAGAAACAAAATAATTGAGGAATTACTTCTGCAATAGTTTGGAGTACTGCTGCCAACACACGCTAAGCGATCATTGCTGAGTTTATACTAGCCGTTGCTTTTTCTTTCACGAAAAAGCATTATTTTCACCGATAGAACTCAGTCCGCTCAGCCGCAACGTCGCCTAGCGCGAGACCGTTATGTGCCATTTTAAACGACGAGTCGAAAATTCAACAACCATTAAACTTTATAAATATGAAAGCTCTCTTTACAATTTTTCTTTTTTGCTTTGTAAGCAACACTTTTGCACAAATCCAAACGGAGAAATTTGAATACTCGGCAACAGGATTAAATAAATCTATTGTGATTGAAATACCTTCGAAAACTAAAGAAGAGATATTTAATAAGACAATGAATTGGGTAAAGGAAACTTGGACAAATCCTGATATAGTCCTAAAAATGAAAATTGACAACGAAAAAATCAGGGTAGGTTCAATCGCTAAAGGCTTGATTAAAGTAAAAGGATATGCTTTTGATTTAAATTATATAATTGAGATATCTTTTAAAGACAATAAATACAAATTTGATATAATATCATTGACAACAGAAAATACTGCGGATTACTTAAATCTACCTAATTTCAAAACTGAAAAAAGAATGATTAAAAATTTCGGAAGTACACCGACAGATATTGAAAATTATTTCAATGCCTTAAATCAAAATTTGAAGAATTATATTTTAGGAACTAGTGAAGAAAAGTGGTAAAAAAAACGGCACATAACAGCAGCTTGGCGCCATTGCGGCATTTAGTGCAAAATTGTTCGTCTATTTTTCATAACTTCGTTTTCGGTCACCGAAAGTACTCGGCTCCGAAATTGCCGCAACGCTCGCAAAGCTGCGGGACGTTAGCAGCAAGTTTTGAACAACATTTATTTTAAACTTATGAAAACCATCTATTTCTTTTTAATCGTTTTTATTTGTTCATGTCAAAAAGGACAAGTAACTGAATCAAAAAACAAAACGGAAAAAAGTTCCAAAGAGTCTGGAAGCTTGAGAACCGAATTAAAATTTCGAAAAGCAAAGCAAAATGAAATTATTAGAAATGACACTTTAAAATCGCATTACAATTTCAAAAACCTCAAAGAATTAAAATGCGAAACAAAATTCCTAGCAAACGATTATGAGAATGAGAAATATTTCATTCGTGAATATGAAATAAAAATATCAGATACTTTACTAATTAATGTTTTACAAAAACAAAGCAAAGGCGAAGTTGTCGATTATGTATATTTGTATAAAGAAAAAAACTTTAATATCACAAACTATTATGGTAGAATGTTTTCTCGAAAAGCTGATTTCTTCTTCGATTTTGAAACTAAAAAAGCACATCTAATTTCGAAAGACAAACTTTTACTACAAGACCAACCATCGACATGGTGTGGCTTAGCCAATCAAATGGATTTTTTCCAGATAGTTGATTTAAAGAATATGGAAATAGCTCAGTTTGTTGATTATGATACAATTGTAAAATAAAACCTGCTGCTAACAGCGGTTATATTCCAGCGTTAGACTATTAGGCTGCCGGGCGATTTTCTTGCAAAAAATCTTTATCTTCACCGAAACGACTCGGTCACAACCCACAACGACATTATAGCCCGGAAACGTTAGCTGTAACTCTATTAGCATTCCAACTATCATTTAGGCATTTGTAAAAAAACTTATGGAAAAGTTTTGCCATAAAAATCTTTATCGTAATATTGCAATATAAAAATGGGTTTAACCAAAACTGAACACTTTACCGAAAAGCAAAATCAAATCGCTGTTTTGATGAAAGCACTTGGACATCCGGCGCGCGTTGCAATTATCGAATATTTGATGAGTGTTGATACTTGTATTTGCGGCGATATCGTAAAAGTTTTGCCTCTCGCCCAGCCTACGGTGTCACAACATTTGAAAGAACTTAAAAATGCGGGCTTGATTAAAGGAAACATCGAAGGAAATGCAATTTGCTATTGCATCGACGAAAATGCATTAGAAACGCTGCAAAGCTATTTTACATCAGTTTCAACAAACCTTGAGAAAAAGAAAAACAACTGTTGCTAAAATCACTTTACCATGAAACTATCTGAAATTAAAGAAATCCTCAACACTATCGAAACTGTCGATTTCAAATTGGAAAATGGGACTTTTGTTCCTGAACATTTTCACGTTACAGAAATTGGTGTTATCACAAAACATTTTATCGATTGCGGCGGAACTGTCCGGAAAGAAAGAGTTGCTAATTTCCAGCTTTGGGATGCAAACGATTTTGAACATCGCTTAAAGCCAGGGAAACTACAGAAAATCATCGCGCTTTCTGAAGAGGTTTTAGAAATCGAGGATTTGGAAATCGAAGTTGAATATCAATCCGAAACGATTGGCAAATACGATTTGGGATTTGACGGAAAAAATTTCCTATTGCTTGTAAAGAAAACGGCATGTCTTGCAAAAGAGAACTGTGGAAATCCAAAAGAGAAAATACAATTGTCGCAATTAGAAACTTCATGCTGTAAGCCAAATGGAAATTGCTGTTAACTTCTTTCATAAATACAAAAGGCCAATTGTGATAACGACTTCCGTCGTTATTCTTCAAGTGCTTTTTGGTTGGGATGCAAAATTCTGTATCATCAATCTAATTTGGTTACTTGTATAATTATGGAAAAAGTCTTAGTTCTTTGTACAGGGAACAGTTGCAGAAGTCAAATCGCTGAAGGTTATCTTCGTCATTTCTCAAACGGTAAAGCTGAAGTTTTCAGCGCCGGTGTGGAAACACACGGCGTGAATCCAAAGGCAATAGCTATAATGAAAGAAGATGGGATTGATATTTCAAATCATACGTCAAATAACATCGGCGAATATTACGGTATCGATTTTGATTTCGTCATCACGGTTTGTGATAATGCAAAAGAGAATTGCCCTTTCTTTCCAACCAACGCGAAAAAGTTCCATCACAATTTTCCCGATCCGGCCAAAGCAAGCGGAACTGGAAAAGAAATTCTTGATGAGTTTAAAAAAGTGCGTGATATGATAAAAGTGTATTGCGAAAGATTTGTTTCGGAAAATATCCAGAGCTACAGCTAACAAGGGTTTAAATCAATCGCTGGCAGTGAAAAACCGTTACATTTTTCCATCAAAAATCTTTATCTTCACCGAAACTACACAGCTCGAAATCACGCGACTAGATTTAAGCCCCGGACGTTGTGCGCAATTTAATGGGCAATCTGCTCCAATGGAATTTTTGCAGTTTTACGCAATAGGAACGCAAAAAATAAGCTTCACTTTCGTGCTCAGAAAACGCAATTGGAACACAGTGATTTTTTTATAAACAGCGCATAACAGCGGTTATATTTCAGTCGCTACTTTTTAGATTGCCGTTGCAATTTATTTCAAAAAAACTTTATCTTCACCGAAACAACTCTGCTCCTTTCGCCGCGACCGAAAATATAGCCACGAAACGTTGGCAGCAATACATTTCAGCAATAAGGTAAATTTGAACTAAAAAACTTATGTATACAGGAAACATTCTTGATCCAATTCATGGATTAATTAAATTATCAGAAATTGAAAAATGGATTTTATCGCAGAAGCCTTTCAATAGGCTTAGAAGAGTAAAACAAAACACATTTTTATATTTAGTCTTTCCAAGCGCCAATCATACAAGATTTGAACATTCAATTGGTGTGATGCATTTAGCTTATCAAGTTTACAACAATGCGAACGAAAATTATGAAACAGGCGCATTTAAAAAAGAAAAATATAAGGTTAAGGAAACTACAGGATTTCAATTTTGTTCCGTTAGCAAAGCTTTAGGTAAAAATGAAGTTATCATGGTTCAAGAACTAAGATTAGCTGCTTTGCTGCACGATGTTGGTCACGGTCCGATGTCACATAAATTCGACCAATACACAATAACCGGTAGAGAATTATTGAATATTATAAAAACTGATTCCGACTTAATGGTTTATGAAAAATCGTTTGCGAACCTACTAAAAGGGAAAGAAGCAAAAAAAATTGAACATGAAGTTATTTCATGTGTTTTTATAATAAAATTAATCGCAAATTTAAAACGAGTTTCAGAAGATTCAGAAGGTAAATTTAATGAGGCGCAAAAAAACCTTATCAAAAAAATACATCCAGCAAGAATAATAAAAATGATTGAACCTGAATTCGATGCTATCAAAAAAATTGAATTTAACAATATAGATTATACCGATTACTTTAATTCAATTATTTCAAGTTTTCCACTTGATGCAGATAGAATGGATTATTTATATAGAGATAGTTATTTTTCAGGAGTAAAATATGGTTTCTATGATTTAAGCAGAATTTTAATGTCTTTTATTCCTGTACTAGAAGAAAATAAAGTTTCGTTGTGTATCAAAGAAAGCGGAATAGATTCTGTAATTAGATTTATACAATCGAGAACGCATTTATATAACCAAGTATATTTTCATAAGACAAATCGAGCCGCTAATGTAATGCTAGATTTTGCGTGTCAAAAGTTAAGCAAAACCACATCAATCATTGTTGCAAAAGATTATAAAGAATTAGAAGATTTTTATTGGAAAAATTCGGATGAACTATTTATTTGGAATACTTTGATGGGAAAGATTGATTCCAAAAAAGAATCAGAAGTTCTAGAGGAATTACTAAACAGAAAGCTTTGGAAACGTGTTTATCAAAAGAAAATTGTAACAACTCCTGCTGAAAAAAATGATATTGCAAAAAAGCTCAAAGACATTAAATCAAAAATATCTACTGTTGTCATTGAATTGGAAAAAGTTGGAATAGATGTCGCAGTCGATACTTTTCCAAATAAAGTCTTTAAAGATTATGAAAAATCAACTCTAAAAATTGCAAAAAAAATTGACAGTGATTATAAAATTGAAACTGATTGGAAAACTTTTAATAAAGAACTTAAAATACTCGAGTATGAAGTTTTTATGTTTAGAATTTATCTAAGAAGACAGTTCAATACTCCAAAAATGTTTACTGAAAATAAATCTAAAGTCTTAAGTCAATTTAAAGAAGTGATAGCTATTTTAGATTCAATTCAATAGGTACTGCTGCCAACAGGGGTTATATTCCAATTGCTAACTGATTAGGTAAAAAGTGCATTCATTTTTCATATCTTAGTATCGTTAACCGAAACTACTCTGCTCCTATTTTCGCAACCGAAAATATAGCCACGAAACGTTATGCAAAATTTAAATCAATTATTGTGAAAGAAATAAACACACCACAAGATTATAAATCAATTTTTTCAGAAAGTATATCTCCTGAAAATAAGGCTATAGATAAAAGGATTTTATTTGAAACCCTCCAACAAGCATTAAAGGTTAGAGAATTTGAAATTGAACTTTATTGGAAACGTGCAAATTATTTTTGGGCTTTCAATGCTGCATCATTCGCTGGTTATTTTGTGGTAATAAGTTCTGACAATATCAATCAATATAAAGAGCTAACAATCATTGTTTCAATAATTGGAATAATATTTTCGTTAGGTTGGTATTTGGTAAATAGAGGAAGTAAATATTGGCAGGAAAACTGGGAAGAACATGTTTCTATGCTTGAAACCGAAATTATAGGACCATTATTTAGAACAGTAATAAATCCGAAGAGATATTCTTTTAAAAAATTAAGTCAAGGTTATCCTTTTTCAGTTTCCAAAGTCAACCAAATTTTGAGTTTAACGGTATTGCTCATTTGGGTTTATATTAGTATTTATTCTATAGACTTTACTTTCGATTTTCCTTATTTTGACACTTATGCTAAAGAAATAAATCTCGTTTCATTTTCTGTAATAATTTTGACATGCCTGATACTATTTTGGAAAAACGCGGAAAGCAGCTTATCAAAAGATATAAAAAGTAAAAAAGATAATGAACCAAAAATGATAGTAAGGTAAACTTCGCCTAACAGCGGTTATAATCCAGCGCTTTCTTTGGTGGTTCCGAGTGATTTTCATTCAAAATATTTATCTTCACCGAAACAACTCGGTCGCAAACCACGCCGAGATTATAGCCCATGACGTTAGCAGAGAGACATTCAACTTAGTAGGTAAAAAACTTCAAAACACTAGGGTAATCCCTACCTCCGTCCATTTTTTAAATCAGACTTTTACTCTATGTAAAACTTAAATTTAAAATTATGACACTAGAAACTATCGCAGGGATTTATGACATCGACGAGTTAGCAAACCAGTTGAAATCTGTAATTGAATCAAAAAATCCATTGAAATATATGGATGAAAACATTAATTGGGCCATCGATAAAGATGTAGAGCCAGAAGCTAATATGGATATAACTTTTTCATCCAAATTTTTAACTGAAAGTAGTATGGAAGCTTGGAATCCGTTCAAAGGAATCATGAATTGGTTGAGAAAAAGTAGAATCGCAAAGAGAGTGAAAAAAATTCTCTGCAGTATTGTTGCGAAAATCCAAGAGTTAATTGACGAAGGAGCTGAATTGAAGAAAATTCTTGGTGTCGCTTTGGCAGCAATAATCGCTGCATTAGGACTTGGAGCAATTAATCCGGTATTACTTACAGTGCTGGTTGGACTTTTAGCAACTGCAATATTAGACGGTATAACCAACTTTTGCGCAGTGTAGCATAAATTTAAAATTTAGATAAAGATCGCGGCGAAAGTTGCGATCTTTTTGTGTCCAGCTGCTAACAGCGGTTATATTCAGTCGCTACTTTTTAGATTGCCATTGCAATTTCTTTCAAAAAAACTTTATCTTCACCGAAACGACTCTGCTCTTTTCGCCGCAACCGAAAATATAACCCCGAAACGTTGTGTGCAATGTTAATAAACTCTTGAATTATGTTTGAACATCCCGCAAATAATTACAGGAATTACCGTGCGAAATATTTTGCAATAGCTAATAAACATGGCTTTAAAACTGCATATTACATTCTTGAAAAAGATAAAGATCAATTTAATATGGATTCGAGAGATTATGCAGGTTTATTGGGAGAATTGATTTTCTTTGAGAAACATATCGATGACATGGATTTAAATCCAACTTTAGATTATGGTGATCATTGTGATTTTCGAGGAATTTTTAATGATGGACAAGCGAGATTTGACGTAACCACAAATTTAGATTACAAAATACTTGAAGATTATGAGCCGTTTCAGAAAAAAGGAAAACCTTATTACATCGCTCTAATCGATACTTCAAATAAAAAAGTTGAGCGAATTGTAGATATTAATATTCCTTTTTGCCCGAAATGTGGAGGAAGGCTGATTAATACTGCAATAATTGAAAACATCAAATACACAAAACAAGGTACGCCTACACAAACAGAAAGAATAATTAAAATATGTTCAAATGACTTATCGCATAATCAAAATTATGAATCGTTTGAATACTTCATTTCATCTATAGGTGATGAAATCGAATTTTTATATGAACAATATGGTGATTTTAATCCTGGTGAATTGAATAAACAATTACTAGATCTCCCAAGAAAGCATGGAATAAATAATGCCTTATTTTTTTCGAAAAAAATTGATGATAAAATACATGCTTGTGCTCAAGAAGTTTACAAAACCACAAGTAAAGATGGAGACGGATTTTGGGAAACAAAACTATTTTGGACAACCGATTTAGTAGATAAAACATATCCAAATGGATTTGGTGAATTACTTTAAGTACAAACACAGCACATAACAAGGGTTAAAATCAATCGCTAAACATTTGAGTAAAAGTTAGTTTGTTTTTCTTAACTTGCTGTCGTTCGCCGAAACTACTCGGTCACAAAACCACAACTAGATTGTAGTCCCGAAACGTTGTGCGCTATAATCACATCCAACAAAAATGAAACAATATATATTGAGTATAACTTTCCTTCTAATGTTTTCTTGTAATAAAATAGAAAGACAAAATAATATCTCCAAAAGTAAAACAACTCCAAAAACAGAAACTGTTTCTAAAGATAATACAGATTTAAAAAGTATTGAGGATATCAGTCGTCCAAATAAAAGCGAAATCCTAAATCCTAAATATGACGCGAATTTAATTTTCGGGATTTGGACAAACGATGTAAACGGTCCGCATGCAGATTTTGAAATAACAAAAAAATATTTCTTTGTTGTAGATTATGATGGGAATGGCGAAATGACATATCTCATAAATAATGATTCCCTGAAAGTATTTTATAATGATTTTATAAGTGTTGGCATTATCACAAAAGCAACAAAAGATAGTTTGTCTATAAATTGGGATAATAACGGAATTTCAAATTACGTGAAGTGGACTAATTAATTACAGCGTACAACAGCGGTTATATTCCAGTTGCTGCCGAATAGAATCCGGAGCAGTTTTTCACGAAAAATCTTTATCTTCACAAAACAACTCTGCTCTTTTCGCCGCAACTAGATTTTAGCCCTGGAAACCTTAACGGTCATTGTAGCGGGCAAGCCATCTAATCCTAACTGTCTGACAATTCAAATTCTAAATTTGTAAATCAGTTTGATAAGACAAAAATATTTACTTTCTAATATTTTCTAAAAACGATAATATTTTATTGTTTATCAATAATTATTTATTATATTTGCGATATAATTTAAAATTCCAAAATCATTATGAAAAGAATTTCAATACTATTTCTTCAGGCAGTCATCATGCTTATCGGCATTGTGGCACTTGCCATTTTGATCCGGCTTCCCTTAACCGAGGGAAGAGCCGCAAACTTAGACTTGTTCAGCATTTACTTTGACCCGTTCATCTTGTATGGATACGCAGCATCAATCGCTTTTTTTGTTGCACTGTACAAGGCGTTCAAATTACTTGGATACATCGGACAAAATAAAGTATTCTCATCAAACTCTGTTATGGCCTTAAAGCGTATAAAGTATTGTGCAATCGTATTAAGTATTTTAATTGTGGCGGCAGGGCTATACATAAGGACGTCCCATAATAAAGATGACGATCCGGCAGGTTTTCTTGCCATTTGTATCGTGACTACTTTTGCTTCTATCGTAGTTGCAACTGCTGCGGCAATATTTGAAAAAATCTTGCAAAATGCCATAGATATGAAATCTGAAAATGACTTAACAATTTAAGCTATGCCAATCATTGTAAACTTAGACGTGATGATGGCAAAACGAAAAATTTCTCTGAATGAACTTTCTGAAAGAGTTGATTTGACATTATCTAACCTTTCTATCTTAAAGACGGGGAAGGCGAAAGCAATTCGTTTTAGCACCTTAGACGCAATTTGTAAAGCATTAGACTGTCAACCCGGCGACATTTTGGAATATGTAAGCAATGAAAAAACAACGAACCGCTAACAGGGGTTATATTCCAGTTGCTGCCGAATAGAATCCGGAGCAATTTTTTCCTAAAAATGTTTATCTTCACCGAAACGACTCTGCAATATTTGTCGTAACCGAGAATATGCCCGAAAACGTTAACGGCAAGTTTACAGCACCCGAGTGAAGCTAAACCAACCGAAAATTCTATATTTTATATGAACGTACAAGAACAAATCAGAGAGTATATTACTAGTCAGTCTGAACCAAAACGCAGCGATATGCAAGAGTTGAATCGCATCATTCTGGAAGTAATGCCAACATCTAAATTATGGTTCCTGGACGGCAAGGACAGTGAAAATAAGACTGTTTCTAATCCCAACATAGGATATGGACTTCACACCATAAAATATGCTGATGGAAAAACCAGGGAGTTTTATCAAATCGGTCTCAGTGCAAACACAACCGGAATCTCTGTCTATATCCTTGGTATCGACGATAAGGCATACTTAGCCAACACGTATGGAAAAGAAATAGGCAAAGCGAGCGTGACCGGATATTGCATTAAGTTCAAAACGCTGAAAGATATAAACATTGAAATACTTGAAGCGGCAATACGATATGGGTTTGAGGCGCAGAATGAAAAAGGCGGGCTAATGAAATAATTAAACTTTTAAATGCAATTGGCTGTCAATGTGGAATTGCACAGCCGCGAAACACTGGACGTCATTGTAACGAACCACCAAATTCAGGGGTTCAAAATAAAATTTAAAAAAAACGAAAAAAATTTGCGCAATCAAATAGTTGCGCCTATATTTGCAACCATGTAATTGCATTTTTGATTTTATGGAAACAAGACGAGATGTATTCCAGGCAATAGCCGACCCGACGCGAAGAGCAATCTTGCTTTTGCTTGCCTCACACGCAATGACACCGAATGCACTGGCAGAAGAATTTCATACCAGCAGACAAGCGGTTTCAAAGCATATCCAGATTCTTACAGAATGTGAGCTGGTAAAACAAGAACAAAAGGGAAGGGAAATCTATTATCACTTCAATGCCGACAAAATGAAAGAGATTGACAAATGGTTAAACCAATTCAGAGAACTTTGGGAAACCCGATTTAACCAACTCGACGATGTATTATCAACAATTAAAAAAAATAAAAAATGAACAACAATTTGCTATTTGATTTTACCGTTGACAAAGCAACAAAAACGGTAGTCATAAACAGAGAATTTGCCGCTGAACTTCCGCTGGTATGGGATGCTTTTACCAAACCTGAAATACTCGATCAATGGGTCGCACCTAAACCCTGGACGTCCAAAACAAAATATATGGATTTCAAAGTGGGTGGACGACGATTCTATGCTATGGTAAGCCCCGAAGGACAAGAGCGTTGGTCCATTCAGGAATATACTTCCATTACTCCGAAAACCCATTTTAAAATGTTGAATGCTTTTGCAGACAAAGATGAAAACCGGGAATTGCCAGGCTCTGAATGGGATTATAATTTCAGCGAACAAAACGGAAAGACAAAAGTCAGTATTACTATTTACAATGAATCACTTGCCCGTTTGGAAAAGATGATTGAAATGGGTTTTACAGAAGGATTCAAAATGTCTATCGATAACCTCGAAAAATTACTGGCAACTTTATCGCAAAAATGATTTTCGTTTTCAAAACATCTGTCAAAACTAAAACGCAGGTGCAGCAACTCCAACCTCATATTGACAAAATACTGCCAAATGCAAAATGGAATTTTGACCTTGAAGACATCGATAAAATTTTGCGTATTGACAGCGAAGAAAATATCGCTTTGATAATCATAAATTTGCTGGAAATCCATGACTTCGATTGCGAAGAATTAGAATAAAAACAATCAAGAAAACAACGAACGGCCAAACAACGCTAAGCGCGCAGGTATAGTTCAGTGTGGATTGTATGTAATTCAGAGATAATAAAAAAGCCTTTGAACGATTATTCAAAGGCTTTTTAGATGTAGCTAATCTTCGGCTACAACAATAAGCCTGTCTTCACTGGTAAAGGTAATTTCTTTGCCTTTTTGCGGGCTTATCGTTACGCCATACGCATTTTTACTGTCAAAAGCCTGTGCCTGTATGCGGTAGCCAATCGCAATTTCGCCTTTGCGGCGGGCGCTCTCAAGCAGTGTATAAAAAGTGGTTTTTTCTCCGGGCTTTATATAATTTACCACTGGCTTCAGGTAAATTTCGCTTCCTTCGCTGTCTAACAGGTCTTCAAAAACCTGCATCAGTTTTTTATTTTCAGATACCTGGCTCATCATAAGGCTTATCAATTTGTCGCTTACAATAAAATCATCGGCTTTAGTGACTTCAGCCAGGTCTCGGTTGCGCAGATCCAGCATTTCACTTACAATTTTCAGGTCGATATTTTTTTCTTCACAAATACGGCGCAGGTGCAGCAGCGTGATCAGGGTGTTGGAGTCGGCCTCCTGCATCTCGAGGTCGTCTTTATAGCACAATACCTGCACACTGTTGTAGCCGGTAACATCCAGGCTGTCCAGTACATCTTTGGCAGTAGTATCCATGTGCGCAAATTCGATTTTTATGTTTTTGAGCTCATTGGCCACTTCGGCTACCTGGCCGGCATAATTGCCAAATGCAGAAACCACTTTGATATAAGATCCCGCTCCTACATAATTATCCAGTTCGCGGATAATAATCTGGGCACGGCCATTCCAGCCCAGGAGCAGTGTCCTTTCGGCACCAGGGTGTTCACTTTCGCCATTTACGATAATCGAATCATCAATGGTGAATTGCGGGTTTTTGTTTACAATAAGCGTGTCATCATCTTCGGTAATGGCAATAACCTTATCGCCGGACTGCAATACATATTCCATAGGCGGATTTACCTTCACGGCTCCATCGGCATATTGCAGCCCCAGTACGGTAGAATCTTCGTATGCAAAAAGGCTTTCGGCAAATGTCTTGCCTACCAGCAGCTTTTCTTCGTTAAAATAGATCTCGGCACCATCAAAGTCCATTAACTCCTGATACACTATGCTCAGGCCGCTCTGGCGGGAAGTTTGTACCATAATGCGCGATATAACATCATCGGTAAGTATAAGCTCAACCTCATTCTTGCCCACCATGCGTGCGACTTCAAGGCTCTTCTTATCCTTTATTTCGGCAACAATATGATACGGCTCACTGCGGCGGTTCGGGTTATTGGTAATCGCCAGGATTGTTTTGATGGTCTGAGAGTCGGCATTGCCCGTTTCAGGTGCCATGATAATGATCGATTTGGAATCGTATGGGTTGGCTATATTAAGGTCGGTAAGGTCGTTTGGCGAACCGCTCCTGCAAATCACTTTCATATTTTTAAGGTCGCCTATCTTGTCGCGTATTTCGTCTTCCATTTCTACCTTATCCTTATCGGCAAGGATTACGATACGCGGTTTTTTCTGGTTTTCGCCGGCAATACAAAGTTCTGATATTATGGTAAAAACCTTAGATGACCAACCCAGTATGAGCGTGTGGTCTTTTTCTATAACAAAGCTGCGGCCTTTGCGCATTTCTTCGAGTTTGCCTTCTATGCCGCTGCTCAGTACACCGATAAGTGTGGATATGATGAAAATACCACCCAGCGTCACACAAAATGCCACGATGCGAAAACTCCAGCCTTCATCGCCGCCCATGGTACCGCTGTCGAGGGTGCGCATAAGGCTTTGCCATGAACCTTCCACAAATCCCATCGCAGTGGCGTCGCCTGGCCCGATTCCGAAAAGGTAAATAACGAAGCCTGCCAATATAACAACGAGTAGCGATAATAAGCCCAATAAGGCGATCATGGCCATAGGGCCTTTGCTCATAAGGTTGTCAAATTTGTAACGCAGTTTATTGCCGGAGGTAATTTTGGTCATCGTTTTATGGTGTTAATGGTTTTTGGTTCGGTTGTATTGGATATTGTTAAATGAAAAATAAAGGCGGACGGGACATAGAATGTTTTTGGCTTAAATTTCTAATTTTAGTTATGTGGGTAAATTTAGCCAAAAAAGTATAGGAATATAATTTATGTTAAAAAAACAATGCCGTTAAAAATGACAGGGTCGGATGCCGTTTGATTTTCCTTCTAAAAATCTCTATCTTCAGCGAAACAAGACTTTTGCAATCAATGCCGATATCATAGCCACGAAACGTTGTGCGCTATTTATTGTCCATTGATTTAAGGAGGAAAACAACATATGCTTCTGTTTGTTGCCTACTCTTTAAAAATTCAGTTTTCGGCTTCTCTGTTTGACAGGTCAGCAACTGCTTGCCTGCTTCGCCATTTTTTTTAATGTTTTCTTTTAAGTAAAAGCTTTTGAAGATCCATGTTGGCGTCTAAACCAACATCATTGAAAAATTTTAAAGTTCTTGTTTTATTCAGGAGCTTTTTTATTTACCAAACAACACAACACAGGTCATCATGCATCACTGGATTTTCGGCTGCCGGTCGCAAATCACACCGAAATTATAGCCGCGAAACGTTATACGCCATTCCTGAGCAAACCGCAGAACGATATTATTAACATAACATATTTTCAATTCTTAGAAAAAAAAATAAAAAAATTGTAAGTTTGTCAAATGACATATTTCACAGCAGACATACTAGAAAAATATTCTATTTCCCAAGACCAGCTTCAAGAATTTTTGGCTTTAAACTCAATTGTCGCAGAAGGAAATGTCATCGACGAAAATGCATATCATTTGGCAATCGATTTTTTTAATAATGGTCGTTTGCCATCAAAGGCGGTAAATGTGGACAAGATTAAATCTAAAATAAAACCTTCAAAATTAGCATATCAAACAAAAGATAAACGCATTTTAATAGAACAAGAAGATGTTATTGCATTTCTTAAAAAGCAACCTAGTGACAGTGTTGATTTAATTGTAACTGATCCTGCCTATTCGGGAATGAATCAAATGCTTAAATTAGGAAAAGGTAAAATTATAGGAAAATATAATGACAAGGGAGACGGGCAAAAATGGTTTGACGAATTTCACGATACTGAGGAAAATTATGAAATATTTTTAAATGAATGTCTAAGGGTTTTGAAACCCAATAGGCATATCTATTTAATGTTTGACTCATATTCATTGTTGACACTAGGCCAGGTTGTAAGGAAAGTATTTGATGTCAAAAATATTGTCGTCTGGGACAAAATGAATATTGGATTAGGTCATTATTTTAGACGCAGGCATGAATTGATTATGTTCGCAAGTAAAGGAAAACGGCCATTAAACTCAAAAGATATTCCAGACGTTTGGAGAATTAAAAGGGTTACCAGCATGAAATATCCTACTCAAAAACCAACTGAAATTTTTGAAATGATGTTAGCCGGAAGCTCCAGGAAAGATTTTGTTGTTTGTGATCCATTTTTAGGAAGCGGTTCATCTGCAATTGCCAGCATAAAATATGGCTGCAAGTTTATTGGTTGTGATATCGCTGCATCATCGATAGAAATCGTTACCGAAAGAATTAAGACATTTTTAGACACAAATAAGGACAATTTACAAAATAAATCTTTGTGTGAAGATGATTTAACAATGAAAAAAATATTGTCTAAAAATGACTCATCTATCTAAAACAAGACATCTTTTTGCATTTACATCGCCCAGAACGATTGAAAAAATAATTCCTGAAATCAGATTATTATCTCAAAACTTTGCAGGTCAGAAATGGACAACCAAAATTCAAGGAGAATTCTATGAAAATCTTTTTTCATCTGATTTTTTTGAAGGAGAAAGTAAAGCAAAAGATATTGGATTCGCTGCAAGAGACAGAATTACAAGAGCACCAAAAGCTTTAGGTTTTATTGACTTGAAGCCAACAATCCAACTCACAGAAGTCGGTAAACAACTTATTACTGAAAAACGAAGTAATGAAATTATAACCAAGCAATTATTGAAGTTCCAACTTCCGTCACCATATCATACAGATAAACACAATCGGTTTTTTGTTAAACCATATTTAGAGTTTTTGCGATTGGTAAAAACTGTTGGCAGTTTGTCAAAAACAGAAACTGCTCTATTTTTTCTTCAACTTACCAAAATCAATAAGTTTGATGACGTTGTCACTAAAATCAACCGATTCAGGGCAGATAAAGACAAGTGGCAAGGGAACAGGAAGCTATTTGTTGAACAATGTTTTGTAAAAGAAATAAGCGAAATTTTTGCTGAAGAAATCGAGAATAATAAAACCGGGACAAGAGAAAGCAGTGACAATTCTTTTGCAAATTTTGTGAAAACAAAAAAGCAGAATATGGGCGATTATGCGGATGCATTCATACGTTACATCCGGTCAACCCAATTAATAACCTTTCAACCCAAAACATATAGAGTAATAATCTCACCTTCAAAAATTGAAGAGGTAGATTTTATTTTAAATAATATAGAGAGAAATCCCATTTCATTTAAATCAGAAAGACAATTTAAGGATTATCTTTTTTCTGCTGCAAACATCCTGTTATTTAACGATAATCGCGAATTGCTAGTCCGTAAACTCCGAAAACTGAATGTGCCCTTCGACGACAGCTTCACTCTTGAAGAACTAAAGGATTTTCTTGACTTTTCTGAGGAAAAAATTAAGAATGAGAAAATTCAGGAAACTTCTTTGCAATTAAAAAATTATAAAGAATTTGATGATATTCTTGATGTATTTGAAAAAATTCAAAAACGAGAAATCCCTGATCCACCATTGTATCTGGAATGGAACGTTTGGCGATCAATGACGATGATAAATTATGCCATTTCAGTAAATGGCAACTTTACGATTGATACTGATGGTGTTCCATTAAATACCGCATCAGGCAATAAAGCGGATATTGAAATTGAGTACGAAACTTTTAAAATGATAGTCGAGGTAACTTTATCATCGGGCAATACACAATTCAACATGGAAGGTGAATCCGTCGCAAGACATTTTGGAACAATGCAAAATGCCTCAGAAAAACCGGTTTTCTGTTTCTTCATCGCCCCAAAAATCAGTGACGGGGCATTGGCGCATTTCTTTAATCTAAACCGCTTACACACCAGAGCTTACGGCGGCAAAACAAGAATCTTACCGATGAATGTCACAAATTTTGTACAATTTATCACAACAGCAAAAAACACTAATTTTTCAAATTCAAAAACCCTTCACGACTATTTGGACAATCTGATCAATCAGAATCAGAATATCGAAGATGAAGTCATCTGGTTTGATAATATCAAACGATCCATTGAAAGTTGGTCAGCCTAGAAAATAAAAGGGGATGTGCAGTATGATAAACAGTCAGCAAAATAATAACATCACAAAATAAAACACAATAAAAATGAAAAAAGTAACAGGAATCGGGGGCATTTTCTTCAAATGTAAAGACCCAAAAGCAATTAACGAATGGTATAAAACACACCTTGGGTTTGACACAACTCCGTATGGAACAAGCTTTGAATGGCTGCAAAGTGGCGACAGCACGAAAAAGGGACTTACCCAGTGGAATCCTTTTCCGGAAAACACAAAATATTTCGAGCCTTCAGCAAAAGACTTTATGATAAACTACAGGGTGGATAATTTAGAAGCATTGGTAGAAGAATTAAAAAAGGCAACCGTAACCATCCTGGACAAAATTGAGGCATATGACTACGGAAAATTTGTTCATATTTTAGACGGTGAAGGAAATAAAATTCAATTGTGGGAGCCAAATGACTAGCATCGTATTTTCATTAAAAATCTATATCTTCACCAAAACCAGAACTAAGAATGACCGAACAAATCGAACATAGACTTCCAGTACACTTATTGGAAAAAAGCATTAGAAGCGGAAGCGAATATGGTTGGCGCCAAAATGATTTTTTGGATGTCATTGAAGCCGCGCGAAAACTTCAAATCGCAATTGAAGGCGGGCAAATCCAATACGTTTTTGATGAAGGAACTTGCGAATTGCATTGGCTGCATTATTATACCGATGAAATGAAATCTGGCGAAAATTGGGCCAACTACTGTAATAGGACAGCCAAAGAATGTGTTGAAAAATTCAAGAAAATTACTGGCGAACGAAATATCGAAAAAGAAGCTTTGGATAATTTTAGCCTGGTAAAAGAAAATTCCGAAAATGGAATTATACTCGATAATCACAAAGTCTTTATTATTTCTTTTGAGGATAAAAAGCCAGGCACAAACGCTAACGCGGATAATAGTGCATCGCAACGGAAATAGGGTTTATTTTCATTATAGTGCGAAAACGTTATGCAAAACGCTCAATAAAATTAAGACAATTTAATTATGAGCGCATTTTATAATAATACGCGAAGTTTGCGCAAAAACAACTTATAAATTTGAATTATTAAAGATGACTAAAAAACACTTCCTTCTTTTTGTGCTCATTTTGTTAGGATCAAGCTATAATTTGGCAGCGCAAACCCAATTAGAAATGAACAAGGCAGCAGATGCAGAATATAAAAAAGCAGATGCCGAACTGAACAAAGTCTATAGACAACTCGTGGAAATGCTCGATAAAAATGGAAAGCAAATGTTAATCATAGCCGAAAAAGACTGGTTAAAATTTCGCGATTCCCATTGTAGGTTCAATGCCTCACAATTTGACGGAGGAAGTATCGAGCCTTTAATATATTCAACCTGTCTCGAAGAATTGACACGAAGAAGGATTGATGAAATTAAAGCAAGTATAAAAAGCAGGGATTTATAACGCATTGCCAACATTTGCATTGCCCATATCCATTTCCGCATCGGGGAATACAAAATCATTTTCTGAAAAATCGAGGATTTCTGCAGTTGACACATACTTTGTAATTTCGTCAATGCCTTTAATCATCAAAAGCTCGGTCGAATATTTCCGGCTATTGGCCAAAACCAATCCGTCTTTTGACAGCCTGAAAAAATATTTACCCGCAGCGTTCCTGACTTTTGTAAATGTGAATAATACCAGGTTTTCTGTAAACCAGGTAATCATCAGTGTGCAATCTGATTTTTGCTTAAAACTTATGCTCGTAAAAATGGTCTTCCCTTTTCTTGATGCAAAAATAAATTTATAATCTCCGTTGTATCGTTTGCTAATGACAAATGTTCCCAATCTGAATGCTTTGATTTTTAAAATCCCAAATCTAAACAAATGCGACAGAATTCCGACCCAAAAATTGAGCGCATTTCAACTTTAACAAATCGGAAACCGATTAGGACATTGCACAATTTTCCTTCGAAAATCTTTATCTTAGCGGAAGCAACGCATTTAAATTCGCGACGACATCAGCGTTTTAACAAATGCTATGAATCCCAACAAGTTATTTAAAATATCCAACCAATGAAACGCTTCCCGATTGTTATTCTTCTACTCCATTTCAATTTAATCCATGCACAGCAAAATTTGGTTCAATATGTAAAACCCATTATTGGTTCAGAAAAAATGGGACATACTTATCCCGGTGCAACTGTGCCTTTTGGTGTGGTGCAATTGAGCCCGGAAACAGATACGATTTCTTATGAATTAAACGGAAAATACAATGGCGATGTCTACAAATATTGCGCAGGATACAAATATGAAGACAAGACAATTGTCGGTTTCAGCCATACGCATTTGAGTGGCACCGGACATTCAGACCTTGGCGATTTTTTAATTATGCCGACGCAGGGAAAACTCCAATTAAACCCCGGAACGGCATCCAATCCCAAGAATGGCTATCGTTCTGCATTTTCCCATTCCAATGAAACTGCAGAAGCCGGTTATTACAAAGTCAAACTCGACGATGATGATATCCTTGCGGAAATGACAGCAACAACCAGGGTTGGCATGCACCAATATACATTTCCAAAATCGGATGAAAGCCATATCATACTCGATTTAATGTCCGGGATTTATAATTATGAGGAGAAGAATGTTTGGACTTATGTGCGCGTCATCAATGATACTTTGGTTACCGGTTACCGGCAAACAAATGGCTGGGCACGGACCCGAACGGTCTATTTTTCGATGTCATTTTCAAAGCCGTTTATCAGTTACGGGCAAAAAAATTATGATGACAAACAGCCTTACAAGGGCTTTTGGGGGAAATTCGACCAGACTCAAAATTTTCCGGACATCGCCGGAAAAAAAATCAGGATGTTCTTTGATTTCAAAACCGAAGAAGGTGAAAAGATAAAAATAAAATTGGCCTTGTCCTCCGTAAGCCAGGACAACGCATTGGAAAATATGCAATCGGAAATTAAAGATTGGGATTTTGAAAAAGTAAAAGCCGACGCCCGGAAACTCTGGAATACCGAATTAAATAAAATCACCATCAATGCTTCCGAAGATACAAAGGTGAATTTTTACACCGCGATGTACCATATTTTCATCAATCCGACAGTGTATACTGATGTCAACGGACAATACAAAGGCTTGGATCAAAATACCCATGTCGCGGATGGATTTGTCAATTACTCCACGTTCTCTTTGTGGGATACGTATCGTGCGCTGCATCCTTTATTCAATATCATCCAGCCGTCACGGAATAACGATATGGTCAAATCGATGATGGCGCATTACAGCCAAAGCGCCTTGCATATGTTGCCAATCTGGTCGCATTATTCCAATGACAATTGGTGTATGAGTGGTTATCACAGCGTTTCTGTCATTTGCGATGCCATCCTGAAAGGAGTTTATAATGGCAATCAAAATGAAGCTTTGGATGCTTGTATAACTACTGCATGCCACCGCAATTATGAAGGCATTGGATACTATATGGATTTGGGGTTTATTCCGTCCGAAAAAAGTGGTGTTTCAGTTTCAAATACTCTGGAATATGCATATGACGACTGGTGTATTGCGCAATTGGCCAAAAAATTGAACAGGCCGGATGTTTATGAAACGTTTATAAAGCGCTCTGCGAATTGGAAAAATAATTTCAATGCCACTTCGGGATTCATGCAGCCGAAATTGGCAGACGGCGCTTTCAAAAATAATTTTGATCCCCTGACAACAAATGGCCAGGGATTTATTGAAGGCAACAGTTGGAATTACAGCTTTTTTGTACCACACAATCCAACCGAACTGATCACTAAAATGGGCGGCACAACCGCTTTTTCTTCGCGCTTGGACACTTTGTTTTCGATGCATTTGCCCGATTCTTTTTTTGCAGAAACCGAAGACATTACCAGGGAAGGAATCATTGGCGGCTATGTTCACGGAAATGAACCTGCGCATCATGTCGCCTATTTGTATAATTGGGCAAACCAGCCATGGAAAACGCAATACCAAGTGCGAAAAATCATGAAAATGCAATACAAACCGACACCAGATGGTTTAGGTGGAAATGACGATTGCGGACAAATGAGTGCGTGGTATATTTTCTCGTCATTGGGATTTTATCCAGTTGCGCCAGGTTCGGATGATTATGCCATCGGATCGCCACTGGTCAACAATGCCACATTGGCTTTAGAAAACGGAAAAACTTTTACAATTGAAGCCATTAACCAAAAAGACAGTAATGTATATGTCCAAAAGGTGCTGCTGAATGGCAAACCTTTATTCACGTGGTTTATAAAATATAGTGACATTACGGCTGGCAGCAAATTGACGTTCTACATGGGACCAAAACCTAAAAAATGATGTTTGAATGTATTCTTTTTCTTAACTTTATGAAACTATCAAGCCATTAAAAACATTATGACGATGGGAAATAAAAAGGAGTTGTCGCCAGAGCAAAGTGATGCATTATTCACGGCATTAAAAGGCCGTTTTGAGAAAAACATGAACCGCCATAAAGGCCTTGAATGGGCCAAAGTACAAATAAAGCTCGAAGCAAATGCCAAAAAATTGTGGTCGCTCAATGAAATGGAAATCACGGGCGGCGAACCGGATGTTGTCGGTTATGATAAAAAGACAGGCGAATACATTTTTTATGATTGCTCCGCAGAAAGCCCTAAAGACCGCAGAAGTCTTTGTTACGACCGGCAGGCGCTGGACGCTAGAAAAGAGCACAAGCCAAAAAATAGCGCTATTGATATGGCTGATGCCATGGGCATTGAAATTTTAACGGAAGAAGAATATCGGGAACTGCAGCAACTTGGAAATTTCGATACGAAAACATCGAGTTGGATAAAAACACCTTCTAGTATCAGGAAACACGGCGGTGCTGTCTTTTGTGATCGCCGCTACGACAATGTCTTTCTGTATCACAACGGTGCGGATTCTTACTATGCTGCCAGGGGATTTCGCGGCTCGCTAAGGATTTAAGATTCCTTAAACTTGCCTTTCAAAGGAATTTGGTTTGCTATTTTTGGGTGTTTTTGGCTTCAAATATTGCCATCATCTCATTGCCTTTTTTAATTTGGCCGACAGCCTTCAATGACTCGGCATATCGATAATAAAATGCTGGTTCCAAATCGGTAGTGATGTCAAATAATTGGGAATACCATTTGGCAGCGATGACCAAATCACCGTTGAAATAACGATTGTTCGCTACCCTTTTAAGCATATCAACCGACTTGTAGCCTTTGTCCAAAACCCTTTCATAGGTACTTAAAATATCGATATTGACATACTTCACTTTTTCCACCTCCGGAGCGACAGTCGCAACTTTAATCGGTTTTATTGTGGCGGTTATGATATCAATCGGGACTGTAGGCCGTTCGATATTCGCGACAGCAACTGCCACAGCTTTCGCTTTTGCAAATTTCGGGGTTACAATCCTGGTGTTGTTTGGTCCTAGGTCATTTGTACTGATCAGGCTTAAATTTGAAACATCATAAGTCGTGACGCGGCTTCCAAAGTTTGAGTTTATGCGTTCTTCGACATGATAAGCTATGGCGACAAGATCACTATTATTGGCCATGTCGGACATTAATTGGGCATTTTCAATTTCCGTATTCGAGAGAACGCGGGCGCTGTGCTGGGCAAAACAGCCAAAAGAAAAAAGGCTTGCTGTCGCAATAAAAAAAGCATAAGTTTTCATAGCTAACTCAAATAAAATCGTTGCCAACATTATTAAATCATCAGCTAATGTACTTACTGTTCAGTGTTTTGGTTAATTTTTCCCACCAATGACCTCAAAAACCGTTGAAGTACAAACAATAATCATTTTATCGATTTAAATGGTAGTACATCGGTGCGTGAATTCTTAAAAGACATACCTTAAAATTAAGCTACGAAAGTACCTCCGCGTTCGAAATAATTTCAATAACATCACTTACCACTTTGCCGCTTGCTTCTGAACGCCCGGAATGAATAAAATCTTTTATTGAAAGCTGGATCAGGTGCTTGTATACTAAATTTGAATAAGGCGCATTTTGAGCTTCCATAAAAGTTATTCTCTTGGTTTCTTCCGCAACAGCAATATAAATTTTACCAACATTCATTTTGTCGGTTTCGGCCAGGAGTTGCTTTAGTAATGCTATTAATTGTAACGGTTTTTCGGTTCTCATGATTGGAAGTTTATACAAACGTATGAAAAAAGAAGATATCGGAGAAGTAATCGAACGGCAACAGTATTTTCATTAAGTTTGTTTTGCCCAGCCGAAAAGCGTGTTCCGGGCATTTACGAATCTGATATCCGTTTGTAAAAGACAACGCAACATTATGCTGACATTTAACAAAACCTACTTTGCCTTAGCAAGTTTTATTTTTTCGATTGAAGTACTGATTGCGCTTTTTGTCAACGACCATTTTGTCAGGCCGTATCTTGGCGATGTCTTGGTTGTGATTTTAATCTATTGTTTTTTAAAATCGTTTCTCAAATTGCCGGTGCTGACTGCTGCTGCATTTGTATTGATTTTCTCTTTTACAATAGAATGGCTCCAGTTTTTAAATATTGTCGGGAAACTTGGCCTCGAAAAATCAAAAATTGCCAGGACAGTCATCGGAACTTCATTTGCCTGGATTGATTTGTTGACCTATGTTTCGGGGATTTTAATTGTAATTATTGTCGAGAAATATTGGCAGAAGAAAGAAATACACGATAGTTAACCCGAATGCGGATGTACATCAATTTCGTTTATTTGCGCTTTATATTCTGATGGCAGCAGCATATTTTTAAGCAGCCAATCCATCTTCATCAGCCTGCTGATTTTATAAACCGGAACCACTGGCGCAAGCAAAGAAAAATCACTGAAATGCAGCATTTTTTTTACCTGCTCGGGAACGACTAATTTCTGACCTTCGACCAAAACCTTAAACCGCATGGCGCCAAGATGTTTTTTATATTGCTTAAAAAGATCGGCAGTAAAGTCGCTTTTTTGCAGATTTTCCATTAAATGTGATTGCCGTACGGGCAGCCATTCGATATAGGTAAGTGGCAGTTCTTTCAATCCCATCCTTTTTCCAACACGATAAAAAACGTTGTGCACTTCTTCCTTTTCTTCATCGGTTAATTTTTTTTCGAGCAACTCGTATGACGCAATGGAATAATGTATCAGCATAAACAGCACATCGCGGTATGCCCAGTCAGGAATTACCGCACCACGGTTTTCTTCCACTGCGGAATGTATTTTCCGAAGAATGTCGATGGCACCATGGGCTTCATCGAGTGAGGAAAAAACAATCTTTCTCGCATATGCCACTGTCGAGAACAGCCTGCCCAACGGATCTGAAGGCAGCTTGCCGGTAAAGTAAAGCCAGTCCACCGCTTTATTAAGGGCAAATTCAGCCGCCGCACCCGCAAAAATAAAAAGTACGGTGTCACTTTTGCCCCATATTTTTCTAACAATCGAGTTTTTTTCAACAAAGGATTCCATAGGATGAAATGTTTTTACGAAGTTAGAAATAATTTTTAAATAAAAAGTACTTTGTATTTCAAAGTTATTTATATTTGTAAAAATAAACCTGAGAAATCTTTAAAAACTACAATCATGGCACAGAAAAAAAATTTAATCGAGTCGGTCAATACCCCATCATTAGTTAAACGAATGTTGCTGGGCGCAGGAATTGCCTTAATCCTAATCGTGATTTTCCTGCTTCCGGTTAAAAACCCTAACCCCGAGTGGGGAAAATTCTGGATGATTCAGCCTCTTGTTATAGTTCCGTTGGCCGGTGCGGCCGGTGGTGCATTTTATTACTTCATAGATCATTATTTGGGCTGCCAAGGCGGCTGGAGAAAGGCGTCGGCAACTATCCTGAGCCTAATCGTATATATCATTGGGCTTTGGTTGGGCACTGTTCTGGGATTGGCCGGTACGCTATGGAATTAAATTTTTTAACTACATTGTAACAGCCTAACTGACGCTAAAATCCGAATTATGAGAGTTTTAAAATTGTTTGTTGTCCTTATCACCTGCTGCTTCTTTTTTTCCGCAAAAGAAAACACTGGAAAATTCAAATGCCTGCCTTGTGGCCTTGATTGTGACAAAGCCATTTATGAAAGCGGCGGCACATGCTCAATATGTAAAATGGGGTTGGTAAAAGCATCGACTATCACTTTTAAAAGTATGGAAGCAGTTTCGGTTTGCGATTACTTAAAATCACATCCAAAAACGATGTTGCTTGACGTGAGAACAAAGGAAGAATTTGAAGGCCAGGCCAATCCAGATTTTGGGACTCTTAAAAATGCAATCAATATCCCGATCCAAATATTGGAAAATAAACTGGGCGATATCAAGAAGTATAAAAATCGTGAAATCATCGTCTATTGCTCCCATAGCCATAGAAGTCCGCAAGCCTCATACCTGCTGACACAAAATGGGTTTACACATGTAATCAATATGTCTGGGGGGATGAGCACTTTAGAAAAAAGTGACTGTAAAAAATAAACAACCATTTAATAATATCCGATGTCACAAATGAGACTTTCGATACTTTGTCTTTTCGTATGTTGTCTTGCCTGCAAAAACAATGAGGAAAGTCCTGAAAAAGAAAAAATAGCACCAGCCAATGAAATGGCGTTTGACAAAACAAAATGGGGAACAAAGAATGGTGCCGAGTATGTCTATAGGGATAAAATGCTCAAAGATTTAATAGGCAATAAACTAAAAGGGTTAAGAAAAGAGGGCGCGATTGGACTTCTTGGACAACCGGACCGAATTGATAACGCATACCTATTTTATAAAATCGCGCAAGAGCGAATTGGATTTTTTCCACTGCATACCAAAACATTAGTCATTAAACTATCAAACGACAGCATAGTGGAAAAAGTCATGATTCACGAATAGCGTTTTGTAAAAATTAACTAAGTTAGCGGTAATCAAACTAAAAATAATGGAATATAAAGCTGTGTCAATCCGTCCGTTTATCGGATCCAAAAACTTTGAGGTCTCAAGGAATTTTTACCATGATTTAGGCTTCGAGGAAGTAGTCTTAGGTCAGAATTTCTCTTATTTTAAAACCAAACAAATCGGGTTTTATCTACAGGATGCCTATGTCAAAGACTGGATAGACAATACGATGGTTTTTATGGAAGTCGAAGATGTTCACCGTTTTTGGGATGAACTTGTTGCGTTGGACTTACCCAATAAATATAAAGAAGCAAAATTGGTTCCGGTCCGCGAAATGTACTGGGGCCGCGAATGTTTCCTTCATGATCCGTCGGGAATACTCTGGCATTTTGGAGAATTTTCAACAAATAAATCAATCCAAAAACAACATTTAAAATAAACCCGTCTCTGTTATGACTGTGAAAGAAATTATGGCCGCATTAGAAGCTGCAGGCAATGAAGGCATCAAGAAAATCTTGCTGAAACATGGCGTAAAAGAGCCTTTTTTCGGGGTCAAAATTGAACATTTGAAACCCATCCAGAAGAAAATCAAAATGGATTATAATTTATCCCGTGAACTGTATTTGACCAATAATGCAGACGCCATGTACCTCGCCGGATTGATTGCCGACGACGAAAAAATGACCAAAGAAGATTTACGCACATGGGTCAAATTGGCCGTATCAAACAACATCAGCGAATATACCGTTCCTTGGGTTGCCGCAGGCAGCAAACACGGATTTGAATTGGCTGTGGAATGGATTGATTCCGAAGATGAACATATTGCAGCTGCCGGATGGAATACATTAAGCGGTCTGGCAGCCAGCAAGCCGGACAGTGAACTCGACTTGGAAGTGTTTAAAAATTTGCTCAAACGTGTCGAAAATACTATCCATTCTTCCAAGAACCGCATTGTTTATACCATGAACGGATTTGTAATATCTGTCGGCATATATATCGAAGCACTGACAAAAGACGCACTGGCTGTTGCTGCCAAAATCGGAACCGTCATTGTGGACATGAATGGAACCGCCTGTAAAGTTCCCGATGCTTCAGCCTACATTAAAAAAGCGGGCGACAAAGGAGTCATTGGCAAAAAGAAGAAAGTATTGAAATGCTGATGGTTAACCATTCTGCCCTATTTCAATCCCATTTTTTTCAAGTATGGCCAAAAGATAAATACTTTCGTCCGGATCATATTTTTCGACACCGCTCTGATACCATTTCTGTATAATCTTAAATTGAAATGGCGTATAACCATCTGCATCAATGCACATCCCGAGCATACCCGCCAAAAGAAAATCTTCCAGGATTTTATCGGTAACAATAAGATTGGGAATACCATTGGTGATGTATCCGTTCATCCGTTCATAATCCAGCCGGCCAAAATGAAACCCGGAATTAAAAGCTTCACTATATTGATTGGGGCTAAAATGCAGATATGGATTCAAGCCTCTTGAATACCCTTCAAAATATTCTTCTCTATATGCGGGATTAAATATATTTTCCATGTTCCTGGTGAAGTGTTTGTGACAATTAGACCCCAAACGTATAGACAATCCTTGAAGAAATATATTAAAATCGTTTAAAGGAAAAAATACCCTATAAAGCACAATGGCAGTGACGTTCGTCGATGAAAATGGGACGTGCGCACATACATTTCTCAAATAAATATGCCTTATTATAAAAAAAAGCATAAATTTATTTCAGAAACAAAGCATACTCACCAAAATTATTGCCGGATGAAAAAGACAATTACTCTACTCCTTTTATTGTTTACCATATCCAATTTCCACGCCCAATGCTGGTCAAAATTTGCACTCGGCAGTTTCCACACCCTTGCAGTTGCAAATGACGGAAGCTTATGGGCTTGGGGAAACAATTACCAGGGGCAACTCGGAATAGGAAACAATATAGATCAGTATACAGCCACAAGGGTTGGCACGGATAACAACTGGGCTTTTGTCGAAGCCGGCGACCAGGATTCTTTTGCCATCAAGACCGATGGAACGTTATGGGCCTGGGGCAGGAATGAGTTTGGCCAATTGGGCGACGGCTCTGCACTGCAAAGAACTACGCCTGTTCAAATCGGGACAGATACCGACTGGAAATTTGTATCCAATCACGAAAACCACACCTTCGCCTTAAAAACCGATAATACCTTATGGGGTTGGGGAAATGAAGTGGATGATTATGGTTTTATAAATTCAATGGTACCTGTGCAGATAGGAACTGACACCTGGAATTTTATTTGTGCCTCCCAACATTATGCTGTAGGTATAAAATCCGATGGCACATTATGGGTTTGGGGCAAAAATGAATACGGACAATTGGGCGATGGCACCACAACAACCCGGTTAAATCCGATACAGATTGGAACCGATAACCAATGGGCTTTTGTTTCTGCCCTTGGAAACCATACCATGGCAGTCAAACTCGATGGAAGCCTTTGGGGCTGGGGCGCCAATTATTACGGTTTTTTGGGTGATGGAACTGTCGCCAACAAATCAGTGCCAACACAAATCGGGACCGACCTTAACTGGAAAGCTGTATCCGCCGGATACCTGACCACAAAAGCAATAAAAACGGACGGCTCTTTGTGGGCTTGGGGTGATAACTCGATCGGCCAATTGGGCGATGGCACAACGATAAATAAAGTCATTCCAACCCATATCGGGACGGCTACGAATTGGACTGCAGTTATCCACAGCTTTGCTCATTCCCAAATTGGGATTCAGGACGATGGCACATTATGGGGTTGGGGAAATAATCAGTTTGGGCAAACCACGGGAAATGGCACCAATGGCTGGAGTCTCGTACCAACCATGATTACCTGTCCAAGCCTGTCCACATCTGAAAATCATTTGGCCGCTTTTTCTTTTTATCCAAATCCGGTTAAGGGAAAACTTTATTTCAACAACGAGACAAATATCACGCATATTTCCGTTTTTGATTTTAGCGGAAGGCTTATACATTCGGACATTATAAATGAAAATGAGGTTGACCTGAGCGCCTTGGCAACAGGGAATTATATTGCAAAAGTGTCCGCAGGGAATAAGGTCATGAATATTAAGGTCACAAAAGAATAGCATCTATGCCGACATCAAAGTGCCTGAAGTCATGAAAAAAATATTGCTCCTGATATTACTTTCGGTTTCATTCTATGGCAAAGCCCAAAATGACATCACCCATACCCGGCAAGGCAACAGCATCGTTTTCACCAATGCACATGGCGATCGTTTAAGGTTAACGCCTTATGGGAACCAGATGGTTCGGATTCAGGCGGTCAGAAAGGATGAGGATTTCTTTGCCGATGATCGATATGAAATGGTCGAAGCCCACCATTGGCCGGGAAAGCTGGTTTTGACCGAAGCCAAGGTTTTTTTTAAAGTCGCCAACGATTCAAAAAATGGCGTTTCCATCCGGATTGATAAAACAAACATGGCGCTTTCCTTCTACAAAAATGAGGAATCGTTTCCAATCTTAAAAGACATTGTTGGCATCCAATGGGACATAAATGGCATCCGCACATCTTTCGCCTACGACCCGAATGAGCATTTCACCGGGCTCGGCCATGGTTATTTTGGACGTGAAGAAAGCATCGACCTGCGCGGCAAGGAAATCGGGCGCAATTACGGCACCGAACACGGCCAGCAAGCGCCACTGATTGTCCCGTTTTATTTGTCGAGCAAAGGATATGGCATTTTCCTCAACAGCACTTTCCCAAACCGATTCAATTTCGGCAAAAATAACGCCTATGGTTTTTCCATCGAAGGCGGACGGATGGATTATTTCATTATTATGGGCCCAGAATTCCCAACGATTCTCGACCAATACACACAACTGACTGGAAGGCCGAGATTTCCATTAAAATCCTACTTTGGACTCGCGCTTTCCGACAAAGGAAACGACAATACCTCACAAGATCCTTCCGATGAGCAATGGTGGAAGAAGAAAATCACTGCACACCGCAATGCCGGTTTCCCACTCGACCATATCGTAAATGACAACCGATGGCGTGCCGGTGGCGGCCAACGCTGCGTGTCTTATTTTGATTGGGATAAAACCCGATATCCCGATCCGAAAGAATACCAAAGCTGGGTAAAATCCAACGGGCTTATCGTCACATTGGATTTCAATCGGTGCATTGCCGTACAAAGTGAAGGCTGGAAACCTTCCTACAATCTTCCGAAGAATGACGGCATCGAATTCAACACCAGCGCACCCGATTTCACAAAATCTGAAGTACGAACCTGGTTTTGGAATACCATGTGGAATAAATCATTGAATCCTGCCCTCGGCTATCCCGGCGATGCGTTGTGGATAGACGAATTTGACGAAATGGGAAAAGCGCCGCCAAATATGACCTTTGAAAATGGCACGACCTGGCAGGAAATGCGGAATTACTGGTTTTTCCTGATTGCCAAATCCTTGGTACAGGAAGGTTGGGATAAAAGTTTTAACGGCACCAAAAGGCCTTTCGTCTGGGTTCGCGGCATGACAGCAGGCGCACAACGTTACGCGACATTGTGGAGCGGCGACATCAAACCCACTTATGACGACATGAAAACACAGGTCAGGGCGATGCAGTTGGCCGGACTTTCAGGTTTTCCGTTTTGGTCGCATGATGCAGGTGGATTCAACGATTGGGAAACAAATGATAAGCCAACCGATGCGATGTACCGACAATGGTCGATGGCATTCGGGAGTTTTACGCCGTTTTGGAAACCGCACGGTATGGGAAAATCGCGTTGGCCGCTTGATCGTCCGGCAGAAGTGCAAAAAGACGTGAAGTTGTATGGTGAACTGCGCTACAAACTCATCCCGTATATTTATTCGTATGCCCATATCGCCAACGAAACCGGATTGCCATTAGCGCGTGCCATGGTGATTGACTACCCCGGCGAACCGATTGCCTGGTCGCGAGATTTGCAGTATTTGTGGGGAAATGAATTGCTGGTTGCGCCCAATTGTTCCGATACACAATCCAATGTTTCGGTATGGCTTCCAAAAGGAGATTGGTATGACTTCTGGAATGATGATAAAATCACCGGCGACAGGACAATCAGTTATCCGGCGCCTATTGGAAAACTCCCTTTGTTTGTAAAATCCGGATCCATTATTCCAATGGCAAATTATGCGCTCAGTACCGCTTTCATCGCTGCCGACAGCCTGACTTTTCATATTTATCCCGGAAAAAATGCGGCTTTTACTTTGTATGAGGATGACGGCGTGACCGAAGCCTATAAAATCAAGAATGAGAAGCGAACGACCGTTCTCGATTTCAACCAATCTGCATTTTCCTTTCATATTGCAGCTGCTGTCGGCAATTATAACAATGCCCCGACCGAACGCAGCTACAAGATTGTCTTCCACGGCGTTTCAAAATCCATGTGCTTTGAGGTCGATGGCGTTAAAATAAAAACAACGCAAAACCCAACAGAAGCAACTGCAGTTTGGGATGAAGATAAAAAAATCATTTCCGTAACTATTCCGCGTACTTCCGTGACAAAAAATATAGTGATTCAAGCCATTGACTGCAAATAACCAAATGAAACCGCGAATCGAAAATAGTCCCGAAAAAAAATTAATCGGCAAACGCATTACCATGGCTTTTTCCGATAACACCACCGGCGAATTGTGGAAAAGCTTTATGCCGCGTCGAAAGGAAATCGTCAATAACATTGGAAATGACCTCTATTCGATGCAGCTTTACGGTCCGCAATTTTTCACCAGTTTCAATCCGGATGCGGCATTTGAAAAATGGGCAGCGATTGAAGTGACCGACTTTAAAACTGTTCCCGACGGTATGGAAACTTTTATTTTGCATGGCGGATTGTATGCCATATTTGAGTACAAAGGTTCGGCAAATGATGCGTCGGAAACCTTCCGTTACATTCTTGGAACGTGGCTTCCGGCCTCCGAATATGAATTGGACGAAAGGCCGCATTTTGAAATATTAGGTGGAAAATATAAAAATAACGACCCAGATTCAGAGGAAGAAATATGGATTCCAATCAGGAAAAAAGTATGACAAAAGACATCCATTACAGAAAAGCCGGGCTTGCCGATTCGCTGAAATTATCAGTGCTGTATAAGCAGGTTTACATCCAGACGTATGGAGTTGAAGGCGTTTCAGATGAGTTTGCGCATTTCATCACCAAACAATTTTCGGTGGAACGGATTGAAGATGCGATCACAAGAAATCCGGATTACCTGATCGTTGCCGTTTACAATGAGAATCTTGTCGGCGTTGCCGAAATTGAATTTTCAAAAAAATGCCCGATTGGGAATATCATTGCGCCGGAACTGAACAAACTGTACATCCTGGAATGGTTTTGCGGCATCGGCATTGGCCAAAAATTAATGGAATTTGCCGAAAATATGCTGCGTGCGAAAGGCGAAAAAGAAATGTGGCTGTGGGTTTTGATTTCCAATACACGGGCAATACGCTTTTATGAAAAACAAGGTTATAAATGGATTGGAAACGCCTTTTTTCAGATGGAAACCAACAATTATGAGAATAAAGTCATGCTGAAAACGTTATAAAATTAAATTTCCATATTTGTCAAACCAAAAAAACCAGAATGATGGAAACAATCACAATTGAAACTACAGTAAAAGCACCAATCGAAAAAATCTGGGAATTCTGGACCGAACCCAAACATATCACCAAATGGTGCAATGCCTCAGACGATTGGCATACGCCAAAATCCGTAAACGATCTGCGCGTGGGCGGCAGGTTCAGCTCAAGGATGGAAGCCAAAGACGGCAGTATGGGATTTGATTTTGGCGGCGTATATGATGTCGTGAAAACCAACGAACATATCGCCTATACCATCGATGACGGACGAAAAGTCGAAATCACATTTTCTCCCGACGGAAATGGGATAAAAGTCACTGAAACCTTCGAAGCCGAAGCCGTCAACCCAATAGAAATGCAAAGAGGCGGCTGGCAGGCAATTCTTGACAATTTTAAAAAATACACGGAAAGTGCATGATTCAAGGACAGCAAAACCATCATGCCGCTGCAATAATTGTTATATTTGAATAGGCTAATTAAAACACTTACAATGGAAAAAGCCAAAATGAACAACACCAGGAAACCGAAACTTATCGGTTCGCTTTATTTTATAATGCTCGCATTGGTGAATCTGGCCTGTACACTTTTGTATGGAAAATTGAGCTGGCTCGACGTCGTTTTATTGGCGGTCACTTGCCTTCCGCTTTTGATAAATAAAAAGATGTTTTACTTTTTTTACGGGCTGCTGAATTGCCTGGTCTGGCTGATCATTGGCATCCTTGTTTTCTCCAATCATATGGAAGCCATCCGATTGCAAATGCATATGCCAGCCAAATTTATCTTTGCCGGTTATGGACTGACTGTCGTTGGGCTTTTTGCATCGCTGTTGCTGGTTTACGCCGGCATCAATTCGGATGAAAAAAACAGGTTCAGTTCCTTTAGGCCCCTTGACCAAAATCTATCATTAAAACAAAGCAGATGGCAATAACGATTACTGATGGAGGCAAAATGCCATGGGCCGACAATCTCAGGGCATTTGCGACCGTCAGCGTCATTATTTTACATGTTTCTGCAGCTGTATTATACCAATATGGCTCGATTAGCGATTTTTCTTGGTGGACAGCAAATGTGTTTGACAGTGCGGTACGTTTTTGTGTCCCGGTTTTTGTCATGCTGACGGGCGCATTGTTGCTGCAAAAAGAATATCCATTAGGCGTTTTTCTTAAAAAAAGATTGGCCCGGATTGTTTTGCCTTTCGTATTCTGGAGCTGCATTTACATGGTTTATAATTTCAGCCAAAACGATGAAAACATGGGAATCGACGAAACCGTCAAATGGTTTTTTCTCCAAATCAAAAACGGAAGCGCTTACCATTTATGGTATGTTTATATGATTATCGGCATCTATCTGTTTGTCCCGATTATTGGCAAATTTGTCAGGAACAGCACCGAAAAGGAAATCCTTTATTTCTTATTGATTTGGGTTGTTACGCTGTTTGTATGCAATCCCGTGGTTTCAAAGTTTTCCCCCGATTTTAATTTATTCTATTTTTCAGGATATATCGGATATTTGGTTTTGGGCTATTACCTTTCGGTGGCCACTTTTGACAAGCGCATACAAACCGTTTTGGGATTGTTATTTGCCTGTGCTTTGATTTTCACCATTTTCGGCACTGGTTTTTTATCTTACCGCGAAGGGAAATTTGAAGGATTGTTCTACAATTACCTGACGCCAAATGTGCTGCTCCTTAGTATTGGAATTTTTCTGTTTTTCAAAAATCATGGGATTGCCAATGCCGCATTCATAAAAATCCGAAATATAATCAGCAAATACAGTTATGGCATTTACCTGGTTCATGTACTGGTATTGATGCTGGCTGCGAAATTGGGTGTCGACGGAACAATGACTAACCCGATCATTGCCATTCCTGCAACCACTTTAATATGCCTGGGAATTTCACTGTCGATAATTTACAGCATCAGTAAACTCCCTTTCGGAAAATACATTTCAGGATAATTTAAAACCAATAACAGATGAACAGCATCCCATTCCAGGCCATCGATTGGGCCAAAATGGAAAGCGTCGAGCACAAAGGCGAAACTGGGACTTCATTCTGGCGGACGCTGCAATTTGATGGGCTTCGCCTCCGGATGGTCGAATATTCCGAAAACTATTTCGCCAACCATTGGTGCCAAAAAGGGCATGTTGTGCATTGCCTCGAAGGTGAATTCATCGGCGAATTGAACAATGGCGAAAAAACCACAATCTCGAAAGGAATGGGCTATGTGGTTTCCGATGATTTTGGTTCGCACCGTTCGATGTCGGAAAATGGCGTAAAACTGCTCATCATTGACGGCGATTTCTTAAAACCTTAAAATTGTTGCGGTTCGGTTAGTTTATAAAAAACAAAATCGTAAATTTGGGAGAAGCCCACAACAAGGACCCAATCCGCAAAAAATGAAGAAACAGCACATTCTTTTTTTAGACTTCCTTTTTGTTACCATCCTTGTTTTCTTGTTGGGTTTTTCTTACCTGTCTTATGAAAGGATCGAAAAATTAAAGAGCGCTTCAGCCCTTGTAAACCATAGCAATGAGGTGAAACTCAATCTCAACCGGGCTTTAATCTTTATGCTCGATGCCGAAACCGGCCAGCGCGGATATCTGCTCACCCATGACAGCAGCTTTCTTGGGGAATACCGGAACGCTTTTTTTAATGCCGGAAAGAACGTTTCACGAGTCATTTCACTGACCGCAGACAATGCCGGACAGCAACAAAGGGGCAGGGAATTGCAACTGATGATCAACCAACGGTTTGTCGCACTGAATGCATCCACCAGTTATTACAACGAAAGAAAACATTCGGAAGCCAACTTATCGCAGTTGCTTTTAAAAGGAAAAAAGGCGATGGACAAAGCCCGGACAATTGCCAATGAAATGATTCTGGCCGAAGATGTGCTGCTGCAGGAACGGACAAAGGAAAAAAACGATGCCAATACGCTGACGCCAATCGTCATTTTGTGCTTCTCCGTTTTTGCGATTATTTTTGTCGTTGCCGCGTATATCAGGCTGCGGAAAGAAACGCATCTCAGGATGTTTGCGCAGGACGGCGAAGCGAGCAGCAGGGAAATGAATCTCTTGCTCGAAAGCAAAGTCAATGAGCGAACGCGGGAATTGCAGGAAAAAAATATCGCACTCGAACAAATGAACGATGAGCTGATTTCCTTCAATTATGTCGCCTCACACGATTTGCAGGAACCGCTCCGGAAAATCCATGCTTTTACGTATCGTATTCTCGACACCGACAAGAATTTATCGAAAACCACGCAGGATTATTTTTCGCGGATCACAGCTGCGGTATCGAGGATGCAGAATTTATTGGAAGCGCTGATCAATTATTCAAGGGCGAGCAACACCGACGAAGATTATGTGAAAACCGACCTGAACCAATTGCTCGAAGAAGTCAAAACCGACATCAACGAATCGATAGAAGAAAAGAAAGCGGTTATCACGAATGATTTACTCCCGACGGTCAATGTCATCTCGTTGCAATTCCACCAACTGTTCCTGAATTTGCTGGCGAATTCGATAAAATACAGCAGGCCGGATGTTGCCCCGCAAATAAAAATATCAGCAGCGATAACCGATGTCGCAGATATCAAAAAAGATGTATCTTTACACTACGCAAAATATTGGAAATTCACCTTTGAGGACAATGGAATCGGGTTTGGACCACAGTATGAAGATAAGATTTTCGAGCTTTTTCAAAGGCTGCATGCGAAAACCGAATTTGAAGGCACAGGCATCGGGCTGGCTATTTGCAGGAAAATATTACAAAACCACAATGGTTATATTTTTGCCGAAGGACGACCTGAAAGCGGTGCAACTTTTATCGTTTATCTCCCTGTTGTTAACATAAAGGATTATGAAGAAGCATAAAATATTATTAGTGGATGATGATACCGACGACCAGTTCTTTTTTCTGGACGCCATCAATTCAATCAACGAATCGCTGCAATGTGAGGTGGCAAATAATGGCGTGGAAGCCATTGATCATCTTCAAAAAATTCCGCCGCCGCCTTCCTTAATTTTTCTTGACCTGAACATGCCGATGATGAATGGTTATGAATGCCTGGAACGCATCAAAAAACTCGAGAAATTCAGCCAGATCCCGGTAATTATATTTACGACTTCAAACAACCCGAAAGACAGGGAGCTGACCAAAAAACTCGGCGCGAAAATATTCCTGACCAAGACTTCCGATTTCCGCCAGCTGCAATTCCAGTTGAGCGAGATTTTGAAATTGGAGCTGAACTAAATCCTTTGTACCAAAGCCCTAGCCCTGATAGTAATGGAAATCCTTACCATTGCCAGGAGATTCTTCCTTCGTCAGAATGACAGAATCTGGCAATGGCAAGATTGCAATGGATAACAGGAATGAGCTCCTAAAAAACTTCTGTGAAAGATTTGAATTTGTACCTTTGGGAAAATTTAAATTTCTTATGCAACATATCATCGACCGCTTTGTAAGCTACGTGACCATTGACACTGAATCTGACGCTAGCTCTGATACGACTCCAAGTACGAAAAAACAGCTTGACCTTGCCAAACTTTTAGTAAAAGAACTGACCGACATCGGGATGACCGAAATTACCATAGACAAAAACGGTTATGTCATGGCGACGCTTCCGTCGAATGTGAAACACAAAGTACCGGTTGTCGGGCTGGTTTCGCATTATGACACGACGCCGGATTTTACCGGAAAAAATGTCAAACCACAGATCATTCCCAATTATGACGGCGGCGATATCGTGTTGAATAAGGCACAGAATATTGTGTTGTCACCATCCTATTTCAAGGATTTGTTATTGTATAAAGGGCAAACTTTGATTACAACCGATGGTACGACTTTGCTTGGCGCCGACGACAAAGCCGGATTGACCGAAATCGTTACGGCGATGGAATACCTGATCCAGCATCCTGAAATCAAGCACGGAAAAATGCGTGTGGGTTTTACACCTGATGAGGAAATCGGGCGCGGTGCGCATAAATTTGACGTCGAGCAATTTGGCGCGGATTGGGCTTATACGATGGATGGCAGCCAGATTGGCGAACTCGAATATGAGAACTTTAATGCGGCCGGTGCTAAAATCACCATTAAAGGAAAAAGCGTGCATCCGGGTTATGCAAAAGGCAAAATGATCAACTCGATGCTGATTGCAAATGATTTCATCAACCAATTGCCTAAAGGCGAAATCCCACAGGAAACGAAAGGCTATGAAGGATTTTTCCATGTTGTTGGCCTTACGGGAAGCATTGAAGAAACAGTTTTGGAATTGATTATCCGCGACCACAGCGCCAGTAAATTCAAAAAACGCAAGCAGGTCATTGCCGACATTGCGAAAAAAATCAACAAGAAATTTGCGAAACAATTTGGTGAAGACATTGTCATTGCTGAAGTGAAAGACCAATATTACAACATGAAGGAAAAGGTCAAGCCGGTTTTTCATATTGTCGACATTGCAGAAGAAGCGATGAAACTGACCGGTATCAAACCATTGATAAAACCGATTCGCGGCGGAACGGACGGCTGCCAATTGTCTTATAAAGGTTTGCCTTGCCCGAATATTTTTGCCGGTGGACACAACTTCCACGGGAAATACGAATATGTTCCTGTCGAAAGCATGCAAAAAGCTGTCGAAGTCATCGTGAAAATTGCGGAACTGACGGCTGCCACCGATTTCACCACAGAAAAGATTGTCGTTGGAAAATTGAAATAAATGGAAGAAAGTGCTAAAAAAAATCCGTGGAATAAGACCAACCAATGGTCAGAAGAATTGGATTTGCTCAAATCCATTATTGCAAAAACCGAGTTGGTCGAAATGATCAAATGGGGCGGCCCGGTGTATACTTTAAACGGTAAAAACCTCATCGGCGTTGGCGGTTTTAAATCGTATGTCGGAATCTGGTTTTGGAATGGTGTTTTCCTCAAAGACGAAAATAAAATTTTGGTCAATGCCAATGAAGGCGTGACAAGAGGCTTGAGGCAATGGCGTTTTGAAACGAAAGACGACATCGAGAAAAATGAAAAACTGATTTTACAGTATATCAACGAGGCGATTGCAAATGAGAAAGCCGGATTGGCAATCAAGCCGGAAAAGAAAGCGGCAATTGTTTCAGAACTTTTACAGGCGGCGCTCGATAAGGATGCCAACCTCGCAAAAGCGTTTGCGGCCTTTTCGCCTTACAAGCAACGTGAATTTTTGGAATATATCGAAACAGCCAAACGCGAGGAAACGAAAATCTCGCGGTTGGAAAAGATTAGGCCAATGATTTTGGAGAATATCGGTTTGAACGATAAGTATAAATAAAAAAGAAAGCCACAGATTCACAGATTTTCAAAGTAAGCTTAGAAAAATCTGTGAATCTGTGGCTATTTTCTTTTAGCCTGAACTTATTTCTTCTCAATAACTGTCGTGTTCAACTTCGCGCTCATTTCCATAGAAATCGCGGAACGCTCCATTTTGAGTTTTCCGGCCATCGTTTCTACAACGATTGTCGTGTCGCCGAGTTCAGCGATTTTTGCATGAATGCCGCTTTTGGTGATGATTTTGTCACCGACTTTCAATGTGCTTTCGAATGCCCTTTCTTTTTTGGCCCTTTTCTGCGCCGGCATGATCATAAAAAAGTAGATGACCACGAACATTAGGATGTAAGGCGAAAATTTAATTATTTCTTGCATGTTGTTAATTATTGGTTTGTTGATTTATTCTGCTTTAGGATTGATGCTTGCTTTAATTTTGATGACTTCTTTCCCTGTAACGGTATTCGCAGTGATATTGACCGATTTCATCTGCTCGCCTTTTTTGCCGGCAGAATTGAACGATACTTTGATTTGACCCGAATCGCCCGGTTTTACAGGTTCTTTTGGGTATTCCGGAATGGTACAGCCGCAAGATCCTTTTGCATCGGAAATCAACAGATCGGCTTCACCGGTATTTTTGAAGTCAAAAGTATAGGTCACTTTATCACCTGCATTGATCATCCCAAAATCATGTTCGGTATGTGCAAATGTCATTACCGGATATTTCCCGTCAGCCGGCGGGGTTATAGTTGGCGTTGTGCCTTCGATCGGCGCTACAGCAACAGGTTGTCCCGAAGTCACATCTCGAAGCGGTGGCATTTCATTACTTGATTTTTCTACTTTTTTGCAGGATGCTGTCAATGTCAGTGCTGCAACAGCAAACAGGCAAACAATCTTTTTAATCATCATTTTTAATTTTTTGGTTTTACATTAAGCCACGGCCGGCTTTATTCAATTTTTTGTCGTTCTGGAATTCTTTTACCAGGTTGTCCAGGATTCCGTTGATAAAAATACTGCTTTTTGGCGTCGAATATTCCTTGGCGATTTCCAAATACTCATTGATGGTCACTTTGACCGGAATCGACGGGAATTTCAGGAATTCACAAATGGCCATTTTCAGGATGATCGTATCGATTTCTGCAATACGTTCGGTATCCCAGTTTGGCGTTTTGTCGATATATTCTTTGGCGAGTTCGACTTCATTAAGGACGGTTTTGCGGAACAGGTCTTTTGCAAAATCCTTGTCTTCTTCGTCTTTGTACAATTTCGGAACCTTGAATTCGGTTTCTTCAGCCGATTTGATCAGCTTAAGCTGTTTGACGATTTGCGTATTCACCAATGGAATATCATCGATCCAGGTCAGCTTATTGTCTTCGAGGTAATCATATAGCTTGTCGTTTGGTGCAATCAGCTCCATAAACATATCGATCGCAAACTGGCGGTCTTCCTCAAAATTGTTTTCGCGGGTTTCCATGTATTGTTCATACAATTCGCTTTTCTTCACTTCATCGAGCATGATCAGAATGTAATCATCATTCTGCGACCAGTTGTTTATTTTGCGTTTTTCGAGCGCAATGCTCAGCGAATTGTTTTCTGAAAGGAGTTTCAGGATGCCGTTGTTGACGAATTTTTTGTTTGGATTCCGTTCCTCAGGGGTTGCAAGGTGTTTTTTGGCCGATTTCTCGATATACTCAATTTCCTTTTTCCTGATTTCGACCAGCGAAGACAGCATGATGAGATATAGATCCTGAACATTTTCAATGCTGTAGAAGAGGAATTTCTCTTCCTTTTCCAAATTGTCAGAACCATTTTGATGCATGGCATAAATGGATTGCATCACTTTTACACGAATATGTCTTCTGTTTAACACCTGGTAAGAACTTTTTTAAATTAAGGGAGCGAAAGATGTCCTTTCGCTCCGCAAAAATAATAATAATATTGAGACGCTTTTCTTATTTAGCGTTTTCTTTTTTTCTTTGATCGATGCGATTTTGCGCCATTGACAAAGCTGCCTGGTATGTCGTCAATCCGTTGTTGTCGGCGAAATTGAAGATTTCCAAAGCCGTGTTGTAGATGTTTTCAGTTCTTCTCAATGCTTCCGCTTTGTCATAACCTACGATTTCTGCATAGACGTTGATAATACCACCGGCGTTGATCAAAAAGTCGGGCGCATATAAAATCCCTTTGTCTTTCAGTATTTTCCCGTGAACCTGCTCATTCGCCAATTGGTTGTTGGCCGCTCCGGCAATGACTTTAGCTTTCAGCCTTCCGATTGTATCGTCATTGATGGTCGCGCCTAAAGCACATGGTGCGTAAATATCGACATCTGCTGCATACAAGTCATTTCCTGAAAAAATCGCCGCACCGTATTTTGCCGCCACATCGTGAACCCTTGATTCATTGATGTCCGTAATTTGTACCAATGCGCCTTCTTTCGTCAAATAATCCACTAATGTTTCGCCCACATGGCCGATTCCTTGTACAAGGACTTTTTTGCCGTTTAGATTGTCTGAGCCAAACTGGTATTTCGCAGCCGCTTTCATTCCCATGTACACGCCAAAAGCCGTAACGGGCGATGGATTCCCGGAACCACCGATTTCTTCTGAAATCCCGGTAACGAAAGGCGTGACACTTTTAATCAAGTCCATATCCGGAGTTGTGGTGCCGACGTCTTCAGCGGTGATGTATTTTCCGCTTAACGAATTGATGTATTCACCGAATTTGATGATCATTTCCGGTGTCTTATCGGTTTTTGAATCGCCGATGATGACCGCTTTTCCGCCGCCAAGGTTCAATCCCGAAATGGCCGATTTAAATGTCATTCCGCGTGAAAGGCGCAAAACGTCATTTAACGCTTCCCATTCGTTGGTGTATTTCCACATTCTCGTACCGCCCAAAGCAGGCCCTAAAACTGTGTTATGAATTCCGATTATTGCTTTTAAACCAGTATCTTTGTCATTGCAAAAAACAATCTGTTCGTGGTTGTCAAATGAGGCCTGGCCGAAAACAGGATCGATTTTGTGAAGTTCCTTTGCAGTAGTAAATTCCGTAGTCATAATGTTAGCTTTTAAATTGCGGCTTTCTCAAAAAGTCCCGACAAAATTAAGATTAAAATCAAAACATCTTACTATATTTCCCTTAAATTAATGATTCTTTAAGGAATCAGCTCCATTTAAGGATTCTGTAAAAAAACCATTATTGCGAATTTTTAACTAAATAAAATAATTTAAAGTTTCGTTTTCCATAATTATATGAAAGAATTACAGTATTTGAATAAATATTTCGTCAAATATAAATACCGCTTTTTGTTTGGTATTATTACTACAATTGTTGCCCAGATCTTTTCCCTGTTTACACCAAAACTGATCAGCAAATCCTTTAAGGCAATTGAAAGTTTCGCCAAAGACAGTTCGGTCGACACTTCGGTCATCCGCTTAGAATTATTCCACAACATTTTGTTGATTATCGCAACGACAATTATTGCGGGATTTCTGACTTTCCTAATGCGGCAAACGCTGATCGTCATGTCGCGCCACGTGGAATTCGACCTTAAAAACGAAGTCTTCCGCCAGTATGAAAACCTGTCACAGAATTTCTACAAGCAAAACCGCACCGGCGATTTGATGAACCGCATTAGTGAAGATGTCGGGAAAGTAAGAATGTATGTTGGCCCGGCTGTGATGTATACCATCAATACCTTCATCCGTTTCGCGATTGTGATTGTATATATGTATAATGTGTCACCATTGCTGACCTTGTATACAATTCTGCCCTTGCCTATCCTGTCGTATGCGATTTTCAGGCTGAGTTCGGAAATCAACAAACGAAGCACGACTTTTCAGCAATACTTATCTAAAGTGTCGAGCTTTACACAGGAAGTATTTTCAGGAATCCGCGTCATAAAAGCCTATTCTCTGGAAAACCAATATCAGAATAACATGGTGGATTTGTCCAATGAAAGCAAGGCAAAAAGCATGAGCCTCGCAAAAGTCCAGTCGTTGTTCGGTCCGCTGATGATGGCGCTGATTGGTGTCAGCAACCTGGTCGTGATTTATTTTGGCGGTATGATGTACATCAACGGCAGCATCAAAAGCATCGGGACGATTGCCGAATTTATATTGTATGTCAATATGCTGACCTGGCCGGTGGCATCATTGGGCTGGGTTTCCTCGATGGTGCAGGAAGCTGAAGCATCCCAAAAACGCATCAATGAATTCCTGAAAATCCAGCCGGATATCAAAAATAAAAATGAAGAAAAATCAGAAATACACGGTTCGATTGCCTTCAATAACGTCAGTTTCACCTATGACGATACACATATCAATGCATTAAAAGACATTTCCTTTACCGTAAAAAAAGGCGAAACGCTCGCGATTTTGGGCAAAACCGGTTCTGGTAAATCAAGTATTCTTTCACTGATCAGCAGGCTTTATGATGTCACTGACGGAAGGATCACCATTGACGGCATTGCAATCGACAAACTCAATCTGTACGATTTGCGGAACAGCATCGGCATTGTGCCACAGGATGCATTCCTGTTTTCGGATACAATTAAGAATAATATCAAATTCGGCAAGGAAAATGGCCTGGAAGAAGAAGTGATCGAAGCGGCGAAAATGGCGGTTGTCCATGATAATATCGTCAACTTCAACATGCAGTATGAAACCATTCTTGGCGAGCGCGGCATTACGCTTTCGGGCGGGCAAAAACAGCGTGTTTCGATAGCGCGGGCGATTATCAAAGACCCTGAAATCCTGTTGCTCGACGACTGTCTTTCCGCTGTGGATACGGAAACCGAAGAAGCCATCCTAAACAACCTATTGGGAATCACAAAAAACAAAACCACCATTATTGTAAGCCACCGCGTATCGTCTGCAAAGAACGCCGATAACATCATTATTTTGGACGAAGGAAGAATCATCCAGCAAGGTTCTCATAATCAATTAATAAACATTGACGGTTATTATAAGCAATTATATCTGAAACAACTCTCTGAAAAAGAATTGACCTAATTGTTGTTTTGTAATCCTTTTTTTATCATTTTTGGGTGGTAAAATTTAACCCAAAATTGACAAAACGATTATGAGAGAAAACGATATGTTAGAAAAAGAGGAGATTTTTTCTAAAGTGTTAAGGGCTGGAAGAAGGACATATTTTTTTGATGTTAGGGCAACAAAAGCTGACGATTACTATATCACCATTACCGAAAGCAAAAAATTCACCGAGGAAGACGGTTCATTCCATTTCAAGAAACACAAGATTTATTTATATAAAGAGGATTTTGCCGCATTCGCGGAAATTTTGGAAGAAATGACTTCCTATGTACTCAACCATAAAGGCGAAGAAGTCATCTCAGAAAGACACCAGAAAGATTTCAAGAAGGAATATCCTGTAGAAAAAGCCGAAGAAGAAATCCCTTCAACAGGAAGTTTTACCGATATTGAATTTGACGATATTTAGTCGATAAATAAAGTTTAAGAAAAACCCGAAATAATTATTTCGGGTTTTTTATTGTTTCCAATTTCCATAATATTCGACTTAACCAATCCGCAGTCCATTTTCGATTTTCAAATCCGGATGCAACAACACCACGCCGCCATCACTTTCCATCGCGCCAAGCACCAGGCATTCGCTCATGAATTTGCCGATTTGCTTTTTTGGGAAATTGACCACGGCAACAACCTGCCTGCCGATTAATTCTTCCTTTTTATAATGCTTCGTAATCTGTGCCGACGATTTCCGGATGCCAATCTCAGGCCCAAAATCGATCGCCAATTGAAATGCCGGTTTTCTCGCCTCAGGGAAATCATGGGTTTCCAAAATCGTCCCGACACGCATTTCGACTTTCTCGAATTCAGCCCGGCTCAAGGGATTGCTGTTGTCCATATCTTATAATTATTTTGGGGAATTATGTAATACTTTTAATTTAGAAGAATCCCAAATTTGGTAAACAAAATAGTTATACAAACATCAAATTTATGGAAACAAATCAAACCCTCGACGATTTCCCAAGCAACCCAAATTTTTCAGCGCTCGACATCTCTTCGGATATGTACATCGAAACCGAAACCGGCATCAGCTTATATGTCAAGGATTATGGGCGCGGCAAACCCGTGATATTGATCCACGGCTGGCCGCTTTCCGGCGAAATGTGGGAATACCAGATTGAAGCGCTGGTCATGAACAATTACCGCGTCATCACTTACGACCGCCGCGGTTACGGGAAATCTTCGCAGCCATGGGATGGCCACGATTACAACTCACTTGTCGAGGATTTAAAAACAGTAATCGACGAATTGGAGCTGACCGACGTGTCTTTGGTTGGCTTCTCCATGGGCGGCGGTGAGGTCGCACGATATCTCAGCCGCTACGGCAGTAAAAATATTTCAAAAGCGGTATTCATCGCATCGGTGACGCCATTTATGCTGAAAACCGAAGACAATCCAGATGGCATCCCACAGGAAGCAGTCGACAAAATGGCCGAACAAATCCGCGAAGACCGCATTGGTTTCCTCGATGGTTTTGGGAAAGCGTTTTATGGTGTTGGATTATTAAGCAAACCCGTCAGCGCACCATTCCTGCAACACGATTTGATGATTGCTTCCGGTGCTTCGCCACATGCGACATTGCAATCGCTAAAGGCATTTTCGTCAACCGATTTCCGCGGGGATTTGCCCAAAATTGATATTCCGGTGCTGATGATCCATGGCGATTCCGACAAAACGGTACCTATTGAATTGTCTTCTGAAAAAGCCGCAAAACTCATTCCAGACTGCAGGTATTTGGTTTATGGCGGCGCGCCACACGGCTTGTTCTACACCGAAAAAGAGCGGCTCAACCAGGATTTGGTAGAGTTTCTAAACACTTAGGATATATAATTTTCACTGCCAGAAAATCCGGAATATTTTTATAATGTCCCGGATTTTTATTTTGGGCGTGTCCCTGCGGGTCGTGCTGTCCGTTACAATTCCCGATAATAAAAACTATGGCTTGCAGCCTTGTTTTTCTAAATCGGGAGATTTCCACTTCCATCACTCACGCGCTTCCGTAAAACAACAAATCTTTCTCTATCTTTGGTGTTGAAAATGCAATCAACAATGGCACAAACTCCCTCAAATATGTTGCCGCTCGGAACGCCCGCGCCGCAGTTCCGGCTCAAAGACACCAACTCCAATCACCACTATTCTTATGCCGATTTGAAAGGCAAAAAAGGAACGCTGGTCATTTTTATGTGCAACCATTGCCCTTTTGTCAAACATGTGATTGAGGAAGTCACGAAGATTGCCAACGATTACCGCGTCCAGGGCATTGGCGTGATTGCCATTTCAAGCAATGATGCAGCCAATTATCCGCAGGACGGACCCGAATTGATGAGCGAATTTGCCTTTAATAATAAAATGGATTTTCCTTACCTGTATGATGAAACCCAGGAAGTGGCCAAAGCTTTCGATGCGGCATGCACACCCGACTTTTATCTTTTTGACGCAGAAGACAAATTGTTCTACCGCGGACAGCTCGACGATTCACGCCCGGGGAACAACATTCCCGTCAGTGGAACTGATTTGCGAAGTGCCATTGACGCCGTCATTTATAACCGCAATCTCGCCGACCCGCAAAAGCCGAGCATCGGGTGTAATATCAAATGGAAAAAATAAATAGGAGAATTATTTCGCCTGCGAATTGATATATGTGGTAATGCTGGCAATCTGCATATCATCCAGTTTTGCTTTGCGCTGCATCCTGACCAAAATCGGCGCCCATTCTGCCTGGTTGAAATCAGTTGGTGAAAATAATTTATGGCATTTTGCACAATTGTTCTCATACATCGATTGTCCGGCCGCGACTTCATTGTCGTGCGCGAGTTCGGCAGGTGTTTTCTCAGATACAGGTTTTGCTGTGGTTGGGTTTGTGGTTTTTGGCGAACAGGAAAAAATCAGTAATCCGAATATTGCTGCCGCGGTTGCAAATCTGGTTTTCATTTTGTGTGGTTTAAGTGACAAATATAAGTGTTTTTATGCCGCATTTTAAAATAAAAAAGCACCCTTTTCAGAGTGCTTATAAAAATATTGCCGATTATTTGACATCCATCAATTCGACATCAAAAACCAAAGTCGCATTCGGCGGAATTACGCCACCTGCGCCACGATCGCCGTAACCCAAATGTGACGGGATTACGAAACGCGCCTTGTCGCCAACCTGTAAGAGTGCAATGCCTTCATCCCAGCCTTCAATGACGTTGCCTTGTCCCAATGGGAATTCAATCGGTTTTTTTCTCGTATAGGAAGAATCGAAAACTTTCCCGTTTTCAAGCGAACCAGAATAATGCACGGAAACCATTTTCCCGTTTTCGGCTTTTTTACCGTTGCCTTTCTGGATCATTTTGTATCGCAATCCGCTGTCTGTTTTTTCAAATCCTGCAGCCAGTTTTTCCATTTGTGCTTCGGCAGCTTCACGAACAGCAGCTTCACGTTTGGCGCGCGAGCCTTCGAAGGTGCGGAATGCTTCAACGGCGTTCCATTTTTTTGCTTCGTCACCTTCGCGGATGATTTCAACACTTTCGATGACATCATCCTGCACAATCGCATCAACGACATCCTGTCCTTCAACCACATTTCCAAAAACGGTGTGTTTGTTGTCGAGCCATGGCGTGGCAATATGCGTGATGAAAAATTGCGAGCCGTTGCTTCCGGGTCCAGAATTGGCCATCGACAAAACACCTGGCGTATCGTGCCTTAAATCGGGATGGAATTCGTCGTCGAATTTATAACCCGGTCCGCCAACACCTGTTCCCTGCGGATCGCCGCCTTGTACCATAAAATCGGGAATGACACGGTGAAATTTGAGTCCGTTGTAAAATGGCGTGCCTTGTGGCGTGGCCTTGTTTTCAAGGTTTCCTTCGGCCAGCGCGACGAAATTCCCAACCGTTCCCGGTGTTTTATCATGTGTAAGCTTGATCAGGATTGCTCCTTTCGCCGTATTGAATTTGGCGTATATTCCGTTTTCCATAGTTTGTTTTTTTATTATTTGAAGGGGCAAATTTACGGATTTAATTTGGGGATTCGAAAATTTGAACATTTGAAAATCGCCCTAGCCCTGATTACAGCGGAAATCCTTTTTTTAAAGGATTCGCCTGGAGCGATAGCGAAAGGCAAATCCTTTAAAATAAAGATTGTAGCGGAAAGCAGGAAACAGCTCCTGAAAAACTTTGTAACTTTGCAACTTTGGAAACCTGAAACTTTTTTCATGCGCATCGACATCATCACCGTTTTACCAGAATTGCTCCGCAGCCCATTTGAGGCTTCAATTATGAAGCGCGCGATTGACAAAGGGATTGTGGAAGTCCATTTTCACAACCTGCGCGATTATACGCTGAACAAGCAGAAAAGCGTCGACGACTATCAGTTTGGCGGCGGCGCGGGCATGGTCATGACCATCCAGCCGATTGACGATTGCATTGCGAAACTGAAGTCTGAACGCAGCTACGATGAGATCATTTATATGTCGCCCGACGGCGAAACCCTGAATCAGGCGATGGCGAATAAAATGTCGATGCTCGAAAACATCATCATTTTATGCGGCCATTATAAAGGCGTCGACCAACGTGTGCGCGATCATTTTATCACGAAGGAAATTTCGATTGGCGATTATGTGCTGAGCGGCGGAGAATTGGGCGCACTTGTGTTGAGCGATGCGATTATCCGTTTGATTCCGGGCGTTTTGAGTGACGAGACATCGGCATTGACCGACAGTTTCCAGGACAATTTGCTTGCGCCACCGGTGTATACGCGCCCGGCAGAATACAAAGGTTGGAAAGTCCCGGATGTTTTGCTCAGCGGCCACTTTGCGAAAATTGAAAAATGGCGCGAAGACATGGCTTATGCCCATACGAAAAATCGTAGGCCGGATTTGCTTGATGATTAGTATTGAGTATAGAGATGTTAGAATTGAGATACCGTTCTATCAAACCTTGAAATATATTGGACTTAATCAATTAAATTTCAACATCTTATACTCAAAAAGCAAATCCCAATATTCAATTCTAAATTCTCAATACTTTTCCTTGTAACTTTAAACATTTTAATTATCTTTGCGCCCACATTGGACCAACCTCTGGCGAAATCCGCGAACGTTGCTCTGGTTTAAAACCATAATTAAAAAAATTATCATGGCAGATTTAATGAAATTCGTAAATGACGAATTCGTAACAAGAAAAGATTTCCCTGAATTCGGAGCTGGAGACACAATTACTGTGTACTACGAAATCCGTGAGGGTGAAAAAACAAGGACACAGTTCTTTAAAGGAGTTGTAATCCAAAGAAGAGGTTCAGGAAGCACTGAAACTTTTACAATCCGTAAAATGTCAGGTTCAATCGGTGTAGAGCGTATTTTCCCAGTGAATTTGCCAGCTTTGCAGAAAGTTGAAATCAACAAAAAAGGTGCTGTCAGAAGAGCGCGTATTTTCTACTTCAGGGAACTTACTGGAAAGAAAGCGAAAATCAAAGACAAAAGAAGGTAATCAATTGCCATTCAATTATAATCCCGATATTAACGTATCGGGATTTTTTTTGCTTTAAATTATCGATTTCGCTTTTTGAATCTTATAAAATAACAATTCCGCAATTTGTTGCTTTTCAAACAAAATCAGTTTCGTTTGCTTTTATGTTTCCGCAATCGTTTTCTTATATTTGTAATCGAAATTTACAAAACAACCTTATATACAATGGCAAAAATTAAAGTAGCCAATCCGGTGGTCGAATTGGATGGCGATGAAATGACACGAATTATCTGGAAATTCATTAAAGACAAACTCATTCTTCCTTATCTTGACCTTGACATCAAATACTACGATTTAGGCATGGAAAGCCGTGAGGCAACCAAAGACCAGATTACGATTGACTCGGCTGAAGCCATCAAAAAATATAATGTCGGCATCAAATGCGCAACCATTACGCCCGATGAGGAACGCGTAAAAGAATTCAACCTTTCCAAAATGTGGAAATCCCCAAACGGAACGATTCGGAATATTGTCGGTGGAACTGTTTTCCGTGAACCGATCATCATGAGCAACGTTCCGCGTTATGTTCAGGGTTGGACGAAACCGATTGTCATTGGCCGTCATGCTTTTGGCGACCAATACAAAGCGACTGACACAGTCATCAAAGGAAAAGGGAAACTGACGATGAGCTTTACCAATGAAGCCGGCGAAACCCAAACCTGGGAAGTTTACGATTTTGAAGGCGACGGCGTAGCGATGGCAATGTACAATACCGACGAAAGCATTTACGGGTTTGCACATTCCTCGTTCCAGATGGCATTGACCAAAAAATGGCCGTTATATCTTTCGACAAAAAATACGATCTTAAAAGCTTACGACGGGCGTTTCAAGGACATTTTCGAGGAAGTGTACCAACAGCACTACAAAGCAAAATTCGCCGCTGACGGCATCACTTATGAGCATAGGCTGATTGACGATATGGTCGCTTCTGCTATGAAATGGAGCGGCGGATTCGTTTGGGCTTGTAAAAATTATGACGGCGACGTCCAATCGGATACTGTCGCGCAAGGTTTTGGCTCTTTGGGACTGATGACTTCGGTATTGGTTACGCCTGATGGGAAAACCGTTGAAGCCGAAGCTGCACACGGAACTGTGACACGCCATTACCGCGAACACCAGAAAGGCCGCGCGACATCAACCAATCCGATCGCTTCCATTTTTGCATGGACCAGAGGTTTGGAACACCGCGGAAAACTCGATGGAAACCAAGCGCTGATTGACTTCTGCCTCACATTGGAGCAAGTTTGCATCGATACTGTGGAAAGCGGAAAAATGACGAAGGATTTGGCAACATTGGTAAAACCAGAAGGTTTGACATCAGCCGATTACCTGAACACGGAAGATTTCCTTGCTGCCATCCAGGAAAATTTGGATAAAAAACTGGCTTAAAACCCAATCATACCGCATACAAAAAGCTGCCTCAACGGGCGGCTTTTTTATTTTCCTTCAATTCAAAAGGATGTTCTTTTTTCATAAAAATGTATAATTATCGGCATTTTAAGCCAAATGACAGCTGTTAATTCCAAAGCCTTTTTTATTGGCATAACATTTGAATCGCAAAATTTTAACATTTAGTAACCTTTAAATTTTAATTTTTATGAAAAACACCCGTTCGCTAATCGTAGTATTGGCATTGGCAGCAGCAGTGATCGTTTCCTGCAAAAAAGAATCAAAAACTGAAACTGAAGCAACGACAGAGGAATCAGCGGCTTCAACAACAACTTCCTCAGCGGCAGTCGTTACAAAACTGGACAGTACACGAAAATTCATCCGAACGGCAGATTTAAAATTTAAGGCAAAAGACGTCGCGAAAACTACCTACGCGATTGAAAACATTACCACGAAACTGGGCGGATTTGTCGCCTATACCAATCTCCAAAGTACCACAAACGAAGAGCAAACCAATAAGCTCAATGCCGATTCCAGCGTAGTGACCAAACATTTTACCGTCGAAAATGAAATGGTTTTACGCGTTCCAAATACCCGACTGGATTCGACTTTAAAAGCCATTACGCCATTGATTGGCCATCTCGATTTCAGGGTTATCAAGGCAAATGACGTTTCGTTGACCATGCTTTCCAATAAAATGGCGCAGTCGCGCTCAGCCGAAAGCAGCAAACGCCTCGCAAACGCAATTGACGGCAAAGGCAAAAAACTCAATGATATCGCCAATGCAGAAGACAAATTGACTACCAAAAAAGAGCAATCCGACAATGCAAAACTCGAAAATCTATCCTTAAAAGACCAGGTCAGTTTTAGTACCGTAAACATCGCAATGTATCAGAACGAAGCGGTTTCCCACGAAATGATCGCCAATGACGACAGCGGCAAATACGACCAGGGTTTGGGAAGCCGTTTTATGGATTCGTTAAAAACCGGATGGAATATGGTAACCGCGCTACTGGTATTCTTTACACAGCTTTGGGGTTTGCTGCTCATCGTTTTAATCGCGTTTATCGGTTATAGGAAATACAAACTGTCATTCAAAAAGTAAAGAAAGATAGCCACTTCAAAAGAGTGGCTTTTTTTATGGAAAATTCTCCCGTAACGATATATCTTTGCCGGGAATAGCCTGATATGAAACCAAAAACGACATCCGAAAAAAACAACCTGCATCCGCGAAACCCGCACCGATTTGGTTACGATTTTGAAGCATTGGTCAAAGCCAATCCAGATTTAAAGCTGTTTGTCTCGATAAATATCCATGGTGTCGAAACGATAGATTTCAGCAACCCGGAAGCGGTCAAAATGCTGAACAAGGCTTTGTTGTCGGCGTTTTATAACATCTCCAATTGGGATATACCTGCCAATTACCTTTGTCCGGCAGTTCCCGGGCGTGCTGATTATATTCATTATATGGCAGATTTGCTGGCTTTATCGAATGATGGGATCATCCCCGAAGGCAATCATATTACGGTTCTCGATATCGGTACAGGCGCAAGCTGCATTTACCCAATCATTGGCCATTCCGCTTACGGATGGAGTTTTGTCGGGACGGATATTGATGCCAAAGCCATTTCCAGCGCCGTAAAAATTATCGAATCCAATGCTGCATTAAATGATGCGATCAGCCTACAGCAAAAAATGGAAAGCAGGTATATTTTCAAAGACATCATCCTTCCGGAAGATAAATTCGCGTTTACGATGTGCAATCCTCCGTTTCATGCTTCTGAAGTAGAAGCGTTAAAAGGAACGATGCGCAAAATCAATAACCTGCAAAATAAAAAGACTGAAAATCCAATCCTGAATTTTGGCGGCCAGCAATCGGAATTGTGGTGCAAAGGCGGTGAACCCGCTTTCATCACGCAAATGATTTACGAAAGCGCGAAATACCCGAGCCAAAGTTTGTGGTTTACGACATTGGTTTCAAAATCAGCACACTTATCCGCTATATATAAAATCCTGGAAAAGGTCAATGCCGCCGCAGTCAAAACGATTGATATGGGCCAAGGCCAAAAAAACAGCCGTATTGTAGCGTGGAGTTTCCTGTCTGAATCCCAGCAAAAAAACTGGAAGTTTTAAGTTTTAATAAACTTTTTAATGCGGGTTTACTTCGTAACTTTGTGTACAAAATTTATTTTTTTAGATGAAATTCCAGGTTGTATCAGATTATAAACCCACGGGCGACCAGCCACAAGCGATTGCCAAATTAACCGAGGGAATCGAAAGCGGCGAGAAATTCCAGACGCTGCTGGGTGTAACTGGTTCGGGAAAAACTTTTACGATGGCCAATGTCATTGAAAACGTCAAAAAACCGACTTTGGTACTCGCGCACAACAAAACGCTTGCAGCACAATTGTACTCCGAGTTCAAGCAGTTTTTCCCAAATAATGCAGTCGAATATTTTGTTTCCTACTACGATTATTACCAGCCCGAAGCCTTTATTCCGGTTACGGGATTATATATAGAGAAAGATTTATCCATCAATGAGGAACTGGAAAAGATGCGTTTGAGCACGACATCCACGTTGCTTTCAGGTCGTCGGGATGTCATTGTCGTATCTTCTGTTTCGTGTTTGTACGGCATTGGAAATCCGGTGGAATTCCAGAAAAACGTAATTGCCATTGCCAAAAACGAAATCATTTCACGCACCAAACTTTTACACAAGCTCGTACAAAGCCTTTATGCGCGGACTGAAGCCGAGTTTACGCCCGGAACTTTCCGCATCAAAGGCGATACGGTCGAAGTGTTTCCGAGTTATGGTGACGAACCTTTTCGCATCCATTTTTTTGGCGACGAGATTGAGGAAATTGAGGCATTTGACGCAAAGACCTCGCGCGTTTTGGAAAAATACAACAAGCTGAATATTTATCCCGCGAATATGTTCGTGACTTCGCCGGAGGTTTTACAAGGTGCGATTTGGGCCATTCAGCAGGATTTGGTGAAGCAGGTTGATTTTTTTAATAGCCAAGGCAAACATCTGGAAGCGAAACGTTTGGAAGAACGCACGAATTTCGACCTTGAAATGATCCGCGAACTCGGCTATTGCTCCGGGATTGAAAACTACTCGCGTTACCTTGACGGACGTTTGCCAGGAACGCGGCCTTTCTGCCTGATTGATTATTTCCCAAAAGACTTTTTAATGGTTGTTGACGAAAGCCATGTCACTATTTCACAGGTTCATGCGATGTATGGCGGCGACCGTTCGAGAAAGGAAAATCTCGTCGAATACGGTTTTAGATTGCCGGCTGCGATGGACAACCGTCCATTAAAGTTTGAGGAATTTGAAGCTATGCAAAACCAGGTCGTCTATGTTTCAGCAACGCCAGCGGATTATGAATTGCAGAAATCGGAAGGTGTTTATGTCGAACAAGTCATCCGCCCGACGGGATTATTGGATCCGGTGATTGAAGTCAGGCCAAGCCTGAACCAGATTGACGATTTAATCGAGGAAATCCAGCAGCGCGTCGAACTCGACGAACGCGTATTGGTTACAACCCTGACCAAAAGAATGGCAGAAGAATTGACCAAATATTTGGTGAAAGTCAACATCCGTTGCCGTTACATCCATTCTGAAGTCGATACTCTGGAACGTGTCGAAATTATGCAGGATTTGCGCAAAGGTTTGTTTGACGTTTTGATTGGCGTGAATTTATTGCGCGAAGGATTGGATTTGCCCGAAGTGTCTCTTGTCGCAATCCTCGATGCCGACAAAGAAGGATTTTTGAGAAGCAATCGTTCGCTGACGCAGACTGTCGGCCGGGCCGCACGCCATATCAACGGCAAAGCGATCATGTATGCCGATACGATTACCAAAAGCATGAAAGCCACGATTGACGAAACGAATTACCGCCGTGGCAAGCAAATCGAATACAACACGACGCACAATTTGTCTCCGATGGCGCTGAACAAAAAAATCGACAGCGCACTCGCGAAAAATTCGGTGTCGACGCAATACTTCGAGAACAAGTTGGCGAAAGCCGCCGAACCCGAAAGCAAATACCTCAGCAAGCCGGAAATCGACAAGAAGATTAAAGAAGCGCGAAAAGCGATGGAAAAAGCCGCAAAGGATTTGGATTTTATGCAGGCTGCGAAATGGCGGGATGAAATTAAGATGTTGCAGGAGAAAGCTTAATTCAAAGCAAACACACAAATTTATTTTTTCCCCAATTCCTTATAACTGCTAAAAATCTCAGTGATATAACCCGCCAAATCACCATAATTGGATTGCAGCAGTAATTTTTTCAATTCCCGGTGCAAGTCTGCACGGTCATCTTCGTCAAGTTGCCTTACCTGGCTTCTGATTTTACCACACTCAGTAAATCTATATTGCGCCTTATTGAGACGCTCCATAATTGAAACAGCATCCATGTTTGTTATCGTTAAGATTAATATTCAATAAAAATTTAATCTTCCGACAGACGGAGTTCCTCGAAGGTTTTGCTAAGATCGCAAAGCTTCGGTAAAATATTAGGGCGAAGAATTACGCCATTTGACTTAAAAGCCTAATTCTGTTGTTCCTTAAACGTATTCACAATTTCTTCCGCATCAATCATGCCCGTTGGCGAGGCTTTCATCAGTTCGAGCACGCGGTTCATGGCACTTGGGCTCAATCCCATATTGATTCCCAATTGGCGGATCGCGATGTTTTCATTTTGGTGGAGTTTACCATCACAATGCATCAATAACGCCAGTCTGTAGAATTGGTGTATGCGCTGTGCTTCCGATTTGATGACCTTAATATCCGAATGCCTGCGGAACAGTTCGACAAAAACGGGCTTGTCAATTTGCAACTCGCTGGCCACCAAAGCCAGGAATTCCAGTTCCCGTTCGTGCAATTCGCCGTCAACTTTGGCAAACTCAATCATCTCGGAAAGCAAACTCAGTTTTTGTTCGTAGGTATTCATAAATGCATTATTTTTAGCTAAAATATTCAAATTAGTCCTAATAACCAAAATTACACGATGAACAGGTACATTATCACTGCAATCTTTTTCATTTCGGCATTCGCCAATGCGCAAAGTACGGCATCAAAACAGGTTTCAACATTCATGATTGACGCGCCGCAACTCGGCGGACAGAAGAAAATCTGGATGTATTTGCCGAAAAATTATACGACGTCCACAAAAAAATACCCGGTGCTTTACATGCACGATGCGCAGAATCTTTTTGATGCGAAAACATCCTTTGTCGGTGAATGGAATGTCGATGAAGCGCTAGACAGTATTAATGCGCAGGTCATTGTCGTTGGCATCGAACACGGAAACGAAAAACGCATGGAAGAGCTGACACCGTATCCAAACGATAAATACGGTGGTGGAAAAGCCGATTTATACATGGATTTCATTGTCAAAAACCTAAAACCTTATATCGACAAAACTTACCGGACGAAAACCAATGCCAAGAATACCGGTATTATGGGAAGTTCTTTAGGCGGATTGGTGTCGTGGTATGCCGCGCTGAAATACCCTGACGTATTTGGAAAAGCGGGCGTTTTCTCGCCTTCATTCTGGTTTTCAAACCGCATTTATGAATTGGCCGAAAGCACGCCGAAAATCATGACGCGTGTGTATTTCCTCTGTGGCGATTCGGAAAGCAAGGATGTTGATGTGGTCGCGGATATGAACAAAATGACAAAGATTGTTTCCAAAAAACGCTGCGACTGCCTGGACCTGACCAAAAAAGTGGTTGTTAAAGGCGGAGAACACAACGAAAAATTGTGGAGAACGCAGTTTTTAAAAGCGTACCTTTGGCTGTTTTAAAATTGATATTATGAACAACAACGATATATTCAAAAAACTCCGTGTCGCCTTGCAGTTGCGCGACGATCAGATTGTGGAAATCCTGGAACTGGTTGATTTCCGGGTTTCAAAAGCCGAACTCAGCGCTTTTTTCAGGAACCAGGATCATCCGAATTTTGTCGAATGCGGCGACCAGGTGTTGCGCAATTTCCTCAACGGATTGGTGATCCATTTGCGCGGGACAAAAGAAAATCCGAAAAATGCTTTGGAAACCATCCGTAAAAATGCCGCTGAAGTAAAATCGCCTGCAAAGGGAATCGACCCAAAATTAAACGACAAAAAACCATTTGTAAAAACCCCGGCCAAAAAAGGACCAAGCCAAAAACCTAAAAAGCCCGCGCCGAAAATCCAGATAGTCGAACAGGTCAGGTTTAATAACGGAAAGAATATCAAGAAAAAATAATTGTCGGACTGGATTATTTTTTCTTTTGGGCAATACAAAACGTACTGACGCCAAAAGGGAAGCTGACGTATTTGAGCAACTTGTTTTCAAATGTGACCAATGTGAGCAATATCCCATTTATCGCGGGATTGCCGATTTTAATATCGCCTTCTGCAGATGGCGTCTTTCGGAATGCGTTCGCGATTTTCCTAAAAACATACACCGGCGGAAAAAGAAAGAAATTCCAATAACTCGATTTGACGATATTGAGATTTTCTGCCTTTAGTCGCGATTCCAATTGCGGATTCGTATACCGCCTGAAATGCATATTGACAACGTCGTGATTGCTCCACAAGGACTGGAAAGCCGGTACGAAAACATATATTTTCCCTCCGGGTTTCAACAGTGCATTCCAGTTGGCAATGGCTTTGCCGTCATCCTGCAAGTGCTCGAGGCAGTCGGAAGCGACAATGATGTCAAACCGTTCCGATAAAGTGATATTTTGCGCGTCCATCACAAAGGCATTTTGTATGCCGTTTTGCCTGCAATTTTCTATGGCTTTGTCACTGATGTCAATCCCAAAGAGGTTTTCATTTTTGAAACCAAGATTTTCGAGCTCATTGAGGAAAATGCCTGAAGAACATCCGATGTCGAGGATTTTGCTTTCTTTTGGCGCATTTTTCAGCAGTCCGAGAATATAATTCCGGCGCGACTTAAACCACCAATGGTATTTCTCGACATCATGGTATTTTTTTTCAAAATCTTTTTCCATAATTTTTGGATTAATCGAGCCTTTCGTCAATGATGTATCGCGGGCGTTGTTTGACTTCCGAATATATTTTGCCGATATATTCGCCAATAATCCCAAAACAGAACAATTGTATTCCGCCTAAAAAATACATCGGCAATACGGTCGAAAGCCATCCCGGAACTGCGCTTCCGGTATAAAGCGCGCCCAAAGCATAGCCACTCATCAGCAGGCAAAAGAAAAAAATGATGAAGCCAATGGCGGTCACCAATTTCAAAGGAAAATTGCTGAACGACGTAATGCCGTTCCAAGCAAAAGCCAGCATTTTCCGAAACGGGTATTTGGAATCCCCGGCAAAACGCTCAAGTCGGTCATAATAAACGATGTCGCTGGAAAAGCCAATCTTCGGAATGATGCCGCGGATAAACAGGTTGACTTCATTATAATCTGAAAGTGCCTTGATGACCCTTTTGCTGCAAAGCCGGTAATCCGCGTGGTTGTATATGAGGTTGACTTTCATCAGTTTCATCAGCGAATAAAAAAACAGGGCTGTATTCCTTTTAAAGAAAGTATCGGTTTTGCGTTCTTTCCTGACACCATAAATGACGTCGGTTCCCGATTTGAATTTCCGGACCATCTCGCTGATAATGCCGATGTCGTCCTGCAAATCCGCATCGATGGATATCAATGCATCCGCATCGTCATTAAAAGTCAGCAAACCTGCCAACAAGGCATTTTGGTGTCCAACATTGGCCGAAAGCCTTAAACCTTTTATATGTTGGAATCGCGTCGCATTCTCAGCAATGATTTGCCAGGTTTTGTCTTTGCTTCCATCATCGATAAAGGCGACAAAGCTTTTATTTGAAATAATACCTGCGTCGACCAAGCCAGCAATCAGGCTGTTGATCTGGACCGAAGTTTCATTCAATACTTTTTCCTCATTATAACATGGGGAAACAATACCAATGACCGGGAGGTTTATCACATTCATAGCAAGAATTTGCGTTTGATTCAACTGTGGCTAAAATAGTAAAAATTGCCAAACCGCGTGACGAATAAGATTTTATAATTTCAGGCTTGAAATGATTTTCAAAACCTCAACATTCATTTTTCTTATATTTGAAAAAACAACAGATGTCTGCACGCCTTATCCTGATTCTTTATACTGCGGTTATTGTCACCATATTCGTTTCTGCCTATCTTGGCATTATCCCAACGACGCTGAAAAGCATTCCGTATTACGATTCGATCGGGCATTTTATACTTTATGGCATTTGGGGATTTTGCTTTGGGCGCGTATTTACGAAAGCAACGGTATCATTTGGGAAATTGATCATTCCACTCGGAATCGTCATTGCATTTGCCATTGCCATTATCGAGGAATCGCTGCAAAACCTGTCGCCAATACGGACTTTCAGTCTTTCCGATTTGGGATGCGGCTTGCTCGGCATTACGGCCGCCTGTTTGCTATTGCAATTTAAAAAACCAAATGAATCATAGGCAACCATTTAAAGGAAATTGTTTATATTTATGATAACCTTAAAAAAGCATTTATGGACAATCGTGAAATCGTAAAAAAAAGACTCTTGTTTGGAATTGTCGGCTCACTCCTGTTCGTTTATCTCGGTTGGTATTTGGTTTCGACTGGAGGAAAACAGGACTTGCTTCCTCAGGACATCGTTGAAATCATTGGCATTGTAGCCATGGTTTTCTTCGGTTGTGCTGCACTGATCGGACTAAAGAAATATTTCTCCAACTAAGATGAGCGAACACCATTTTTCATTGTCCACAAAATGGACCGGCAACAATGGCGAAGGCACTTCACATTACCGCGTTTACGAACGGAGCCATACTATTATCGTAAGCAACAAACCGGACATTCTCGCTTCGTCCGATCCGGCATTTCGCGGCGACCCAACGAAACACAATCCTGAAGATTTACTGATTGCGGCGCTTTCCGGATGCCATATGCTGAGCTATCTGCATGTTTGCGTCCAAAATGGGATCGTCGTTACCGCGTATGAAGACCATGCGACCGGAACAATGGTTGTGAATGCTGATGGCCGCGGCCATTTTACCGAAGTGATTTTATATCCTGTTGTGACCATTACAGACGCGGCTATGATTGACAAGGCAAATGATCTGCATCACAAGGCGAATGAATTGTGCTTTATTGCGAATTCGTGTAATTTCCCGATTCTGCATAAAGCAGTCTGTAAAATTTAAAATAGTCCTTTAAAAAAATCCCCGATTCTTGCCAGGGATTTTTTTTGCCTATATTTGAAACACACAACAGACTTATTTCCAGTAAATTAATATTGGATTATGAAAAAAACAGCCGTTTTCCTGATGCTGATTGTAAGTGCGACTTGCAGCTGCCAAGTGCCCGACAGCGTATTGGTAAAATATAATAATGCCAAAACCACTGTCGCCAAAGGAAGTGTGCTGCAAAACCATGTGCAATACATTAAAGGTACGCCAAAAGAAAAGCTCAAAATTCTTTTAAAAGAACTGGCTTACTTTACGAAAGAGCAGGATGAAATCGGCGTGGCAAATACGCAACTCAATATTGGTTACCTGATTACATCGATTGGCGATCTTAACGTGTCATTCAAATACGGTGTTTCTGCGCTTGAAGTATTGGAGAGATATAAAGACACTGCGCCGGTATTGAGTGCATACATCCTGATTGGCAACGCATTGAATCGTTCCGAGAATAATGAGCAAGCATTGAAATACTATCGTAAAAGCTATCCGATTGCAAAAAAATATCACACAGATTCTTATTATTACAGTACCATTCTGAACAATATGGCCGATAGTTTCATTAAGTTGAAAAAGCCGGATTCTGCACTTTCATATGTCCAGGAAGCAGTAAAAATCGATTATCAGAACAAGGATGAAATCAGCCTCAATACTTCATTGGGCACACTTGGTGAAGTTTACCTCGCCAAAAAAGAATATGATATTGGCCGCCCATTCATCAGGAAAGCCATCTATTTTGGCTATAAAGTCAATGATGTTTACGGTTTGGCTTATTCGTTGAATACCATGGCCGAATCTTTCTACAATACTTCCCAAATTGACAGTTCGTTGGTTTATGCATACCAGGCATTGCGATTGGCTTCCAAGGATTATGATTTGGTGACTTTGCAATCGTATAACATCTTGTACCGCAATTATGAAGCAAGGCAAAAACAGGATAGCGCGTATAAATATTTGAAGCTTGCGATTGATATTAAAGATAGGATATTTTCGGAGGAGAAAACCCGCAACATTCAATCTTTGGAATTTAACGAAGAAATACGCCAGCAGGAAGTTGCCCTTGAACAACAGCAAATCGAATACAGCCGCAAACAAAACATCCAATATGTACTCATTGGAGTCGGCGTGATTTCACTGATTATCTTATTCCTGCTCCTAAGCCACACCCTCGCGGTAAATGAAAAAATGGTAAAGATTTTCAGTATTACCGGCTTGCTCCTTGTTTTCGAATTCCTCAATTTGTTGCTTCATCCGATTCTTGAAAAAGTCACCGGGCATTCGGCCATATTGATGCTCATACTTTTAGTCTGCCTTGCCCTATTAATTGTCCCGGCACACCACAAATTGGAAAAATGGGCCACACGGGTTTTAGTCGACAAGAATAAAAAGATACGTTTGGCGGCTGCGAAAAAAATCATTGAAAAACTCGAAGCGCCAGAAACTTGATTCCATAAAAAAATCCCGGCATCAACCGGGATTTTTAATATCTAAAAACTGGATTTATTAACCCAAAGCTTCCTTTACCCTATCCGCAGCTTCCTGGAATTGGACCGCTGATAAAATCGGCATGCCTGAATTGTCAATCAGTTCTTTTGCGATTTCAGCATTTGTTCCCTGCAAACGCACGATGATCGGCACTTTAATCGCGTCGCCCATATTTTTGTAAGCATCAACAACACCTTGCGCAACACGGTCGCAACGTACGATTCCTCCAAAAATATTGATCAGGATCGCTTTGACGTTCGGGTCTTTCAAAATGATACGGAAAGCCAATTCGACACGTTTCGCATCGGCAGTTCCACCGACGTCAAGGAAATTTGCAGGCTCGTAACCCGCATATTTGATTAAGTCCATCGTTGCCATTGCCAATCCGGCGCCATTGACCATACAGCCTACGGTTCCGTCAAGGTCGACATAATTCAGTCCGGCTGCTTTTGCTTCAACCTCGATTGGATTTTCCTCACGGATATCGCGCATCTCGGCATATTTTGGCTGGCGGTATAAAGCGTTGTCATCCAAATTCACTTTGGCGTCAACAGCGATGATTTTGTTGTCTGATGTTTTCAACACCGGGTTGATCTCGAACATCGAAGCGTCGGATCCGATATATGCATTGTATAAAGCGGCTACGAACTGCACCATTTCCTTAAATGCATTTCCTGAAAGCCCAAGGTTAAAGGCGATTCTTCTTGCCTGAAACGCCTGCAATCCAACAGTTGGGTCGATTTCTTCGGTGAAAATTAAGTGCGGCGTATGTTCGGCAACTTCTTCGATATCCATTCCGCCTTCGGTAGAATACATGATCATGTTGCGCCCTTTTCCACGGTTCAACAATACTGACATATAGAATTCAGAGGTTTCGCTTTCGCCAGGATAATAGACGTCTTCCGCTACAAGGACTTTGTGCACTTTTTTACCTTCGGCAGAAGTTTGTGGCGTAATCAATTGCATCCCGATGATCTGTTCTGCAATTTCCTCAACTTGTTGTAAGTTTTTTGCGAGTTTCACGCCGCCGCCTTTTCCGCGTCCGCCTGCGTGAACCTGTGCTTTGATGACATGCCATCCGGTTCCGGTTTCGGCAGTCAGTTGTTTGGCAACGGCGACCGCTTCCTGAGGGTTATTGGCCACATAGCCACGCTGTACTTTTACGCCATAAGCGGCTAATATTTCTTTTCCCTGATATTCGTGTATGTCCATATTGAAGTTTTTGACTGTTTTAAAAGTGCAACAAAAATAAGGAAATTTGGGTAAGTACGGAAAGGAAATATGGGATTTTATTACACGTATTTCGGCACAATTAAAAAAACCCTAAAATCCGTTTTTGCATACTAAATGCACCGCCGGAACCGTTGACCTTTTGTAAAAAAAGATTATAGAACCTGAAATCATTTTAATTATAGTTTTCTTCATTTCGCTCGCTGTCTTAAAGATTACACGTGGCAACCAATAAGTACGGAAAAAATTAATTCCCGATAATTCCGGCCGATATTGCATCCGTACCAAAACTTTTTATCTTTACAGATAAATTAAACCAAACGGATGATTCAACCGGAAAACAATCCTGAAAACATTTCCCCAAGCAACATCTTTATCAAAATCTGGATTGCGCCACGTGCTGTCTTCAGGTTTATAGAGTTCAACGGTTATGAAAGGCATTTGACACTTTTGCTGATGCTTTCCGGAATAGTCCGGACATTCAACAATGCGTCCATCAAAAATATGGGCGACTTGTTTTCACTTTGGGGTGTCATTGGGTTCTGTATCGTTTTGGGTGCGCTTTTCGGTTGGCTTACCTATTACATTTATGCCGCGCTTGTAGGCTGGACGGGAAAATGGATCGGCGGCATCGCCAGCACACAATCGATTTTAAGGGTGTTGGCTTATGCGATGTTTCCGTCAATTGTCGCATTGCTTTTATTGATTCCTCAAATTTTGGTGTATGGCAATGACCTGTTCAAAAGCGACGGCAATATTTTAACTGATAATATATTGGTCAACCTTTTGTTTTATTTCTCTTTGCTTGCCGAATTTGGGTTGAGCATGTGGACCATTGTGCTTTGTGTAATCGGAGTTTCTGAAGTCCAGCGATTTTCGATCGGGAAAGCCATCGCTAACTTATTACTCCCGGCATTATTGTTTGTCGCAGTAATCCTGATTCTATTTTTAATATACAAGGCATTGGCATAAATCGCCTCAAATTATCTTTTCACCCACTTTTTCCTGGAAACTTGCCTTCCTGAGGCCACTTCAATGCTGTAAATCCCACTGCGCAAACCCGATACATCAATTAGGAAAGTGTTTTCACGGCGGTTGCGGAGCATAATCACCTGTTGGCCCTGTGTGTTGACCATACTGATTTGCCTTGTTTCGCCCGATTTGCCTGCAACAGAAACCAGGATGTGGTCGTTTGTGGGATTGGGATAAATGGTAATGCCTTTCGTGTTTCCGTGCATTAAATCGACGCCTATAGGTGCGCCGGAGCCATCATTGGCTTCAATCAATTCAGGATTTTCGGAAGCGTCGGAAAGCGTTGCCTTTTGCGC
>Ga0193753_10000141_pt1 | contig 67129 bp, 56 predicted proteins | sample H1c2metaG_FD_144925 | JGI IMG/M metagenome (GOLD analysis project Ga0193753, IMG submission 144925) | Soil microbial communities from a riparian zone of the East river system, Colorado, United States - H1c2 | ecosystem: Environmental > Terrestrial > Soil > Riparian zone | place: USA: East...
GTTCAGTGCAACGGCTTACCCTAACCCGTTTGCAGATAACGTCAGTATCGATGTGAAAACTGCAAGTGCCGAAAAAGTAAATGTGAAGGTATACGACATGACCGGCAGGCTTCTGGAAGTGCTGGATACGGAGATATCCGAAGTGAAGACACTGCAGATAGGTGATCGTTACCCGTCAGGGGTTTACAACGTGATTGTAAGCCAGGGCGATGAGGTGAAAACACTGCGTGTGATCAAGAGATAAATTATGGATTTGGAATGAAAAAGCCCCTTCAGAAATGGAGGGGCTTTTTTATTTATTCAGTCTGTAACATTCCTGTCTAATTTTTCAATCCAAAATCGTCAATACGATTGATATGGTTTTCAATGCCGGATAAGAAAACCATCTCTAAAAATCGGACCCTGATTTTTGTTGACATTTAAACGCAATTATCGACCGTTAGACGAGTATTTTCCGTAAGTATGTCGATTATCGCTAACTTGCTCAGCTAATATGGATTAAAGTCCCGATGAACAAAATTATAAAATTTATTTATTGTTGATAATTATTTGATAATTAGTATGATAAAATATTTTTTAATGTATTTTTACGCGTTTATTTGCCTGATTGATAGCGAGATAAAGCTCCAGTTTTAATATTGATAATGTCTATGATTACTATGAATAAAAGCACGAACCAGCCAATACCTAAAACTGCTGTTTCAATGAAAATGAAAACATTATTTGCTTCTCTGGCAATGTTGTTATCGAGCAGTTATACTGCTTTAGGGCAGGTGAGTGCCTATACATTTAGCCAGACTTTATCCACATATACGCCTTTAACCGGAACGCCTTCAGTTGCTTTTGCGGCAGGATGGGATGATAACGTCCAGGCTAATTTTATCCTTCCGGTTCCGTTTACCTTTACTTTTGACGGTACGCCTTACACTTACCTCAGGATAAGCCCGAACGGTTATATTACTTTTGGCGCTACATTTTCTCCACCTACCAATTATACACCATTAAGTGCAGCAACGGCATATAATGGGGCGATAAGCGCATTTGGTACGAATTTGGTTTCTAACGGAACAGACAATGTTGTTTACGGAACCGAAGGCACTTCGCCAAACCAGGTATTCGTGATACAATGGAATAATGCAGTTCGTAGTGGGTTGCCGGGAACATACAATTTCCAGATTCGCCTGTATGAAACCACAAACGTTATAGAATGTTCTTATGGAAGCTGCAGTACTGCAAGCACTGTACTCAAGGCGGTCCAGGTTGGTTTAAGGGGACAAGACAATAATTTTGCACAAGGGCATATTAATAACAGATCATTAACGGCTGCACCAATTAATACGCCATGGCTTAACAATACAACTGCTGGGACGAATAATTTTGCCACTGTACTGACTTCAAATCTGGCTTATCCTGATTTAGGATTATTATACAAATGGACGCCTGCGCCGTTATGTATAACCCCATCGGCACAACCTACAGCGTTGGTGCTGGGAAGCACGAGCATTACCAATACGACCATTGTAGGCAATAGCTTTACGGCTGCTTCGCCTGCGCCTGCCAATTACCTGGTGCTTCGAAGTACAGTCAACACGCCACCAACTGCAGTGCAGGTTCCGAATGGAACATATGGTGTTGTGGGCAATCCTATGGGTGCGGCTTATACGGTCATGAGCATTTCAAATGCCACAACTTTTACCAATCCGGCTGCATTAACACCTGATACTACTTATTACTATTGGGTCATTTCATACAACAATAATTGTACGGGTGCCCCGGTATACAACCTGACCAATATATTGACAGGAAGTGCTACGACCTGTTCAGCACCAACTGTCGCAACTGCCGCTACAAGTGTAGCTGGGAATAGTTTTACTGCCAATTGGGGAGCAGTAGCGGGCGCAACAAATTACCGAATAGATGTAGCTACCGACAGTGGTTTTACCTCAATTTTACCTGCATATAATAATTTGTCCGTTGGGAATGTGACTACTTTTCCAGTGACAGGATTATCATCGGTTACGACTTATTATTACAGGATCAGGGCTATCGGAAGCAACTGTGCAGTAAATAGCAATACCATAACAGTTGCAACAGGTTGCGGGTCCTATCCGATACCTTATGCGCAGAATTTTGACGCGACCGCCATTGGCGTAGTGCCAACCTGCTATACACAAGTCAATACAAATGCGGATGCCAGTGTTTGGGCAGTACAGGCTGTAACGTATGCATCGGCAACGCATTCGCTCTATATTCCTAAAAATACGACGCTTGCGATGGATGACTGGTTTTTCCTTCCGGGGCTCAATTTGACAGGCGGGGTTTCATACCGACTCTTTTTTAGATACAATACAGGAAATCCCGGGGCAACAACCGAAAATTTAAAAGTCCAGTTGGGATCAAGCGCGACAGTTGTTGGAATGACCCAGACATTAATGGATTTGTCCAATATCAATAACAATATATTCAAGCCGGCATATGTGGATTTCACGCCAGTGCTTTCAGGCGTTTATTTTATTGGCTTTGACGGATACAGTGCCGCCAACCAGAGTTACATCGCCATTGATGACATTAGTGTTACTTTGTCGCCGACCTGTTTTGAGCCAACAGATATAACAGCCTCGGCCATAGCAATCACTACAGCAACAATTTCCTGGACACCACCAGTTCCTGATCCTGCAAGCGGTTATCAATATTATCTGTCAACTTCGGCAACACCGCCTGTCGCTGCTACTGTTCCAACCGGAAGTGTCGGCTTTGGCATCAATACGGTCAATCTTGTCGGGCTGACTCCTTCTACGTCTTATTACATATGGGTTCGCGGAAAGTGCAGCGCTACCGATACGAGTGTCTGGTCTTTGGAAGAAACCTTCAGTACCGAATGTAATACACCGATTGTAGCAAGTACGACTCCGGCCTCGCGATGCGGTTTTGGACAGGTTACTTTGGCTGCTACGCCAAATGCAGGCTCAACAATTAATTGGTATGCGGCTGCAACGGGTGGCTCAAGCATCGCTACAGGAAACAGTTATCTGACTCCTAATCTTAGTACGACGACAATCTATTATGCTGAAGCAAGGGCTGGCGGTGCTGTCGCAAAAGTTGGGCCTTCATCACCGATAACACATGGTGGAACAGTGGGAATCCAGAATTTCCAATCCAGCATTAATTTTACTGTAACTGATGGTACCACTTTGCAGTCGATTGATATTTATCCTATAGCTTCAGGGCAAGCCGGACAATTGGTTATTAGAAACGGAGCCAATATCACACAGACAACAATCCCTTTTGTGACCAGTGTTTCGGGAGGTACAACGCTTCAGACCATTCCAATCAATTGGGTTTTGGCGCCAGGCAATTATAATTTGTATCTCGGAACTTTACCTGCTTCAGGATTGTCAATGAACACTGGAGGAACATTTTATCCATACACTTCTACAGTGGCAAATATCACTGGAAATCCTATTGATAATACACAATATCTTGGTTTTTACAACTGGAAATTTTTGACACAATGTTTGTCAGGGCGTATCGCCGTTGCAGCCAATGTGGCATCGCCGCCGGTTTTGACCATCAGCGCTACCGACAGCATCATATGTGAAGGCACCAGCACCGCACCAGTCACGATTGGAGGTGCCGCATCTTATAACAATTTCACTTGGTTTCCCAATACGAACATTTCGGGAGATATAACGACAGGGTTTATCTTTAATCCTACTACAACGACAACTTATACACTGACGGCAAGCCAGACTTCAGGGAGTTTTTGCAGCACGGTACTCACGCATATAGTGACTGTGAATCCTATTCCATCTCCTGTAGCAATCATTCCGGCAAGTACGGTTACGATTTGCCAAAATACCATTCAGCCGCTCAATGGAAGTGTTGGCTCTGCATCTGCAGTGCCAATTTTGTCGCAGGACTTTAACGGAGTGAGCAATGACTGGGTAGTGGCAAATACATCCGTTGATGGCGACACAAATGCTTCACAATGGACATTAAGGCAAAGCACTTATGTCTATTCAAGCAGCAACTGGAATGTATCGGTCAAAAGTAATGACAACAGCAAATTTTATTTCTCCAATGCCGATTCCCAAGGATCAAGCGTCCAGAATACATTGACAAGAACAACACTGCAGTCGCCAACATTCAGCTTGGCGGGTTATACGAGTGCAACGCTTAATTTTTGGCAATACCTTCGTTTTGTTGGCGACGCCCAATTTCTGGTGCAGGTTTCCACAAATGGTGGCGCTTCATGGAATACTATAAAACAATACACTGCCACTCAAGGAACAGCATTGAATTTTAGCAATGCCAGCATTGACTTGGCTGCATACCTGGCTTCCTCTTCTGTCATGGTCAGATTCAATTATGAAACGGATTGGAATGATGGTTATGGATGGGCGATTGACAATGTCACCATTTCAGGGACTATAGCGACAGCGTTGAGTTGGTCGCCAGCTACCGGATTGTACACCGACAGTGCTGCCACAATTCCATATATACTTGGAAATGCACTTGCCATTGTTTATGCCAAACCGCTGATAACGACGACTTATACCGCTACAGCTACAGGCTCAAACAGCTGTACATCATCCGGACAAATTATTATAACCGTTGATCCATTGCCAATTGGCGGTACATTGGGCGGAAACCAAACTGTATGTGGCGGAACGTTGCCGTCAAATATCACGCTTACCGGATCAAGCGGAAATGTGATTCGTTGGGAATATGCTGACGATGCTGCATTTACCATAAATGTAACACCCATTACAAACACAACCACTACTTTGTTGCCAGCCCAAATGGGCGTCTTTTCAACAATCCGATATTTCAGGGCGGTGGTTAAAAGTGGTGTTTGTGTACAAGTGTATTCGACTGTGGTTTCGGTATCTTTTCCTACAACAACATGGAATGGGACAACGTGGAGCAGCGGATTGCCTGGCAGTGGCACAAAAGCCATCTTTGCAGGTAATTTTACTTCCTCGGCAAATCTCAGTGCCTGCTCAGTCCAAGTGACGTCAGGAATTGTCACCATTGCATCGGGGCATAGCCTGCTGGTAGATAATGAAGTGACTGTTACTGGTGGATCATTAATTTTTGAAAACGATGCGAGTTTGGTCCAATATAGTGCGACTGCCGTGAATATCGGAAATATTGTATACAAACGCAACACAACCCCGATGGTGAAATACGATTATACCTATTGGTCATCGCCGGTCGCTTCTCAAACACTGGGCGCGTTTTCGCCGAATTCCAACCCAACGACTTTTTACGAATGGAATACATCAATAGACAATTGGTCGTTTGTTCCGGGTTCAACAGCCATGCAGAAGGCAAAAGGATATATTGTCAGGGCGCCGGATATTGCGCCTTTCAACACAGTGACGGCTAATATTTTTTACGGAAGCTTTGCAGGTGTACCAAACAATGGAACGATAACTATTCCACTGGCTCTTAACGGCACAGGCAGCTTAAACCTTATCGGGAATCCATATCCGAGTGCGATTAGTGCTGATTTGTTCCTTTCGGATCCGTCCAATATTAATATTATGAACGGAACTATTTACCTGTGGACACATAACACGCCAATTACAGCGAATGTCTATACGTCAAATGATTATGCCGTTTACAATTATATGGGTGGCGTCGGAACAAGTGCCGCAATCAATAACGGCGTAAACCTCTCCATACCAACCGGTAATATTGCAGCCGGTGTGTCTTTCTTTGTGGAAGGTCTTTTGGCAAACAATGCGACTTTCAGGAATACCATGCGTCTCGTTGGTGTAAACAACCAATTTTTCAGGCAGAATAATGAATTGTCAACACCTTTGTCAACAGCATCTACCAAGCATCGCCTTTGGCTTGATATCACCAATTCACAAGGTGCTTTCAAACAGGCATTGGTGGGCTACGCTGCCGATGCGACAGCAGGATATGACAGGAATTATGATGGTGCTTTTTTTGACGGAGGAAATGTAGTCGGGCTGTATTCCATCAATATGGACAACAAATTTACCATTCAGGGATTGCCATTGCCATTTTCAACCGATGACCGCGTGCCATTAGGGTTTATGACGACAGTGGCCGGTACATTCAATATTACGCTTTCGCAGTTTGACGGTCTGTTCGAATCACAGGATGTGTTTTTGGAAGACCAATACCTTCATGTGTTCCATAACCTGAAATCCGGCAGTTATGCTTTCACAACTGATATTGGAACATTTGATGACCGTTTCGTCTTGCGTTACAGTTCTGAAGCGCTTTCAACGCCACAATTTACCGTGTCAAGCCTGGTGATTTACAAGCCGGATTCCAAATGGATAGTCAATTCAGGAAATACAACCATGAAATCAATCAGGGTATTTGACGTCCGTGGCAGTTTATTATTTGAAAATAAAGCGATAAACGCAAGTGAAACGAGTTTCTATGCCGGTGCAACCAATCAGGTGTTGCTGGTACAAATCACATCAACCGATGGCGCTGTTGTCACTAAAAAGGTTGTGAATTAAAGAAATAAAACAATTAAGCATAAAAAAACCTCCCTGGAAACAAGGAGGTTTTTTATTATATAAAAGTGAAGAAGCTTATGCTTCTTTCTTGTTATTTCTATAGGTATAAATGGCAAAAAGGATTCCAACGATAGCCAGCCATAAAAGCTTTCCGTTAATTGGAGCCTGAGGAGCATCATCACCTTCTACTGGATCGTCCCCCGGATCTGAATCATCTCCTGGTTGTGCAAACATTATAAAATCAGAGAACATAACAACGCTGAAAATATAAATATTAAACAAATTCTTTTTCATATTTGGGCCTTTAAAGGGTGTAAAGATACAATCATAAGTTTGAAAACAAAAAAAAACAGTACTTCTTTTTATTTTTTTTGGGAAATGGATAGCAATTTAACTGTTTAGCATTTAATTATATAAACAGGATTCTTTTAGTCAAACTCGGATGTGAAGTATAGTTTTACGTTGGGATATTTGGTCTGCGTCATCTGGATTGTAAAATCAGAATCGGCCAGAAATACCAACTGGTCATACTTGTCCTTTGCCAGGAATTTCTGCTTGATCCGTTTGAATTCCTTAAATTCGTCACTTTTCGGATCATTTGGCTTTACCCAGCACGCTTTGTGTACCGGAAAATTCTCATAGGTACATTTCGCGCCATATTCGTGCTCGAGCCTGTATTGGATGACTTCATATTGCAGTGCGCCAACAGTACCGATGACTTTCCTGTTATTCATTTCCAAAGTAAAAAGCTGCGCTACGCCTTCATCCATCAATTGGTCAATGCCTTTGTCAAGCTGTTTCGCTTTCATCGGGTCGGCATTGTTGATGTAACGGAAATGCTCGGGTGAAAAACTTGGGATTCCCTTAAAGCTCATGATTTCCCCTTCGGTCAGCGTATCACCAATCTTAAAATTCCCTGTATCGTGCAATCCGACGATATCGCCGGGATAAGAAATATCGACGATTTCTTTCTTCTCGGCAAAAAACGCATTCGGGCTCGAGAACTTCAGGTTTTTATTCTGGCGTACATGTAAATACGGTTTGTTTCTTTCAAATGTGCCGGAAACGACTTTGACAAATGCCAATCTGTCACGGTGCTTTGGGTCCATATTGGCGTGGATTTTAAAGACAAATCCGGTCATTTTTTCCTCATTCGGGTCAACCAATCTCGTTTCAGATTCTTTTGGCCTTGGCGAAGGCGCAATTTCCACAAAGCAATCAAGCAATTCGCGTACGCCGAAATTATTCAACGCCGAACCAAAAAACACCGGCTGCAATTTCCCGTCAAGGTATTCCTGGCGGTCAAATTTTGGATAGACTTCATCAATCAATTCCAATTCCTCACGCAGTTTGTCCGCAGGCTTTTGCCCGATAATTTTTTCCAATTCCGGATTCTGGACATCAGAAAATGCAATCGTTTCTTCAATATTCTTACGGCTGTCACCACTGAAAAGGTTGATATTCTGTTCCCAAAGATTGTAAATCCCCTGGAAATCATAACCCATTCCGATCGGGAAGCTCAACGGTGTGACATGCAATCCGAGTTTTTGTTCGACTTCATCCATCAAATCGAACGCGTCTTTTCCTTCACGGTCGAGCTTGTTAATGAAAACAATCATAGGAATGTTTCGCATCCGGCAAACGGAAACGAGTTTTTCGGTTTGCTCCTCGACCCCTTTTGCGACGTCAATCACGACAATAACGCTGTCGACAGCGGTCAAGGTGCGGAAAGTGTCTTCAGCAAAATCCTTGTGGCCGGGCGTATCGAGAATGTTGATTTTTTTGTTCTTGTAATTGAAAGCCAAAACCGAAGTCGAAACCGAAATTCCCCTTTGCCTTTCAATTTCCATAAAGTCACTTGTCGCGCCTTTTTTGATTTTATTATTCTTAACGGCCCCAGCTTCCTGGATCGCGCCTCCGAACAGCAGCAATTTCTCTGTCAATGTCGTCTTTCCCGCATCCGGATGGGAAATGATGCCGAAGGTTCTGCGCCTTTTTATCTCGTCTGTAAAACTCATGGTATTTCTGAAAATGGATTGCAAAAATACTATTTATTCGGCAAATAAATCCACAAACCAGAAAAAGGAAAAACGGCAGTTTCGGGTTTGCCGCTTTCCATATGAAAACGATGCGATTGCTGCCTATTTTTCTGTTAATAATTTTTTGTTAATAGTATAGCCTAATGCAATCGAATTGCTATTTTTGCTGATTGTAATTGAACCGGGAGCTGACATAAAAGCGTCTCACAATAATAAATAAATACTTTTTATATAATGAAAATGAAACAATTGCTGTTCGGATTATTGCTTTCCCTAAACTTTGCTGCTTTCGCACAAAATAATCCCAAGGAAGTTTTATTTACAATTGATGACAAACCTTATTATACCGACGAATTTGCAAGGGTTTACAAGAAAAACCTCGATCTCGTAAAAGACGAATCCCAAAAAGATTTAAACCAATACCTTGAATTGTTTGTAGGTTACAAACTAAAGATCAGCAAAGCCTACAAATTGGGATTGCAAAACGGCCCGCAATACCAAAATGAGCTCAAGTCATACAGGACACAACTTTCTAAAAATTATATCACCGATTCAAAAGTGACCCAAGAATTGGTCGAAGAAGCCTACAACCGCTCGCAAAAAGAAATCAGCGCTTCGCACATTCTCATCACTGTCGACGAAAATGCTGCGCCGGCCGATACCTTAAAAGCCTACAGGCAAATTATGGATATCCGCCAGAAAGCGATTAACGGTGAAGATTTCGGAGCACTTGCTGTGCAGTATTCACAAGATCCATCCGCGAAGGAAAACAAAGGCGATTTGGGTTATTTCACTGCTTTTCGTATGGTGTATGCTTTCGAAAATGCAGCCTATAAAACCGAAAAAGGAAAAATCTCGATGCCGATCCGCACGCGTTTTGGTTATCACCTGATTAAAGTCAACGACATCCGCGACAACAGGGGTGAAGTGACCGTAGCGCACATCATGATCCTCAATCCGGCCAACAAAGACGACAAAGCCGCGCAGGACAAAGCAAAAAGCACCATTGACGATATTTACAAAAAATTGCAGCAAGGCGAAAGTTTTGAAAGCCTTGCGAAACAATTCTCTGAAGACAAATCATCATCGTCAAAAGGCGGTGTGCTGAACCGTTTCGGATCTGGGCAATTGAGCTCGGAGGAATTTGAGAATGTCGCTTTTTCACTCCAGAAGGAGAATGAGATTTCTGCGCCTTTCCAAAGCCAGTTCGGATGGCATATCGTAAAACTGATTGCAAAACACCCAATCAAGCCATTGAGCGAAATGAAAGCGGAACTTGAAAACAAAGTCGGCAAAGACGACCGTTCGAGGTTGATTGTTGCGTCATTAAATGAAAAGCTTCGCAAAAAGTACAATGTCAAAAGAAACGAGAAATTATATTCTGCCATCCAGAAACAAATCACCGATAAATTCTATGAAGGTTCATGGGTAATGCCGGAAAACACGAAGCCTTATGACGGAAAATTATTCGACATCGAAGGACAAACCATAAAAGGGACTGATTTCTTGTCTTATATGGCAACACAGGAAAAAGCAGGCTTGACGTTAAAGCCAATCAACAAATTAGTTGACCAGCAATATGGAGTTTTTGTGGACCAACAGCTGAACAACCATTACAATGACAATCTTGAAAAAGAATTCCCTGAATTTTCTGCCGTAATGGATGAATATCGCGATGGGCTTTTACTGTTCGACCTGATGGAAAAAGAAATCTGGGACAAATCAAAAACAGATACGCTTGGCTTGAAAAACTATTATCAGGCACACATCAACAATTACACATGGAAAAACAGGTATGACGTGATTGTCGCATCATCAACCAAACAAGATGTCATCAAGAAAGCACAGAAAATGCTGCAACAGGACAAAACGCCTGAAGCGATTAAAGAAGCAATGAACCTGAAAGGTGTTGTAAATGTCATGGCCAACGGCGGCATATATGAAGAAGGAAGCGATTCCCTTCCAAAAGGCACCAAACTTGAAGTCGGTGTTTCCGACATCACCAAAGACGGCGAATATTATTTTGTGACCAAAGTCAACAAAGTCATTCCCGCAGGTCCGAAAACCCTGGAAGAAGCCAAAGGCAAAGTCATCAACGATTACCAGCAATACCTTGAGGAAAATTGGGTACAGGATTTAAAGAAGGAATTTACGGTCAAAGTCAACCAACCGGTTTTTGAAAAGGTGAAAACCCAATTGAAGCCCTAATGACCAAAACCGCAACAGTCATAATATTATTGCTGTTATTGACTTCATGCAATTACCTGAAACATGAAGCCAAACCCGAAGCGGTCGCAAGGGCAAATGATGCTTATCTTTACAAAGATGAACTCAAGGATTTGGTTCCGGCCGGCACATCGAAGGAAGACAGTGCAGTCATTGTGCGGAATTTTATCGATCGGTGGGCCTCGCAAAAATTGCTGATCAAGGCTGCAGAAGTCAATATCAGCGAGGACAAGAAAGCGGAATTTGACAAACTGGTCAGGCAGTATAGGGTTGATTTGTATACGAAAGCCTACATTGAAGACATCATAAAAACTACGGTTGATACTGTGGTTACCGATTCCGAACTGTCGGCCTATTATAAAGAGAATAAAGAGAATTTCCGTACGAACGGGGTTTTGGTCAGGCTGAGATACATCCAGCTGCTCAAAAACAACCCGAAAATGGAAACCATCAAAAGCCGGTTTTTTGATTTCAGGAAATCGGACAAAAAGTTTTGGGAAACGTATGCGCTGCAATTCAAAAGCTATGCATTCAACGATTCGGTTTGGGTCGACATGAGCCAGATTTACAGCAGACTGCCGTTCATCAATCCCGACAACCGCGACAAATACATGGCCGCCGGAAAAGCGATACAATACCCGGATTCAACAGATATGTATCTGGTAAAGATTATCAATATTATCGACAGAAATCAGGTCAGCCCATTTGAATACCTGAAACCGACATTGAAAGAAGTGATATTAAACAAGAGAAAGCTCGAACTGATTAAAAAATTTGAAAAAGACATTACCGATGATGCCATTAAAGACAATAAATATGAAATCTATAAATAAAATCATGCTGGCGTGCTGCCTGTTTATGTTTGCCATGGCAAGTGCACAGGAAATCATTCCTGAAAAAACAGTGGCCGAAAACAACCCGCCAAAATCCACGCAAAAGCAAAAAATCGATGGTGTCATTGCTACTGTTGGGGATTTCATCATCCTTGATTCTGATATCGACAAGGAGTATCTTGAGATTTCGAGCCAAGGCGGTTCAACCAAAGACATTACGCGTTGCCAAATGCTGGGCAAATTGCTCGAAGACAAACTGTATGCGCACCAAGCCATCCAGGACAGTATCGTGGTCACCGACGAATCGGTAAAAGAAAAGCTGAACAAGCAAATGGATTATATGGTCGAGCAATTGGGCTCTGTCGATAAGGTCGTGAAATATTTCAAGAAAAGCAGCGAAGAGGAATTCCGCACCGATTTGTTTGACATCATCAAAATGAACCAACTGACCGACGAGATGACACGCAAAATTGTCGATGCCGTCGAAATCACGCCGGAAGAAGTCAGGACGTTCTTCAAAAAAATACCAAAAGAGGAGTTGCCGGTTTTCGGAGCAGAAATGGAAGTCGCGCAAATCGTTATCAAGCCAAAAGTGACCCAGGAAGAAAAGCAGAAAGTCATCGACAAACTCAAATTATTCAAACAGGAAATCCAGGGCGGCGCAAGTTTTTTCAGTAAAGCCGTACTCTATTCTGAAGATCCGGGCTCGAGATCCAATGGTGGTTATTACAAAATGACGCGCAAAACACCTTTCGTAAAAGAATTCAAGGATGTCGCGTTTAGCCTTGCCGAAGGCGAAATCTCGGAGCCTTTTGAAACCGATTTCGGATTCCACATCATCATGGTTGAAAAAATCCGCGGGCAGGAAGTCGAGCTAAGGCACATTCTTTTGGCGCCAAAAGTGTCGGACGAATCATTGGCAGAAGCCAAAGAAAGGGTCAACACCATCAAGAAAAAAATCGACAATAAAGAGATTTCTTTCGCCGATGCCGCAAGGTCTGAGTCAGACGAAAAAGAAACCCGTGCCAACGGTGGCGCATTGGTCAACCCAAAAACACAGGATACGCGTTTTGAGCTGACCAAAATGGATCCGGCGCTTTACAGCGACGTTTCCGGACTCAAAGAAGGCGAAGTGTCACAACCGATTCTTGACGAAGACCAACAAGGGAAAAAAAGCTACAAGCTGATTATGGTGACCAACCGTTTTGACGAGCACACCGCAGATTATGCGAAAGACTACATCAAAATCAAGGATTTGGCGTTGAAAGAAAAGCAAATCAAAAAGATCAACGAGTGGTCGCAGGAGAAAATCAAGGAAACGTATATCAAGATCAACGGCGAATACCGCGATTGCGATTACCCATACAACTGGCTTAAAAAATAATCTTTTCGGGAGCACGGCTGTTGTGCTTTCAGGAAGATTCGTCCCGCTTTTCGTTGCAATCTTTTATAAGGAATTTGCCTTGCGCTTTGCTTCAGGCGAATCCTTAAAAAAGGATTTACACTACAATCGGGGCTGAAAATAAAGTATATTGGTTTTAGGAACTTGACTCCCAAAACCTAAATCTAATTCATAAATCAACATGTCTGACGTAGCTGCAATAGAAAACCTGGTCCAGAAACGGAACGAACTCAAAAAAGAAATCTCCAAGATCATCGTCGGGCAGGACGCGGTTGTCGACCAGATATTGCTCGCCATTTTTTCAGGTGGGCATGCATTGCTTGTCGGTGTTCCGGGTTTGGCAAAAACACTGATGGTCAATACCATTGCCCAGGCTTTGGGGCTCGATTTCAAACGCATTCAGTTCACACCCGATTTGATGCCGTCGGATATTCTCGGAAGTGAAATCCTCGACGAGAACCGCCAGTTCAAATTCATCAAAGGGCCATTGTTCGCCAACATCATCCTTGCCGACGAAATCAACCGTACGCCGCCAAAAACGCAGGCCGCTTTATTGGAAGCGATGCAGGAACGTTCGGTGACGATTGCCGGAAACAACTACAAACTCGCCTTGCCATATTTCGTTTTGGCGACGCAAAACCCGATTGAGCAGGAAGGAACATACCCGTTGCCGGAAGCGCAATTGGACCGTTTCATGTTTGCCATCAAACTCGATTATCCGTCATTTGCCGAAGAAGTTGAGGTTGTAAAAACCACAACAAACGATGTGACATCCAAAGTCAATCCGCTGTTCCAGGCACAGGAAATCATCGATTTTCAACACCTGATCCGCAGGATTCCTGTTGCTGATAACGTAATCGAATATGCCGTGACATTGGTTTCAAAAACACGTCCCGACAATCCATTGTCGAATGAATACATCAAAAACTACCTCGATTGGGGCGCAGGGCCAAGGGCTTCGCAAAACCTGATTTTGGCTGCCAAAGCGCATGCCGCATTCAACGGGAAATTCTCCCCCGATATTGAGGATGTCAAAGCGGTTGCCACCGGAATTTTACGCCACAGGATCATCAAGAATTACAAAGCCGACGCTGAAGGCATTACGGAAGAAGCGATTATCGCAAAGCTGATGTAATTGTCATTTATATAAAATTTTTGGCCACGAATTCACGATTTTATTTAACTTAAATTCGTGGATTCGTGGCTAATTTTTTTTATTCAAAATCCCATCGAGTTCCTTGTCGTAGAAAAACAGGAACATACTGCCCATCATGTCCTGGTTTTCGGCGGTCGTGTTGTCGACATCCAAAACCAATTCATAATCGTGGTTTCTATACAGCCAAATACCTGTTTCGGAACTGAACTGTTCGATTTTTGACAATCCGATTTTCCCTTTATGGTTGGTAATGTTGCTGAGAAAAATGGGCTTGTTGGCCGTTTTGTCGAACAAGACAATTTTTGTCGCAAACGGATGGACATGGATTGCCGCGGCATGCAATCGCAAGCTGTCGGTGATGTCTAATTGTTGGTTTATCGAACTCCGATACGTATTTTTTCCAATAGGAACGACCCAATGGCCCGAGAGTTTATTGCCTTTCCCGTCGTCGTAACTGTGATTTTTGGTTTCTACGGGAATGCATTGGTTCGTTCCGGGATCGGTCGGTTCTTTATATGGATCGCGTTTGTCATACGGCAACATGATGAAAACCGTACGGCTCATCAGCGGTTTCATGGGCTTGCCGGAATAGTCGATTGCGACTTCGTGCTTAATTACGAAATTGGCGTCGGGGATATTGTGGTTGAGTGATTGCGTCGTCACATAAAGCCAGTCGTTGCCTTTCATCGGAACGCCATAACCTTTTGGAAAACTGAAATTTTCGAGCCCGTGCGACAGCGATGTCATTCGCGGATATTGCTTGCCAATGCGGTTTTCGAGGTGAAAATGGCCAAAATATTTCACATCGTTAAAATCGACATTCGTATGGCAGATGAAATCGTTGGAAATTGGTTTTTTTGTTTTGGAATCCAATGCCTTGACGTGGAAACCGGTCAGCCAGATGACAGCCGAATCCTGCGTCAGTTGTACATAATTTGAAGATTTCGGGCCTTCCATCGATTTGTAGATGCCGTCGATCAGGAACGCAGGGGAAATCATCTTGTATTGCTGTTGGGCGTTGTCGACTTCCCATTCGCTGTCGATGATATGCAGTTTGTGCAGCAAAGTTGTCTTGATAATCGCTTTATGGCGGTTCGGCAGCATTGCATACCAAATACTGCCGGCAATTATCGCCAGCAAAATGATACCGCCTGAAATTTTATATATCTTTGATTTGTACATGATTACAAACTTACCATTTTTTTACCATTGGTTTTTATGATGGAGACAAACAACAGCGACAGGATTTTCGGATTGGATTTGATGCGCGCCGCAGCAATTGTGATGGTGGTTTTGTCGCATTGCCTTTGGATATTTCCGGCCCAAAGCGGCATCATTTCGCAATTGGCTTCACTGCTGGTTTTTTTTGGTGTCGAAATTTTCTTTGTATTGAGCGGTTTCCTGATTGGCAGGATTTTATACCGGCTTTGGATGAAAGATGATTTTGCCGTTTCATCAGTCATGTATTTCCTGAAAAGGCGTTGGTTCCGGACGCTGCCAAATTATTTCCTGATTTTAGTGGTGAATGTCGCGATGGCGATTTGGATTGGTTATCCGATTGAAAACGGTTGGAAATATTTGGTCTTCCTGCAGAATTTTGCTTCGCCAATGCCGGCATTTTTCCCTGAATCGTGGAGCTTGTCTGTCGAGGAATTCGCTTATGTTTTTCTGCCTGTCGCCTTGCTTTGTTTTGGATTGCTGCTTCGACAAAGCGTCAAAAAAGTATTTTTTCCGATTGTGGTTTTCCTCTTGGTTTTGTTGTCCGTTTGCGCCAAAATCATTTACCATTATAATACAGAGAATACTACTTTGGGACAATGGAATGTTTCCCTGAAAGCAGTCGTTATTTATAGATTTGATTCGATTTTCATAGGCGTTTTGTTTGCCTGGATTTCGATTGTTTTTGCCGATTTCTGGAAGAAAGCACGCTTATTGTTTGCAATTTTCGGAATGTTTCTTCTGATTTTCTTCACAGCCGGAGTCGGTTTTTTAAGATTGCTGATTGACAGCCATCCGTTTTTTTGGAATGTCATGTATCTGCCGATGGCATCGGTTTCGATTGCTTTTTTTCTCCCGATATTGTCCGGCTGGAAAACGGCTTATTCCGCAATAAAGAAACCGGTAACGTTCATCAGCCTGATTTCCTATTCCATTTACCTGCTTCATTACAGCGTCATATTGCAAACGATGAAACAGATTGTGACCACGCAAAACCCAATTTATTTACTGGCGTTTGTGGTGACTTACCTGTCCGTTACGATTCTGCTGAGTTGGCTTTTATATCGTTTTTACGAAAAGCCGATGACCGACAAAAGGGATAAAGCGAACCCAACGGCCTAATTTAGAAAGGTTCTTTCGTTATTTTTTGTTTTGACAAAGGGCAATTATTTCGGTTTTGTCAAAATATTGGGTTTAAAATATTGATAATGGAATATTCTTCCTAAAAATTGTTTTTTGCTCAATTAAATACAGGATAATTTATTTTTCAGTAATAATAATATCTCCAAAGCCTGAAATCATTAAAAATCATTGAAAAGTATTAATTTTGCAGGACAAACAAACATACAGAGATTATGGCTTTTGATATTGAAATGATTAAAAAAGCGTATGGGACTATGGCCGAACGTGTGGACAAAGCACGTGAATTGGTCGGACACCCGCTTACGTTGACTGAAAAAATATTATACGCACACCTTTGGGAAGGAACGCCTTCACAAACATTCAAGCGAGGAAAAGATTATGTAGATTTTGCACCAGACAGGGTAGCCTGCCAGGATGCAACCGCACAAATGGCGCTTTTGCAGTTTATGCACGCCCAAAAACCCAAAGTCGCAGTTCCAACAACTGTCCACTGCGATCACTTGATTCAGGCGAAAGTCGATGCGAAAACCGATTTGGCACGTGCAAAAACACAAAGCAACGAAGTTTTTGATTTCCTTTCTTCGGTATCCAACAAATACGGTATCGGTTTTTGGAAACCGGGCGCCGGAATTATCCACCAGGTAGTCCTTGAAAATTACGCCTTTCCGGGCGGAATGATGATTGGGACCGATTCGCATACGGTCAATGCCGGCGGATTGGGAATGATTGCAATTGGTGTCGGTGGTGCTGATGCCGTTGATGTGATGTCGGGAATGGCTTGGGAATTGAAGTTTCCAAGATTAATCGGTGTCAAACTGACCGGAAAATTATCCGGCTGGACTGCGCCCAAAGATGTCATTTTAAAAGTGGCCGGAATCCTGACCGTAAAAGGCGGAACCGGAGCTGTAATCGAATATTTCGGCGAAGGCGCAAAATCAATGTCATGTACGGGTAAAGGAACCATTTGCAATATGGGCGCTGAAGTTGGTGCAACGACTTCAACCTTTGGATATGACGATTCAATGAGCCGTTACCTGCGTTCTACTGGAAGGGCTGATGTCGCTGCCGAAGCAGACAGGATTGCCAAATATTTAACCGCCGATGATGAAGTATATGCGAATCCCGAGCAATATTTTGACCAGGTCATCGAAATCAATTTATCGGAATTGCATCCTTACTTGAATGGTCCTTTCACACCGGATTTGGCGACACCAATTTCGAAAATGAAAGAAGAAGCCATCAAAAATGATTGGCCATTAAAAATCCAATATGGATTAATCGGTTCGTGCACCAATTCGTCTTATGAAGATGTGTCACGCGCTGCTTCACTTGCAAGGCAGGTTGTTGATAAAAAACTGAAAGCAAAAGCACACATTACTATAAATCCTGGTTCTGAGCTTGTTCGTTATACTGTCGAACGCGATGGTTTCCTTGACACTTTTGACAAAATCGGCGCAACGGTTTTTGCGAATGCCTGTGGTCCGTGCATCGGAATGTGGGACAGGGAAGGCGCTGAAAAAGAAGAAAGAAACACTATCGTCCACTCATTCAACAGGAACTTTTCAAAACGTGCCGACGGCAATCCAAATACGCTGGCATTTGTTGGCTCTCCGGAATTGGTCATCGCGATGGCAATTGCCGGCGATCTGACTTTCAATCCGCTGACTGATAAATTGATAAATGAAGATGGCGAAGAAGTAATGCTCGACGAGCCAACAGGCTACGAATTGCCGCCAAACGGTTTCGATGCCGAAGATCCGGGATTCCAAGCTCCGGCTGCTGATGGTTCTGGCGTTCAGGTTGTGGTTAGCCCAACATCTGAAAGGCTGCAATTGCTGGCGCCATTCCAACCGTGGGACGGAAAAAACATCACAGGCGCAAAATTGCTGATCAAAGCTTTCGGAAAATGTACGACCGACCATATTTCTATGGCTGGGCCGTGGCTGCGTTTCCGTGGGCATTTGGACAATATCTCAAACAATATGCTGATTGGTGCAGTCAATGCATTCAACCTGAAATCCAATTCCGTTAAGAATCAATTGACAGGCCTTTATGATACCGTGCCAGGCGTTCAACGGGCTTATAAAGCTGCCGGCATTCCGAGCATTGTTGTGGGCGACCACAATTATGGTGAAGGTTCTTCGCGCGAGCATGCCGCAATGGAGCCACGTTTCTTAGGAGTAAAAGTCGTTTTGGTGAAATCATTTGCCCGTATCCATGAAACCAACCTGAAAAAACAAGGTATGCTTGGATTGACATTTGACAATGAGGCGGATTACGATAAAATCCAGGAAGACGATACCATCAACATTACCAATCTGGTTGATTTTGCACCAGGCGTTCCATTGACACTCGAATTCCGTCATGCCGATGGAACTGTTGATGTCATCATTGCGAACCATACTTATAATGAAGGGCAGATTGGCTGGTTTAAAGCCGGTTCAGCATTAAATTTAATCGCTGCTGCAGGAAATATTTAATCGCATTTATCTTTAATGAAAAATCCGCCGTGAATTTCAGGGCGGATTTTTTTTGTAATACCAGCAATCATTTCATGTTATACGGAATATAATTTTCCCATTTCCAAGGTGTAAAAGTATCGCCAATGGCTGTCTGCAACAATTCCTTAAAAATGGTTTCGCCGTTGTCGTTATTGGTCATTATCACAATGGCAATTTTTTTATCCGGAAAAGCCACCGAATAATGCCCCCAGCCGTCGTCATGGCCTTCTTTGAAAAAGGCACGGCCATAAATTGTTTTCATTACGCCAACGCCCAATCCATAACTGAGTTCGATCTCGTCATTGTCGTTACAATCCACTAACGCATCGGGTCCGAATTGCTGTCTTGATTTAATCCGCACTTGTGGTTTTATCAAGACAGCAATTCGAATTTCGGACAGGCCTTTTCCCTGCATCAATATTATAAAAAATTTGGTGTAATCGTCGAGTGTCGTGCTCATCGAACCTGCGGCACTCGCTTCTTTCCATTTCATCAGCTCATAAATTTCTCCTTTGGCATTGTGGCCGAAGCAAATGTTATCTTCAAAACGCTTTTGCCAAACCATGCTTGTATTTGTCATTTGGAATGGAATGAAAACGCGCTCCCGACAAATGGTTTCGTAGTCTTTCCCGGTTATCTGTTCGATGACAAACTGTAAAAGATAAATGCCTTCGCCTGAATAACCGTAACGGCTTCCGGGATCAGATTTAATTTTAATTTTTTTATCGGCTTCAAACCAACGCCAGTTTGGAAAACCAGTCGTGTGATCAAGGCACATGCGCGCGGTGATTTTTTTATAGCGTTCGTCGCCTTTTAAATCCTGATAGCCGCGTTTCCACCCCGGGATTATATAATCTGGCAGCGGTTTCTTTAAATAGTCTTGCAGCGGCTTGTCGAGGTCAATGATTTTTTCTTCCACCATTTGCATCGCAATATACCCAAAAACGGCTTTGCTGAAAGAAGCGCCATATATCACGCTTGAAGATTTTAGCGGCATGTTTTCAGGAACATTCGCCAGGCCGAAAGCTTTTGTGAAAATGGGTTCATTGTCGTTAAAAACTGAAATGCAAAGCCCGGAAACATTGGCAGATTTCATAAGAACTTCAATTTTGCCCTGAAGTGTGGCAATTGAAATTGTACTTCCATCAATTTTTTTTATTTGTTGGGCAAAAGCATTTAATGTGATAAAAAGTACAAAGAAAATAATGCTGTTTTTTCTCATACAATGAAGATTGGTTATATAGAAAATCTTAGAATATTATTTCATGAGCCAGTCATGTGCCTTTTCATACGAAGTAAAAGCAAAAAACTCATAGCCTCGATTGTTGCAGACGGTTTCCCAGAATTCACCAATATTTTCATACTCTTTGGTTACGACAACAGCGAGTTTAATGGATTGCAGTTCCTGTGAAAAATCTGAAATGTAATGATTGACTAAATCAAGATACGAAAACAGATTTTTCGGGAACGTGGTTTCCTGAAGGTCCAGGAGGACTTTTTTGGCACCGTATTTCAGGAATTCCTGATATATCAAATCAGCATGCATCAGCAAATCTTCCACCGTTTCCAAATTGCCCGTTGTCGCGATCAAAAGATATTCGTCTTTGTTCTCCGCCGTTAAAGTGATATCCATATAAAATTCCGTATTTCATAATGACAGTTGCAACGGGGCTTTTGCAATATTTCTTAAAATTATTAAAAATAAACCACTTAACACCATTTTTGGGTTGCGCAAATGCATCTCCTTTTTTATATCTTTAGCCAACCTTAAACTAAAGTTATGGAAAACCAAAACCAGGAAGATTTTAAAAGAGAGCTCGGATTGCTCGACGGAACCATGCTTGTCGTAGGTTCGATGATTGGCTCGGGGATATTTATAGTGAGTTCGGATATGGTGCGCCAGGTCGGTTCTGCCGGCTGGCTGATTTTAATCTGGGCGCTTACAGGACTGATTACGGTTATCGCCGCTGTCAGTTATGGGGAACTCAGCGCCATGTTCCCGAAAGCGGGCGGACAATATGTATACCTCAAGGAAGCATACGGAAAACTGACAGCTTTTCTCTACGGCTGGAGTTTTTTCGCAGTCATACAAACCGGGACTATTGCTGCCGTTGGTGTCGCATTTTCAAAATTCCTGGCGTATTTGTACGAACCGGTCAGCGACCAGAATATCCTATACGAAATCGGGGCTTTCAAACTCAATGCCGCACAGATCGTTTCGATTGTGACGATTATATTGCTGACTTACATCAACAGCCGCGGTGTAAAAAACAGCAAGATTCTCCAGACGGTTTTGACCATCATCAAAATATTATCGCTTTCAGGATTGGTGATCTGCGGATTGTTTTTCGCTGCCAAAGCCGAAATCTGGGATGCCAATTGGGCAAATGCGTGGGCAACCAGATCATATAACCCAGATGCCGGTTCGTGGTTGCCAATCAGCGGCACGGCATTGATTACGGGAATATCAGCTGCGATGGTCGGGTCGCTTTTTTCGAGCGATGCGTGGAATGGCGTGACTTTTATTGCCGGTGAAATCAAAAATCCGAAACGCAACGTCGGGCTGAGCCTGTTTTTGGGGACGTTGATTGTCAGCTGTATTTATGTTTTGGCCAATGTCATGTACCTCGCTGTTGTTCCTTTGCAGGAAATTGCTACGGCGCCATCGGATCGCGTCGCTGTTGTGGCTTCGGAATATATTTTCGGGAATATCGGTACGCTGATTATTGCCGTGATGATCATGATTTCGACTTTTGCCTGCAACAACGGATTGATTATGGCTGGCGCAAGGGTTTACTACACCATGGCAAAAGACGGGTTGTTTTTCAAAAAGGCTGCGGTATTGAACGAGCACAGCGTTCCGTCGTGGGCTTTATGGGCACAGTGTTTATGGGCGTCATTGTTGTGCCTGACGGGAAAATATGGCGACTTGCTCGATTTTGTCATCATCATTGTTTTGATATTCTATATCCTCACGATTTACGGGATTTTTATCCTGCGCAGGAAAATGCCCGACGCCGAAAGGCCATACAAAGCCTTTGGTTATCCGGTTTTGCCAATGTTGTATATCGTCGTTGCATCGGCCGTTTCGGTGGCTTTGCTGGTGACCAAAACAAGTACGTGTGGCTGGGGCGTTTTGATCATGCTCTTGGGAATTCCGGTGTATTATTTGACGAAACCAAAAGTGGAATAAAGTTACGATACCATAGCCCGGATAGAAACGAAAATCCTTTTGCAAAGCGCAGCGACGCAAAAGATTGTAGTGGATAGCCGGAATAGCTACCAATAAAAAATCCGCTTCAACAATTGAAGCGGATTTTTTATTGGTAGGTAACGGGAATAAATTTATTCAGGATGTTTGGCCAATAATACAATCTGGCCCAAATGATATGCGTCATGCTGGATGATGCCATGGATGTGTTCGTAATGCGTATGGCCGTTTGGCGGATAAATGCCTGACAATTCGGCGTCTCTCATATTGTCGAGAAAGGCAGTCCATTTTTGCTGCGAGATGTTGAGATTTGCGAGTGTTTGTTCCCATGCGGCATCTGAAGTGTCTTTTACAGGCAGGAAATAATTGTGGGATGGCGTAACGATGTCCGCTCCTTTTATCCTTTCCAGTACATTTTCGCGCCAACTGATGAGATGGTTTGTGATTTCCCAAATGGAGTTTCGTCCCGGGTATTTTTTCTGTGCGGCTTGCGCCGGGGTCAGGTTTTTTAATGTGCCAACGAGCGTCACGTCAAGCCATGGGTTGCCGTTGTAGAGGTTTTTGAAGAGCTCGTTGATGCGTTGCGTTTCCATAACTACATTGGTTAATGTTTCTTTCTGAATTTAAATATATAAAAAAATCCGTTTCAAACCAATGAAACGGATCCTATGTCAAAGTGAAAACCTACTAGTAATAAGTAAACCTTCTTACCTTAGAAATGTATTTTGCCAAACGGATGACCTGATGGCTGTAGCCAAATTCATTGTCATACCAAACATACAATACGATATTTTTCCCGTCATTGGAAACGATGGTCGCATTGCTGTCATAAATCGATGGGGCAGAAGTACCGACAATATCCGAAGAAACGAGCTCGTTGTTCAATGAATATTTGATCTGTTCGACCAATTCGCCTTCGAGTGCGTATTTTTTCATAATGGCATTGACTTCTTCGATAGACGTTTCTTTTGCCACTTCAAGGTTCAATACGACCAGTGAGCCGTTCGGTACCGGAACGCGAATCGCATTCGATGTCAATTTCCCGGCAAGCGTTGGCAATGCTTTCGCAACAGCGCTTCCTGCACCGGTTTCGGTAATGACCATATTCAGCGCGGCAGCACGGCCACGGCGGTATTTTTTGTGCATGTTGTCTACGAGATTCTGGTCGTTCGTATAGGCATGGATGGTTTCCAAATGGCCTTTTACAACGCCCAAAGTATCTTCTACCGCTTTTAAGATTGGCGTAATCGCATTTGTCGTACAGCTCGCCGCCGAGAAAATATTGATTTCATCAGGGTTGTATTCGTTGTGGTTGACACCGTGAACGATGTTCGGGACGCCTTTTCCTGGCGCAGTCAACAGAACCTTGTCGACACCTTTTGAAGTCAGGTGGCGCGCCAAAGCTTCCTGTGTCGTGAAAGCGCCGGTATTGTCTATCACCAAAGCTTCGTTGATGCCGTATTGTGTATAATCGATTTCTTCCGGTGAATTGGCGGTAATGATGTGAACGGTAGTTCCGTTGATGATCAAAGCATTATTCGCAGGATCGGCCACAACCGAACCCTGAAAATCACCGTGAATCGAATCGTATCTTAACAATGACGCTCTTTTTTCTAAACTGGTCGCATCGTTTTTATCTCTTGTGACAATCGCACGCAAACGCAATTGGTTGCCGCGTCCGGTTTTCGACATCAATTCCCTGGCGAGTAAACGCCCGATACGGCCAAAACCATAAAGAACGACGTCTTTTGGCTTGTTGTTTTTAAAGTCTTTTGCATTGCCTAATTTATCGATGACGAACGATTTGGCGTTGCTGTATTTGTCATTTTCAAGGTGAAATTCATAAGTAAGTTTCGCAATATCGAGTTTGGCTGGCGGCAAATCCAATGACAAAATCGCCTTTGCAATCTCAACCGAATCGAAAACGGAAATCGGTTTTCCGACGAATTCCCCGGCATATTCATGCAGGTTGATGATTTCACTGACATTCCTGTCGATCAGCTGGTTTCTAAACAATACCATTTCGATGGCTTTGTCGTACCACAAATCGCTGATGATTTTGATCAATTCTACTCCGGCGCGCCTTCTGTCAGCTTGAAAAGAAACTTCTTTTTCGTAGGTAATACTCATTTTTAAAAGGTAAAAAGTTAGTGTTGTTTTTACTTTGATGGCGCAAAAGTATAGATTTCAAACGTTTTCGTAAAATATTTTTGGGTAAAATATCGAAAATAAAAAGCCTGAACGTGAGTTGAGGCTTTTATATAAGCCATTATTTCTGATAGCTTCTATTGAGTATTCGGAAATTAATTTTGTCTTATCAAAATATAATTTCCATCAGGGACCTTAGAAGGCGCAGGTGTTCCTTGCCCTTCAATTTTTTCTGGCATGTATGAAGTAGATTTATAGACTGAAATGGCTTCCTGTCCATTTACGGTAATTTTCCGTATCACAATATGTCCCGCATAGTTGTCTAAGAAGCCAAGATCAACTCTTTTCTCGGCATCGTCGCATTCTCGGCATTGAGGCGGACCGTCTTTTTCTAAAACCCCATTGCCAAAAATACTATGCCTATGCTGGTTGATATAATTTGTATTTATTGAGCTTAAAGTATTCATTTGTGTTACTCCATTTTCGTCAATATATTCATATTCGCCAACCAGCAAATCTTCGTAATACTGATTCGCGGTATGCGACATTGTTTTCTTTTGCAATATTATTTTAAAGTATTTGTTTCCACTGCTATAAGTGTAAGTCCCCGCAAATTGTTGCAATAAATTATGGGTGTCTTTATAATATGCATTGGCTTGGGTTATGCCGTCTTGATCATTGATATCTATCACAGGGTTTTGAGCCTTGCAATTGGTATAGAGTATTGAAATTAGAAATGCTATTAATATATTTTTCATGTTTGTTTTATACAAGGATTAGACAGTCAAAGCCACCTTACTATAATAGTATTTTTGAATAAATTTTCTTTAAAGAGCAGTTGCTAACTTAACAATTGCTATTGCTTAACTAAAACATATTCACCATATGGGACACTAAAATTAGACAGCAGTTGTTGAAGTATCTGCCGCAGTTGTCTTGTAAAGTGTAGCCTTAATAATTGGAAGACCATTCGCATTACTTATTTTTAGGATAAGAACTGCCTTTGGACCAAAAATATAATCCCTGTTTGGTTCATTAAATTGAAGTTTCAATCTTTTTTCGTTTACAGCACATGTAGTACATTGAGGGATGTGCTCATTACTAATTAAAAGATTGCCATAGAGATTATATTCAACTTTACTATTATAATTTGCATCCAAAAGTGATAAGGTATTTACTTTCTCCTCGTTATTTTGAACATATCGATATTCTCCAACGATGACATCTTCATAGTATTTTAATGCACCATTGGTATACATTTTCTTTTTCAATAAAGTAATTGTGAAGTTTTCTGAACCATTGTCAAATGTCCAAGTGCCTATATAAGGATCGAGCAAATTATTTAAGTCCTGATAATATCCATTGTTGACACTACCATAATCTGAATTATATAAATCATAGGATTGTGCTTTGCAGTCTATCAAGACTGTAAATAGTAATACTGTGCTAAGTATTTTTTTCATCTAATTTATTGTTTTTATAACAAATTTTCGTTCGGTTATTTAAAAGCCGTCATTTCTAACGGCTTTAATTCATTCATTCATGTCTTTTAATAACTATTGCTGTGTCAGGGTATATTCTCCAAATGGAATGCTCATATCGTGATGAACGGGAACATTACCATTGTTGACCAAAATATTCCTTTCCTGCCAAACCTTTACATTAATTGTCTGCGATGATGAAGTATGCCTAAGAATTATTGAAGCAGATATATAATCCCTGTCTGCTTCAAAATAAGATAGCCTGACTCTCTTTTCATTAGGTGCACAATTGTTGCATTTGGGAGGAAAATCAGCCGACATTATTCTATGTCCAAATAAATCATAATCGTCAAACGGTGCGTCGGGATTTAATTGATTTAAGGTGCTTTTAATTATGACGTCGTGATCAATATATTCATAAACCCCATAAATTATATCATAGTATGCTTTTACGTTTGGGTCGTATTTATATTGGGCTTTTTGTAAAATAAGTTTAAAAGAAGTTACGGTATTGTCGGGATTAATGTGAGTATAAAACCATGTTCCTGTATAAGACCCAAAAACATCATTCACATCCTTATAATAGGCATTTGCGTCATTGGAATGCCTTGGCTCTTCCAGGTTATACGTTTGGGCTTTGCAACTAATGCTGGTAATGGCGAAGACAGCTAATGCGGTCAAATTATATAGTTTTTTCATTTTTTTATTCATTACAAGGTTCGGGTGATACAGTTAGACTATTCGGATTCGATTCATTCAGATTTAATTTCGACCAATTCATATTTGAATCGGCTTTAAAAAGAGAAACATTGTTAAGATTATTATCTTTCATGTATTGAAGGAATTTTGCTTCTATTGATTCAGAAAAGGTCGATGAATTAGTACCATTAAATAACTCACTTAAATCGCCATTTTTTTGGTCCAATGCCCTTTCTTTCTTTCTCGGAGTACTTTTACTTAAATAAGAATTATATATCTCTCTTCTAAACTCATTCCAATTATTGATTTTTAAAGCATATAATCCCCATTCGGATTTTAGCATAAATGTAACATTCTTTTTGTTAGTTGGACTAGTATTTTGATATAGCATGTACAATGAATAGAAATCATTCCATGAAAATAAACCAACAGTTATATTAGCGGGGTGCGAATGGACTGCACCAAAAATTATTCCGCCTGTTGGAATATCAATAAATGCACTTCCAATATAATTTGGTATTTCATTAGCCACGAATGCCGATCCTTGAGCCTGGAGTTTTGTAAAGCTATAGCCATGCTCGTGATCATCATTTGTTTCTACCATTGAAATTGCAGATATTATGTCATCACCATCCACAAGATTTTTCAATTCATCGCATGGTTCGGTATTATCCTGCTGTGGCAAATCATACACAGGAGCAAGTTCAAGTTCTGGCTGCGTTGCCCCGCTTTCGGCGGGTGGATCAGGCACCGTTGGATTCGTTCCGGTACCAGTTCCGCCTGCACCACCTGAACCAGGCTCTGATGGTGTTGTTCCAGTGCCACCATCATCCCCGTAGCCACTTCCTCCCGGGGCATCGCAAAAACTAAAGCAGACGGTATACTGATGTTGGGGATTGTGGCAATCGGAGCCTGCTAAATGATCTCCTGTATAAATAGTTCCACTGTCGCCTTCGCCCGTTTCAGTACAGATCGTAAAGCAAACGTTACCGCAATCGCCTGAGTATCTTCCTAATATATCGGTAACTTCCTTATCGCCTTCAAAATGAAAAGAATTATGATAGGTCAAGGTGATCGGAGCAGAAGGGATGTACTTAATAATAAATGCACTCACTTCATCAACATTGTTGATTTTCTCGATCATGACCAACAAATTCTCAAAGTATTCGGCACTTTTTACATCGCGTTCAATCAATATGTTATAAAATGTCTTGCCGTCAACCTCAACAACTTTGGCTGGCTCCTTTTCAGAAATTGTAAAATCGTACTGATTCTCCAGTGCAGTTCTGGCGGCAAAAGCAAGTTGTTTCCCTTGCTTAACTTTTTCATACGCTGCATTAAAATCTTTGAGTAACAGTAAATCCTTAAAAGCCACTTCCTTGACAAGGCGATTTTGCCTGTTTTGTTCTTTGACAATATCTTCATTTGTGTCACAGCATACAAGAATGAGCAATAAGAAATTACATAAAATAAAAAGTGAGCGCCGGAGCATGGGTTGAAACAATTTGTTTTGTTTTGGTGGGTTCATAAATTGGTTTTGACGTTAATAAATTTTCAATATAAAGTAAGTGTGGAAAAATAGGCTATTGTTGTTAGTCTGCGATTACGGGTTTCCGCATAGTCCGTTGAATAACTCAAATACCCGACAAGTCACTTGAATATAAAAACTGTAAGTAAAACCTTATCCCATAAATATATAAAAAAAGCCCGATCGTATGACCGGGCTTTTGTTGGTTCGTTTTTTTTATCAGATGATGACGCGTAAGATTTGCCCTTCTTTACTGATCATTTCAATCTGGATGCTTTGGTCTTCGCTCTTTTGTTCAAGCAGTTTTGAGACCGTTTCAACATTTGTGGCTTTGACATCGTCGATTTTCAGGATGATGTTTCCTTTCAATTGGTCTGCGTATGGCGCGAGATTGTCATTGGTGATGTCCTTGATTTTGACGCCATAATCCAGCCTGAAGCGTTTTTTGTCGGCAGCATCGATATCTTCGAGTTCAATGCCTTTGAATTCTGTGCTCACAAATTCGTTTTTGGTCAATGTCACCGGAACGGTCAGCGTTTTTTCATTCCTGATGAATGTCACCTGGATTTTGTCGTTCGGCCTTTTCGCATTCAGGACATTCTGCAAATCGGAATAAGTCGAAATCGGGTGGTTGTCGAGTTTCGTAATCACGTCGCCTTTGGTCAAGCCGGATTTTTCTGCACCTGAATCTTTGGTGACTTTGCCGATGTAAAACCCGTCGGTCAGGTTAATGCCCAATTCTTTGGAAGCCGCCGGATTCAATTCGCCGCCTTCAACACCCAAAATCACGCGCTGCACATTTCCGAATTCCATAATGTCTTCGACAATTTTCCTCGTGATATTGGAAGGAACGGCAAATGAATAACCGACATACGAACCGGTCATTGAAGAAATCATCGTATTGATTCCGATCAATTCTCCTTTCGTGTTCACCAATGCGCCGCCACTGTTTCCCGGATTGACAGCCGCATCGGTCTGGATAAACGACTGGATGCCGTTGCTTTCCAGATTCCTGGCTTTCGCCGAAACGATTCCGGCGGTAACCGTCGAATTCAGGTTGTATGGATTCCCGATAGCCAAAACCCATTCGCCGAGTTTCACATTGTCGGAATCGGCAAATGTCGTGTAAGGCAGTTTGTCATCAGAATCGATTTTCAACAGCGCAATGTCCATTTTCGAATCGGTTCCGATCAATTTTGCTTTATATACTTTCCTATTGTTTAAAGTCACTTCAAGATCGGAAGCGTCTTTGATGACGTGGTTGTTGGTCACGATATAGCCGTCTTCAGAAATGATGACGCCCGAACCGGTACCAATTTGTTCCTGTTGCTGCTGTCCGCCTCTCGAGCCGTAGAAAAATTCCATCATCGGATTGGAAACGGTACGGTATGACACGTTTTTTACGTGTACGACATAGTGGATTGCCTTGTCGGCAGCTTCAGTGAAATCGACTGTTTCGGGTGACAATCCGACCGGCTTCAAATAGCTTTCGGGCGCCGAAGTTGTAATCCCGTTTTTTTGGTTTGAAAAAAGTCCGTCATTGTCTACAAATAATTTGTAAGCGCCAAGCGTAGTCGCTCCGCTGAGCAATGACACTAAAAACAAGCTTGAAATTTTTTTCATGGTTTTATATATTAATTAATTCATCAACGCTAAATTATATCGTTTATTTTTTTTGAAAATGAGGTTTAACGCACGTTTAACAATCATGAAGATTGGATTAATATTGTACTTTTGTAAATCAGAATCAGCAAGATGCAAATTACTTTTTATAAATACCAGGGAACGGGCAACGACTTTGTCATGATTGACAATCGCGACGGCCATTTCCCAAAAGGCGACATCAAAGTCATCGAACAGCTTTGCGACAGGCGATTTGGTATTGGCGCAGACGGGTTGATCCTTTTGGAAAATGATGCTGCGACCGATTTCCGTATGGTCTATTACAACTCCGATGGCAACGAAAGTTCGATGTGCGGAAACGGCGGACGCTGCATCGTGGCTTTCGCCAAAAGATTGGACGTTATCCAAAATAAAGCAACTTTTATTGCTACAGATGGCTTGCATACTGCGACAATTGCAGATGATGGGACTGTATCATTGCAAATGAAAGATGTCGATTCGGTGAAAAATGAAGCCGACTATACCTTTTTGGATACGGGTTCGCCGCATCATGTTGAAATGGTCGACGACCTGAAAATATTTGATGTTCGCAATGAAGGTTCCAAAATCCGCTACAGCGAATTGTACGGGAAAACCGGAAGTAATGTTAATTTCGTAAAGGATGAAGGCGACAATGTGTTTTCGGTGCGCACGTATGAACGCGGCGTCGAAGATGAAACGTTGTCCTGCGGAACCGGTGTTACAGCCGTTGCAATCGCGATGCATGCGACTGGAAAATCAAAATCTGACCCGAGCGATAGCGAACTGGCGCAGCAAACGATACAATTGAACGTTGAAGGTGGAAAACTTGAAGTGTCATTTGACTTTTCCCATGGAAAATACATCAATGTGTATTTAAAAGGCCCGGCGACTTTCGTGTTTGAAGGCCAAATTTCAATCTAATTATGATTACGCTACAAGGCAAAAATATTTACCTCCGCGCACTCGAACCTGAGGATGTCGACTTTGTCCATGCGGTTGAAAATGACGAGCAGATTTGGGAAGTCAGCAATACGCAGACGCCATACAGCCGTTATTTGGTCAAACGTTACCTTGAAAATGCGCAACAGGATATTTATGAGGCAAAGCAATTGCGCCTTGCCATTTGTAAAAACAGCAATTTTCGCGCAGTCGGCCTGATTGATTTGTTTGAATATGATCCAAGGAACAACCGCGCCGGAATTGGCATCATGATCAAAAATGAAACCGACAGGAATCACGGCGTCGGCTCGGAAGCTTTGGAACTGCTCATCAAATATTCTTTCAGCCATTTGAACCTGCACCAGCTTTTTGCAAATATTGACTCAAATAATGAAGCGAGTCTGAGCCTTTTTACTAAATTTGGCTTTCAGAAAATCGGAATAAAAAAAGACTGGAATTTGGTACGCGGCGGTTACAAAGACGAAGTGCTGTTCCAGTTAATCAATCATCAATAATCTTTTTTACCTTGAACTTAAAAAAAATCATTTCAATAGTTTCCGTCGTTGTCGTGACGGGATTGATCATATACGGCTATTTGCTTTACCGCGATATTTTTGCGTCAAACACCAAATTTTCAGAAAAGGAACTATTCGTCCACATCCCTACAAATTCGACTTTTGAAGATGTCAAAACCATCATCGCGCCATATGTCGAAAGCATGGAGCGTTTTGAAAAAGTCGCCGATAAGAAATCGTATGTTACCAATGTCAAAGCCGGGCAGTTTCTTTTGACCAAAGGCATGAACAGCAATGATATTGTCAATTCGCTGCGCCAAAATGTACCGGTTCAATTGGCTTTCAACAACCAGGAACGCCTTGAGGATTTTGCCGGACGTATCGGTTCGCAGATTGAAGCCGACAGTACGAGTTTGATGGCAGCGTTCAAAGACCCAAAATTCCTTGCCGAAAATGGTTTTACAGATGTCAATGTGCTGAGCATGTTCATCCCGAATTCGTATGAGTTTTATTGGAACACGACAGCTGAAAAATTCAGGGATAAAATGGCAAAGGAATACCGCAATTTCTGGAATGCCGACCGCTTGGCGAAAGCTGAAAAATTGGGATTGACACCTTTGGAAGTTTCCGTCGTTGCGTCAATTGTACATAAAGAAACTGTGAAAGGTGATGAAAGGCCGAGAGTTGCTGGAGTTTATTTGAACAGGTTGAAAGCCGGAATGAAGCTCGAAGCCGATCCGACCGTAATTTATGCGGTGAAACTGCAGGCAAATGATTTTACGAAAGTCATCAAGCGCGTTTTATACCAGGATCTGGCAACGAATTCTGCATACAATACATATATGTATGAAGGTTTGCCGCCCGGGCCAATTGCGATGCCGGATATTACCGCAATTGATGCCGTACTGAATCCTGAAAAGCACAATTACTTGTATTTCTGTGCGAGCGTGACCAATTTCGGATACCATGAATTTGCCATCACTCCGGCTCAACATGAAGTCAATCGCCAGAAATATGTCGCCTGGATCAACAGCCAGGGCATCAAACGATAATTTTGGGATTGCGAATTTGGATAGTGCTCATCCTGTTTTCTTTTGCAGGGAAGGGTTTTGCCCAAAGCAAATCGGATCATTTTCTTACGCTTTCGGATTCTTTAAACATTCAAAGAAGAAATACCGTCGCCATTTCCGAAAGCATTTTAGCTGGTTCGGCGTTGATTGGTTTGAACCAATTGTGGTATGCCGATTACGCCAAATCCGATTTCCATTTCATCAACGACAACAACGAATGGCTGCAGATGGACAAAGCCGGCCATGTATTTTCGTCTTATCACCTTGGAAAATATGGTTATGAATTGCTCGATTGGAGTGGCGTCAGCGGACAAAATAAATTGGTTTATGGCGTGGGATTGGGTTTTGCGTTCCTTACTGTTGTCGAGGTTTTTGATGGCTATTCTGCCGAATGGGGTGCGTCGACTGGTGATTTAATCGCCAATGCAACCGGAACCGGATTGTTTGTTTCCCAACAATTGCTTTGGAAAGAGCAGCGCGTTACTCCAAAATTTTCCTTCCACCAAACGCATTATGCGGCATTGCGGCCGGATGCTTTGGGAAGTACACTCAACGAAGAAATCCTGAAAGATTATAACGGACAAACTTATTGGCTTTCGGCCAACGTACGCTCGTTCTTTAAAACGTCCAAAATTCCGAAATGGCTGAACGTTGCAGTCGGCTACGGAGCCGAAGGCATGATTACCGGAAACGGCGACAAAAACACTACGGAATTGGCGCCCGAAACGACAAGATATCGCCAATATTATTTCAGTTTGGACGTCGATTTGTCGCGAATCCAAACCAAATCGCATGTACTGAAAACCCTTTTCTCCGTTTTTAACACAATAAAAATTCCGGCGCCGACTTTTGAAATGACCAGTCAGGGCAAGGGCAAATTGAAGGCTTTTTACTTTTAGGAAAAGATTAACTCGCTGATTTTCAGCTTTGTTTTATTTGTCGTATATTTGCGCCGTAGAATTTCCTTACAGTGACAGAGTAGGAAGAAAAACAAAGTATGATTAAAAAATGGATATATTACACTTCAATCGCATTAATTGTCGCTTTCATCAGCTTCGGTTTTAAACCATTTAAGAAAGAAAATCATGACTGGTTCATGGTCAATGAAAACGAGGAAATGCTATACCATTTTCCGACACAAAATCAAAACGAATACCGCAATCTCAACATTCCTTTTACCGGCAAATTCTTTATAGGTTACAAAGAAGCCATCGCTTTCAAGGAGTCGCAAGGGAAATACTCCAAAATCAATTCACACGGTTATCTTGGCAAATACCAATTTGGTATGGAAACATTGCGCAGCATCGGCATCAATGATCGCAGTGCTTTTTTACGCAGTCCAAAACTGCAGGAAAAAGCTTTTGTGGCTTTGCTTTCAAAAAACAAATGGGAGTTGAAAGATGAGATCGAATTCTATTCAGGGAAAGTCGTAGGCGGCATTTATATCACTGAATCCGGAATTTTGGCTGCGGCACATTTGGGCGGCGTCAATTCGGTTAAGAAATTTTTCAAGAGTAATGGCGAGCGTTTCCTAAGAGACGGTTATGGCACTTCGCTGAAGAGCTATATGCGCAGGTTTGGCGGTTATGAGACCTCAGGGATTGTCGCCGACAGCAATGCTACAGTAGAATAATTCTACCACACAAAAATATAAAACCTGTCTTTCGGCAGGTTTTTTTATGCAATTTACGTTTTGTGGATAATGAATATCGTCGGTCGGTTGTGAAGGTCGACTTTTGTCTTTTTCCAGTCGAAAATACGCAATGTTTTGATGTATTCGGTCGGCAGCGTAATGTCGGCAGCGACACAAAGATGTGTATTGGGCTGCAATGCCTGTAAAATATCTTCCAATAATTTATTATTCCGGTATGGCGTTTCGATAAAAATTTGCGACTGGTTTTTGTCGTGCGACAGTTTCTCGAGGTTTTTGATGGCTGTTTTTTTCTCGGCTTTATCGATTGGAAGATAACCGTTGAATGCAAAATTCTGTCCGTTCATTCCGGATGCCATCATCGCGAGTAAAATAGACGAAGGGCCAACCAACGGCACAACCTGAATGCCTTTTTCATGTGCAATCTTGACGATTACGGCTCCGGGATCGGCAACTCCGGGGCAACCGGCTTCCGACATCAATCCGACATTTTTGCCGGCAAGGCACGGAGCGATCATTTTGGCGTGCTCAGAAATTTCGGTGTGTTTGTTCAACAGACTGATATTCAAAGTTGCCTGTACTTTTTCAGGATGGATGCTTTTGATTGATTTTCGTGCCGTTTTTTCATTCTCGACAATATAATCATCGATGAAGTCAATGGCGCGCTTGACGGTTTGCGGCAGCACATCCAACGCATCAATATCACCTAATGTCGTTGGAATCAGGTATAATTTCCCTAATGGTTTCATTGGTTTGACAAATGTTTATCCTTCAGTTTTTTAGCAATGATATCACAAGTCTGGTCGAGCATATCATACACCGTATCAAATCCGTTTTCTAACCCGAAATAAGGATCTGGTACATCTACGTTTTCACCTGGAAACAATTCGTTGAGAATGAGTGTCACTTTCTTTTTATGTTCATCGGTTTTGGCGAGTTTCATGACATCACTCAAATTGCTGCTGTCCATGACATAAATGTAGTCGAAATCGTCAAAGTCTTGTTCACTGAACAAGCGTCCTTTCTGGCCTGAAATATCCAATCCGTTTTTTAGGGCGGTGGCGATGGAACGATGGTCGGGCTGTTTGCCAACATGCCAATGTCCGGTTCCGGCAGAATCGACCCTAAAAGTGTCTTTGGGAAGTTTGGAAGCCAAAAGTCCTTCTGCCAATGGCGAACGGCAGATATTTCCGAGGCATACCATTAAAATTTTAACTGGCATTATATAAAATTTAAAAAGCCGGTCAAATGCCGGCTTAATTTATAAAGAAAGTTTTTTGTGGATATCGTCCACAAATTTTTTGAATTGCTTGTCGGTTGAAACCAGGTTGTCGACAGTCTTGCAAGCGTGCAAAACCGTAGCGTGGTCGCGGTCGCCAATTTGGGAGCCGATATTCGCCAACGACGCTTTCGTAAATTTCTTAGCAAAAAACATCGCCAATTGCCTGGCTTGAACTACATGGCGTTTCCTGGTTTTGGATTGCAAAGTGTCAATGTCCAATTGGAAATAATCAGAAACGACTTTCTGGATGTAATCGATCGAGATTTCGCGTTTGATATTCTTGACGAATTTCTCGACGACATGTTTCGCCAAATCAATCGTGACTTCTTTTTTGTTGAAAGACGATTGTGCAATCAGCGAAATGATCGCGCCTTCCAATTCTCGGACATTCGATTTGATGTTCCTGGCAACGTATTCAATAATGTCTTCGGGCATTTCAACACCGTCGCGATACAATATATTTTTTAGGATGGAAATGCGTGTTTCGTAATCGGGCTGGTGCAATTCGGCAGACAATCCCCATTTGAAACGGGACAAAAGCCTTTGCTCGATGTCCTGCATGTCAACCGGCGCTTTGTCAGAAGTCAGGATGACCTGTTTGCCGTTTTGGTGCAAGTAATTGAAGATGTGGAAAAACACGTCCTGCGTACCCGATTTTCCGGAAAGGAATTGGACGTCGTCAATAATCAACACATCAATCAGCTGGTAGAAATGAATGAAATCATTCCTGTTGTTCTTCTTTACCGAATCAATATACTGCTGCGTGAAAATTTCGGCGGAAATATACAAAACCGTTTTCTCGGGATATTTGTCTTTGATTTCGACACCAATGGCATGTGCCAAATGTGTTTTCCCTAAACCGACACCGCCAAAAATCAACAGCGGATTGAATGATGTTCCGCCAGGTTTATTGGCAACAGCCATACCTGCAGAACGCGCCAAACGGTTGGAATCACCTTCAAGGAAATTGTCAAAACTGTAATTGGCGTTGAGCTGGGATTCGATTTTTAAATTGCGGATTCCCGGAATGACAAACGGGTTTTTAAGTTCGGGGCTGAGGTTTTTAAATGGTGCGTCAACCTCTTGTGCTTTCATTGGGCTGCGGTGCGCACTCGGCAACTGTTCCGTAAACGGTTGTTTGTTGCCATAAGTGTTTTCCATTTTGATTTTATAAAGTAACTTTGCATTTTTTCCGAGTTCTTTGGTCAATGCGACTTTGAGTAATTTCACATAGTGTTCTTCGAGCCATTCGTAAAAGAATTTGCTTGGAACCTGAATATACAACGCGTTATCGGTAAGCTCAACTGACTTGATCGGTTCAAACCATGTTTTGTAGGCTTGGTCCTGGATGTTATCCTTTATAAAAAGGAGACAGTTTTCCCATACTGATTGCGCAGTTTTGTTCATAAAATCGATGTAATTTAGTATATTTATTAAAGGTTATCTTACAAAAGGAAAATAGGCATCCTTTAGAAGATTTTGGGAGAACAAATATGTGAACAAAAATCGTTAAAAAAAAATAAAAAGCACGTTGATTTTTCAGAAATATTATCGTAAGGACTAATTTTTATACATTCAAAATAACTTTAAATTTACAATGAGGGAACATCACATTCAGGTGCGCGTCAGATATTCGGAAACCGACCAGATGGGCGTCGTTTATCATGGGAATTATATCCCGTATTTTGAGATTGGCCGCGTCGAATGGCTCAGGAATACTGGTATTTCCTATAAAGAAATGGAAGCAAGCGGGATAGCGCTGCCGATTGTTTCGCTGACGCTGAATTATAAAAAACCAGCGCGTTATGACGATTTGCTGAATGTGAAAACGGTTTTCAAAAGCCAGTCGTCCGTAAAGATTGAATTTGAATGTGAAATCACCAACGACAAAAATGAATTGTTAACAACTGCCTATTTTTTATTGGTCTTTGTCAACGTCAAAACCGGCCGGCCGATTGCACCTCCAAAATATATTGACGAACTCCTCAAAAAGATCGAAAACGAATAATCGAAAGGCTATTCCTTCAATTTTATCGCAACCTCAAATAACGAACTGAAAGTGTCATAAACCATAGTGGCATTTTTCTTCCGCGTCGCAATCTCAATTTCGCAGCCGAGCTCCATTTGCTGTGAAATGATCTCGAGGTTTTTCTCCTTGATGACGCGCATGACCTTGTTCATGTTCTTATAGTCAAACGAAATGAGATAATGGATGTCTATGGTTCGTTCGACGATATCGGAAGCTTCCAGCGCCATTTGCGCCGTCGTTTTATACGCCGCCATCAATCCGCCGACTCCGAGCTTTACGCCGCCAAAAAACCGCACGACGACCACCAAAACATTCGTCACGCCAAAAGATTGTATCTGCCCGTAAATCGGCATGCCCGCAGAATTCCCGGGTTCGCCGTCGTCATTGGCACGGAAAGAAATTTTGTCTGTTCCGGTTTGCCACGCATAGCAAAAATGTACCGCGCCGTAATGCTTTTTACGCAACAATTCGAGATGGCTTTTGATTTCGTCTTCTGAAGCAACCGGAAAAGCATAGCCGAAAAACTTGCTGTTCTTTTCCTTTAGTGATACTTCTTCGGAAGGCGCGGTAAGGGTTTTATAAGTGTCTTTGGATTCCAAAAGTTATGGCTGGAGGATTTTTTTGTCAAACAAATCGACGACATCTTCAACGCCTGGCTGGATATTCCAGACTTTCAGGCCAACAGATTCGGCGGCATCGGTATTGTCTTTTTTATCATCGATGAATAAAGTACGGCCCGGATTCAGGTCGTGCTTCCTGATCAGGTATTCGAAAACGGTTTTGTCGGGTTTGCGCATGCCCATTTCGTAAGAATAATATACTTTTTCAAAACATTGATAAAAATCGCGGGAAAAGGTCATGCCGACTTTATGCTCAAAACGGTCAATGTGTATCGAATCGGTATTGGTTAAAAGAAACATCCGGTATTTGCCGCAAAGCATCTGTAAAAATTCCAATCGGTGCAATGGAAATTCGCCGATAACCGAATTCCACGCTTTCCTGATATCAAGAATATCAACTTCCGGCAGGTATTTTTTAAATCCTTCCAAAAATTCGAGTTCCGATATTTTTCCGGTTTCAAACTCGAAATTCAGGTTGTGCAACTCGTCGTTCGGGCCATCAAGCCCCAGTTTTTTAAATTCGTCAATTGCGGTTTCCTTGTTCAGGTCCACAAAAACATCCCCGAAATCAAAAATGATAGTATTAATCATTGTTCCGAAAAATTAAAAGTTTATCATTGGTTATGGCATGGCTTTCAGCAATTTTATGGGAAAGGATCGGGGCTTTTGCTCCTTCATCCAAATTGACGCTGCCGTTGAAAACCCTGGCTTCGTCCCAAAGGTTTCCATCGATAAATGCCTGAATTGTTTGCCTTCCGCCTTCTGCGATCACCGACAGGATTTTGTGTTTGTAAAGCACATCCATAATCTGTGAAATCACATTTTGGCTGAAATCAATCACCTCAAATATAACGTTTTCTTTGTCCGTAGAAAAAGTTTTTTCCGAAATTACAATTGTTTTGGACTGATTATCAAATATATGGCTGTCCAACGGGATTTTTCCAATCCGGTCGATGACTATTCGCAGAGGATTTATTCCTGTCCAATCGCGAACGTCCAGTTTAGGGTTGTCGTCAATCGCTGTTTGCGTACCAATAAGGATTGCCTGTTCTTCACTGCGCCATTTGTGCACGAGCTGGCGCGACGCCGGAGTTGTAATCCAAACCGGCTCGCGTTTGTTTTTTTCCTTCGGCGCAATAAATCCGTCCGCGCTTTCGGCCCATTTTAAAATAATATATGGCCGTTTCTTTTGGTGAAAAGTAAAAAACCGCTTATTCAATTCGGCGCATTCCTTTTCCAAAATACCAACAGTGACATCAATCCCTGCCGTTTTCAGTTTCGCAATGCCATTTCCCGAAACGATATTATTCGGGTCGACTGTTCCAATGACCACTTTCGGAATCCCATGCTGCACAATCATATCGGCACACGGCGGCGTTTTTCCAAAATGGCTGCATGGTTCCAAATTCACATAAATCGTCGAATCTTTCAATAACGATTTGTCGGCAACCGAATTCACGGCATTGACTTCCGCATGCGGTTCGCCCCATTTTTTGTGCCAGCCTTCGCCGATTATCCTATCTTTGTATACAATAACGCTGCCCACAAGCGGATTCGGATAGGTAGTTCCCAGTCCGTTTTTCGCGAGATCAATGCAGCGCTGCATGTATTTTTGGTGGTCGTTCACAAGACAAAAATACGTTTAAATATTGATTTTTTCAGGAGCAACTTCCTGCTTTACGCTGCAATCTTTTTTCGGTGAAAACCTCAAAAAGGATTTCCGCTGCAATCAGGGCTAGGCATTTCAAATACATCATGAACCAGATTATCATTCGAAAAATCCAACAAAAAGACAATCCTGCCGTCGGCCAACTCATACGCGATGTGCTGATTGAACACAACGTCCCGAAAATCGGCACTGCTTACGCTGATCCGCAACTCAATTATATGTTTGAAGCATACGATCATCCAAGAGCCGCTTATTTTGTCATTGAAAAAGATGAAAAAATTATTGGTGGGGCAGGAGTGAGCCAATTGGAGAATTCTACAGAAAACATCTGCGAACTCCAGAAAATGTATTTTCTTGCCGAAGCGCGCGGACTTGGTTTGGGCACACAAATGATGGAAAAATGCCTCGCATCGGCAACCGAATTCGACTACGACAAATGCTATCTCGAAACGATGCCTTATATGGAAGCGGCACAAAAACTCTATAAAAAATCGGGTTTTCACTATATCGATGCACCGCTCGGAAACACCGGACACAATGCTTGCCCGGTTTGGATGCTAAAGAATTTATCATGATCGCAAAACAATTCAAAACCCATTTCGTCCAACAGCTCATGCCGCTTTATGGCACCGGGGAAGCGGAAAGTTTTTTTTATTTGATATTGGAAGAAAAGCATAAAATGAAAAGAATTGATTTGGCGCTGAATCACAACCTGGAATTTTCTGATGCCGAAGTTAAAGAATGGAATATCATTTTGGAAAAACTGCAGCAGGAAATCCCAATCCAATATATATTGGGGAAAACCCATTTTTTCGGACTCGAATTTGAAGTCAACGACAGCGTCCTGATTCCGCGTCCTGAAACCGAAGAGCTCGTCGATTGGGTTTCATCAAATCTAAAAACCCAAAAATCGAGCAATCCAAGAATCCTCGACATCGGCACCGGAAGTGGCTGCATCGCCATTTCACTTGCCAAAAATCTCCCGAATGCTGAAATTTTCGCGATTGACATTTCCGAAGGCGCATTGGCGACAGCCAAACGGAACGCAGCATCGAATCTGGTAAAAGTCAATTTCATCCAAAAGGACATTCTCAAAACTTCAACCCTGGAACAAAAATTCGACATTATTGTTTCCAATCCGCCATACATCAGGAATCTTGAAAAACACGAAATAAAAAATAATGTGTTGGAGCACGAGCCGCATCTCGCGCTTTTCGTCGATGACCACGATGCCTTGATTTTTTATAGGAAAATAGCGGAATTGGCCAAAGAAAACCTATCGGAAAACGGACAATTGTATTTCGAAATCAACCAATACCTCGCTAAAGAAACCATGGACTTATTGGAGCAAACCGGCTTCAGTTTCATGGAATTGCGCAAAGACATCTATGGGAACGACCGCATGATTTTTGCGAAAATCTAAGATGTTTAAAGATCTAACAATCTTAGAAGTCTAAAAATCTATTCATACCGCAACGCCTCAATCGGATCCAGCCTCGAAGCCTTCACCGCCGGATAAGAACCGGAAACCACCGCCACAACAAAAGTCGTTGCAAACGCCGCGAAAATCGCACCCCATGGAATCACAAAACTGAATTCCAGAAGCGAGGCAAAACCATAGCCGGTCAGTACGCCTAAAATGAGGCCGACCAATCCGCCCAATTGCCCGATGACCAATGTTTCAATGAAAAACTGCATCGCAATGGTGCTTCTTTTTGCACCCAGAGCTTTCCTGACGCCAATTTCCCTGGTGCGTTCGGTGACCGAAACCAGCATGATATTCATCAACGCAATCGAAGAACCGAAAATCGTAATCACGCCAATCATCCAGGCAGCGATGCCGAGATAATCCGTGATGCTGAGAATCCTGTTGATTAGGTCGTCGCTGCGTGAAACCCCGAAATTGTTTTCTTCCACAGGACTGAGTTTACGGATTCGGCGCATCGCAATCGTCGCATTGTCGACCGCTTTGTCGAGCAGTTCTTTTTTGTCGATCATGACGCTGAGCGAATAATTGATGTTTGGCGCCGTAAATAGTGACCGTGCAATCTGTATCGGAATCAATACGCGCAAATCCTGGCTGTTGCCAAAGGTTGAGCCTTTTTCTTTCAAAACGCCAATCACCCTGAATTTTGCGCCGCGAATCGAAATCACTTTGTTGATTGGGTTGACATCTTTCAACAGGCCTTTCTCGAAATCGGAACCGACAATACAGACATAGGCATTGTTGCTGATGTCAAAGTTCGTAAAACTCCTGCCTTTCGTCGTTTCGAGTCCTGAATTGATCAGGAAATATTCGTCGACACCAAGAACGGAAATTTCAGGATCGGTCTTTTTGGATTCAAATTTCACTTCGGCCGTACTGGTCGCAGTAAATGAAAGCGATGCATGTGTAAACGGATAATTGTAGGAATTGGCAAACCCTTTGACCTCGGGATAAGATAGGATTGGATTTGGTTTTCTTTCCTCGCCGCGGTTGCCGCCCATTTGTTCGCTCATGTCATATTGCGTGATGTTGAACGTGTTGGAACCCATCGATGCGAAGTCGGAGGAAAGCGTGTTTTCCAATGCCGAAACCACTGTCAAAATCCCGACAAGCGCCCAGATTCCGATGCCAATGATAAATACGGTCAGAATGGTACGGAGCAATTGGGTACGGATGGAACCCATTGCGATGCGTATATTTTCCCTGAGCAGTTTAAACATAGTAGAATTTTACGGGACTAAAAGTAAAGGTTTTGTTGATTAATACCTAACGCTATCTGGGAATTTTGCGCAAAAAACCTTATTATTGTAATGCATAAAAAAATCCACAATGAAATTATCATTTTTTAAAGTCGCGGCTGTTTTATACGGCATCGCTTCCGTCCATACAATCAATGCGCAAACCGGTAATCCAATCCTGAAAACCAATGAATATGCAATCTATCCGGATGGCGTGACACAGAATAAATTTTCGGCGAAAGCCATTTCTGCGACTGAACTGACTTCAAATTACGTCAGTCCGAAGAATGAATCCGTGCCTTCAAAACTGGTTTTCAAATTCAGCATCAACGGCAAGGACAATGAGATGAAACCGGGTGTCAACCACGAATTTAATTTTGTTGGCAGTGCGACACAAACACCGCTGATCAAATTCGGGCAACCATTACAATTGGCGCCAAACAAAAGCATTGTCATCATCAAACCCGACAGCCCGTTAAAAATCAGGCTCGATATGCGGCAGGTAATTGCCGACATCCATCATTTTGGTTTTTATACGACTTTCAACGGTGACAAAATCTACCTGAACGATTTCAAAAAAGTCTATGTTGCCGGAGCGACTGCGCCTTTGTCCTGGGATTTTGACAACCTGCACAACAAACCCGAACTCGAGATGAAAGACGATGACGGCGACGGGATTTATGAAACGACATTGGTATTCAACGCCAAAAAAGACCAAAAACAAACCGCCGGAAGCTGGAAACAGACTAAAAATACTTTGGCTTTCCCGCAATACAAATCTGATTACGTGCTGCAAGATGCATTATATAATATGTCGCTTGAGGAAATGATGAATGCCGTAGAACCCGACAGTACATTCAGAACCGGAAAGGAATGGGCTGGCGTCTGGACGCGCGATATCAGTTATAGCATTATCCTTTCGATGGCTTATTTGCAGCCGAAAGTTGCGATGAACAGCCTGATGCGGAAGGTCAATGCCAATAAAAGAATCATCCAGGATACGGGAACGGGCGGCGCTTATCCGTGTTCGACTGACCGAATGATTTGGGCCGTTGCGGCTTGGGAAGTGTACAAAGCGACCGGAAACCAAAAATGGCTCGATGATTCTTATACGATCATCAAAAATTCCATTGAAGATGACCTATCGAATGCCTATGATACCGAAACCGGATTGGTGCGCGGCGAATCGTCTTTTCTCGATTGGCGTGAGCAAACGTATCCAAAATGGATGCAGCCTGCGGATATTTTCGAATCGGAAAATTTAGGGACTAACGCTGTGCATTACAAAGCCAATTTGGTATTGTCGGAAATGGCAAAAATCCTAAACCATAAAGATGTTTCTGAAAAACACCAGAAATTGGCAGACAAAATAAAATCCGGCATCAACAAATATTTATGGATGCCCGACAAAGGCTATTATGCACAATATCTATACGGTAGGAATTTCAAAATGGTATCGCCAAGATCGGAAGCTTTGGGCGAAGCATTGTGCGTGTTATTTGGCATTGCCGATGGCGACAAACGCGAATCCGTGATTTCTAAAACTCCGGTTACGGCTTATGGGATTTCGTGCATTTACCCGCAGATTCCGGATATTGCGCCGTATCACAACAATGCGGTTTGGCCGTTTGTACAGTCGTATTGGGCATTGGCTTCTGCCAAAAGCGGAAATGAGAATTCCGTTTTGGAATCGCTTGCTGCCATTGACCGTCCGGCAGCTTTATTCCTAACGAACAAAGAGAATTTTGTGGCTGACAACGGCGACTTTGCCGGAACTGAAATCAATTCGAGCAATATGCTTTGGAGCCTTTCCGGCAATATTGCGATGACACACAAAGTGCTTTTCGGGATTGAGTTTGAAAGCGACAAATTGGTTTTCCATCCTTTTGTGCCGCAAAGCCTCAAAGGCGCGAAGATATTGGCAAATTTTACATACAGAGATGCGATTCTTGATATTTCAATGGAAGGCTTCGGGAATAAAATCAAGTCTTTTACGCTTGACGGAAAATCGGCAAATCCTGAAATTGCAGCAAACTTAAAAGGAAAACACACGATTAAAATGGTATTGGAAGGCAATACTTCCGAATCGATAATCAACAAGAAGCAGAATTATACCGCACCGGCGACGCCAATATTGACTGCGACAAAAACGGCCGAACTGGCCTGGCAGAAAATTGACAATGCCGTCGTATACCAAATCGTAAAAAACGGGAAAGTCCTCGACCAAACTACCGCTACGATGTTTAAGATTCCTGCGGGAAAATATTCGGAATTCCAGGTGATTGCTGTCGATGCGAATGGCATCGGCTCGTTTGCAAGCCAGCCGTTTACCATTTCAGATCCGGATGCCTATACCGTTTATGAAGCGGAAAATACTTTGCCAAAAGCCAATTATCCTTATAATGGATTTTCAGGAACCGGATTTTCGGAAACGTCGAAAACGGTCAATCCTTCGGTTGATTTTACAATTGATGTTAAGACAGCCGGCAATTATGCCGTCGATTTTCGTTATGCCAACGGCAACGGCCCGACCAATACTGAAAACAAATGTGCGATTCGCAGCCTTTCGGCCAAAAATAACTTTCTTGGTACGCTGGTTTTTCCGCAGCGTGGCGTACAGGAATGGAGCAATTGGGGTTTTTCGAATCCCGTGAAAACCTATTTTGAAAAAGGCAAGCATACGCTGACTTTGTCGTTGGATGCCGCCAATGAAAACATGAACGGCGCGGTCAACCAGGCAATGCTGGATTTTTTGCGGCTGACGAAAATTGATTGACAATTCTTTTTCCAACCGCGATTAAAACAGGATATTTGCAAATCATAATTTAGGAACCCGAATAATGGCTCAAAAACCAAGCATCCCAAAAGGCACACGCGATTTCTCACCCGTTGAGGTTGCGAAGCGCCAATACATCATCAACATCATCAAGACAAATTTCGAGAAGTTCGGTTACGGGCCAATCGAAACGCCGTCGTTTGAAAACTCAGAAACCTTAATGGGGAAATACGGGGAAGAAGGCGATCGTTTGATTTTTAAGATTTTGAATTCGGGGGATTATTTGGTCGATGTAAGAAATGATATTTTTTCTTCCGCTATCGTTAGTGCAGCTTTCAATGATATTTTAGATTCATTGATTAGGGCGATTGAAAATTTAAAGACTGATAATTACGATTCGCTTTTAGATGCTATTTTAGAAATTTTCGGAAGAAGAATGCTTAATGAAGCAGAACAAAAACTCTTGAAGACTTTTTTTGACGAAAATAGGAGCGACCTAACTGAATTCGTGACTAAAAATTTTGGGAAAAATTTATTTTTTGGCTATCCAGAATTCAGAAGAGAAATTTTCGCGAAATTTTTTAAACAATACATTGAGAAATTCGACACTTTAAATTCCGCTAAAGCAACTAAAAAGATTTCCGAAAAAGCGCTCCGCTACGACCTAACTGTTCCATTCGCACGTTACGTCGTGCAACACCAAAACGAAATCGAATTCCCATTCAAAAGATATCAAATCCAACCGGTTTGGCGTGCCGATCGTCCGCAGAAAGGAAGATTCAGGGAATTTTACCAATGTGATGCAGATGTTGTCGGTTCGACGTCGTTGTGGCAGGAAGTAGAATTGGTGCAATTGTACGATTCGGTTTTTACGGAATTGGGATTGGAAGGCGTGACCATCAAAATCAACAACAGGAAAATATTGTCCGGAATTGCTGAAGTTATTGGAGCAAAAGACAAGCTGATTGACTTTACAGTCGCATTGGACAAACTCGATAAAATAGGCGAGGACGGCGTCAAAAAGGAAATGGTTGAAAAAGGCATTTCCGCCGAAGCGATTGAAAAAGTCCAGCCATTATTCCACTTTACAGGAACGATTTCAGAGAAAATAAACAAACTTTCAACTTTGCTTTCCAATTCTGCTGAAGGCATGAAAGGCGTCGAAGAACTGCAGTTCATTTGTGACAATGTCGCCAAATTGGGATTGGGGAAATCCACTCTTGATCTGGATGTGACTTTGGCGCGCGGGCTGAATTATTATACAGGCGCCATTTTTGAAGTTGCGCCACCGGCATCCGTTTCGATGGGCTCGATTGGCGGCGGCGGACGATATGACGACCTGACCGGAATTTTCGGGTTGAAAAACATGAGCGGCGTTGGGATTTCGTTTGGGCTTGACCGGATTTATCTTGTGATTGAAGAATTGGATTTGTTTCCCGAAACCGTCACGACGACCTCAAAAGCGCTGTTCATCAATTATGGCGACGCCGAGGCGTTTTATGCGCTCAAAGCCATCAAGGAATTGAGGAATGCCGGAATCAAAAGCGAATTATATCCGGACAAAGCCAAAGCCGCAAAACAATTCCAGCATGCCGACAAAAGGAAAATCCCGTTTGTGGTCATTTGCGGTGAGCAGGAAATGGACGCCAACAAATATGCCTTGAAAAACCTGGAAACCGGCGAGCAGGTTTTGCTTGATTTCGACAATTTGAAAAAAATGCTTTTGGCATAATTTCAATAGTGTCAATTCCATTTATACGCTGCGGTTCTTCCTGCAATACAATACGATTAAGCATAACACTTTATAAAAGCAAAAAAGGCCTCACCAGTCTACGAGTGAAGCCCTTTTTAAGTTCTTTTTGTTGGGGCAAAAAGAGGAATTATTTGATGGCGATTTTTTTGCTGATATCGCCTTTAGTAGTATGAATTTTTACGATGTATGTTCCGATGCTCAGGTTTTTAACCGGAAGCTGGATGTTGTGCTGATCAAGATCTGAAACAGCCCATCTTGCTACCGATTGTCCGAGCATATTGAACAACGATACATCTTCTGCAGTCACATCAATCACATTGTTTTTAATGTTCAGGATGCTGTTGGCATTGGTATAGGCAACAACTATCCCGTCTTCCAATGTCACTTCGCCAACGCTTAATGATGTGTTTGTGAAACGAAGCGAAAAACGGTCATTCACAATTCCATTTGGAAGCTCGATAGAAAACATCTCGTTCCTGATGTCGTGGTATAGTCCGGTTATGGCATCATAGATGTACATTTCCTGGCCGGCATCAAAATTCTCGGTACCGTCAAGCGTAAAGCTTACTGTTCCTGCGCCTGCGCATTTCACGCCCAATGGGAAAATATCATTGTTGTTGAAATAACTTTCACCAAGAATATTCATCTGAGCGCCTTCCTGTTTAAGGAAATACATGTCGTTTGGCTGATCATCCATGCTATACGCATCATATCCTTTATCAATTGCAGCTGTAGCCTTATCGTCCATAAAACCCAGCAATATCTGCCTGTGGTAATTGTTGTTCGAGTTGAAGCCCAACCTGATTTTACCGTATGTATCTGTTTCAAAGATATCTTCGTCGTTGTTCGGGACGCCATTTAAAGAAGCAGTCTGGTTGCCGTTCCTGAACATCACATTTGAAGTGACATTGTCTTCTTTTACAAATGCCCTTTGGCCGTTATTGAATTTAATCGTTCCGCCGGTTGCATTTGCATTGATAAAGAAACCTTGTCCTACAGGAATGAATCTTTTTGGCGTACGTGAGCTTGAACCCAATCCGCTGATGCCTGATGGCGATACCGGAGGCGTTCCACCGACCAATGTATAAGTTGCATAACCACCTTGGTAATCGGCAAGCACATGCGTATGGTTTGTGCTGAAATGTTCCCAGAAATATACCGTTCCGTCCAATGCCGTTAAGTTATCATTGATAAACTGGTTGGCATCGATTGCAGAAGCATAAGGATTGCCACTTAGGTTCATATTGCTCCCTGCAATAGGAGAAGTGACATTGGCATTGTTAGGTTTTCCAACAAAGACATAATTCTGAGTGGCACTTGCAGCACCGCTTCCTTTCAATGTGAATCCTTGTCCGGCGATCAGCGAGCCTGTTGGGCCAACCGACGCCCAGTTTGCATAGGCATTAGTCAGGTTCTGGAATTTAAAAATCCAGTAGCTGCTCAAGGTAACAGGGCTTGTAGGTGTGCCATCCAATCCTGCTGTCCATGTAATGTTTTGCGGATTTGCCGGATTTGTACCGTCTTTGAAAACGCTTGCTACTGTATATGCATTATTGTTTGAAGTCGTGTTGATGGCGCCTACAGGTGAACTCCAATAGTTGTAATTCCATTTGTTTACAGTTCCTTGTTGGTCTCTTTCTATATAGCCACTGCTGGTTACATCCAAATCGCTTGAAGCACCTTGTACGAATTGTGATTTCCCTTGCAAGTCCATTTTACCGTCCAATTTGACATACCAGCTGTTTTTAACCGCATTGTCGTTGTTCAGGATCAGGTTTTTACCGGCATCAAGGAACAATCCGATACTATTAAGATTGGTGTTGAGGTTGATGTCGTGTTTTACCTGAACGATTGTCCAATCATTGGTCAATACATCATTTCCATATACGAAGTTGTTCTGGCTGACCGCCAAATCAAGCGCGCCTGATTGTGTCGTTACAAAAGGCATTGGTGCCAATTGGTATTTAATGTTTTTTACATTATAGATGCGTGCCAATGATGTGCTTGAACCAGCGTCGATCGCGGCAGTTGTATAGCTGTCGATGACATCATCCTTGTAGGCATCCATTCTGTAATAACCCAATAGGTTTGCCCATGCTGAAAGCTCGATGTCTTTAGGGACGATTTCACCTCTGATGAATGTACCATTTTGCTTGATTTCCTGATACACCATTTTCTGTAATTGGTCATCAGTCAAAGCCGAATTGAATACCCGTACTTCGTCGATTGAACCTTTGAAATAGTCGCTTGATGCGATGGCATTTTTACCAAATGTGAATTTAGCTGTGCTCGCTGCTAAAGTGGCTGCGATTGAAGTGCTGCCTGAAGCATTGATCGGATATCCGTTTACATACAGTTTCAGTTTGTCGTTACTAGCAGTTCCGTCATAAACGGCTGCGATATGATACCATCTGTCTGCCGTAAGGTTGGTCGCATAAGTAACAGTAACGCCGTTTGCCGTAGCAATCAGTTTTGTTCCTGAAGAAGTATCGACTTTCAGGTTGAAATCGTCCTGCCCGATTACGTAACCGGTAGCAGTATAAGGGCTTGTCAGTTTTATCCATCCCATAATCGTCGATTTGGATAAACCGCTTAGCATTTGTGTCGCTTCGCCATAATCGTTGCGGCCGTCAAAATCAAGGAACAATTTCCTGTTCAGGTCGCGTGGTGAACCAAGAACCGCTGTGTCTGTATCCCATGCGTCAATGATACCATCTTTGTCGATATCAGTGCTGCCGTCTATTTTTCCGTCGTTATTGGCATCCCAGGCATTGTATAATGTACCGACAATGTCTTTCACACCGTCGCTATTTGAATCCAACTGCATATAATCGGGTGTTCCGTTTCCGTCTGTATCGCCTGCAAAAGGCCTTACGGCTGTTCCTTGTCCTGTATAAGTATCGTATAGGTTCAGGAATCCATCAGCATCAGCATCCAGTCCGTCGCCGAAACCGTCACCGTCAATATCACCATCACCGTTTAAAAGTCCGGATTCATCCACGTCAAAAATACTGTCGTTATCACTGTCTAAATCCACAATATTGCTGATTCCGTCGCCATCTGTATCAGGCAAAACATACGTTCCTGCTGCAATTCTTGCGTCAATAGTATCATGCAGCCCGTTGTGATTCGTATCAACCCAAACGCCGCTGGTTGCGAGATCCATCACGCCACGACCTCCGCTAAGGCTTTTGAAACCGGCTTCCTCAATATCCGGAATACCGTCATTGTCAGAATCAAGGTCAAAGATATTCGCCACACCATCTGCATCGCGGTCGCAATATTCTTGTTTGATGGTAATATCATCAAGTGCCAAGTCATTTCCGCCACCACCAGGCGCATTGTTTTTAAAACGAATGATGAAAGCTGTGTTGCTGCCCAAGTTTACACTTGTGGTATATTGCTGCCATTCGCTGTAAGCACACGTATTCAACGTCGTCGAACCCGTGCAACGGCCGATATCGCCTGTGTTGAAAGTTGACAATACCGTTCCGCTTGTGGTAAGGAATTGTACTGTAATATTTGGCAAGATGCTGCTAGGGAAATTCGATTGCGACATGATGTTCATTGCCCAGAAGCTATAAGTGATAGGCACGTTAGGCATGATACCGCTAACAGTAGTCTCATAAAATGTTCCGGCAGTAAAGCTCGCATTGAATACAGCCATCCTTCCGTTGGTATCGCCTACGGTATGGTCAACCAGACCGTTCCAGGCCAAATCGCCATGGATGTTTTCCGGATCGCTTGATGTAGTACCGGCAATTTTATAAGTCACGACATATTCACCGTCATCAAGAATCCAGCTGGATTGGCTTGGGCACGCTGTGGTGTTTGGACCAACGATTCCGTCCTCATAACAATAAGTACATGTCGCGCCAGGAATGTTGATGTTGATCAATCCTTTTGTTGTTCCTGTTCCGAAAGTTTCATTCAGGAAAGTATATTCTACTGCGCCGGCAAGTGGATAAGTGACACAATTGGTCTGCTCCAAAGTATCCAATACACCGTCATTATCATCGTCGATATCGACATTATCACTGATTCCGTCGCCGTCAGTATCTGCATAAGTACGCACACCAACACCGCCCAGATCGAAATTATATGGACTCTCATCTGCATCATCACTCGCAATTGAGATTGTAGCCAATTTTATACCTGCGACAGTCGGATTGAAACTGATGATAAATGTTGTTGAACCACCGGCAGCTACCGTTGCTGCAGGGTAAGTAATCACTGTAAAATCACCAGCACTTGGTCCTGAAAAGGTAATAGCGCCTATGTTTAAAGTGTTCGCGCCTGAAGCCGTATTCTGGATCGTGAATGTTACCACTGTCGACCCGCTGTCAACAGATACCGAACCAAGGTCAGTCAAATCTGCAATCGAAGGGGTAATATCGCCATCAGCAATAGACACTCCGTTTCCGAGTACATTTATTTCAGGATTAAGTCCTACTCCGGTTAATGCAAACGTATATGGACTTTCGTTACTATCATTATTGGCAATACTGATTGTTGCTGTCCTGTTGCCTGTACCGCTTGGATTAAAAGTTACAGTAAACGTAGTGGAAGCGCCTGTTATTATTGATGCAGCAGGTGAAGCTGTTACGGTAAAATCAGAAGCATTCGTACCACTGAAGGTAATTGCGCCAATATTTAATGTTGCCGTAGAACCGGCTACGTTAAATATGGTAAAAGTTTTGGCGATTGTTCCAGAAGTAATATCGGTAGCACCGAAATCAGTCCAGTCTGTAGTCGAAGGCGTCGCATCGCCTGTTGCAATATTCGTCGCATTTCCCTGGACGTTAATTTCAGGATCAGTTCCAGTACCGCTTAAGTCAAAACCATATGGATTTTCGTTATCGTCATTATTGACAATGCTGATGGCCGCTGTTCTTGTTCCTATTCCACCCGGATTAAAAGTCACCACAAATGATGTTGATGCGCCAGCCGCTACAGTAGCAGCCGGAGGTGTTGTCACCGTAAAATCGGCGGCGTTGGTGCCCGAAAATGTAATGGCGCCAATAGTAAGGCTTTGTGTTGCTGTTGCATCATTATAGATGAAGAAAGTCTTAGTAATGGTGGCAGAATAGATATCAGCCGAACCAAAAATCGTATTGTCGGTTGCAGAAGGTGTAATGTCACCGTCAACAATACTCACGGAATTGCCTTGTACATCCATTTCTGGAGTGATTCCAGTTCCCTGGATTGCAAAAACATATGGATCTTCATCACTGTCATTGTCGTCAATGGTTACAATCGCAGTTCTTAGCCCGAGAGCGCTTGGATTGAAAGTAACTATAAATGTTGTTGAACTATTTACGGTCACCGTTGAAGCAGGCGCAGTGGTTACAGTAAAATCGGCAGCATTTGTGCCTGAAATGACAATTGAGCCAATGATATTCAGCGTTGCTGTACCCGTATTTTTGTTCTGGATGGTAAAAGTTTTAGGGATGGTTCCTGAGGTGATGTTGGTCAGGCCAAAATCAGTCCAGTCAGCAGTAGTTGGAAGCATATCGTTGTTTGCGATATTTGCCCCATTACCTACAAGGTTTATTTCCGGGTCTGTTCCCGTTCCCTGAATTGCAAAATTATAAGGATTTTCACCATTGTCATTATTTACGATGTTGACAATAGCCGATCTCAATCCGATGGCGCCTGGATTAAAGGTCACCACAAAAGTAGTCGAGCTACTGATTGATACACTTGAAGCCGGTGCTGTCGTAACAGAAAAATCCCCTGGATTTGCGCCTGTAAATGTGATGGCGCCAATATTCAATGGTCCGGTTGCTGAACCAGTATTCTGGATGGTATAAGTGCGGTTGATTGTTCCTCCGCTGATATAGGTCGAACCGAAATCTGTAAAATCACCAAATCCAGGAGTCATGTCATTGTCAGCAATGGTCACTCCATTACCCTGAAGATTGATTTCCGGGTCACCGCCAGTTCCCTGGATAGAGAAGTTATATGGATTTTCATCACTGTCATTATTTGCAATGCTTATTGCAGCATTCCTTGCACCAAGCGCACTTGGGTTGAAGGTTACTGTAAAAGTCGTTGTTGCACCAGCAGCAAGGCTTGTTGCCGGAGAAGCAGTTAGGGAGAAATCCGCTGCGTTTGTTCCGGAGATGACCGGCGTACTGATTGTCAGCGTTAAGTTTCCTTCATTTTCAATCGTGAATGTACGGGCTATAGTTCCAGACGCTACGTCTGTGGTTCCAAAACCTGTCCAATCAGCAGTTGTCGGAGTGGCATCGCCATCAGTAATGCTTATCGCATTTCCCTGGACATCTATTTCAGCATCTGTTCCTGTTCCCTGGATTGAAAAATTATAAGGACTTTCGTTTCCGTCATTATTGGCGATGCTGATTGAAGCAGTCCTTAAGCCCATTGCACCTGGATTGAAAGTAACCTGAAAAGTAGTTGAACTGTTGATGGCTACTGAAGCTGCCGGCAAAGCCGTTACAGTAAAGTCGGAAGCATTTGTTCCGGAAATGGAAATAGCGCCAACAGACAAAGGCGTAGTTGCAGTATTTTTATTCTGGATGGTAAAAGTTCTGACGATTGTTCCTGAAGTAACGCTTGCCGTTCCGAAGTCCGTCCAATCTGTAGTTACTGGTGTAATGTCACCATCAACAATATCGGCACCGTTACCCTGAACGTTGATTTCCGAATGGGTTGCAATTCCTTGTAAGGAAAAAGTATAACTGCTTTCGTCATAATCATTGCTTGCAATATTGATGGTCGCTGTCCTGGTGCCAACGGCAGAAGGTGTAAATCGGACCGTAAATGTCGTACTTGATCCAGGAGAAACGTTTGCAGCCGGTGCGGCAATTACTGAAAAGTTAGTTGGATTGGCACCTGTAAATGTGATGGCACCAATAGTAAGTGTTCCGGTTGTTCCAAGATTGTGGATTGTAAATGTATTTGTAACAGTTACAGACAGATCAATTGTCCCGAAATCTGTCCCATCAGTTGTATTTGGCACCAAATCACCATCATTAATAGTAGTTGCGTTGCCTTGGATGTTGATTTCAGGAATGAACCAGGTTACGGTAACGCGACCGTCTCCACCGTCTCCGCCATTTTTTGTACCTGAAGTTCTGAAAGCACCGCCGCCGCCGCCGCCAGGCTGTGCACCGTCATTTCCATCTCCGGAGTTGGTTCTTCCGCTACCGCCATTCCCGCCGCCTGTTGGCGCTACTCCAGCAGTTGTGCCACTGGCATTTGTGCCCGTCGCCGCAGAGCCAGCAGAAGATCCACCGGCGCCACTGTTGATTCCGGCACTAGAGCCGTTACCGCCACTGTATCTTGTTGTCCCGACACAGCTTGCAGAAAATCCACCACTTGCACCGGTTGTTATATTGTCTGCCACGCTGTTTCCACCGACGGCCATTACTGTTGTATTATCAACAAACCATGATGCGCCGCCTGCAGTTGTACTGGTGCCACTTACTCCGACATTTACCGGAATAACTGCGCCAGGTGTCACCGAGATGACTTTCATCGCATAAGCACCGCCGCCGCCGCCGCCGCCGCGACCATTGGCTCCTAATCTCGTTCCACCATGTCCGCCGGCGCCCCAAGCTTCGACTGTAACACTGGTGACTCCGGCAGGAACGTTAAACGTCCCGCTTGAGTTAAACGTTTGTGATTGAGCAAAACCAATTGCAGTAAATAATAAAAAGAATAATACTGGTATCAGCCTTTTTTTAGTTAATGTAATTTTTTCCATAATCCTTAATATTTTGGTAGACTGTTTTAATAATTCAAAATCCGGTTTTTTTACGACCGCTTTTTACTTTGGATTGTTTTAACAGGTCAAAAGTATATTTTAATTTGAAAAAAAAAAATCTTTTCATCGTTTAAATGCATAAATCATCGATGAAACACATAAAATAGTTTATTTTGTAGGAATAAATTTATAATAATGAAGTTTTTAAAAAATATAATAACCATTTTCTAACGTTTTGAAAATCAGAAAATAAACAAAATGGGGATTTCAACGGACAAAAAGTCATCCATTAAAAGAAAAAAATATTGGTAAGGGCCTATTTATGAAGGTATTATGCAGAAGAAGGTTGTTCTACATAGTATAGTTGGCAAGGATTTTCCATTCCTCTAATTTTTGGCTGAAAGTTTTCCCCGCATTTGCACCGCTTGGAGATGGCAAAATAGCGTATTCAATCCCTTTCCGCCTGACGGCATATTTATCATAGAATTTGGATGCGGCTTTGCTTGAGAAAAAAACAGCCCTGAGATTGGGATGCGAATCGTAAAAGGTTTCAAAATCATTGGCCACCTCATTTTTAATTTTGCTGTCCAAGCTTCCTTCCCTTTCACAAAAAGCCAAAACATCCCAAATGGCAATATGGTTTTTCACCAGCAACGATTTCCGGGTTTCATAATCGCTGCTGAAAGGTTCATTAAAAACACTGAACATCAATTTCCAGAAATGATTTCCCTTGTTTGCATAATACTGTTGTAGCCTCAGTGATTCTTCACCGGGCATCGTACCCAATATCAGTATGGTACTTTCAGGAAAGGCAAAAGGCGGGAATGCGGATTTCATACTCTAAATATACCGTTTTTTGGAAATATTATTGGCAGATGAGAACTATATAATATTTCTTCCGAATTCTGTAAACAATTTGAAAACGATATCTATGAAATTTGTAAAACACATTAAGCTAGGCACTTTACTAAACTAAAAAAAAATTATATGAAAACATCAGCTATTGCCACCAAAAAAGCACCTGTCAAAACGACTGCCAAATCAGCTTCTAAACCGGCTGCAAAAACCGTAAAACCAAAACCATCTGCTGCAGAAGGACTGCGTGATTTCTTCGTTGATTCCTTAAAAGATATTTATTGGGCAGAAAAAGCATTGACCAAAGCCTTGCCGAAAATGGCAAAGAATGCCACATCAACAACACTTGCGTCAGCCCTAATGGATCATTTGTCAGTGACAGAGAATCATGTGGCGCGGCTTGAACAGGTTTTTAAATTGGTTGGTGAAAAAGCGGTTGCCAAAAAATGTGACGCAATGGAAGGGTTGATTAAAGAAGGCGATGGCATTCTTGAAGAAACAGAGCCAGGTGCTGTTCGTGATGCTGGAATTATAGCCGCCTCCCAAAAAATCGAGCATTATGAAATCGCAACCTATGGAACGCTTTGCGCCTTTGCAAAGACATTAAGTGAAAATGAAGCTGCCGATTTACTCAGTCAAACCCTTGAAGAAGAAAAAGAAGCCGATGCAACGTTAACGGACGCAGCATACCATTCCATCAATTTTGACGCGGCATCAAACGAATAAGATTATAAAAAATAAATATCAGAAAACATGGGACGATATAATAATGATGACTTTTCAGGGCAAAGCAATCTTTGGGGTCACACAGATATTCTTGATGCAGATCTCGAGAAATTGGAATTTGACAAAAACTTTGACTCTACCGAAGAAAATTACAATTCCATCCTTGATGATGAACCTGCTTATCATTCCCTGATGAATTTTCCCGAAGAAGAGCAAGATGAACTCTATGCTTATGAAGTGGAAAATGAAGAAGATTATGATACAGTTCCGGAAGATGACACTTTCGACCACCGCGATTCCTATCGGGATACAGACAGGGATGATGCCTTTTATCTGATATAGCAAGTAAAGCACAAAGTGCATAAAACATGCAACACTATCAGGAAACAGGGCTGATATGTGAATAATATAAAATTTTGCATAAGTTGTATAACAAGATTTTTCTTATCACAAACCACCTTTGTAATGTAGATTAGCGTATTCAGATTGGGAAAATTGCTATGAAAAGATTTTCGGAAATGGGTACGCTTTCTCAACTTTAAACAATAACTTTAAAAACAATTATTAATTTAAAATCAAATATCATGAGCACAGGTAAAATTCTATTAGGAGCTTTGGCAGGAGTTGCCATTGGTGCGGTTGTCGGCGTTTTGCTGGCTCCGGACAAAGGATCGGAAACCAGAAAAAAAATTGCCAGAAAAGGCGGCGAATATACCGACGGGCTGAAAGACAAATACCAAGGCCTTAAAGGAAAATACAATGACGCAGTTGATGGTGTGACCAACAAATTGGAATCGCTTTCAAGCAAAGGCGAAGAAATGGCACAGCACGGTAAAAATGCCGTCTCTGAAGCAAAAGCAGCAGGCCAAACTGCAACACGATAAGCCAAAAACCTGAACCACATGGAAGAAGAGAAATCATTTACCCAGAAAATTTACGAACAGGTTGAAGATTATGCAAAAACGACGGTCGGGTTATACAAGCTCAGGGCGATTAATACTTTTGCAGATTTGTTTGCCGCAGTTTCAGCAGGTTTTATCCTGTGGGTGATTTTTTCTCTGTTCTTGCTTTTTGTAAGTATTGGCGCAGCATTTTATCTCGGAGATCTTCTCGGGAAATGGCATTATGGTTTTTTCATCGTTGCGGGATTTTATATACTGGTTGGTGTCATTGTTTACATCTTCCGTGTAAAATGCCTCAAAGAAAAAATCAACAATTTTATCATTAAGCAAATTTTCAAAGATTGATTATGGAAGCGATAACTGATTTAGCTGGGTTAAAAACGCGGATTGCCTATCTTGAGCAAAAACGGGAAAATGAAAAAGATGCGATTTCAGAAGAAATAAATCATCTGGTTGAAAGCCTCAAGCCGATCAATTTAATCAAAGGCCTTTTTAATTCGGTGAAAAAATCCCCGGATCTAAAATCGGATATTCTCCACGGGCTTATTGGGCTCGGAACAGGATTTGTAACCAATAAATTGCTTTTGGGCAAACTCCATGGGCCATTGAAAGGAATTCTCGGGACTGTTTTGCAAGCCGGAATTACGAATGCCGCCATCAGATATCCCGATGCGATTAAGGAAAAAGGCATTTCTGTGCTGACAAAATTCCTGCAATCAATCAAATTTAAGCCGGATGTCGACCATCAGCAGATGTCAGCGGAAAGCCAATTATAATTTAAGAAAAACTTATTTATCTATCAATAATTTTGTTTTGTTCTAGGTGGAAAACGACTTTTTTTTAAAAAGTCGTTTTTTTTGCGCGCCGAAACGATTTAGCCATTGCCTTGCCGAAATACTAGCTTGCCGTTGTTAAAAAAATCATAGGCCGATCTGGCAAATAAGGTTTTTTATGTATATTTAGTTTTTAAATGCTAATTCAATAAACAATATGAAATTTTACATCAAGTTTGATGGAATTGCTGCCTGTAAAGTAATCGTCAGGGAGCATTTGAATGCATTGGGCATTAAATACGAAATGTTGAGCCTTGGTGAAATCATTATCAACAACAAAATTTCGGATGATATTTTTGATCAGCTGCAAAATGATTTGGGACGATACAGCATTGAGATTGTCAGCAATCCAAAAAACCAGCTTATCCAAAGGATAAAAGACACAATTGTCGAATTGGTACATGAACCGGATATGCCGCTGACAACCATTTCCGTTTACCTGGCCGAGAAATTAAACCTCAGTTATGGGTACATTTCAAATGTATTTTCAGAATATACCTATAGCTCCATTGAAAACTATTTCATCATCCAGAAAATTGAACGCGCCAAAAAACTCATCATAGAGGAAGAATTGACGCTGACTGAAATATCCTATAAGCTCAATTACAGCAGTGTCGCGCATTTGTCGGGACAATTCAAAAAAACCACCGGCTTGACACCATCGATGTTTAAAAGGATCATTGAAAGACGACGCCTTTCGGCAAAAACCAGTTAAAAACATTTCATTATAATTTACCATGGGCAATAACATTGGCACATTTCATATTTTACTTGCGGACGATGATGCTGACGACCGTCAGTTTTTCTCTGAAGCCATCAGTGAACTCAGGATGGAACACAAACTGTCCCTTTTTAAAGACGGAAAAGAACTCATGGATTATCTCGAGCATCCGGATACGCAGGAAGCCGACGTTCCGCATATTTTATTCCTCGATTTGAATATGCCCTGCAAAACCGGTTTGGATTGCCTGCAGGAAATCAGGGCCAATTCCAAATTCAAGGATTTATCAATCGCCATTTATTCGACTTCCTCATCCGAAAAAGATATTGAAGAGACTTTTATCGGCGGCGCCAATATTTATATCAAAAAACCCAACGATTTCTCGAAGCTCAAAAAAGTGATCAAAGATGTGGTCAATATCAACTGGCAGTTCCACACTTCCGGCCTGAATATGGAAACATTTCTTTTTAGTATCTAAAGAAATCCTATGAAAAGTGCCTATCTCTATAAATCTTCATTGGTCATCAAGATTGCATTAGGGACAGCCATTCTGCTCATCATTTACATTTCATGCGTCTTTTTCAATCAGATGCAAAACCTGGGCAATTCTGTCGAATCGATGTCGGTTTCGAACAAGCGGCTTCTCGAACTCGAAAAAATTCTGTCTACTATTTCTGTAAATGAATCCAGTGTCAATACTTTTATCATTACCGGCGACAGCACTTACCTGCAAAAAAGGTTTGCGCCTAAAGAATCACTCCGGCCTCAGTTTGAAAGACTCAGGAAATTTACGGCAAAGTCCACAAAAAATTTCAATTGTGACAGCCTGCAAGCTTTGATTGATGCACGCTACGATTTGTTTGACAAAGTCCTTGAATCGGCGAAAAGTGATCATCTACAGCCAAACTTTGTGTTGAACTTCCAACTCGCAAAAAGTGATACGATTACAGATAAAATCCGGGATTATGTCTATCAGTCACTGGATAATGAAGCATCAAATGTCAACCAATATCAAATCGATCACCGATATGAAATCGAGACTTCCATTATAACCTCTTTTCTTTTGGTTACGGTTGCGTTATTTATTTTGCTTATCTCACTTCGCAGAATCAGTTCTGATTTAAAGGATATGAAAAAGCTGAATGAGGAACTGCAATTCCTGAATTACACCTTCAATAATGCCGAAAAGATAGCGGGAATCAGCCATTGGAAATATAACCTTCGGACCAGGAAATATTCTTTTTCCGACAATTTCTATAATCTGATTGGACTTAACCCTGAAACTTTTGAGCCGTCGATGGAAAATGTCCTGCCGTATCTTCATCCCGATGACCGCGACCGCGTGGTTGAAGCCTATACGCATTCATTGACAAATAAGACACCGACATCGCTTATTTTCAGATTGTATCGAAAAAATGGCGATATGCGTTACATCAAGTCAATTGGGAGTTTTGCTGAAAACTCGCGTGGAGAATTGGTGAAAATCGGCGTGAATTATGACATCACCGAGCAATACCAAAACACGATAAGCCTAGAAGAAAACAACAAGGATTTGCGTATCATAAATGCCGAACTCGAGTCTTTCAACAACATTGTCAGCCATGATTTGCAGGAGCCGTTGCGCAAAATCCAGATGTTCATTTCGCGCATTGATGAGAATGAATTTACATCGCTTTCTGAGACCGGGCAGGATTATTTCAAAAGGATTTCGGCTTCCGCCAACAGGATGCAAAACCTTTTGATCGATTTGGTCAATTATTCCAGGGCGATGAAAGGCGACAAGGCGTTTGTCAAGACCAACCTGAACGAGATTGTCGCAGAAGTGCTGAACGAACTGGCCGCCAATATTGAAGAAAAAAATGCTGTGATCCATGTTGGAAACCTACCTTCTGTAAATGTCATTCCGTTCCAAATCCACCAACTTTTCATCAACCTGCTGGCAAATTCAATCAAATTCAGCAAACAGGATACGCCGCCGGAAATCAACATTTCACGCGAAAAAATTGTTGGAGAAGAAACCCATGACAATGTGATTTTCGCCGACAAGCAATATTATAAAATTGTGGTTTCGGACAATGGGATTGGTTTCAGGCAGGAATTTGCCGATAAGATTTTCCAACTCTTCAGAAGACTTGAAAAAGAATCGTATGAAGGCACCGGAATTGGTTTGGCTATCTGTAAAAAAATCATCGAAAACCACAATGGATTTATCTTTGCCGAAAGTGAAGAAGGCATAGGCGCGAAGTTCATCATTTACCTGCCGAGGTAAATTCCCGCATCATTTCATTGTAAAGCATAAAAAAAACGGGTGAATCGCTTCATCCGTTTTTTGTGAAATTTCCTTATTCTGTAGCGAGAGAGAGATTTGAACTCTCGACCTCAGGGTTATGAATCCTGCGCTCTAACCAACTGAGCTACCTCGCCATTTTTTCAGGTTTTATCGCCCTGAATGCGGGTGCAAATATAAAACATATATCAAGGTTTACAAATATAAATGGAGAAAAAATTTTATTTTAAAAAACGCTTTTTTTTTGGATTATATGCTGTATATTTCCAAAAAATTATTGCGCATGGACGTCAAAGTAAGATACGAAATAGAATTTCCGGTAAACTCTTCACCTCAATTGCTTTACCAGTATATATCGACTCCTTCGGGGCTGTCTGAATGGTTCGCTGACAACGTAAATTCGAGGGGAGAATTCTTCACTTTCATCTGGGATGGCTCATCTGAAAAAGCAAGGCTGACTTCGAAAAAATCAGGTGAAAAAGTAAAATTTCGCTGGGTGGACGACCACGACCAGGATACCGATTTGTATTTTGAACTACGCATTCTTGAAGATGAGATTACCAAAGATGTTTCTTTGATGGTCATTGACTATGCCGATGAAGAAGAACTTGACGAAGCAAAAATGCTTTGGGAAAACCAGGTTTCAAACCTGAAACATGTCATCGGTTCCGTTTAGATTGACAATTTTAAGACTTATATTTGCCCCGAATAATCCGGGGCTTTTTTATGATCAATTTTAACGGAGAAATCCTTCCTGCAGATGCCAATGGTTTGGCCAATAACCGCGCTTTTCTTTATGGCGACGGTGTTTTTGAAACCGTGAAAATCATTGATGGCAAAATCCTTTTTTCTGAAGACCATTATTTCAGGCTGATGTCGTCGATGCGCGTCGTGCGTATGGAAATCCCAATGGATTTTACACTGGAATATTTTGAGGAGCAGATTCTAATGTTGGCCAAATCCAATGATTGCAGCAATTCAGCCCGCGCGAGGATTACGGTTTATAGGAACGAAGGCGGATTCTACCTTCCGCAAAACCGGGATGTTTCTTATCTGATTACAACAATGCCACTTGAAAATACCATTTACAAAATCGCAAAGGAAATTTATGAAGTCGACTTGTACAAGGATTTTTATGTCACGGCACAATTGCTGTCATCGATTAAGACTACCAACAAAATCATCAATATCACCGGAAGTATTTTTGCAGATGAGAACGGCCTTGACAATTGCCTGTTGCTCAACGACAGCAAAAATGTCATTGAAGCTTTGCAGGGAAACCTTTTCATGCTGCTCGGAAATAAGTTGATCACGCCACCGGTTTCAGAAGGCTGCCTCAACGGAATCATGCGCAAGCAGGTTTTGGCGCTTGCCCGCAAAATGGAAAATATTGAAGTGGTTGAAGAGCCGATTTCCCCTTTCGACCTGCAAAAAGCGGACGAACTGTTTGTCACAAACGTAATTATGGGAATCCAGCCGATTACGAAATACCGCAAAAAGGAATATCAGGCGAATCTGGCAAATGAATTGCTTGTGAAGTTAAATGCTTTGGTAAGGCTGGGTTAATTCAACAAAGGATTTTCAGGTGCGTTCGACCAGATTGGATAATCGCCGCCGAGTTCCAGTATTTTTTCTTTCCAGAAATCGGTAGTTGATTTGCCTATGATTTTATTCTCATACATATTTTCGGCAATAATCCAGGAATTGGCCTGCATCTCGTTTTCGAGTTGTTGTGCATCCCAACCGGTATAGCCTAGAAAGAAACGGATATTGTCTTTTTTGATGCGGCCTTCATTGATGAGTTCTTTGGTCAGTTCAAAATCACCGCCCCAAAAGATGCCGCTCGAAATTTCGATGCTGTCTGTAATGAGTTCCGGAATGTTGTGGATGAAATAAAGATTGTCCTGCTCTACAGGACCGCCATTGTATATCTTAAAGTTCGCTTCGATGTCAGGAACGAGATCGCTAATGGTATAACGCAAAGGTTTATTGATGATAAACCCGACTGATCCTTCACTGTTGTGGTCAGCAAGTAAAATGACAGATCTGTTGAAAGACAAATCTCCGATGATGGAAGGCTCCGCAATAAGCAATTGCCCTTTTTTGAGTCGTTCTGAAATCATTTTGCTGCAATTTTAATTAAATTTAGGAAAAAAAGATATTCAAATGCAAATAAAATGAGGAAAATATGCAAAAAAAAAGCCTTTCGTAAGAAAGGCTTTTTATATGGCTTAAAATTATTTTGAATTTACTGAACCATCCAATTCAGCTCCACCTTTAAACTTCACTACGTTCTTAGCAGCGATTTTAATGGCTTTACCTGTTTGAGGATTTCTTCCGTCTCTAGCAGCTCTTGAAGAAACTGACCAAGATCCGAAACCTACTAATGAAACTCTGCCGCCTTTTTTCAGGGTACCGCTAACATTGCTCAAAAATGATTCTAAAGCCATTTTTGCTTGTCCTTTGCTTATTCCTGCCTCAGCAGCCATTGCATCGATTAATTCTGATTTGTTCATGATAATTAGTTATTAATTGTTGGTTAAACATTTTGTTAATAAAACAAATTTAAAAGGAATTCCTTACTACGCAAGGGTTTTGCGATGTTTTTAGTCGATTTGTTGATAACTTGAATTATTTGTTGATAAAGGCGAGGCGTTTTTTGGGATTTTCCTGATAGATTAGCTTGCGAAAGCGCTGTCAGTAAACACTATACCGTTCATAAACTCGCTTGTGGCCATTTTTTTCTTTCCGGGAAACTGCAAAGCCATAATATGGATGAATCCGCCCGTTACCGCGATTTTTAATTCCTTTTTTCCGGTTATAATTTTCCCTGAAGCCTCGGTATGTGCCGTTAGTTCGACTTTAGAGTCATAAATTTTGACATTCCATTCTTCGCCTTTGTCATTAAAAAAACACCATGCCGCAGGATAAGGAGATAACCCGCGAATCAAATTGTGGATGTCGTGAGCCGGTTTTGTCCAGTCAATTTTGCAATTTTCCTTGTTGAGCTTATACGCAGTCTTCATTTCGGTATGTTCTTCCTGTATAGTGAGAACGACATTTCCGCTTTCAATCAGTTCCAAAGTCTTAACAATTGTTGTACTTCCCAAGTCCATCAGCCGGTCATGAAGCTGTCCCGCATTTTCATCCGGACCAATTGGAATTTCGGCATTTAATATCATTGCGCCTGTATCAATCTTATCATCAATAAAAAACGTCGTCACGCCAGTTTTGGCTTCGCCATTGATAATGGCCCAGTTAATCGGTGCCGCGCCGCGATAATCGGGCAGGAGTGAAGCGTGAAGATTGAATGTTCCAAGTTCAGGCATTTTCCAAACAGCTTCAGGCAACATGCGGAAAGCAACAACCACCTGCAAATTGGCATTCAGTGATTTCAGTTCCGCCAAAAACGTTTCGTCTTTGAGGTTCGTCGGCTGCAACAATTTCAAATTATTTTCCAGCGCATATTCCTTTACTGCCGAATATTTGATTTTTTGTCCACGTCCGGCTGGTTTGTCTGCAGCGGTAATGACACCAACAACATTATAATGGTGTTTAATGATAGTATCCAAAATCCCGACGGCAAATTCCGGCGTGCCCATAAAAACGATTCGCAATGCTTCCATTTATTTTTTGAGTGTGTATTGGTTGTTGGGTTTGATCAAAATCGAATTCCTTTCCAGCAATTCCTGAAGCGCAAAGATAACATCACTTTCGTTGCCTTTTGTGATTTTCAGGATTTCCCTCGAATTCATATCCTGGATTTTCAGCAGCGCAAGAATTTTCTCCGGAATCGGATCATCATTTTTCTTTTTGGCCTTGCCGATGCAGTACGAGCAGATGCCGCAATCCTTTGTTGATTTTTCGCCAAAATAAGCAAGGATCAATTTGCTGCGGCAAACGTTTTTCTCGTTGACATAATCCAAAACGGATTTCAGTTGGGATTTCTTCAGGCTGTTTTGTTCCTCAAGATATTTTGAAACCCGGTTGATGGTGCGTTCATCTTCGCGGACTTCATTGAAGGTCAAAGCCGAATCATTGTTTCGCGCTTCATAATCAATAATGGCAGATGATTTTAATTTGAGCAGCAGCTGGTTGACTTTCTCCGCATCGGAATTCGATTTTTTTGCAATAAGCGGCAAACTGATCGCCGTGCGGTTTTCATAAATCCCCGGATAGGTGCGTAAAATGGCAAGAATGGTTTCCTCATCTGCAGGATTCAGGCTGATGTAACGGATGACTTCTTTCGACTCAATCATAAACTGCATCATGATTTTTTCCGAAAATTCCTGTGACAACGTAATAATACCTTGGCGATCCAGAAACTGCAAAGCATTGAATGTTTTCAATGGTGGCAGATTATAAGTGACGCAAAACTGGTTCAGGTTAAATGTGAATTCCTCATCCAATCCTTCGCCATAAGCAATCCGCAAATAATTGCACAGCTTAATATACACGGTTGTTAAGAATGTTTTGTCTGGCAACACGCTGATGAACTGGCTTTCCGCCATGATCGAATCTGATGGACTTGACAATAAAACCGCAAACGCCTTTTCGCCATCTCGTCCGGCCCGTCCGGCTTCCTGGTAATAATTTTCGAGGTTTTCCGGCAATTGGACATGGATGACAGTTTTGACATTCGATTTGTCGATGCCCATTCCGAAAGCATTTGTCGCAACAATAACCTGCACTTCCTCATTCATCCAAAGCTGCATGTTTTTGTCTTTTTCGCGCGACGACAAACCGCCGTGATAATAAGTCGCCTTAAATCCCAGCGATTGTAATTGTGAAGTGATATCGGAACAAGATTTTCTATTGCGGACATAAATAATCGACGGCTGCGGGTTTTTCTGTAATATTTGTTCGATGCGGAACAGTTTGTCCTCGACCTCAAAAACCATGTAAGCGATATTTTCCCTTGCAAATGACTTGGTGAAAACCGCTGCATTTTCCATTTCGAGTTGCTTCAGAATATCGTTTTGGACGCGTTCAGTTGCCGAAGCCGTCAAAGCCAGAAAAGGAATTTTTGGGAAATGTTTTTTGAGGTTTGCGATTTTTAAATATGCCGGACGAAAATCATGGCCCCATTGCGACACACAATGCGCTTCGTCGATGGCGATAAGATTTATTGGCAAAGCTTTGATGCGGTCGACAATCCAGTTGGCTTGCAGTCTTTCTGGGGAAACGTAGAGAAATTTGTAGCTTCCGAATTGGCAGTTGTCCAGCAGTTCGCCAACTTCCTCAGTAGAAATCCCGCCGGTTAATGCAATCGCCTTGATATTTCGTTCCTGTAAATTCCGAACTTGGTCTTTCATCAATGCGACAAGCGGAGAAATCACCAGGCAAATGCCATCTTTCAACATCGCCGGAACCTGGAAGCAAATGGATTTTCCACCGCCGGTAGGCATCAGCGCAAAAGTATCTTTGCCGGCGAGGACGGAATTGATAATTTGTTCCTGCGGATTTCGGAAAGCATCGTGCTTCCAGTATTGTTGAAGGATTTCGAGCGGTTGCTGCATGCCTGGGTTAAATCTTTTCAAAGATAATCAAATGCTGAAAAGGAAAATAGGGTAAAGCCGTACGAATTATTTCGCGAGTTTGCCAAGAATGAAATCAATGCGTGAATGGATGTCGCCTTTTGGCACTTCGACGAGATTGTAACCGTAATTCCCGTAGGTTTCAGTCAGGTGGTTGTAGATCAGTTTCGCCTGTTCGAAGTTTTCATAACGGGCATCGTCGCTGATGTAAATCTCTTCCCACGGCGGCAGAATGAAGATTTTTGTGTACGTGTGCTCACGGCAGGCTGCGTCAAAAAATGAAGGATAACTGTCGCCGATGTAATGCATATAGGCCAAAACATCGGGAATGCCACGGTCGAGAAACACCATTTGGTGTGGTTCGTCAAGCGCGTTCCTGAATTGTTTTTTTCTGCCTTCCAAAAGGAGTTCGCTGAACAGAAGCGGTTTTTCGAGGAACAATTGTTCGATGCCTTGTTTTTTGGCTTCCATGGTCACTTCGCGCGAGATTTCGGGATAGCAGCAATAACCACGGTTGACGAGTTCGTCGATGATGGTTGTTTTGCCCGTTCCCGGTCCGCCGATGATGACAATAATTTCTTTTTGCACTTTTTTGGAAATGAAGGCGCAAACTTAGGCAAAGTTATCGGGATTTGAAAATGTTTTTAGAGCACGAAAAGCCCAGCCCCGATAGCAGTGGAAATCCTTTTTATTGCCAGAAAAAAGTGCCCTGTTTTGCCTTAACCAAAGTGGCAATAAAAAGATTGAAACGGATAGCAGGAAATAGCTGC